>ERZ773248.416-NODE-416-length-55833-cov-4.375991_pt1 | contig 55833 bp, 79 predicted proteins | sample MGYA00580518_ERZ773248 | MGnify/ENA primary metagenome ERZ773248 (study PRJEB29015, sample SAMEA2737762) | human gut metagenome | biome: human gut; feature: human-associated habitat; material: faeces | place: China | collected 2012 ...
TAAATAGGATTGTTTTTGTTCGGATAAACATACCATTTTGTCTCGGACATTCACATAGACTTTTTAAATAAATAGAATTAATTCGAGAATTTAAGCAAAAAAAATTTGATTTAATTCGAGTTTTAGAGCATAAAACGCCTGAAAAGGCCTAAAATTCGAATTAAATACCCTAATCATGTTAAAAATCTCGAATTAAATAAGCATTTAATTCAAAAAAAATGCACTGATTTTGTTGAAAAACTCAAATTAAATATTTTGGCACCTTATTTAATTTGAAAAAATAGACATTTAATAAAAAGGAGAAGTTTAAAAATGGAAAAATCAAATGTAAAAGGGAGAACTATAAAATTCTTAAGTAAAAAGAACAATTGTATTATTTCTGTTCATTCAAGAATATCAAAAAGATTTGCAGAGCATTTAGAAACATTAGACCATGTGGCGGGTTATGAAACACTAAAGCTCTGGGATCAATCACTGTATGATAATATTAATCCGATTTATATAAGAAAAGATTATTTAAGTACATTATGGGTGACTGATTTCGTTATACGTTATGTTGATGATTCAATTGGTGTACGCGAAATAGTTGATTCTCAAAACTTATACAAATTATCAACAATAGAGCGTATGGAACTTTCAAGAAGATATTGGAAAATAATGGGCATAACTAACTGGAAAATAGCCATACCTGAGGAGAATTAACATGTTTTATATAATAGCAGATGAATTATTTCATACAGTTTTAAAAGATGCCGATGGCGAATGGATTATTTCATATGATAATTCAGCATCACCGACCTACGTTTCAGATGACCTTCTAAAAAAATATCAAAAAGTAAAAGCTCCAGATAAATACATAGAAAATAAAGATAGGGAATTGTCTGAGGCTGAAAAACAAAGAAAGAACATGATTCAGCCTCTATTAGATGACATACAGTGTATAAAGTGTAAAAAAAAGCGGATAAGGCTGGCAAAAAATATTGCGGTTCAATACGGAACAACGGAAAGGAGGATTCTGCGGCTATATTATCAATATTTGTCTACTGGTATGTTTATAAAGCCCAAACCACCTAAAAGTGAATCAAAAAACGAAGGAACATATAAGAATTTTGAATGGGCTATCAGGAATTTCTATTATTCAGCAAAGAAAATATCATTACAGACTACATATGATATGCTGCTGCTGGCCAAATATACAGATGCAGATGGACATTTATTGACAGATATTCCTTCATGGCACAGTTTTAGACACTTTTATTATGATAACTATTTCCATAGAAAATCTAAAAAAGATATCTCAAGAAATGGACTCTCTTCATATAAAAGGGATAACCGTCCGGTTTTTGGAAGTGCCATGAATTGGAAAGATAAGATTGGTTATTATCAAATGGATGCAACAGAAGCCGATATATATTTAGTTTCAAGATTCAGCAGAAAAGTAATTATAGGAAGACCTAATATTTACCTAGCTGTTGACACAGTTAGCCAATTGATTGCAGGAATCTATGTGGGACTGGAGTCGGATCAGAAAGCAGTAATGCTATGTCTTGCTAATGCTGCTGAAGATAAGGTTGAATATTGCAAACGATATGGAATTGAAATAAATGAAGAACAGTGGCCATCAAGGGATTTACCAGGTGGAATCATTATTGATCAAGGTTCTGAATTTGTTTTTGGAGTATCGGAAGAACTATGTAGAATCCATGGCATGGAGATTGAAATATTACCACCTTATCGTCCTGATGAAAAAAGTCTTGTTGAAAAAACATTTGACATTATACAAGAAAGATTTAAACCTACTTTAAGAGGAAAGGGTGTTATAGAGAAGGATGCACAAGAAAGATGGGCAATAGATTATAGGACACAAGCAACTTTAAACTTAGATGAGTTTACAAAAATAGTAATAGAAACAGTCATATATATAAACAGTAAACGAATTTTAGAATCATATGTTCCAACATTTGATATGTTAGAATTTGGTATAGTTCCAATTCCATGCAACATTTGGAATTGGTATGCAAACTGCAATCTATCGGCTTTGATTCCTATTGATGATATAGAAATTTATTATATGAGCTTGGAACGTAAAAAAGCTTCAGTTAGCAGAAAAGGCATATTGTTTAATGGACTTCTATATAAAAATGAAAATATATCAAAACTCATGGCTGGAATCAGAAATACGAAAAATATCACAATTGCATATGATACAAATAATATAAAATCGGTATATTTATTAAATGATGGAAAGTATATTAAGTTTTCAATATCAGAAGATTATTCTCATTTATCAACAATGAATTCGGATGAATACGAATTATTCAAAAAGCGATTAAAAGAAGTAAAAAAGAATTCAAGGGTTGAACAGACAAAATCACGGGTGGATTTGATTAAGAATATAAATGAAATAGTGTCTAATACTACATTCGAAGAAAAAGGAAGGCCAGATGGAAAAACAATCAACGATAACAGAAAATCGGAAAGGAACAAATTATCATGAAATACCAAAATGAAAAAGTTGTAGGTGCAATCTATACCAATGGTGTGTCAACTATTAAGAACCCATACATTGAAGCATTACCAGAAATATTGAGCTATGATGATTTTATGAAGGAGATAGCTTCTTTTCCAAGCATTCCAATGGATATATATATAAAATCTCCAGAAGAGCGAAGAAGTTTCCTTTCTGAAATTAACAATATATTTTATCCAATGGATTATATGTATTATATCTATGATTTATTATATCGGGCAATTAAGGATAATTACTCTTCAAAAAATACAATAGAAACAATACAGCAAATCAATCATTTATATAAAAGCATGATACAAGATAATGTGTCTAAACTGGAGTATTCCACACAGTCCTTTAGTGGATCCATATTAGGAACGCCCGGGATAGGAAAATCATCAACTGTTAGAAGAAGCCTAAGCCTGATGCCGCAAGTTATAATACACAGTAAATATAACGGAGAAGCAATGTATGTAAAACAGATTGTATATCTATGCGTGGAGTGTCCGAGTGATTGTTCTGTTAAAACCCTTGCTATGAGCATCATGTCAGAAATAGATAAAACAATTGGATCGAACTATTTTGATGAAATAGCTCATAATCCAAGATCAAGGTCTGCCAGTACATTAGCTATAAAGGTAAAGATAGCCTGTCTTAATCACAAAATAGGAATAATCGTGATAGACGAAATACAAAATGCAGTTGTAACAGCAAGTAAAAATAATCAACTAAAACCTCTCATAAGATTTTTGGTCGAACTAACAAACGAAGCATGTGTAAGCATCTGTTTCGTTGGAACCCTATTAGCAGAAGAAATATTTTGCTCACAAGAACATTTAAAAAGAAGAACACGTGGATTCCGTCTGCTTCCATTGAAGCCAGATAAAACATATATGAAATTTCTAGAATCAATATGGAAATATCAATGGACATTAAAAAAGGCTGAAATGAAAGAAAATATCATGAATTTAATTTATGATTACTCTGGTGGGATTCCGTCCTATATGTTATTGATTTTTTTAGAATCTCAATCTCAGGCTATTATGTCAGGAAAAGAAAAAATAGATATCACCACAATTAAGAAAACTATTGGAATGTTACAAATTAACGTAAATAAGCCATATTCCGGAGGAACATCAATTTCAGACTTTTGTGTTGGCAGTGACATGGATGATTCAGAAAACGAAGATTTACATTTAAAATCCCAAAAAAGAGGAAGACCCATTACAGCAAGGGAATCAGAAGATTTAATATCCATGTTTAAAAGGGCAGCTGATTCAAAAACTCTGATTACGAATTTAGAATTGGAAAATTTAGTTGAAAAATATTAATGGAGGAAGTAGATATGCTAAGTTTTTTCCCAACACCATATCCAGATGAGCTATGGTATAGTATTTTATGCAGGTATCATGTACGAAGTGGAAATCCGTCATCACATATAACGACGAAAGAATTAAATATAAAAGAAAAGAGTCTGGCAAGTTTACTTCCAACAAGCTCAATATCTATTATTATAAACCAATTACCAAACGGATTTCTTGATATTAAAGATATTATACTAAATAATACCATGTTTAAATACGCATATAGGTTTTATTCACTTGAACTAAAACAAGAGTTTTTGAAAAATTTTGAACTTGGAAAAGCAATTGCTCCACAAAGGCTTTGTAGGCAAGAACAAATAAGGCCAGTATTAAAGAGCTGCCCATTATGTAGGTCAGAAGATTTAGAAAAATATGGCGAACAATATTGGCACCTAAGTCATCAACTTCCATTAGCATATTACTGTAGGAAACATGGATGTCGTTTGACAAAATATGAGATAGGAGATAAAAGAAAACGAAACTATTATTATATTCTTCCAGATGTCTGTGATGAAGTAATAGATTATAATATTCTATCATATGAGCGGTTTTTGGCAGATACCTCATTACAATATTTACATCTACCATTAGAAGTAAGTCCTGACTTTTCATATAATAACCTTTATAATGGATTAATTAATGAAGGTTATAGTATTTTCAGAGATGGACTATATTATGTGAATGTCAATAAAATTGCTCATGCTTTATGTGACTTATTTGGAAACGAAATGATTGAGAAATACTTCGTATCTACAAATATAAACCATGCACTTTTTTTTCAGTTCCGGCGTTGGAATATAAAATCACCAGAAAGATACGCAATGATTGCAGCTTTAATTAATCAATCACCAGAAATCACATTTTCTTCAGTTGAATTAGAACTGAACGTATATAAAAAAATGAAAGAGATTAAAAATACATATAAATCCCAATCAAAGATTTATATAGCGAAACAATTAGGAGTAAAAGTAGAACATTTAGATGCCATAGCCTGTCAGCTTGGAATAGAAAAATTTTGGGAATGTGAAATTCAAAAAAAGAATACGAAGATGGTTATATCAACAACACATGAGGAGAAAAAGAAAATAAGTGAATATTATAAGTCTCATGGGTATAGAAATTGTAATGATTTTGTTCTGTATTGTATAAAGAAGGAAATGGAAAAAAATGTAAGATTACTATGATAAACTTATGAATCTGGAAATAAAAGCATATTACAATAAAAGAATAGAAGGGAGAAAAGAGTGATAATTAATACATTGATTCTAGAGACCACTAGAAAGTGCAATCTGGTATGCAAGCATTGCCTACGTGGTCCAAGTGAAGAAAAAGAAGCCGATAGGCATCTCTTACCAAATATCTTTTATGGAATAACCGAGGTAAATGAATTGATATTTACTGGAGGAGAACCAGGACTAAATATAAAATATATGGACGGAGTCCTTGAATATTGTATGTTAAATCACATCAAAGTTAATAGTATCTATCTTGCAACAAATGGAACTGTAAACCAAGAAGAATTAATCCGTACGATGAATGACTGGCTTGCATATTGTATGATGGTAACAGAGTCGCAAGACATCCATGAATATTTGAAGAAACACCATTTTAGACTGGCTTGTTCTGTAGATGAATTCCATAGGAAGTTAAATACGGATGTATATAATAAATTTAAACAATTATCTTTTTATGATGACTCAAAAGAGATATCATATTTAGAAGATAATTACTATTTAATTGAGTCTGGAAATGTGTTGCTATATGGATTGCATGCATCTGGTGAGTATCTATGCGGCATAAGTGGTGAGGAGCTCTTTGATTTCGGTATAGATAATGATATAATAAAGCAGGTATATATATCCTGTAATGGATACATATACAGTGGTTGTAATTATGATTACGAAACATTAGATAACAATATATCACCTGATAAAAGTCTAAGTATACAATCATTACTGGATATATGTTGCACATAAAAGAAAGGAACCAATTTATATGATTGTTATAATATGTGTGGATGACAAAAATGGAATGATGTTTAACCATAGGCGTCAGAGTAAGGATAAAGAATTAAGAAAGACCATACTAAAGAAATCAAAAGGTAAAAAAATATGGATGAATAACTATTCCATGAAGCAATTTGAGGAAGAGGACTGTAAAAATATTACTGTAGATGAAAAATTTCTTCAAAAAGCAGAAAGTGAAGATTACTGTTTCGTGGAAAATATCGATATTGAACCATATATTGATTATATTGATGAGTTGATTTTAATCCGATGGAATAGAATTTATCCAGCTGATTTTTATTTTAAGATTGATATGGGTGAGTGGAATTTAGTAAATAAAGAAGAATTTATAGGAAGTTCGCATGAAAGAATTACATGGGAGGATTACGTCAGATGAAAAAATTAAAACATTTGTTTTTACCGGTTATATTAACACTACTATTAATAACCGGATGCTCGCAGGAGAACAACGCAGCAATCTTAAACTCGGTTATTAGTGAATCTGTTACTACAACCACAAAAGAATCAGTTTCAGATTTAAACCTACTACAAAATAAAAGCAATATAGATATCCCGAAATATAATGGGTCAGCATATGTATCAATCAATAGCAATATTCCATTTTTCACTGGTGAAGAGGATACGTCTCAGTCATTTGAATTATATAGTGATTTAGATAATCTTGGAAGATGCGGTGTTGCATATGCTAATATTGGTACAGACTTAATGCCAACAGAAAAAAGAGGCAATATTGGGCAGGTTAAACCAACTGGTTGGCATACTGTAAAATATGATAATGTGGATGGTAAATATCTATATAATAGATGCCACTTAATTGGATATCAGTTAACTGCAGAAAATGCAAATGAGAAAAATTTGATTACTGGTACGAGATATATGAATGTTGATGGAATGTTACCATTTGAGAACATGGTAGCTGACTATATCAAAGAAACGGATAACCATGTACTTTATCGTGTAACGCCTATATATGAAGGGAATAATTTGGTTGCATCTGGCGTATTGATGGAAGCAAAATCGGTAGAAGATGATGGTGATGGAATTCTGTATAATGTCTTTGTATATAACGTGCAGCCTGGAATTACGATTGATTATGCTACAGGTAATAGTTCATTGGCCGAAAATAGTATGAATCAAACTGAAACAGAAATACCGACTGATGAATCGGATATGACCTATATACTTAATACCAATTCATTTAAATTCCATAAAGAAAATTGTTCAAGTGTTGTAAAAATTAAAGATTCCAATAAGAAAATATTTATAGGAAACCGGGAGGAATTGATAACACAAGGATATGAGCCTTGTGTTATATGCAAACCATAATATGCCTAGGAAAAAGCTTATCTTAATGATAAGCTTTTTTTATTTAGGTTCAATAATGTAATGACTTTTTTTAAAACATACTAAGTTATATAAACAGGAAAGGAGATAAAAATGGAATATAGGGAGATTTATGAAGATGTAACAAAAATGTTGCCAGAATATGTTACTGCACATTGCATTTCAAATGATTGTGCTATGGGAGCTGGTGTAGTCCTTGCTTTCAGACGGGTTTTTCCAGGATTAAAAACGGCCTGTATGAATTATATGGAGATAGCAAAAAACGATACATCCAGATTATCAGAAAATGGACCAATAAGTACTTTTGTAAATGAACGAGGCTTGTACGTGCCATATCGACACAAGGATGAAGAAGTTGGTGTAGTCTATAACATGTTCACGAAGGAACGTTATTGGTATAAGGCAGGAAAAGGAATTACATATGAAGATTATATTGAAAATTTAAAAGAATCACTGCAGTTTGTCAGAAGCTCGATGATTCAGAACCACGAAACAAAACTGGCTATGCCAAAAATTGGTTGTGGACTAGATCGATGTAAATGGGAAGATGTTAAAGCAATCATTTTTGATGTGTTTGAATCAACAGATATCGAAGTTGTAATATGTAAATATTAAAATAAATATAAAAAGGAAATTATAAAATGAAGAAATTTAAAGATTTGGATAGCAGGCCATATACAGGAAAATATGACTGTCATGACAACCCTATTAAAGTTAGAGTTGTAAGTCTTGAGCTTAATCCGTGGCTAAAAAAATTCTTTGACGGAACTGAAAATGTTGAACAAATTACAAGTATCACACCAGGAAAAGAGTATGCAGTTGTAGCATATGAAGTGTTTGGTGATGTGGCGGATGTAGCAGTAATAGATGACATTGGTGAAGAACAATGGTATATGTCAGGCTTCTTTGAGGAATCTTGATAAGCTGAAATTAGCATTTGATGGAGGTGTAGAATGAAAAATGCAGGAATTAGATGCGGTAATTTTATATGACAAGAGGAAAGTAATATGATGAATGATGCCTTATACAATGCAATTACAGACTTTTCGGATAAGTATGGATGTCACAAATTCAACGATGATGAAAACCATCAGGCATATCTCAAATTGGTTGACATGTGCGTTGAGTGTGGAAAGATTCATCCGCGTAATAGGAATGAGTTTTCCACGCATGGATATTTAGACGCGGCAATTATATATGTGAGTGACAGACTAGAATTTTGTTATAGTGAAAATTAACATTTTTATAAAGAAAAGGATGAGTACATCATCATAAAAGAGTATGGAGGGTTGGAAGCTTTCGGAGCTAGAACACATGAGGAATGGTAAGCATTTGCCAGAAAAGAAATTTTAGGAAGATAGATTTATTTTACATGTAGGAGATAATAAAATGTATACATTTATAAAACACAATGGAGGATGGTGGCTAAAGGTCTCAACTCTGGAAGAATATTTAAACGCAAAAGTCTTTGAAAATGAAAAATGGAATGAAGCAGCAGAACAACTGGGTGATTATAAAAGAAATAAACATTATCATTTTACGAATGCGATTGCCAGTTTAATTTACGATTTTCGCTGTCCAAGAACAGGAAGAGGAATATTAGCTGAAACAGCTGCTCTAATTGATGAAGTAACAACGCAGCAGTTAGACTATATGCATAAATATGGAGCAATCTATATCAACCAAGCAGGAGGATATTGTTTTGGTTTTGATGAAACTGAAAAAATAGAGCGAGAAGATCTTATTTATCCAGAAAGTGATTATTATAAGGTCGATATTAAAAAGTGGCCATATGGCTCACATTATTATTTGTATATCAATGGAAAACAGATATATGATACGTTTGGAAATGCAAAGTGGAATACATATGAGAGAGCGAGGGAAATTGCCGATTCATATATAAAAAAGCAAAGAGGTGTTGAAGGATATGAATAGAATATTTTATTAATACATAAAAATTCCGAGTAAAGTTTTAGAGCAAAACAGATAAAATGATTACTAATATGGAGGAAACATGAATACATTAGGAAAATATAATACGATACAAAAAATAAAATTTAAAGATGGAAGCACATCATTCTTTTTAACAGATAAAGGCAATAAGGAATATGATTGTGATCTCCGAAGTGATTTCTGGTTTGAGTTCGATGAGACGTAGCTTACCAGAGTTCCTTTTAAGCGTGTATCGACATTACAGGAGATTTTGGATTTCCTAGATAAGGAACAGATAAGGTACAAAGAATATTGTAAAGATGGGATTATAAGAGTTGGCGGAGAACATGATATGCTTGTGTATGATGATTTATCATATGCCTGGGATTGCGATTAGCTAAGACACAATATGAAGAAAGGATTATGTTATATGAGATATTATATAGCAGATTGTCATTTTTATCATTCAGCAATGAATGAAAGGATGGATAAAAGAGGATTCAAAACAGTGGAAGAAATGAATGAATATATGATTCAACAGTGGAATAGCCGGGTTAGGAAGAATGACGAAATTGTAATTCTTGGAGACTTATCATTCGGAAAATGGAAGGAAACAGAACAATTAGTAGGAGGGCTAAATGGGAGGAAATATTTAATTACAGGTAATCATGACCGGTTTTTAAATGAAAAATCTTTTAACAGAAATCTATTTATGAAAATATCAGGCTATGAAGAGATGTATGACAATGGAAGAAAAGTGATTTTATGTCATTATCCAACCTTTTGTTATAATGGACAAAACAGACTGGATGGCTTCGGGAATCCAAAATCCTATATGCTACATGGACATGTACATAATACCGTAGACCAGATTTTGATAGACAAATTTGTTAAAGAAACCAGGGATACAAAACGTGTGATTCAAGGGAAAGAACAGGGTATCCCATGCCACATCATTAACTGTTTTTGTATGTGGTCAGATTATATACCATTAACGCTGGATGAATGGATTGTAGTAAATGAAAGAAGAAGACTAGAGAAATGAGGTAAAAGATGAATGATAAACAAACTGTAAATTATGATGGACATTACTATGATTGGTATACAATAGTTGGGTATATGGATGATGATATACGCGAGAAGTTACATTTTGAGTTGGCTCCATGTTCAAATGAGACTTTTTTAGAACGATATTTGGAGATTGTTCCATCGTATCAAAATTTAATTAAAAATGAGTTATATCCTATGGAAAGATATAATTAAAATAAAAGCAGCATAGCTGCTTTTTTATTTATGGAAAAAGATTTTAATTAAAATATTAATTTTCAAGATATTTTTTAAAATTTCCATCATTATATCTAAGATATTTTAGGAGGTGCTTATATGAAGAATATAAAAAATTTCACACAAAAAGAATATGATGACTATGTAACACTTGAATTAATTCCAGAATTAACTGAAGACTACGGAGACTTTGATACCATTATATTAAAAAACAAAAAAATTCATTTTGCAAAGACATGCCAGTCATGTGGAGATCTTGTTCTCATTGGAAAAGATTATGACTTGTGTAAGAGCTTCATTGATATGGAAACAGAGGTTATCAAGCAGTATCTTGGAATGATAACTGGCCTTGAAGTGATTGATCAAGATGAATGTCTGGAGTGTGAGTGCTTCGAAAGCGAAACAATTGATGATCCTGAAACCGACGATGAGCTTGATGATTTTATTTTGGAAGATGAAATTGATGAGGATACGGAAGTGGATTTCGATGAAGACTATGGTGATGGGAATTTTGAAGACTAATAAGATTTAGTAAAAGAAAAGAGGCATATGCCTCTTTTTTAGTATCCAAAATAGATTAAATCATCATCAAAATTATAAATATTATCTAAAGTCTCATTTTTAATATTATTTGCTATTTCAATGAATTTATCCTTGAAACGTAACAGGTTTTCTCCATCGATTTTTTCTTCATAGTAAGTAAATGAAAATAAAAAATAACAAATAGTATTATCTGCATCAAATGATATAATTTCGTATGTATCATCATTGATAAGAAACATCAATCTAAATAACTGGGACCTGCTAATGCCATGCTCTGGATTAATCTGAATTCCTGCAGCTTTATATCGATTCATAAATCACACACCTTTCTTAAGCAAAACAACAATAACTGAAACTGCCAATATGTTTATCCCAATCAAAATCTGATGGCAAATAACAAGCCAATTTCCCTTTCATTTCATCAACAAAGGAATTATAAGAATCATATGGTTTACTGATGAAAGTCAACGGACTATCCAATTGGATATCAGAAAAAATAACGTAAACATCTTCACCATGAAAAGATATCTCGGTATCGTGTTCTAAATATAATTTTCCATCATTACAATATGGGATTAGAAGCATTCCATCAAATTCGTCTGCAGATATATTTATAATATCAAAAACTTTAGCATTTGTCTCATCCTCATCTTCAAGAATTTCATTTGGATCACATTCAAGATATAAAGAACGTATAAAAGGATATTCACTCAGCAAGCAGTCTTGGTCAATTACTAAGTTTTGAAAATCCTCTCTTAATGGTTCTTTTAGTCTGCTTACAATTTTTTCCTTATATGTTGCAATCATTTCATCATATTCATCCTCCCTCAGAACTAATGCGCTACCATGATAACCGACATAATAACCACTCATTTAAATCTCCTTTCTTTTTCCCTTATTCTTTATGATGATAATAATATGCCATAAAAAATTTTAAATAAATGAGAATATAGTACCAGTCTTTTGCTATTTAAACACAATATATAGAGAATTATGAATATTTACCACAACATACCGTTAGGCTTTATTCTATGATGAAGCATTACATAATACATATAAACAACCCAAAAGGAGGAAATAAAATTGAATAATCGATTTGATATAAACAAGATAGTGATTGTCAAAAAGAATGGGACCAAAGAATCCTTTGACCCGGAAAAAATCATAACAGCAACACAAAAATCAGCAAACCGTATTGCGAAAACCTGGACAGAAAATGAAAAAGAGGATATCAAGAAATATGTAATACAAAAAATCAAGGAATCAGGTGAAACAGAATTCCATATTGAAGCCGTCCATTCGATGGTGGAATATGCCTTGGAGAGAGTTAGTCCAAAAGTTGCCAATCAATACAGAAGTTATAGAAACTGGAAACAAAAAGGCTTGAGAATTTTCGATGAAATGGAACAGGCTGAAAACACAATCCGTTATATTGGAGATAGATCCAATGCAAATAAAGATGCAAAATTAGTGGCCACAAAGAGGAGCCTTTTATATGGTGAATATTCCACAAAAAGATATGAACAGTTCTTTTTAAATGAAGAAGAGAAACAAGCAGCAAAGGACGGATACATATATATTCACGACAAGGATTCAAGACTTGATACATGGAACTGCTGTCTATTTGATATGGCAAACGTTTTAAAAGGTGGATTTCAAATGGGTAATATGTGGTATAACGAGCCTAATTCACTTGATACAGCCTTTGATGTCATGGGAGATGTTATTTTAAGTACAGCTGCTCAACAGTATGGCGGATTCACAGTACCAGATGTTGATAATGTACTACTTCCTTATGCGAAAAAAACATATGAATCATTCTATCAGGAAAAATATGATGAAGTTTATGCATTAACAATGGAGACAATATGCTCCCTTAGTGAAGAACAATCAAAATTCCTGCTTGAAGAAGAAATGGAAAAATGGTTAGAGAACATGGAAACGAAGGCCAAAACCAAGGCAGCAACAAAAGCAACTGAGTATGCTCTTAGGAAAACACAAAGGGAATGCGAGCAAGGGATGCAAGGCATTGAATATAAGTTAAATACAGTTGGTTCTAGCCGAGGAGATTATCCATTTACAACATTCACTCTTGGTCTTGCTGAAGGAGAATTAGGAAAAATGATAACAAAAACAATCCTGAAAGTAAGAAAAGAAGGTCAAGGTAAAAAAGGATTTAAAAAGCCTGTTCTGTTCCCTAAATTAGTTTTTCTATATGATGAAGACCGTCATGGTAAAGGTAAAGAATATGAAGATGTGTTTGATTCTGCGATTCATTGCTCAAGTAAAACAATGTATCCAGACTATTTAAGCCTTACAGGTGACGGATATGTACCTGATATGTATAAAAAATATGGAAGAGTTGTGCATCCAATGGGATGCCGTGCTTTTCTGTCTCCATGGTATGAAAGAGGAGGAATGACACCAGCGGATGAAAATGATAAACCTGTTTTTGTAGGACGGTTCAATCTTGGTGTGGTCACACTACATTTGCCAATGATACTTATGAAAGCTAAAAAAGAAAAGAAAGATTTTTATGAAGTGTTGGATTACTATATGGAATTAATTCGTAATTTCCATCGCAGGACCATTGACTATCTTGGGAATTTACGCGCAGGTGGAAATCCAATGTGCTTCTGCGAAGGAGGTATGTATGGTGGAAATCTAAAACCAGAAGATAAGATTGCTCCGGTATTAAAGTCTTGTACAATAAGTTTTGGTGTCACGGCATTAAATGAGTTACAGATGTTATACAACGGAAAATCTATTAGAGAGGATGGCGCTTTTGCTCTTGAAGTAATGCAGCATATCAATAGTTTAATTAATCGCTACAAAGAAGAAGATGGAATTTTATATGCAATTTATGGAACACCCGCAGAAACTTTATGCGGCAAACAGATTGAACAGTTCCGTGCAAAATATGGAGTGATAGAAGGTGTATCTTCAAGAGAATATACAACTAATTCATTCCATGATCCTGTATGGGAAAGCATATTGCCTGTTGAAAAACAAGATGATGAATATCGTTTTTGGAATGAATTCAATGGTGGAAAGATTCAATATTGTAAATATCCAGTCAAATATAATCTTGGAGCGATTAAGGCACTGGTTAGAAGAGCAATGAAAATGGGATTCTATGAAGGTGTGAATCTTTCGCTGTCATACTGCAACCATTGTGGACATGAAGAATTAAATATGAAAATCTGTCCACATTGTGGAAGTAAAAATATTACAGCAATTGACCGAATGAATGGATATCTTGGATTTACAAGGGTCGGAACAACGGATGGAGAGTTTGATTTTGATTCATCTCCAGAAGCAACAGGAAGATTCAATAAAGCTAAAACAATTGAAATTTCCGAGCGGATAAGTATGTAATAAGAAATAAAGGAGGCAATTATGAATTATCATGATATAAAGAAATGTAATATGCTAAATGGAGAAGGTTTGCGATGTGTCCTGTTTGTAAGTGGCTGCTCTCACAAGTGTGAGGGCTGCCATAATCCAGAGACATGGAATACTGAAAGTGGAATTCCTTTTGATAAAAAGGCATTGAAAGAAATCTATGAGGAATTAGGGCATGATTATATTGATGGTCTGACTTTATCAGGAGGAGATCCCTTACATGAAAAGAATATTAATGATATATATGATTTAGTAAGTAAAATCAAGGATGATTTTGGAGATAAAACAATCTGGATTTATACTGGCTATTCATATGATTCTTTGAAAAAAGACGATAGTCCAACCGGTCTAATAAGAAAAAAAATACTGGACAAATGTGATGTTTTGGTAGATGGAAAATTTGAAAAACAACTTTTTTCAGAAGAATATCCATATGCTGGCTCAACAAACCAAAGGATAATTAAATTGAAATGATGGGAGGAATGAGAGTGGAAATATATGCTGCTGTGTTTATGGGATTACTGATTATATATTTATTTATGTTTTTTTTATATTTAAGTTGCATGTAGGCATACGAAAAAAACGTATTTCGCAAACAAATGCAATGAATATTAGTAGACAGATTATGGATAATGTAAAGACAAATCACACTTATCCTGAATTACATAATACATATGCTCAGCAATATAACAACACAGTGAAACCCAAGATAAAGAAAAAAGTTGATTTTAAGGGATATTTCGAAAATGTGTAATGAAAGAACCAGAAAAATATATTTAAGAGGAGAAAGAAGATATGTGGAGATTCTGTAATGATGACAGGAGTTTTATTAAAAAAGGTGGCAGGAAGGCACCAAAGATTTCAGCAGAAGAATTTAAGAAGAAATTAATTCATCATGTATTGGATAAAACAGAAGTTACTGAACAGTTGGAATATGATTATTCAAAAGAACAAATAGCAAGATGGAAGAACAATGAGGAAATTCCACTAAAGGCTTTGTGCGAGATATTTGTATACTTCGGATATTATATTGGTGAAAATGAAAGTTATCAGATAAGTAAAGATTTAAGTAAAATCAATGGAATGGATTTTGAAAATGTATGTGTAGCAACTGAAGAAACCATAAATGAGGCCAATGCGTGCGTAGAAGAAGATTTGGGAAATTCTCAGTTACTTGGGTTCAAGACTCTGAAAAATGGATTACCTATTTACGGTATGGCTGTAGGACTTGACGGAGTTTATCCTGTATATTTTTGTATCTATTGGGATGGGAAAAAGTTCAGAGGTTATATCCCTACTTATGGAAACTTTTTTAATAAAATTGACAGGTGTGTTATGGGTTATCATGAATCTGAGTATGAGGAATATTTAGATGAGTGTGGGCAAAAAGGTAGTACGATTCCAGATATGGAGTATTTACGAAATGATGAAGCAATGGAAGAGGATATATGCAGTAGAATAGTAATCATCTAACAAACAAAAGAAGCTACGGCTTCTTTTTTTATTTCATACACTTATTTATTCGTAAATCATGACATATTAGAAATAGAAAATGATGAAAGACAGAGATAAATATTTTGTCATTTTTAAATATGTAAATGAATAATAAGGAGTTATAATATGGAGGAATTAAGAAATAAAATACTGGAAGGAATTGTGAATAGAATTGAATCGGAAGATAATTTGGCTAATAAACTAGATATGATTATATTGAAAATAAAATTAGAAAGTGATACTATGTAACATAGAAGTGGAGCACTATATGATTATAATTAATAAATAACACAGGAGTCACATATGGATATAAGGTATTACGATATAGGATTAAATCTTTTTTCAAAACAGTTCCGAAATCCAGAAGAAATCATTAGAAATGCTGAAACAAATCAGGTTGTCTGTGTATTAACTGGAACAAGTACAAAAGCAAACAAACAAGTCGCGGATTTTGTTTTTAAACATGAATCGGTATATGGTACAGCTGGAATCCATCCTCATAACGCTGATACGGCAATGAAAGAGGACTTTGAATTAATTGAAAACATCATCACATCAAATCATAGGATTGTAGCAGTTGGTGAATGTGGTTTGGATTATGACCGTATGTATTCAACACGGGATAACCAAATAAGGTGTTTAGAGAAACATATCAATCTAGCAGAAAAATTAGATAAACCACTCTTCTTGCATGAACGTTCAGCATCAGATGACTTCAAAAAAAGATTTAAAAATCACAAAGATTTGTGTGAAAAGTCAGTAGTCCATTGCTTCACTGGTAATAAATATGTATTGGATGATTATCTGAATATGGGCTTTTCAATCGGGATTACCGGTTGGATTTGTGATGATAAAAGAGGAAAAGAATTGCGTGAAGCGGTGAAACTAATTCCACTTGATCGTATATTAATTGAAACAGACGCTCCTTATCTTACACCGAAAAATGTAAATGGATTGTCAAAGGTTAATGTCCCTGAAAACATTATCTATGTGGCTAGGGAATTAGCTAAGCATATGAACGTATCTGAGGAAGAATTAATTGTTCATGCAAAGGAAAATACGGAACGAGTATTTTTATTATAAGGAAGCAAATGCTTCCTTTTTTATTTGAATAAATTTGTGAACTAAAAGGCAAGTTTATTTTTTATATAAAGTACAATTACGCACTTGATAAAAAGTACATTATATCTACAAATACAAAAAAAGGAGATAGATAGTATGAAAAAAAAATATAACGTAGATAAAATGTATACGTATCTGCGAGGATTCCTTGTTGGAGCTAAGATGGAACAAAGCCTAAAGGCTCTAAGTTATGCGAGGCAAAAACATAAAGAACAAAAAAGAAAAGATGGTATCCCATACATTGTTCATCCACTTCAAATGGCATGTTATGCAGTAGCCCTGGGCATCCGAGATGATGATATCATTGCAGGTGTTCTATTACATGATGTGTGTGAAGACTGTGGTGTCCCAATTAATTTTCTACCAGTCAATGATAATATAAAACAGATTGTAAAATATATGACGATCACTCCACTTCCTGGAGAAGAAAAAGCCGATACAAAGCGAAGATATTTCAGAAATATGTTGGATTGTAAAGGAGCAATCATAGTAAAAGGATTAGATAGATATCATAATATGTCAACAATGGCTGGAGTCCTTCCATCCGAAAATATACGGAAAAACATATTGGAAAACGAAGAATTATTACTTCCAATGATGAAAGAAGCAAAAGAAAAATATCCAGAGCTGTCAGATATAATGTTTATTTTACGAACAAATATTGAGGATATTACAGATGCCTTAAGCGAACATTATATGGAGTCAAGGCCATTAGTTCTAGCTGAAGAATTAAAAAACACAGATGAAATGGAACTAATTAATAGTGAAAATTGTTGATTGTAATAATGTAATTATCCAAAAAGATGGTATGCGCTTCTGTGTAAGAGGCAGTATTGATTGGAATAGATTAAGTGATAATTGGATAAATAGGATTGAAGAAAAATATTATAATTGAAAGGAGGAAAGTGATTGGATATACGATTTATTATCAAAAAAATTTGGTATGACACAGTTAAACTTAGTAGATATATTCATATGAACAAATACTATTTTTATAATGATAGAAGGAGATTATGATGAATAATATGGAAAATATAATGAAATTGAAAGAACTTATTAGAATAAGTACGAATATTGTTTTTTACTCAGGGATAGGAGTAGCAATAGAGTCAGGATTTCCTGATTTAAGAGACCACACTAAAGCACAAGAATATTTGTGGACAAGAAAATTTAGAGAGGAACCAGAACTTTGTTGGAAATTTTATTGGGAAGAGCTTCTAAATGATGATATAAAACCCAATAAAGTACATCAAGCTCTTGTAAAGTTAGAACAGAATGGAAAGCAGATAAATGTTCTTACACGAAGCATTGACACACTGAATGAAGAAGCTGGTTTGAAAAATGTATATCACTATTATGGCTCTTTATCAACCTATAATTGTGCAAGATGTGGAAAGAAATATACATTAGAAGAGATTAAAACGATGTCATTTACTCCTATGTGTGAATGCGATCATGTAATCAGTCCATATATTTCTTTTATAAATTATTATAATAGTTCACTACTTATAGATGTCATGAAAAATGCAGATTTATTAATTGTAGCAGGAGCATCGCTTTATGATACAGACGATTTGCTTACATATCATAGTTCTGGACCAATTGTTGTTATTAATCAAGATTGTTCTAAAAGTGATAAATGGGCTGATTTTGTAATCCATGATAATATTGGAGAAATCATGGACACTATAGTTAGAGATTTCAAAGAGCCATAGGCTCTTTTTTATTACCAAAAATAAATTGCGTAATAAGTAATAACGAAAAGAAAAAGAAGATAATTTAAACCATTCCTTTTTTATCTCTTTTATTTAAAACTGAGAAGAAAAAAGAATAAAAAATGATAACCTTTCTAATTGTCTACAATTACCTTTTTCATTATTTTTATTTTTTCATTAAGCATGAATAAAGTATCGAATTTAAATGAATAGAAATAGTCATTTAATGTAAATACTCATGCTTAGATGTTTCGGCCATACACATTTTCTTGATTTTTGTGTAACATTATACTACCAATATTGAGGTTTAAATTTTATTTCTCCTAGTTTTTGCTTTTACAATAAACATCTGTAAGAATAGTTTGAAAACTTTAGCATTGTAATCAAATATCTATATTTATGATATTTATTATTTTATATATTACCGATACAAAATCCAGCACATAATATTGTTAAAAGAATGAAGGGAGAATATGAATGGATAAAGATAAGGTGCTAAAATTCTTGGAAAATGAAATCGCTTATCAGTCGAATCGCTTATTGATGTGTGGCCATGACGGAATGGTACATAACCAATGTAGTGCCATCATAAAAGAACTGGAAATGATAAAAAGGAAAATAGAAGATGATTCTTACCTAAACCAAGAATAAAAAGAATACCAGGTATATTTGATACAAATTTTATATTATAAAGAAAGGATTATATCATGAATAGCAATAATAAGAAATTTTTAAAAATAATATTCACATTAAAAAATTGTAACATTGAAAAAGTCCAATTAATAGAGTTGATTGATGATGCTACAGAGGAACAAATAAAAACATATATAGCAGAAATGAAAAACAAAATTAAATATGCAATGGAATGTAATACTATATTATCATCAATGGACGACGATGATTTTATGCTTATAGATGGAGACTCTATTGCTTATGTTAAATGTGAGTGTACTAATTCTGGCAATGTCGAAAAGGAGTAGAAATGGAAAGAGCAATCGTTATTATTGGAGGCAGCTTTAACCCTCCGACAAACGCACACCTGATGTTGGCTGAAATAACCAAAAAGCAGATTAGCGCAAACTATGTTCTATTTGTCCCAACAAAGATATCGTATATGATGGAATGGAAGAAATATCAGAATAGTGATATTTTGAGTGATGATATACGGGTACAGGCACTAGAAAGCATGGAGAATGAGTGGTTAAAGATTGAGAGATGTGAGTTGGATGGCATTGTTTCAGGAACATCATATGATACATTGAATTATATCAAAAACAAATATCAGACTCAGCGCGTTTACTTTGCAATAGGGTCAGACAAGCTGGATGAGATTCCAAAATGGTATAACAGTGAACAGTTATTAAATGAAAATAAGTTTATTGTCATCCAAAGGAATAATGATGATATCCAACAGCTTATTCAAGATAGTGCATTTCTTAAGTCACACAATGAATCATTCATCATTTGCGATGAATCTGATGATTCAACACAACAGATTAGTTCAACCAAGGTCAGGGAGGCAATGGATAAAGGAGATTATGATGAGATAAGGAAACTGGTTCCATATAGTGTATATCAAATTATTACCAACAATATTGATATACAGAAACAGGACGAGTAGTAATACCATGATTTGTGGTATAAAAGAGTAGAATGGAGGAAAATGATATAATGTATAAAACATGTCCTATTTGTGGGAAAGATATGATATTAATAGACCATGATGATGCTGATGGATTATTTGCGGGTTGGGAATGGCAGTGCCCAAATTGTGATTATAAAGAGAAAGAAGAAAATTAGGAAGGAAGCGATTGAATTATGAGTAAGGAAAAAAGAATGCCAACCGTTTTTACTGGGATGTCGAAACACAATTTCTATTTAAAAGACGCAATCAGTAATTTTGTTTTAAAAGAGCATAGGGTCCCATTAAATCCATACATGTTATTTGGATATTACATGGGAGATGCGATTGAACGTGATTTTGTAAGAAAAGGAAGTCATGAACTTTTGCTGACTGCAGATGAGCTTTGGATATTTGGTATTATCGCAGATGGAATCGTTACAGAGATTGAGTTAGCAATGAAACATAATAAACCCATTCATTTCTATACAATGGACGATGCCGGGCTGGATTTTAAAGAGATAGTCAATATGGATGATTTAAAATTCGAGCCAGAAGTATTGCCGAAATTACCATATCATGATTATCGTAGACGGATTGAGGATTACTTAAAATTGCATCGTGGGAATAATAGTGGTATTGAGATTGAAAGAAAATGGTTGCTTACAAAAGTCCCGGAGCATTTATGTCTATTATCGGTAGGAATGGTTGAGCAATTATATTTTTCTGGTGACACTGATATCCGGATTCGGAAAGTCGAAGCAGATGGTTCAACCCTTTGTACAATGGATGTGAAGGGTCCAGGATACCTGGAGCGAAAAGAAATAAAGAAAAACATAACAATTGACGAATACAACCAAATGAAAGAAATCATAGGGAAAAAACCGATAGAGAAACAGTACTATCGTTATGATGTAGGTTTAAAAAATGTTCTGGAAGTATCAGTTGTTGATCCGGGAACGAAAGATTCATTCATTTATGCTGAGATTGAATTTGATTCGCAAGAAGCAGCCGAAGCATATACGCTGCCAATACAAGAAGCGCTCGATATTACATACACACCTGAATATAAAATGAAAAATGTCTGGAAAAGGAGCAGATTATAAAAGACCGCATCAGCGGCCTTTTTTATATCACGTTGCTCTTGTTGATATTGACATTAGTTATGGGCAGTATATAATCAGCAAGTACTTCGTTATCCAATTTGATTTTTTTAAACCGATTTTGCTGAAAATGGTTAGAGAGACAATAGTCATGAATGGTCTCTGATGATGTGCGGATACATATCGTACGTATGTAATACATTTTGCAAACAGGAACTAAAAAGTTTAATAATCTTTGAAAGTAATGAATCGTGCATGTTCTGACACTCACAATCAATTCCGAGAATCCATTTAACTGTATTGATAACTGAATGTCATTTGTATCTATATTAATGATACCAGTCGACCTACTTTTAACAAATGATTCAATCGAGTCCCAATGCTGTAAATAGTTGCAATCTTTCAATGTCATCAAATAAATCTCCTCCAGTCCTAGGATATTATATCGCTATTATCCAGGAATTTCAACCATACTATATTAAAATAAAAAAAGGAGACAAGAAATGGAACATATAGAGAAGTTAAGAGAAATCATCGAACATTCAAATAGAATTGTTTTTTTCGGAGGTGCAGGAGTATCAACTGAATCTGGTATTCCGGATTTTAGAAGTAAGGATGGACTATATAACCAGCATGATGTACAGTTTGAGGAATATAAACCAGAATACTTGCTCAGCAAGGAATGCCTATATCATAATCCCAAAGTATTCTACGAATTTTATCGTCAAAAAATGGATACAAGAAACATTAAACCCAATGATGCCCATATTAAATTAGCAAAATTAGAGGCAATGGGAAAACTGAGTGCAATTGTCACACAGAATATCGATGGCCTGCATCAAAAAGCTGGCAGCAAAAATGTATATGAAATCCATGGAACGACAATGAGAAATTACTGTGTCAAATGTAAATCAGAATATGGTGTGAATTATATATTTGACAGTCAGGACAAAATTCCAGTATGTAAAATCTGTGGACGCCCAGTTCGACCAGATGTAACACTATATGGAGAATCGTTACCTGCAGAAGCATGGGATAATTCGATGGCAGCTATTTTAAAAGCAGATACGCTTATTATTGCAGGAACCTCCCTGTCAGTGTATCCAGCTGCATCACTTATTGATTATTTTAATGGTGACAATCTTATCGTCATAAACCGAGAGACAACGAACCGTGATAAATGGGCCGATTTGGTTTTTCATGATAGTGTGGGTAAAATTTTAACTGAAGCTATAGAGTAAAAGAGGCGTAGCATCTTTATCTTATCTCAGGGAATAACATATTATGGTTAGGTTAAGAAAAATGGAGAGGAGTTATTCATGGAACTAAATATTAAAAGAATGGATTTTAAAACGAGGCTGTGCAATTCAGATGATGAACCTATTGATGGAACGGAAGAAGAAAAAACCGTAATCTACAATGCAGACCTTGTGACAGAAGATGAACTGAACGAACTCATCATAAGTGGTTGGTACTTTTATGATGAACGGGTTATTGTTGTAACAAAAACACAGGCTGATTATCTATTTGGTAATCCTGTAAGCGAAGATATATCGAAAGAGCTTAAAGATACCCTTGAAGATATATGTATGCCGTTCTGTCCAAATGATGAAGTTTATTGTTTATGTAGAGGATGCAATGATAACAAAATAAATGGAGGAAGTTGCAGCCACTGTTTAGCATGTATTGATGGAGAAAAAGCTGTGGACATATGTGATAATTAACAGGAGAAAAAGAAATGAAGGAATTAATTAAACAGAATGAAATTAAATGCGAGGAAATCAGGAAAAATATTGAACAATGTGAAAATGAAATTTTAAAGTTTGTAAGTGTGCTCCGTAGTCATACCAATATTTTATCATTGCATGATATTTGTAGCATCAAAGAATGTGTTAAAATCGAAGAGACGGATCCGATTTTAAGAAAAGAAAGTCTGTATAAACGGGTAACAAAATCAAAATCTTATGGATATAGAGCCGGAATAACTAGTGTCAATACAACAGAGTATGAGGCTATCTGGGCTTTTGATTTAACTGGAAAGATAATTGATTCCCATACATTCTATGATTTCGATAAAAAGTGGATTGAAAATGTATTATATTTTGTATATGACCAAAGGGAATATACAGATGATCATGAAGCGGATTGTAATAGATACTTTTCAATTTACGTGGCGGGAATGGAATACCATGAAGATGGTATCTGTGAGCAACATCATCAGAGGATTGCATTTAACAATGAAAATTCTGAACTTACCTCAATCCTGAATGCGAAAGTGGCAACCAGAACAATTGAGTTGATTAATAAAGTAATTAAAGAATATATACTTTTAGAAAAAGTAAAGAAGGAACTATCAAATGAGACTGCATAAGCGGTCTCTTTTTGTTTAATCAATAAAGAATAAATAATATATAAACATCAGTCATTACAAAAGTCAGGACTGTTCCTTATAAAATCATAAAATTCTTAAACCCGACATAAATTTTCTTAGTTTAAATAAGGATTATAAATAAGTGAATCGAAATAGCTCAATATTTTTATTATATATTAATTTATCACATATTATCTGTACTATGAAGAACGGAGGAAATTTATATGAATAAAATTTTAAGTTACTTGATTGAGGAGCCTTTAAAAGGAAAGTCTAGTGCAAGCTGGCACTATATTGGTAATGTTCTGTACGCTGGATTAAACAATGGGAAAAGAGTGAAATTAGAATTAATAAGCGAAAATACATTTAATTATGGTGAATGCATTCAGGCTCTAACGATCACGGTTATCGACAAATCGTATGGATTGATTGACAAGATAATGATTTCATTTGAATCTGCTTTTGTTTCTAATCCAAATAAATATTTAAGGAAAAGGACTGATTCTAACATATATGAGTGGGTAGCACTGCCGAATACTGATGATATAAATAGATTGGCCGAAGTAGTTATGGAATATATGAAACTGTGGATGGATTAGTAATGATAGATAAGACAGTTCTTTCATTAAATTCCAGGCTAAAGTCATTATCCTTATTTGTTATTCCATTTAAAAACATATAGCTGTTAAATAATTCCAGGAGAGAGGAGAAATAATATGTTTTACAAAATATTAAATGAAGATTTAAAAAATCTGGGTTTCCAATATCAGGAGGGACTGAATACAGATTGTAATGAATTTGACCCTAATATTGATGACAGAGGAGGTCTGTTTTATGCAGATGAAAAAAATATATTAGCCTATTCTGGTTGTGGAACTAAAATTGCGGAAGTAAGTATTCCTGATGGAGCAGTTTCGATGAAAGTAAGTTGGAAAGAATATAAATCTCATCAAATTGTATTGAGTAATATCCGGGATTTATGGACCATTGAAACCTTTCAATGGCTCAAAGAACATGGCGTAGATTTGCGAGCTAGTGAGGAATATGCTATTTATATTGCTTCCGAAGATGGACACTTAGAAATAGTCAAATATTTGATTGAACAAGGTTCTAATATACATGCCAAGGATGAGCGGGCACTGCGATATGCTTCTTGTGGTGGTCAATTAGATGTAGTCAGATTTCTTGTAGAAAACGGTGCGGATATACATGCACTTGATGATACGGCTCTGTGTTTAGCTGCCCAGTTCGACCATATTGAAGTAGTCAAATATCTAATTGAACAAGGTGCCAATATACATGCACATAATGACTACGTTGTTTGTGTTGCTTCAGAAAAAGGCTACCTAGATATAGTCAAATACTTTGTTGAACGTGGTGCTGAGGTAAATACACATGATGGATATGCTCTTTATTGCGCTTCCCAAAATGGTTATTTTGAGATAGTCAAATATCTGATTGAACATAATGCTGATATACATGCCAGTGGTGATTATGCTCTTTATGGTGCTTGTGAAAAAGGCCATTTTGAAGTGGTTAAGTACCTGGTCGAACAAGGTGCCAATATACATACGCTTAATGATCGTGTTCTTTTTGCAGCTGCTTGGAATGGTAAATGGGATATAGTTAAGTATTTTATTAGCCAAGGCGCGAATATTAATGCTGATGATGGATGCGCTATTTGGATTGCCTCAGGCAGTGGGAATTTGGAGGTGCTTAAATATTTTTTCAGCATTGGAGCTGATGTCCATGTCCATGATGATTATGCTCTTATATCGGCCTGTCAAAATGGCCACTTAGATATTGTTAAATATCTTCTGAAACAAGGTGCTGATATACATGTAAGGAATGACCTTGCTCTTCGACAAGCATCTAGGAAAGGCCATTTAAAAGTAGTCAAGTACCTGGTTGAACAAGGTGCTAATATATATGCCGAAGATGCTGCTGCCTTGCATAAGGCTACCCAAAATGGTCACTCTGATGTGGTCGAGTATCTGACTGACGTATTGAATCATTCAACCTGCTGCCATGTGTAGCAGGTTTTCTTATTATCAGGAATATCAATTATTTTAAATATAGGATGTTTTGGATTATTCGCTGAAAAAAAAGTACCATACTATTAAAAACAGAAAGTAAAGAGAAACAGAATAATATAGGAATAAGGAGAAAACATGGCAACTAAGAATAAACTATTTGAAGTGGATATGAAAAAGGAAAATCCACTCGTGACAATCATAAGTCGTGGAAAGATACCAGTTGTTCAAATGAGCAACCATCCATTTCAGAATAAGAAAGTTGAATATTGGTATAAAATATATGACGGACTTGGTGAAGATACCATAAAATGGCGTCAGGATATCATAAAAAGCCATAGGCAAAAGGGTTTGACCAATATAACATACTGTAACATCGGAGGATGTCTCGGACATGACTTTTCACATTGGTTTTGTCCAATTGAAAATATGAATATAGGATATCTGGAACCGGATGAAGTGGTATATGATGAAACTAGCAAGACCTACATAACGGCAGAAAGAAAATTTAGGAGTATTGAAAAAGCCTGGGCATCATTATTAAAAAAGGAACATGAGGAAGATCTTGTTTACGGAAAATGGTCTTATGACAATGAACACTTCGCAGACTTCCAGGAAGTATGGTGTGATTCAAAACATATCAAAAAAGTAATCACCATAAAAGTAGAGGATTACCTGCAGCTTCTTCCATACGTGCATGATAAATACCTGTCCCTCAGCTGCCTTTCAGATATCTTTCATGCTGTGAGTAATAAAATCGGTCATCCTTTATTAAGCCATTTGGATGAGACAAACTTAGATGAAGAATGGGAAAATAAGTGTAAACGTGATTTTGAAAAGGATGAGTCCTATGGCCATCAGTATTATATGTTTGAATACTTATGGGATTATACGGAATATTATGAAGGATATAAGAGGATGGTTTTGACAGAATTCCAAAACTACTATACAGGCAAACCATTTAAATATGAACCTGGGCATTTTAAAAAGCTTAAAGAAAATATAAGCAGTTTCTACTCTTACTTAAAAAACTATAAAACTCAAGATGACCGCATTAATCTGAACTACTATTGGTTTGGTGAACAATATTTAAATATTCAGTTATCTGGATATGGCAAATTCATTGGCATTAGATTTAATCATGAAACATTTGAGGTGTACGATCTCTACTATTGTACTGAAGGTGTTTTTACTAAGGAAAAACTTTTCTCCAACAATTACAGGCCTTTGATGTATGAATACCTGAACATTTTTGATGAGTTTTACAAGTTATTCAGTCAGTATGGCAATATCAAATATCATGATATTCTTAAAGAGCTAAAAGAATCTAAGAGATATGAGGATACATTCAAGAAAGAAAAGTATGAATACAGAATCAATGATGATGAGTGGATTGTAGAATTTTATGGAAAAGGTTTTAAGCTTTCATATGATTTAAGACTCAAGGATGCCGTCATTGAAATTGTTGTTGGAGATAATAAGAAAGAGTACTATAATGTCGAATGTTTACCAGAAGAGTACAGATATGTGTTACTTAATCGAATTATAAAAACACTGAAACTTGAAAATGAAACTATAACGGAAACATATAATGTCAGGGTTCTTGGTGACGAGGAGAGTTATTTTCAGATAAATTTATCGAGAGATGAACTTAATATTATAAGTGGATTTTTAAATGAACTGAATCATAAAATTCACAGATACGATCGAGACAAGCTGTCAATCAGTTTTAAGAAAGAAAGGGAGGACAAGTAATTGAGTGATTGGGTAAGGATTCATTTTAAAGAAATACCAAAAGGTGATTTACTGGATTATTGTATCAGCTTAAGCAGGAACATGGTTAGTTCCGCTGAAGAAATAATCAAGAAAAATATTTATTATATACCATCCATCAGACTATGTGCTAACTTTGATACGGATTTGGATTACAAGGCTAATTGGCGTGAAGCTGACCGAAATTGGCTATATCATTTGTTTTCCATCCATATTGTTTATTGGGAGAAATATAACCTGCTAGGTGTAATCGGAGAGACTCCAGAAAATATGAGTAAAGAATTTGTGACAATTGAGTTCCAGAATAGTACGGATCAGAACTATGATTATAACGAGTGGTCTGGAATCAGCTATTTTGAAAATGTAGTCAAAAGACTGGAACATGCAGATGCCTATATGGTTTCTTCCTATGGCTATGATATAGATGATATAAATAAAGATATTGATTACTTCAGAAAGACGGCCGTATATAGTACAATCCATAAGGAACTGGACATACATAATTGGCTCTGGAAAAGAGAAGGAAATTTCAGGACGTTTTCATTACAATCAATAAATGATGATAGTACATTCTTTAGTCTGGCACTGAAGCTGGTAGCTATAAGAGAAAATAGCTTAATTCCATAAAATGAGATATAGTGAAAGGAAAATAAAGATGCTAACCGAACTGTTTAAAAAATGTAAAGCACAATTTGAACCTGCTAGGTGTTCATTTCAGCGTTATCAACCAATCTTTAAAACAACAGATGGAGAAACACACGAAGGTGCGGAATTTAATTGGGTTTGTAGAGAACAACTACAATGCTCGATTCCGGATTATTTAATGACCAGTATAAGGTGTGATGGATATGTCAAAGACATGAATGGAAGCATGTATCCACTTGAAAATGTAATAAAGATTGACTGGAATCTACGTGAGGCCCAGACGATAATGATTAAGACCTGTTTACCGAGCTTCAAAATCTTCTATACAGAGAATGAATTTAAAAAATTAGGAGGACTTTAGGGAAAAGAATAATAAAAAAAAGAGCTGGATGCTCTTTTTTTATTATAGGTATTTGCAAAAAAATATTAAACCTGAGGCATTAATAATATCTTTCCGGTTCCCTTATATACATTTACCAGTCCTTCACCAGAAGCAGCACTGCCGAGTAATGATTTCCCACTCCGTTCAACCGTGAAATTAAGAGTTGTACTCCAGGCAATTGCATAAGAGCCATCGACTTTGAGGACATCATCAAACAGGTCAATACAAATCAATTCTTCTCTTGGTACGTCACATTCCAAAGCAACAATTCCAGGACCGGTTAAGCATAAATTAAACAGTCCTTCGCCGCCTGCAACAGCACTGGAAAGATTGGAGCGGGCAATCGTTTTTAACTGTATTTCATTATCACATGCATAAAATAATCCGTCCTGTATCACCATGCTGCCATTCCAATCTTTTAAATTCTCAAGCAGTAAATGATTATAAGTCGGTTCGGTAACAACGATTCCATTCCCTTTATATTCAGGTTTGATTGTGCTTTCGCCAGTAACACGTCCTTGGAAAAACTTACCGACAGCATCACCAACACCTTTAAGTCCAGTGGTTTGTGAAACGTTACCAAGCATCCATTGCATTCTGCCTGGTTGTAAAATAGCACCATCATCATTTAATTCAATCACTAATTGTTTTTTTCTGACTCCCTGCTGTGTCATGAAATATTTCAGTTGAGCCTCTGATGGAGTGCAACTAAGGTCGCGTATGTATTCAATCACCTTAAACATGCCCTTTTCGTCTAAAATGCGAACATCATCATTGTCGGTAAAATTACTAATGTTAAATCCCATGTTCAAATCTCCTTATAGTTTTATATATTTAATATGATATATTAGATCATCCAGAACGTCAATCTTTCACTAATGTAGAGTTGATTTATAATGAGGATGTTCTATGTACAAAAAGTTCCATTTTGATGCAAAGACCCAGATTTATAAGTGTCGCAAAGGATATATAAGAATGGCACTATACAACTAAATCTTTTTTGATGAAAATTAATCACATAATAATTAAGAATAAGATGATTGGAGGAAGATATATGAATCATATTGCGGAAGAGAATGGTTGGACAATAACATTCTTACCATGGGAAGATAATGAAGGCAGGGAAAGAGTGGTAGGACGGTTTAAAACCACACAAGAAAAAGATGAATTCATGAAAAAAATTCATCAACCGGATTCTGGTTGGTTGGAAGAAGAACTTTCAAGTATATGTGAGGTCAATGACTATAACCATCTATTAAAACGATGAAATCTGTAAAGACAACAATAATAACTATGATAAAAGGAGAATTTAAAATGGAAAACAGAAAATATGATCCAAGAAAAGATGGCGCTGTTGTAGCAATCCGGATTTTTAATAATCCAGAAAATCCGTACTCGCCTAACGCAGAACTTGCTTTTGCATTTGGCGGTAGTGAAGTAATCGAATGGACAAATCCCTCTCAAAGAGCTCCTTACATAGCGGGTATAAATGGATACACGTTTATCTTTGATGAAAGGGAAAGGCGTGAATTTAAAGATTTTATCAAGCCGAGATATGAAGAGTGGTTAACTATGCAGAACAAATGTACTTGTTGACAAAAAAACAATAAAAGAGAGAAGCCATAGGGCTTCTTTTTCTTTATAAAAAAAGAACATAATAACAATAAATGAAAAGAAGGAGATTATCAAATGAAATTAGTACTAGAAGCAAAAGAAAGTACAATCAACCTATGTGACTACGAAGTGTATTTTCCGGTCATTGAGAATATGTGGGTATTTCCTAAGAACCATAGGTTCTATTCCTTGTATAAGTATAATCCAGATACAGGTAAGGAGATTGCTGAGGCAAATCCAAATACATGGTATCCGCAGGCAATTAAGGATATGGTTCTATTAGATTCGACTGAATATAGCCTGGATATGATTAGTAACAAAATAAGTGTTTTATATGAAGGGCCTATGGATACAAAGTATGTTTTAATTGATTATGAGGAGAGGCAATGCCAGAATTGTCCCAATCGTATAATTGGAGCATTTGATGAAGGATTTTGTTATATAAGTGGCTGTCGAAAATCTAAGACCAGTTCTTGTGATAAAACAGAAAAAAATATACTCAAATATGGAAATGCATATGGAAAAAAAGAAGATGATAACAATAGTAATACAGAATTAAAGGGAAAACAGTTAAACAATCAAGTGATTGCCTGGAATTCCGATGAGCATTTTACCGAAGGAAAACGATATGAATGTACCAATCCGAATCATAACATGGTTGATGTTATAGACAATCATGGAAAGACAGTTACCATTGATTTGGAGGATAAGGATTTCACATTCATTTTATGTCCACGAGATATTGTTTTAAAAGAGTTTACAGATGGCGAGGTTCATGAACCATTAGAAAAAAAGCTGGATGATTTAATCATGAAATACCGAATGAGATTAACCATGTTGTACGACGAACTGGATAAAACAAAGGAGGATGATATTTTTGTAAAGACAGAGTTACTGGAAACCATTATCTCGGAGTTAGGTATGATTAAGAATTCAAAAGAGCAGGTTAAGTTGAAGGCAGGTGATTATGTCGAGGGTTATGAATCATATGGGCAAAAAGAGGCATATATAAGAGGGACAATCCAATCAATTAAATACAATGAAGATGGAACAATCCTCAGATGTGATATTCAATGCGATGACGCATGGAATGGAACTAGAAGTAATGGATTGAATCCAAGAAAGGAGATTACTAAAATTGAGAGAGACCCAGATTGGTGGCAAAATATGGACCGTTTTATACGAGAGAAAGAAACAGTAGAACACGAATTTAAAATATACAATCAAAAAAAAGCGTTTATTCAACTCTATTACAGTATGACGCCATCCCAGATTGATGATTTTAACAGAAAGTTTTCGGAGTTGAAACTCAGGAAGGATATTAGTCCGGAAGAACTATATTGCCTTGTGCAGACAGCAAATGAAAAAGAATTGCTGGAAGAGATGTTAAACTATATCAAGACCTTATTTTAGAAGAGGAGAGAATATGGGTAGTTGGAAAAGATATCATGAAGTAATGGCGATTGTCTCAGCAGGAGATTGTGCTGGAGGAAAAATCATCGGAGGTATTTTTATGGATACCTATAACGAAAAATCGGAAAGAATCCTGGTGATGGATGATTCGTTTGATGATTTAGTACGAATCCATCAAATACAGAATTTTGAATTTGATGAAAATGGGAAATTAAAAATTGGATATAGCAAGGAAGACATTAAATATCTGCATGTCATGGCACCAGAAATCAGCCAAAATGAAATAGATACACTTATCAAGACTACCAGCAGCATTGAAGGATGGTTGAGTCAGGATAAGGTGCTCCATAAAAAACTGGTGGACCAATTTATCAAAGCAGAAAAATACGTTGGTATCGGAAGATATATTGTTCATGAACCGTTAGCTGCAGTCGCAGAAGTCTATTTCAAAACCCTGTCAGACGCAGAGAAATTCATGCGTGATTGCGAACCAGGTGCTATTGAAATTTTATCAAACGAACAAAATATCCTGGTAATATCAGTGTTAGATATAGCGCCGGTTCATAAAAAACTTCGAGATGCAGGAATTATCTTATATTAGAAAGGAAAAAATGAGTACAAAAATATATAATGGATATCGATTCACAAAGAATTATGGATTCATGGAATTAAAAGAACGGTTGGATATTTTAAAAAAAGTAATGATTGAGCGATTGACAGATAAATATTGTGAATTAGCTGCTACAAGGGCCTGCATAGAACTGGATTTATATTATTATGATAAAGAACTTTACCAGAAGTATATTGATGATGACGCTATGAGGGAGAGTTTGATTAAAACAATAGAAGATCCCAAAGATGTCGTGATTAATGCAATCTGGAATGATTACAATTTATTCAGGCAGGCCTATATGGGTAAAAACGATGAAAACTATATTTTTGATTTTAAGACACATTTGATTATATTTCCATTAAAGGATACTCTGCTTTTTCAGGCATTTACGGGAGGACCGATTGCCGGGAACATCTTATCAAGTGTTCTTTCAAACCAACCGGATATCGAAGAATATTGTTACTGGAACAACACAGAATATCCGGAAGAATTAACAGAAGAGAAATGGAACCAGAGGGAAATGGATTGGAACTATGCATTATCATCTGAGTTTCACACAATCCCAGCATTGTGCGGATTCACAGTGGATTTATTTCATGATAGTTTCTTCCCTTTGTCAACGGGTGAAATCTTTGCAAACCGAAAATGCCCATTGGATATTACACAGCGTGTTGAGTCCCTATATGCTATCCTGAAAAAGTATGGTTCTGAACAAGATATGGAGTTAAAGGAAAATATAAGGGACAAAATCATAAAAAATACATATTTAGAGACTCTTAAATAGAATTTGTGAGAAAAGGCCATTTTTGGTCTTTTTTATTTATGTACTTATAATAGTTCGCATATTAAATAAGACAAAGATATTTGGAGATTAAATTAAAACATGAAAGGATGGTAGATTATGGACTTTAGAGAGTTTATAACTCGGCATAAGGATATTAAAGAGACCGAAATTTATTACGGTAAATATTCTAAGCAGTATGAAGCTCATCAAAAAATGGATGAAATTAAAAAATACTTACAAAAGCAATCAATTTTACTTGGAAAACAGTGCGCACAAGAGTTCATTACAGTTCACTTCATTTATGGCCGGATTGAAAGCTGCAAAATAAAGAAGCACTGGAATCTTGAAAAAACAGAAGTCAAAAAGAGAAAAGAAACGACTTATCCAGGCATCGACTTCAATAAGTTGGCAGATGAAGCCTTTGATTTAGTTTGGAAAAATGGGTATGAAATTATCGATGTAGATAAAATCTAAGCTGAGGAGGAAACTATTGTGCTCGACGAATATGATGAGATTCCAAAGTATAAGAAAAGAAAAACTTCCAAAACGATTAAATCAGATCATAAACATCAATATGAAAAATGTTTGTTCGATGTAGAGGGAAAATTTCATGTAGGCAAAATTTGCAGGATATGTGGGAAGATAGGCGACATTGAATTTTTTCAATGCAGTAAAGATGGAGAAAGTCGATATCCTCATTTTATGTCCGATAAAGAAATCAAGGATAAATACAAAGAACTGCCAACATTCAAACTCCAAAATATATGTCAAAAATACATATAATTCTTATCGATTATGTTGCCAAATGAAACAAAATAGGAGAATCGTCATTTTAGAAAAAGGAGAGATATAATATGTATGAACCAAGAGTAAGTATTTCGAAAAATCAAGTCAACAAGAAAGAAATGAAGAATTGGATTCTATTAAATACGGATTTGAAGACGCCTCGATTAATTGATATCGGTGGTAATGATAAGTTTGATTCAAATCCGGTCATGTATTGTATTGTAAAGGCCGCTGATAGGCAGGAAGCAATAAAATTCATGCATTGGATTCATGAATCATTAAGAAGTGAAGTTATTTTAGAACCTATGGTTGTAGAAATAAAAAGCATGGAATTCCAACCAGCGAAAATATGTTATTAAAGTGAGTATACACAATATAAGGCTCCATAGAAGGTTAAGGAAAGGAGCAATTACTCTTATGATGGAATTTCTTTCGGATAGCTGAAGAAGTGTTTAATCTGGCTTAAGATAAGGAATATGAAATCATAAACATAAAAAAGGAGAAAAATTATGTTTGACATTAAAGTTGCATCTTTGTGGATGGGAATTATTTTAGGCTTATCTATCATAACAGTAATAATGATGATATATCCAAAAGTGAAAAAAAAGAAAGGAAATATACAACCAATCATTTTAAAAATTACAAATGTAATTTCTAGTGTATGTATAGCTATGATAGTTGTTGTTTTGTTATCATTACCTATGGCAGCATACACTGTTACAAGAATGGATTGGAGAGAGAGTGAAGAGCCTACATCTATTGAGAATATTATCTCGTTATCAACCAATAATCTGACACAGGGTAAAATATATGGTAGGAGAGGCTATATTGATCAAACAGCATACTATCAGTATATGGTTACTCTATCAGATGGTGGAATGATTGCAAATAAAGTGCCAGCAAATAAAACCACTGTTTATTACGATAACCAGAATCCCAGAGTGGAATGGTATAAAAAAACAAGAGGATGGCTGTTTTATACGCAGGAAGAAACATTTTGGAAAATGTACATACCGGAAGGTTCCATTGTTGAAGAATATCAAATAGATTTAGGAGAATAGCAGGGAAGAAGATTAAAAAAGACGGGTAACCGTCTTTTTTTAAAACATATCTCATACTAATTGCATATAGGGAGGTATCATATGGATATTTTAAAAATAGAACAGGAACTTGAAGTGATAAAGAATAGGGTGACTTATTTAGAAGAGGAGATAAAAAAAGAAAAACTAAAACAGACAAGCCGGAGTGGTTCTATATGTAATATAGAAAAACCAGAAAAAGAAAGTAAGTTAAAGGAAAGAAAATTATCTGAAGCGAACATAGGAAAGTATGCCTTACCAGTTGCAGCTACTTTTCTAATTATGATTGGTATCTGTGTCATGGCGTTCATGGCTTGGAATTTGTTGTCAGACTGGTTTAAGGCTATGGTGGTTTTCGGAATGGCAGCAGGCATATTTGGGATTGGATATTTATTCGGAAGAAACGAGCGGATGTTTACCTTTCGATATATTATGTATTCAGTAGGACTGAGCATTAGCTATGTTGGTATACTCCTAATGCATATGACGTGGTATCTGATTCCCATGCCGGTTTCATTATTATTGATAGTCGGATGGAGTATGTTCGGTCTATTTTTAAGTAAATCATACAGCATAGGCATATTTTATCATATCATTGAAATCGGCGTTGTCATCACCGCTTTCGTGATACGGATACAAATGGATAATACAATTAGCAGTGTAGTTTCCATACTGATTACGATGGGCATGTATTGGTTTATCTATGAAAGATATAGAAGACAAAACGACAATGGACATTTTATGTTTGGAGTATATTTCGGTGTCATGATAACGGCGCTATTACAAGGACTTTCTGGTTTTGCTGAAATAAACGGATACACATGGTTCATAGAATTGACATTAACAGGATCAATATTCTTGTTTGCATATAAAAAGGAACAGATACTGCTATCAAATGATACAAAACAGAATCAAGGAGCTGTGATAGTGAGTGCAATTCTAGCAATATGGATTCCTTCCATTCTGTTTTTTAGTAGTGATTACCATACGATTAGAAGCATAAGCATTATTATTTTCTTACTACTGATGTTAAAGGACAAATACGGACGTAACATAATGATATTTTTTGTATATCCGTCAATGGTCTTATCCAGCATTTATTTATCAAACCATTATGAACTGACATTTTCGGGATTAAGCATCTTGGCTGTTGGATTAGTGTACCTGTTTAATCATATGGAAGAACGCATGGATATCCTTCATATGATAACCAATATATTGTGTTCTGTTTTTATGTTCTTGTTTAGTTTACTTGCATGTTTTTCTTATATGAAAGGTTTTTATATATCAGCGATAATATTATTAGCGTCTAACGTGATCAGTATATTTCTCCTCTATAAATGGAAAGAATCATATGCTGCAATTACGGCTACATTTGGATGCTTGCTGTTTAATATGGGATGTATAGGAATTGGGATTGGGAATATCAATGGTAACGTAGATTTATGTCTTGACATTTCTATAGTCGCTGAGTTTATTGTTTTTGTTATTTTATCTACTTTGGAAAAACGAAAGTACACAGGTAAAAAACATATAGTATTACATATATTTTCGTGGTTTTTAGCGCTTAACTTTTCATTTATATATATAACAAGGGAAAATTTGGCCTTAAATATTATTCTTGCGATTGTGATCATACTCAATACCTGTTATGCAGTTTACTTATCCGATATATGGAAGAATAGCCGTAAGAGTATCGATATATTATATTCGCTTTTTATCACCATGAATATCATGGTTTTAATTCATAACACCATGATTTGGGATTATGCAATCCTCTTAACACTTATTTTAATGGGCTTATCTTCCGGATTCATTCTTATAGGATTCCGCATCAAAAGAAAAGGTATAAGGTTATATGGCCTTACTGTATTAATGCTGAGTGTTCTTAAGATGATTTTGGTAGATACAACTGGTAATAATCCATTCGTGAAAGTAATTGCTATGATTGTTGGAGGAATGATATGTTTAGGCATAAGTTATTTGTACAATAAACTGGAAAAGCGGTTAAGCAGCGAAGATTTGGATTATCGGATGTAGGAAGAATTCTTTTACATTGCTAATTGTTAACAGATATTCAACAACATACTAATTTTTGATACGACAATTAGAGTAAAAGAAAGAGGGATATGTTATGAAACAGAAAAAGATTACAATGTTAGCTGTGGTTATGTTGATTGTTTCCATGTTCATGAATGGATGTGCTTCTGTACAAATGACAGCAACAGAGTTAGAAGCGAAGCTTAAAGGCTTAGAGGTGACCATCCGTACGTTTGATGAAGAAAGCCAGGTAATTGACAAGATTAACGGAAAGTCAGCAATGATTGAGCGTGATACAACGTTTGATACCAAAAACTCAGAAGGTTCAAATAAGGACTCATCGGTTGTTAAGATAACAATTGGAAAAAATGAAATGCGCCATGTGGGTTCCAGCTTAATTTTGGCAGAAACCGGGATGTATGATGTTTTTGATGAATATTCAAAAACAGTAGACATTACAAATCAGGAGAGAGGAGTCCCAATGCTTAACAGCATGGTTAACTCATTTAAAAACATAACCAGTGGGAAAGCAAAAACAATCCTGATCAGAAGCCAGAATGGTAAGCCATTGGCTACATATGTGGGAGATAGTGTGTCAGTCTTTTCAGTTGATATTCCAAAGACTACAGCTTTTTTGGTCGATGGAAAGATATTGATTGTATATCGCTGTGACTACACGGTATATGATACTGCTTTATTGTTGGAATAAATTATAAATTCAAGGAGTATTCTAAAGATGTTAGGAATTATTATAGGAATATTATCAGCGATGTGTGTACAAATATTAGCATCTAAAGTATCTAGAAAGTTTGGTCTGGATACATTTACATGTGCAGGCATCGGAATATTGTTAGCGCTTATTTTGATTACGGCCGGATTTTATTTTGCAACACTATTGGGAATGTTTCATTAGGAGCTTAGATTATTCACTAAAGAAAAACAATTCGGACGAAAAACACTTTAAAAAGCCAACTCAGTTGGCTTTTTATTATATATTCATTCATAATCACATTATATAGATATAATAAAAGTGAAAAGGAGAAGAAATGAGAGCAGAAGATGAATTACAATTCATGATGGACTTTTATCCTGATTTGTTTCCTACCAGGAAGCATTGTTTGGATCATCTGTTTTGTGTAATAGGAAATGGATATCAATGGACAGATGGAGAACTGGTTGATAATGATGATGAGTACCATAAACGATATCAAATTATAGAACATATAAAAAGAGCAAAGGGAAAAAATGAAGAATGTTTCTATAAGCGTATGGATGAAGAAATTAGATTGAAAAGCATCTTAAGAGAAAATTATAAACAACTCTTTGGCGATATGAAATACAATTTTTCATGGTATCCGTTATCAAAGAAGTATTCTTATTTATATAATTATCCGGAAAATATAAAACCAGATTGGCTATCAATCTTAAATGAATGTAAACAGTTATTAGAAGCAGATGGAATAAGAATAGAAGAATAAAATTGAAAGGATGGAGAATAAACATGGATTGTACAACGGAATATTTTTTGAGGCTAGTAGAAAGCCATTTAAAAGATAAGAATCTATGGTTGCCAAAAGAGCAGCAGATAACGGTAGCTAAACAGGCCGCTTATTTATTTACGGTAGAAGACTATAGTTCAGAAGAGAATGCAGTTGAAGACGCGGTAAACGCAAACAAGAGTAAAGTGAAAAATTTCGAGCTTAATATATCATATAAAAATGGAGATTTAACAATTAACTATTTGGATGGAAGTGATATTGAATCCCATGAAGTTGAATCGAATGAAGAAATTATGGATATTGTGGAAGACGCTATTAAAACAGCTGCTGATTTTGAGGAGGACTTTTCACATAAATTAGCCTGCAAATGAAAAGTCAATAGAGAATTGAGGAAAATTGATTGCGAATGATATCCATACTGGTATACTGGCGCAAATCCTGCCAGTTGTCAAGAGCATAGCGTGCAATCTTAACGGAATCAGCTTTATCTGTTTTAACTTTACGGAGAGTGTTATTGCCGTAATCCTTAATCAGCTTTGGATTAACCGTACTGACAAAGAAACCAGAGTCAGAGAGCCATCGGGCCATAGGTTCGTAATACCGTCCTGTATGCTCCATGATAATCCGAGTACTACCGTCCAGAGAATTGAGCTGATCAACTAGCTGATGGAAACCACTGGAAGTATGCGGAACTTCAAATGGCTTGGCAACAATTTCGCCGAACGGGCGGAGGGCAGCAACCATACTTTTACCTTTAGAAACATCAATACCAACTGCGTTCATAGATCCAACTCCTTATTTAGATTTGTAATGGGAACCCAACCTTTACTCATTGCCGATTCTATCTACTGTGGTGTGACACGGACGTACTGGTAACCAGCAGTTCAACCTGCATAAAACGAACGGCTGCGAATGAGAGGCCGGCAGACAGACTAATTTACGGACGAAAAGTCCAGCATTTTGGCCGTCAGCCCATTGCACTCTCTATTCTAACAGCTTTAGCAACAAGATGGATATAGACACGACTGGCTGTCGTGTACTTTACCCATAAATACATTGTAGTAGCATTTAAAGGAGAAAGACCGAATGGAAAAAGGCAAGGTAGTATGGCTCTATGATATTTTGTTAGATGGTTTTATCGTTGGCACACAAGGAGACCTTGAATTTAACTCAAAAGAAGAGGCTGAAAAAGACGCAAGATCATTTATCTTAAGTGTCTTGATGGAAGAACATGGCAAACAAGAAAACGACTTTGCAATTAAATATTACGAAGTGACTGATTAATAAAACTGAAATATAAGAAAAAAGAGGAAATAATATGTCATTTTTTTGTAAAAAGAAGGTCAGCAAATCTAAAAGAAAATCCATTGGCTGCAAAGGATGCAAGCATTATGTGAAAACATTTTGGAATAAGCATAGGAAATGGAGATGTACCTATTAATAAATAACTAAACTAATTCAGCAGTATTAACATTTTCAGAAGGAAGGAAAACTATGGATAAAACAAAAATTGATTGGTGTGACAGCACATGGAATCCGGTTACGGGCTGTTTACATGATTGTGAATACTGTTATGCCAGAGGAATTGCAAACAGGTTTTCTGCTCACGGAGAAAGGTGGGATGACAGGAAAATCCATGTACTTGATAAAACAGTTTATGCGCCGGAGGCGGAACGATCAGAGCCGTATCCATATGGATTTGAGCCGACATTACATAGATATCGTCTTGATGATTATAGGGATAAGAAAGGCAGGAGTATCTTCGTGTGCTCCATGGCGGATCTATTCGGTGAGTGGGTACCGGATTCATGGATTGAGGAAGTGTTTGAGGCTTGTGAGGCAGCTCCGCAACATAATTACTTGTTTCTTACAAAGAATGTTGAACGGTATATAGGGTATGGAGTACCTATGGCTGGAAATATGTGGTATGGAACAAGCATTACCAGAGTATCAGACACGGATTTATTTAATTCCCTTCCAGCTTTTTGTAATACATTCGTGAGCATAGAGCCTATTTTGGAAGATTTGCAAGTAGATAAATGCAATATTATGTTCCGACAAGTTGACTGGTTTATCATCGGCGCAGAAACCGGCAGACGGAAAGGCAGGATTGTGCCGGAAAGAAAGTGGATTGAGGATATTGTGCATGAGTGCCGGAAAAACAATAAGCCGATATTCATGAAATCCAGTCTTACAGAGATATGGGAAGAGCCTTTAATACAGGAGTTTCCGAAGATGCTTATTCGTGAAAACTGAAATTAAGAGGAATAAATATGGATAAAATAAATGTTTTTAAAACGCAAGAAATGTGGAAAGACTATCCGAACGCAAAATATTGGATTGAAACAATATCAAATCCAGCAGAACATATGCATATTGAGGACAATAAGATTATTTTCATAGATGGTGATTATTATAAAGCAATAGAAAGTTTGACTTATATACTTGGTCAAGAATGCTCAGGGATTTTGGACGGCAAAGAACTGGCATGATAGCCTGTTCGTGTGTTTTGACTTTTTACGGAGGAAAGTAATAATGGAAATTGATAGAACAGTAAAATTAAATGAATGGGAAGATATGAAGCGTAAATATCCTATGGAACGTGAAGAAATGACAAAAGAACAGGAAAAGGAATGGTTGAATGATTGCTATTCTCTTTATGAAAAAGAAGGATTTGCAAGATGCTTCTGGTCTCAGGGCGGTGATTACGAAGAATATTATGAGAAGCCATTTGAAGTTATCCGAAGAACAGAGGAAAAGGACGGATTTGACATAGAGTGCTTACCGGCATGGAGGATACAGTTTAAAGATGGAACTGTGATAGACGCTTATCCAGATGAAATTATTCCATCGGAAATGATAGGTAATGGCTGTAAGATAGAAAAACTGATAGCTGATTGATAAAACTGACATATTAGCAATTAAAGGATTTAGCAGAATTCACATGGAAAATAGAGAAAGGAATTTAATATGGTAGAAAAATTTTTTGGATATGGAGTAGATTTAACAAAGCTTAAATTTAACAATGTTGGAGAATTTGTAAAAAAATACACCAACAGCATATATGAAGATGCCATATCTGACTTAGATGATGTGGACAAAGATATATTGGTTTGGCTTGATAATTATCAAAACGATAGTGGATATTATGGTCTGTCTGCGTACTTAGCCGAAGTAATAAACCAAGAAGATTTAGAACTGTCCTGTTATGATTCTGTTACCTATGGATATATATATGTGCAATCGAATTATCCATGGGCACTAACAGATAAGATGAAATCTTTAACAAAAGAATCTCTGGAAGCAATTATGATTAAGTATTTGTCTCAAATCACGGAAACAGAAATTCGATGTGAGTATCTAACAATGTGGCGTTCCACAATAGATGATTAAGAGGCTCTGGATATCATGAATTTAGGAGAAATATTAAAAACCGAGGTAGATTGCGCATTAATCAGTAACAGAAATTATGACAGTGACAATGACTTTTTTGCAGATAATGTCAATGGTGTTGAGAAAAGTCTAATAGCAAGAAAGTATGATCCATTAGGAATTTGTAAGTACATACCATTTGAATGTGCGTCGCAGAATCAATCACTAGCATTTGTTTACAAATATGAAGATGATGTATACTGGTGCCATATCCCAAAAATATACTGGTTTCGGATATTAAAAGAATGGTATGGTTACTTTGAAGCAAAGAAAATAATGAATTCCATATTGGATAGTAACTAACATTTACTTAAAGAATCTAAGACATTTGTTAATTATGAAAGGAAAAATAAAATGACAGTAGGTATTATATTGGATTATCAAATAAGAAAGAGCATTCATTTGATTGAAACATTAAGAAACTATTCAGCAAGTGAATTAATCGCTATTTTTGAAGAAATTTTAAAAGAATACATTCAAACCGAAGAAGGAAATTTGTTTTTTGAAAAGAATAATAAAAAGATAACATTACATGATTTCATGGAAGTTGGAACCAATATACCAGATGAAATCTGTAGGACACATGGCATAAGTTTTAGCTCCAGTAACTGTATGAGCGAAGAGGTAATAGAAATACAGGCATTTACTCCTATCATACAAACCAATCCTATTATGGCCTGCTTTGGAGTATACGACCAAGATTATCAAATCAATAAGAGTGACTTAATGCGGTTGATAGATTCTGTTAACTGGTCAAATGATTATGCTTTCAGAGACCTGCATTATAAAGACAGGCTTGTCGGATTTGGATTTGTTTCAATGGATTTAATTGATCCGATTGATGAGACAGATTTTAATCTGGAAAAATTCCTGAATGGAGTAGCCGAAATTGCCTATACAACATCAGTAGAGGATCCGAGTATCCACGAACTACAAGGAGTTTCTTTTAAAATGCTGCGTCTCGACTGGTAAATCAAGTTCTTGGAAAACTGTGATATAATATTTACTATGACAATATAGGACTATAAAATGAAAGAAAGAGGATAATCATAATGAGGGTATGGTCATTCCAACCAGTCGAAATATATGAACAGTTGAGATCCAAAAGGACGTTGTATGCAGATGAAAATAAAATTGAAATGTTCCATTTTGATGGTATGGAAGATTCTGTTTCAAGAAGGGCATATGATTATATGGTGGAAAATATGGTTGAAAAAATCAACCACCCAAAACCGGAACAGGCCAAATATCCCTGGTGGGCATGGTACAAGTTTGATGGAAAGAATAAAAAACCAGATATAAGGAAAAAAGAATGTTATTATAATGAAGATATGGTGTGTCTTGAATTAGAACTTCCTGATAACAAGGTTCTTTTAAGCGACGAAGAACTATGGCATTGCCCTCTGAATAATGCTCCAATTATTCTCGAAGAGGATGATGAGGTATGGGACAGGCGGTATGACTGGTATCAGTCTCTTGAGCAAACAACAAAACAGTCGGAAATTGAAAAAACATGGGCATATTGTTTTGATGTATCCGGACAGTTAAAATTATATACTTCAGGACTGTGGATTCAAGCGACCTTTTGGGAGTTATGTTTGGCTGATGTAAAGGATGTAAGATATGTAAAAAGCAGGAGCTGATTTTTCAGCTCCTTTTTAAAATGAAAATAAATACATACTCACTATATAACAATAGGAAGGATGGAGGATAATGCTTGGAAAGAAGAAAATGAATATACTGGAAGAAGAACTTTATAGGACAAAAGATTATTTAAAGGATGCCAGGAAAAAGATTTCAGCTCTTAATGAGAAATTAAATGAGCAATTAAATCGATGTTTGGAGGAAAAACAGGAAATAGAATCTAACTATGAATCGGTAATTTCAGACTTAAGAAACAACCATAAGAATAAAGAAAATAAGCTGTTAGCAGAAATACAGAAGAAGGAAGAAGAGATAAAACGTTTAAAAAACGATTTGGAAAAATCGCCTAAGCTACTATCACAAATCGACCTTGACAATATGAGGAAAGAAATAGGAAGGAACGCATGGGAAGGAAAAGAGAGTAGGATAATGTTTGCGGATACGGATGGATATCCTGTGCTAAAACTTCAAGGCCATATGTATGAACCAAGTTATGAGTGTTTTAATTTTACGTGTACGGTTGTGGGATATGATTCTTATGGAAAAGAATACATTCTGTTTGATGAAGACAGTGTATGTATCGAATCGTATAGAAATAAGAAAGTGACCATTGGGTCTGAAGAAAAAATAAGGAATTATATTAGAGAAAAAGACAGATATGTGTTGAAAATGATATGAAATTATAGGACTGCAAACAATGCAGTTCTTTTTATTTACATACTAAGGTTATCAAAGACAAATATGGAGGATAGAAGTATGTACAATTCATTAAGGATTTCAAAGGAAGAATATGACGATTTTGCAAAAACTGAAGCAGTATTTAATATTGACAGATTAAAACAATGCGAAATTGGTCGTCTTGTTGTATGTGATGCACGTAAAGAAAATTCAACAAGGATGTATATCCATCGATTAAGCAGAATTGATGATATCTTTATGAAAGATGGTTGGTGGGATACATTTACGATTTCAGAAAAACCATGCAGAAAAACAGGATATTATCTTTGCCGCATAAAGGAATTCCGGATTGACCGAAATGGTTACTTAAATATGGTGGTTATTCCTTTACATCATCTTGGTACAGACATTGATATGGATTCCGACGCATGGAAATATTTTGGTAATCGTGGATTCTTTACAAACTATTACCAAAGTATAGGTTACTATCGTACCAGATATAATGTGGCAGCCTTACATAACCTGTTTGAGGAGGATATTGCTAAAATCGAAAAGAACGAAAAAGAACGTCTTGGAGATGACTATATCTGTGCTGATAAAGAAATTGCAGAATTTATCCTGGAGAAGTTCATAGCTGGAGATATTACACTAAAGGATATTGATAAAGCACTTGACGAAAAAGACGACCTTGAAAAGCTGGCCGATGATTTAAACCTTAATCTGGAACGGTATGGTACCAATGAAAAAAACAGATATGCGGAAGATTATCCATTGCTTGTAAAAAAACTGCCAGTTGAAGACCATGGAATTCTGAAAGGATACTATACAGCAGACTGCACCATGCGGTATCTGAAACGCAAAAGCTATGAATATACACATCTTAATTTAGGCAGTGAAACAGAACTACTTAGGAGGGTAGAGGCAGTACTTGAATACTGGGCAGAAAAGAAATCCAAAGAGAAAGAAGCAAAAAAAATAGCTAGGAAACAAAGAAAGGCTAAGGAAATCTAAAATGACAATGTTAGAAAGTGTAAAAAGAAAACTTTATATAAGGAAAAGAACTGCTGAATGTAAAGACTGCATCAGAGGAAACTGCCTTTTTAACAAAAATAAACATGTTCAGGTTGTGGAAAAAAAGGTCAAGGTTTTAGACCCTGAAATCAGTGCATCCATAAGACTGATAGATGAAGTCTATAATGATGAAAAATCATTGGACGAATTGAAAAAAATAAACATGGCATTTCCGGAAGATGAGGGTGATGGAAAATGGATTGTGTATCAGAAACAATGCTATTATGGTGGCTGCTTATATGATCCAAAGGAATTTGATGATGAATACTCTGCATATAAACACGGAACCATATATGCGCTATTGAAAAAAATAAGCCGACGGGAGCATAAGATGAGTGGCGCAACGGCAGTGATTGCGGATGTAAACCGTTCCTGCCCTGAATATTCAAATTGTAGCGGAATGGATTATTAAAACAGGGTAAAGCCCTGTTTTTTGTATAAGTTATGAAGAACAGTACAATTCCATAATAAGTAAAATAAAAGAAACAAAGGAGCAATATGATAGAAAATTTAAAGCAGATGTATATAGATTTATACTTTAAAATCGAGGGAAAGAAAGAGGATTATCCAATAAAACAATATGTGGCTATCACTGTAACTGTCAATGGAAGCTTTTCCAAAGACGATTACATAAAATACAGGAACATGATTAAAGAAGAATATGAAAAGGAAGGTCATGAGGATATCGTTATTAAGCGATGTTCCAAAGACGAATTTGAAACAGATGCAAAATCAGAAAATAATCCAATTGGGTATATACGGGCATACTTTAATACACTGTTCACAAATAGAAGAGATGAGATGTATGCACCATTCAGTGTGGAATATGATTTTAGTGAATTTTTCGAAGAAGATATATGGGATATGATAGCAAACCGTTTGAATACATACTATGAAAAACAAGGAATGAAGAACGTGAGGACTGTATCAATCACGGAAGAACTTTTTGACTATCTTGATATGGATAGTGATGAAACAACCATATTCAATTTTGATGAACACAGCACATATTCATAAATTGAAATATAAAGCATATAGAAAAGGAGAATAATTATGAATCAGGAGACAAAGGAAAGAATTAAGAAGTTAGTAGAAACTGGTCCAGAATATGAAAGTTTCAGGGAGGATGATAAAGTGAAAAACAGACTGCACATGTTATGTGTCAGTGGGTCCCATGCATATGGAACTGCAAGGCCAGATAGCGACATTGATATCAGAGGTTTTGTAAGCCTCGATAAACCATATGCCATGGGTGTCATGGATGATTGGGAGACGATATCCTTTGCAGATACAGATACAGTAGTGTATTCATACCGGCAGATGTTACGGCTTATAGCGAAAGGGAATCCAGATACAATTGTACTCTTAGGAAATAATATAAATGATTACCTTTATCTTTCTGATACAGCCAGGCAGCTGATTGAAAACCATACGGATTTTATTGGAGCAAAAGGTATCTTCAATAGTTTTGTAGGATATGCAAATGCCCAATTACGACGACTGGAGCTTGCAGAGATTGGAAGGTTAGCTGAACGGAAGGAACTTGTAAAAGACAAAAAGCTCAGCATCTTGGATAATGCAGTCTATAATATGAGGACAAAGTATCCAACAATCAGTGGAAACAATCTAAATATAAAATTTGAGGTTCCATCTGACGAAAACAGCAAAATTCTGATTAAAAAGATGGATTGCTCAGAAATCAATATTGATGATTTCTTTGATGTGGCCCGTGATATAAAAAATATCACAAGCAGTTTTGGCAAAAAGGGAAAAAGGAACGAAAAGAAATCTGATTTCAAGTTAAACAAGCATTGCATGCATACCATCCGGGTTATGCTGATGGGAATTGAGTGCCTTGAGACAGGGCGTGTTGTTACCTATAGGGAAAGAGACTTGCCACTGCTGCTCGATATCTTAAATGGTATCTACATGGATGGTGAAGGTAAAATGCGGCCGGAGTTTTATGAGCTACTGAATGAAATTAGGAAACGGGCAGATTATGCATATGAGCATACAGTACTCCCGTTAGAACCGGATCCATATAAAGTGTCAGAAATGATGTATGCGTTTATTCTTGATGCCATGAAATGATAAAAAGAGGCTTTGCCTCTTTTTCTTATAAGAAATTAGTACCTCTTACAACATACTATAGAAAAGGAGGTATGAAATGGCTACTAGAGCGGAATTAAAAGAGCGGGCAAAAGCCTGTTTAAAACAGTATTACTGGATGGCACTTTTAGTAAGTGTGGTTGCTTCCATGCTTGGTGCCGGACAAAGTGGAGGTGTCAATTTTAGCTTCCAAACTCAATCCGGATCAGATACACAATATAATGGAGCGGGAGCCGTAGACCATGCGGATTACATTGCAATACTCATTCTGATATTAAGTATATTTGCAGTCATATTTATCATTGGTCTCGTTGTTCAGGCATTTCTTAGCAATGTAGTACATGTGGGTTTATGTTCATATTTTATGGAAAGCCGTAAGACAAAAACAGATGCCGGTTTTACCAGATTATTTTATGGATTCAATAGTGGTAATTATTTAAACATTGTAAAAGTCATGTTCCTTAGGAATTTATTTATCTTTGGATGGACCCTATTGTTAATCATCCCAGGAATTATAAAAACATATGAATATGCAATGGTTCCATACATATTGGCAGATAATCCTGCGCTTGACTATTCATCTGCATTAAAACAGAGTAAATCAATGATGTTAGGGCACAAGTTTGAGCTTTTTGTTTTGGAATTATCATTTATTGGCTGGAGACTTTTAGGTATGATGTTATGCTGCATTGGTATAATTTTTGTCTTACCATATCAGAACGCAACCTTTGCTGAGTTCTATGCGAAATTAAGCGGAAATAATAAAGGTACCCTACAAGTGGATTCTTAATTTTGTATCTAACCATCTTGGATTAAAACACAATAAAGAGAGGACGTAATTGTCCTCTTTTCTAATTCTAACATTATATTGTGTTTTTTTCAAAAACATACTTTAATTATAAAAAGGAAAGGAAGAGCCAACATGTTAATAAGAGAATTTGTAGAAAAGTTTTTGGATGTCGATTGGAAATGGTGCATTGATTCAAAATTGTATGATAGCGAGGAAAATATACCGGAAAGCCGGGTCAATAGTAAAGTTGGATTATGGTCTATTGATATGTTAAATCATACTATCTGCATAACAGTGGAAGATGATGTCTATGAATCAGACACAATGATAACCTTATCAACCGGACATATCAGTGAAGAAACATCCAAGATTCTTGATAATGATGAACTGAATGGTATCAATGTATATAAAAAAGGAGAATATGGTTGGATAATATACATATTGGATGAGAAACAAGAGAATTCATTAAAAGCATTGCCTGAAGATTTAGAAGAAGTCATAAGGTTTGCAAGGGATAAGAAATCCAAAATAATTTGTCTTGATCGTGATGCAGAAGCAGTAAAGAGCTTATCTGTTTTCGAATGGTAAAAATTAATAAAAATATATGATAAAAGGAGAAAGATATGAATAGTACAATTTACATACCAAACAAATTGATGGTAGGGTTCCAAGGACGAAGGGATACTTATAGTGGTAAACTTGCATATATAATTTATTATGATGAAGCAGGAAAACTAAGAAAAGAACCTTCATGGAATAACTGGAGAGATGATAAAATAGAACCTATGGAAATAACAAATGAGCCAATGTCTGGTTTTGTTTTAAATAAAAAAGTAGGAGGATATTCATCTGGATGGGATTATAGAAACAGTTATATACGTATCTATGATCCAAGAGGTTTTGAATTTGAAATAACTGTAGAAAATTTATTATTTATTTTGGAAAACACGAGTTGCATTAAAGGAAAAGGACTAGAGGGTGAATTTATTTATGGATGGGACAAAACAGAGTTAGTCCTGATTCCAGTCTGTTCTTCGGAATATAAAAAGATTAGGAGTTATACTGACTTAATCGAACATGCAGAAGTGATAAAAAACCGTGATTTAGTCCCTGGAAGAACATATATGGCAAAAAATGGAACAGCTTATACGTTCTTAGATAAGTTAGTGCTTTATGAAGATGGAAAAAGAAAAGGAAACAGATTCTTTTTTGCAGAACTTTATAGCTACGATGATGAGGATTTAGAAGATGAACTTTATAGCATTGATGATGAGCCTTTAAGAGACGAGCTTTATAGCTACTATAAAAAACAGAGAATCTATATAAAAACATTTTCCGACTGTAATAATCGATTCATTAAGGTGATGGATTATGATACTCATCCAAAGTTCAAATACATGATTTATGAAATGAAGATGGACCAAGAATATTCTTCCAGCCCAGATATTGAGATAGTATATAACCCATATACGGAAGAAGAATTGAGAAATAAATTCATTGAAAATAAAGACATAGAATGTTATCTACATTTTAAGAAAAAATTTGGACGTATAGTAAATGAAACCTATGATCAGTGTGATATCACATATGAAAATGGAAATATATTATATGATGGTGCTGTCTACACGTTTAATGGCTTTATGAATGAGTATATGCCTGCCAGACGGGACCTGGTGGATGTAAATACAAAGGAAATTATAGAATATGATTATCCAAAGTATTAGAAAAAGAGAATGCATTAGTCGAAATATTTGTTATAATAAGTAATAAAAACCAATCTGGAGAAGACATGAAAAGACAAGACTTTGTTAAGACAATCAAGGTTCAGGATTTAAACACAATCAAAGAAATGACAAAAGAAAAGGTTCACAGAGAATTTACTACAGAACCGATTGACGAAGAATGGAGGGCACGGCTTAAAAATAACTGGTGGGCTACAAATTACTGTGGAAATATGGACGTCATACAATCCAAAATCAAACAATATGATGGATTAATGGAATTGCGTAAGCGTCTGCTAGCGATTGGTGGTGAAGAAGTATGTCTGCCGGTTTACGAAGCTGACCTGGATAAAATACTTGAATATGGGCAGCTATGGACTGGAAAGCCTAGGATGATGAGAGGTGAGAATTCTGCCTGCCATTATAATTCAAGCTCAATATGGATTGACAATAAAGAGGACATGCTCATTACAACTGGTTATGCATTGTCAGAGGATGGCATGTGGCGTCAACATAGTTGGGTTATCCATTTAAAACCAAGAAGTAATCAAATCATAGAAACAACAGTTCCAAGGATTGCTTATTACGGTGTCGCATTGTCATATAATCTATGTGAGGAATTTTATGAATATAACATATAGAAAAAGCAGGCAAAAGCCTGCTTTTTTACATATAAGCTTCTTTATTTCATAGAGAATAACCACATTATAATCACAAGAATGATAATTGGAGGTAATTGATTAATAGACCAGCGCATACTCGTTACTTTAGTGATGAGTTAGCTGGTTAACAAATTCAAAAATTGCATTATAATTTTTAGTAGAGAAAGGAGGACCTACATGAAGATCATTTCATCTTATGCAGTTAAGATTAAACACTACAACCAGATTTTTAACGATACAGTAAGGATATATCAACAGGCAGTTATGTTCTTCATACAGGTCCTCGATTCTGAATGGGAGAATCTTGTTTCTTTGTCAAGGAAACAGAAGAATGGTGCATTGGAAAAACTTACCCACAAGACAATCCTAAATCCCAGTCCTAAATATGACTTTGACTCTGCGTTTTATAAGTTTCCAAGTTATTTAAGAAGAGCTGCTATCCAATCCGCAGTTGGATCGTACTCTTCTTATCAGTCAGCTTTAAGTAACTGGGAGAAGTCGGATCAATCCACAAAGAAACCAAAACTATCAATCAATCGAAACATCATGCCTGTGTTCTATAAAAAAAACACCTATAGCCGATTGAATGATTATTCTGCTGAAATAAAAATCTATCATCAAAAGGATTGGGTATGGCTGCCAGTAACATTCAGAAAAAGTGATGTAGACTATATCAAACATCACTGTACTGATATGAAAGAAGGCTCTCCGGTTCTGAAAATAAAAGGTAAATCGGCTTCTTTACGATTCTCTTATGAAGAATCAGTAACTTTGTCAGAGGAACCAATTAAAAGCAGAATCGTCCTGTCAGTAGACCTTGGAATTAACAATGCAGCAGCATGTACGGCGATGTTATCAGACGGAACTGTCATCGGAAGGAAAATATTATCCTATCCGATAGAAAAAGACCGGCTGAATCATCAGATTAACCATATTAAAAAGCAACAGCAGCACGGAAATTACAAGGCCAGGAAAGCCTGGATATTTGCAAACCATACAAACAGACATGTCTCAGAGATGACAGCAAATGCAATTATAGAATGTGCTTTGGAGTATCATGCAGATGTAATTGTATTTGAACATCTGGATATGAAAGGTAAGAAGCAAGGTTCTAAGAGACAGCGGCTTCAGTTATGGAGGAAGCAGGCCGTCCAGGCTATGGTAACACATAAGGCTCATAGAGAAGGAATCCGGATATCCAGGGTAAATCCGAAGTATACAAGTGCTTTAGCTTTCGATGGATCCGGATTTGTACAAAGGCATAAAAACAACTATAGTCTCTGCAGATTCCAGACTGGAAAAGAGTACCATACCGACCTAAATGCCGCTTATAATATCGGAGCCCGATATTATGTAAGAGAAATCATAAAATCCTTACCCGAGAGGGATAGGTTAGAAATTCAGGCAAAAGTACCTGAATTATCTAAGAGAAGTACCTGTACTTTATCCTCGTTAATTAACCTGAACGTGGTACTAAAAGAGTTAGTTCTTTAAGTACTAAGTTCAGGCTATATTCAGGATAATGTAGTAAGTCCTAAAGACGTTACAGAAGCACGTGACTTAGCTTTGCACACAGAAGTACAACGAAATTAAAATTTCTGTACTTCTAGCGAGTCGTGTGAGACTTCACGATAGAACAAATAGAGAATCTCTTTTTGAGGAATTAGGCGTATTCACATACGGCGAATTTTTTAAGGATAGAATTGGCACATTTGAAACAGAAAAAACATTAAAAAATGGGTCAAAAGTAATAAGTTTCGGATATGCTGAATATTAAACCAATACTGTGACGAAAGTCACAGTATTATATTTTTAGAATTAAGAAAGGGAATAGTATGATAACATTAGAAAACTTAAAAGAAACAGAGCTTTTTATGGAAAGATTACATGATAGATGTGAAGAAATCATCTCATGGAAAAATTCACATGATCCCAAAGGATTAGTTTGGAGACAACCATTAGGCGGATACTTACATGATTTTGAGTTTAATTCAGAAGATGAGACAATATCATTTGCTATAACTCAAATGGCTGGATTATGTGACGGAGAATCAGAGGGTATGTCTATCCCTTATCATGAGTTAATAAATGATGATTGGAAAGAAGCATTTATTCAACAGGTCCAGAAAAAACAAGAGGAAATTGATGAAAATAATAAAATAAAGAAAACTGAAACTGCTGAAGAACATGAAAAATGGGAAAGGGATATGTACGAAAAACTCAAAATGAAGTTTGAAGGAGATGGAAAATAATATGACAAAACAAGTTTTGTGTATACGTGATTATATTGAAAACGGAAAGGTGATATGGGCAGAAGGAGAGTACTATGAGTTGCTAGAAACCTATGAGGACAAAAATATAGATGACTGCATGTATCAGATTAAAACAAATACGGGAGAAGGAAATATTTTTGGAGAAGATTTTCGTCTTCATTTTATGCCTGTTAATAATAATGTCGAAATTACACTGGATATGTTAAAACAGATGTCTTCGCTGCTAGAAGCTATAAAAATAAGGTGCATAGCTATCCTGAAATGGAAAGAAAAACACGACCCTGATGGAGTATTATGTAAAATACCATATATTGGGAATGACATATCAGATGATACACTCTGTTTTGAGATGGATTGTATTAGTTTCCAGATTCATGAAACATGGGCATATGGAGGTTCTGATTATCATAACTATACAATTCCGTTCACGGAAATCATTTCAGATGATTGGCATGCTGATTTTCTTAACCAGGTAGAACAAAAGAAAATCCAGAAAAAAAAGGAAGAAACTGAGTTCAAAAAGTTACTAGAGGCCCAGCAGAAAGCGAAAGAATTTGCAGAGTATGAACGGTTGAAAAAGAAATTTGAGAGTGGTGAGGGAAACTAATATGGATAAAATTGAAGTACATACGACACAAACATTAGTGGTAAACAACCATAAGAAATTTAAGTTATTTGATAGAATCAAATTTTCAAAATGGAATGAGGAAAAATCAGACTGTAATCAATATACTGGGCAAATTATCGGTATTCACCCTGGCCGCGTGAATGAAGAGGGATACATTATTCTTTCGGATATAACAAAAAACGGTAATGAATCAACAGATGAAATCGTATTCTTTTTTTCTGAAATTAGAGATTGTGATTACGAAAAGCAAACAATGAGCCGAATTTGGGATATCTTAAATGCAAATGAATCTGTTGTTATCTTTGATATTGATGGAGTTCTGGCAGCTTATGAATATGGAATATATAATCACAATGCCTGCAGGGAATGTGAATGGAATGACTTTGTTCTCCATAATGATATGTATAGAAAAGCAAGACCACTAAAGGTCCTCCAGGATTATATCAAAAGAAAAGGAACAGACCGTGTATATGTGTGCTCGCTGGCATATGAAAATGAAAAGGGACCGAAACGTAAGTTTGTAGAAGAAAACTATGGAATTGATGAATCACACATTTATTTTGTTGAGAAAAAGTCTGATAAATTGGAAATCATGAATAAAATTAAATATACTCTATATCCAGATTTAGAGGATAAGAAACTGATGATGGTAGATGATACCATTGAAGTGCTAAGCAATATCCAGGATAACTCGGGATATTCTACGGCACACATTAGTACATTTATGGATTAAAGCGTCCAAAAAAGAATCCACAAGGCTTCTTTTTTTATTTATATTTCATTTCGACTCTTTCCCTACATTATATTGATATCAAATGAAGAGGAGAGTAAATGGAAAATGGGAATGTATGACACAATTTGTGGAGACCAGGTCAAATGCTTTTATAAACAGTTTGAGCATGATGGCGGATTATGGACCAGTGGAGGAAGCCTGAATTATTATAACATAGGAGACGAGGTACCCTATAAGACAGATTACTATGACTATACCAGGAATTTTAACATTATCAATATATGGGATGAATCAGAAACAGAGGATAACAACATATTAACTGGGATAAGGGATGGTAAGGTCATTTTCTCTAAGAAATTAACAGAAGGAGTAGAATCTGATTGGACAAATATGCAAAAATGCATATCTTACTATGGAGAAGAATTGAAGATTAGTGCGCAGGATGAAGCATTAGATTATGCAAAAGCAGTAAGGGAGTACGAAAGACAGAAATTTGATTACATAAAAAATAAAATGCCATATCGTAAAAAAGTAAGTGACTTACTCTATGGTATTGCATTGGTGGACCAAACGGAAAAAGATAGGCGGAATGCAGAAATGAATCTCTTGATAGAAGAAAAATCAAAAGAGATGAGGTTATTTATGGAATTCAATCATAAATTGATAAAGAATCTTTTATCTAAATATATTACAGACACCGATGGGAACATAGATACTTGATTACGTAATCAAAATAATCATTCATTAACATACAAGAAAAGTGGCTGTAGAGTCGAGGAAGTCGAAGTATGGGATGTATAATAGGTATTTGTGAAAGGACGTTTTTATGAGAAAACATGATGTAACAAAAATACATTTGAAAATTGATGAAGTAAGTGCATTCCATAATGAACAACATGAAGGGCTATGCATTTTATGGTCATCCGATATTGGCTTTGGAGAATACAATCTATATAAAAACATCGATGACGAAACAGATACATGGCATGGAGATTCGGAATGTATGGATTCAAATGAGGATAAAGAATTTATTAAAGAATTAATGAACCTTTTTATACAGAAGCTTGTTATTATTTAAGTACTAAATGAAAGAGAAATCAGAAGATTTCTCTTTTTACTTATAAAAGAATGAAACATACTATTTTTAACAATGTGAATTCGAGATGGAATATACAAGGAAGGGATATAAATGAATCAAAGAATCAGGAAAAAACAGTTAAAGAAATTAAATGCATATATTTACCCAAAAGAAATATGGGACCTGGATATATCATTTGCAAAATATATGGTTCCACGGTTAAAAACTTTTAAGAAAAACACCATAGGCCATCCAAGCAGCCTGGAATCAATGGATGAGTGGTATGCAATACTGGATAAAATGATAGATGCATTCACATATATTGCAGATGGCGGTATTCCTGAGATTGATTTCATCATGGGAAACGATGAAATCAATAAAAAAATAGATGAAGGGTTAGACCTGTTTAGACAATAAACGAAGAATCCTCGTGACTTGAGTCATGAGATGAATTCGTTTTGCACTAATTATAGATATTTGGTTGACAAAATCATCTTTTTCATCATCATATATATGGAG
>ERZ773248.420-NODE-420-length-55359-cov-15.224523_pt1 | contig 55359 bp, 56 predicted proteins | sample MGYA00580518_ERZ773248 | MGnify/ENA primary metagenome ERZ773248 (study PRJEB29015, sample SAMEA2737762) | human gut metagenome | biome: human gut; feature: human-associated habitat; material: faeces | place: China | collected 2012 ...
ATCAAGTTTATGCTTTATTAACGAGAAGTTTTCTATAGGGGTGCTGAGTAGTTACCTTCCTTCTTCATCTTTTCTTCTTTCTATGTCAGTTTTTGACGCATCCGGATTGTACTTTTGCGGCAGAAATTACAATCACTCTATAATAATAAGGTATGAAGGCAGGAAGAAGGAGGGAGTGGAGTCCCTGAAAAATGAAATATAAGAGGAATCCATAAGATTTCTTGTTAAAAGTTTGGTGGTTCATCAGATTTTTACTAAATTTGCCATTGGATTAGTGACAGGGCAGGTGAAAGTCCTCGCTTGAAGTCGCTATGATGCAGAGAAACAAGATAATCTTGTGGACACGAGCAAACTATTCAGTTCTGTAGGTTGAAATCTGGTAAATTGAAACGTAGAAAGAACGAGGGAAAGTAGGGTTCGCACCATCTTTTTTCACTTATGAACCATTATGGACTTGTTTGGTTCGCAGATTTTCCTTATCTTTGCCCCTTGAAAGTAAATGATTTACTGCACTCGGCAATTTGAAAGCAAGCTTTCATTGCGCTCGTTTGCATAATCTTTGCCCCTTGAAAGTAAACAACTAGCTGTTTCGGCAGAAAAGCAGGAGCAGTTATATATATGAACTTTAAAAACTGAATGATTATGAGCAAGGTATTTCAAGTAAAGCCTAAGCGCCTTAAACGCTCTAACGGTACAGTCCTCACTCCCGATATGGTAGTGACAGTAACAACCATGCAGCACACCGCCACCCCTTTTTACAATGGAGCCAAGGAGGTGCAAGAAGCCTACATGCGCATCTATGCTTTCGATTATAAGAAAGCATGCTGCAATCCGAATGATTTTGAATTTAAAAAGTTGGATTAAAATCTATTGATATATGATAATAACAGTATTGGATTATGGTTTGGGTAAATTACAAATTATAAAGATAATTAAGGAACATTTGGATATGGACCTCCCGGAGATAAAGAATTTATTTTCCTCTTGTCCTTTCCAGTTAAATGTAGATGATGCTATTAAGGCAATTAAATTGAAAGACGCTTTGGTCAGAAATGGATGTAAGGTTAGTTGTACGTCTGAGCCTGATGATATTAATTATGGGGAACTCTCAACAAAGGATCTTCAATTATTGGCAGAGGAATGTGATGGCAAAGCTTGTCTTGAATTGTCAAAACGATATGCTCATGGTACTACATTGTTGCAGTGTGATAAAGAACGCTCAAAAGAGTTGCGACGATTAGGAATGCTTTACCTTTACGGTTCAACTGTATCTCCTGAATTTGAAGAAGAGAAACAAGTATATAGGTCTATTTTCCTTGACGAAAACGGCAAGCCATATATTGATTGGAAGATAAAAAGTGAACAGATGAAGAAACTGTTCGTTAATATTGAAACTTTGTCTGAACGATATAATGACCTTGCATCCAACAACGACAATACCCAAGGTGTGCTGTCTAAGTTGGTTAGGCCAGAAGAAGTAGAGATGGCTCCAAAATTCTTCTCAAAATGGTTCAATATCGTATTTGCAATTAGTTTGATCGCAATACTAATTCACCCGATAATAGTTTTTATAGTACTTGCATGGAGATATTATAGTGTTAAGAGATAAAAAGAAAAGTATAATAAATATTTACAGGATTTGCAGGTTTACAGAAATGAAAAGAGCAGATTGTCTATAGAAAACGCAAAGGAGGAACGAGAAGTAGCCTCGGCACTTGCCAACGTACAGGATGCGCTTTATGATGGATTGAATGTAGGCTTGAGTATTCCGTTAAATAAGGATACCATAACAAGGAATACTTATATTGAGTTTGGTGAGGAACTCAAGAAGTTGTTTGATCTGAACGATAAGGCGATGCTTAAAAATGATCCTGTGAGCAAGATTGTTGCGAATAAAAGATATTATGATGCTAAACTACGTTTCTTCTACACATACTCATTGCGTGCTGAAACAGAGTTGGATGAGGTATATAACTACTACCAAGAGATTATTCAGAAATCAGCATCTACGGGTGATTCTGACTTGTTGAGAAAAGATGACTTACCATTCATTAAGCAACACGATGCGGAGATGTCTCAAGACTTATCGGAGATAAAAACTATGCTTGATGACGACCGTCTGGCTAATGTCATGTCTGAACTTGGATATGTACAGGGACAAGAAACATCTACGTTTGGCGGATTGTGGACAGACGAGAAGAAACTGACAGATAAATCGAACGAGCTTAAGAAACTGTATGATGTCGCTAAGTACGAGTATGAGGAAATAACTGATTCCAACAAGAAGATAAACTATTGGTTGGATTATGTACGAGCATATGCTTACCGCAATATATACTTGGGTGCAGAACTCATCAATATTGTGAGGAGTAGTAATGGAGGACGAACGTTAGCTACGCAAAAAGACGGCATAGATGTCTCGATGCAATCGTTTGATTTGCAAGAAGTAACAATCAATGATGCTTCTGTGGATTTGGATGCTCACATCAACAAAACCGTAGACATGTTTACTCATGCTCTGAGGAACAAACAGTCACGAAAATGGATGAAGAGCAATCCTAAGATGGCAATGGGTGCAGCAGCTCTTACCTTTGTTGGGGGCGCATTGCTGGATAAGCTTGACAAACACACACAGTTGGTAGAAGAGCATACGGAATTCCAGAAAAACCTCATCTCGAACATAAAGGTTATGACCGAAGGCTACGAAGAAGGAAAGGCAAGTTCTCTGCGTGCAATAGAGATAATCAGAGCCATTGCCAAAGCTAACAAGGGCTTTATGGCTGTTTACGAACCATTGCGGGAGAAATGCCTTGAAAACGGCGAGCCCTTAACCATGCTAGATATGCAAGCCATTGCTAAAGCAACCAAGGACTACAAGATTATTAGTGATTCAAAATTAAAAAATAAATAATTATGAGTGATTCGTATGATATAGCAGAATATGCTTCAAATGAAGAAGCATATCCTGTGAGTTTAGAACAAAACAATGATATAATTGGTGAAGTGCAAGAAGTCGGACAGTCTTTGTCGAATTTAGTGCATACGTCAGAACGTGCTATTGATGCCGCACAGAATATCGCTGGCATGTTCACGGAATGTATTTTAGCCCAAGAACGTACTAAACAAATGCAAGAATGGGGTAAAGTTGAAATAGCTAACACAATTGCCAAATTCAAAACAGCCCAATCATTCTTAGAAGGTACGTTTGGGGAACGTGATAAGGCTTTGGTAAAGCACTACGATTTGTTAGACAAGGCTGTAGCTTCAAATGACAGAGACTTAATTCTTGCTTCGTTACAAGGTATAAGTTCGATTGTTACAAAATCACCATTAGACGATTTTGAGAAGTTTGTGGAATTGTATAACGACCCGTCACAGGAACTTTTGGATTTTTAGGAAGAATAAGAGTAAATACTGGGTTAATCGGCATTTTCACTTAAAGCTTTTAGAAGCTAACAAACGGTACCGTCCTCACTCCCGATATGGTAGTGACAGTAACAACCATGCAGCACACCGCCACCCCTTTTTACAATGGAGCCAAGGAGGTGCAAGAAGCCTACATGCGCATCTATGCTTTCGATTATAAGAAAGCATGCTGCAATCCGAATGATTTTGAATTTATAAAGTTGGACTAAAAAACTATTGTGAGAGAATGAATATATTGACAATTTCAATAATCTGTGTTGTGATAATCAGCACAGCGTTACTTATTTATTATTTCGCTTTCTATAGAAAGAAGCATGTTCCGATAAAACATAAAGAATACTATAATGATAAGTCCGTATGTCGTACCTATGTCACGATAAATGGAGTGATGAATGGTCAAGAAATCACTTATTATCCTAATCGGCAGGTTAAGTCTGAAATTATGTGGGTTAATGGTGAGAAAATCGGACCTTTTGTTGAATATAATGATAATGGAGCGATTGCTTGTAAAGGTGAATTTCAAGATAATGACAAGGTTGCAGAATGCTTTGTGTATTATCCAACTGGGGAAACCAATAAGGAACAGATCAAAATTAATGATGTTCCAGATGGTCCTTTCATCGTTTATTTTAAGAATGGCCATCCTTATATACAAGGTAACTATAAAAAAGGTGTACTTGAAGGAGAATACATCGTGTATTCAATAGATGGCAATGTAAAACTTAAAAAACAATATTGATATGGGCTTATTAAAATCTATTTCTAAATCAATGAAGGGTACCTTTGTTGGTGATCTGGCTAAATCAGCCGATAAGGCCATTGATGCAACAAGTTCTTTTATTGGCGATTGTATTGATGAAACTTTTAATGAGGTTTGTGATAGTGCTAAATCTTTAACAAAGGGTGCCAAAAATGTAGCGAAGGGTGCGGGTAAAATAGGACGAGTTGTAACAGGTTATGAGGCTTATGATTCTCGTAAAAAGGCCAAAGAGGCAAAGGAACTTGCTGATAGAATGGTTGCTAATATAGAAGAGGAAAACAGAAGAAGAAGAGAAGAATCCAACCGTGTGTTGTCGGATTTTGGTAAGACAAAATTGGAACTTCTGAAGACTTGTCTTTCTCCATTTTTAGGTTATCTTAAGGTTATGGGAAATAATTATAAGGATAAAGAATATGAGTTTGGTGGTAAGATAAATCTTGATCAGTTAGATATAGATACCTTAGAATCTATAGAAATGAATGCTTCCACAGCTGGAAAAATAGCAGTGGCTTCTACAGGTGTAGCAACAATTGCATTATGTGGAGTACCTGCAGCTACTACGTCTGCAGTAATGGCTTTTGGGGCAGCAAGTACTGGTACTGCAATAAGTTCTTTGTCTGGTGCTGCCGCTACAAATGCAACATTGGCTTGGTTGGGAGGCGGATCATTAGCTGCTGGTGGAGGTGGAATGGCTGCAGGTTCGGCTGTACTTGGCGCGATTACAGCTACCACTACGGGAGTGTTTGCTTTAGCTGCTGCTGGAATTGTTGCATCGGCATATTATTCTAAAAAATATACGGAAGCCACTGCGTATTTGGAAGAGGTGAAAAAGGCACGGGCAAAGGCGAAGTTAGGTTGGGCTGCTATGGAAGCAATCAACCAAAGGGCCATTGAACTTGAATCTGTAATGAAGCGACTCTGTGAAAGAATAAACGACAAGTTGCTTTATTTGGAACCATTAATTTATGACTTCCAAATAGAGGATGAATATTATTTGAATACTTTTAGAGAAACTTCTCTATTGGTTAAATCATTAAGTGAAATAGCTCAGGTTCCTTTGATTGATAAGAACGGTATGCTTAGTAATGAGTCTTCTGTTACTTTAGCTAATACCCAAAAGATACTAAATAAAAACTTGTAATATGGGAAAGTCTGTTTCTGATTATATGAAGATAGCATGGAATGTATTTGGCAAAAAGGTAGTAAACCGTATGGTTTCTGAAAAAGCTGCCTCTTTTGTCGGAGACATCTGCTCTAAATATCAGGTTGAGGTTAAGTATAAGGAAGATCTGATGTTTCGTATACGTAATATTGTTGCGTATTTGGTAAATTGTAGACTTGAGGGGGCACCTATAAACAATAAATATGTGTCAGATCAAATTAAGGGTCCGATAGCTCACTCTTTAGCTAATGCAGCTGCATCGTCAAATGATTATGATAATATGATGGCTGATTTTGTTAATTGGCTTGATGACGAACAATTGGATGATATCGAAAAATGTTTGATAGAAATTGGGCATAAAGAAGGTGCAGACTATATACAGTTGTTTAGGGAGATGTTTGCCGAAGTAAGAAGTAAGAAATGTTCTGAAATTACTGACAATAGTTCTGAAGAGCATTATGACTCTTATGAAATTATGCCTGAGAGACAATACGATAAAGGTGTAAGTGATTACAGAAGAGAGTCGGAAAAGGATGATGAGTTCATTAATGGTCTAACATCTTCTATTAATAATAAGATGCTTTCTGTGTCTAATGGAAAACCTGGTCCTGCACAGATGGTGGAGATGACCAAGTTCTTTATAGATAAATCTGCTGAAGTTGCAAAGTTTTGTGAGGAGCAGAGAACCAAGCGAGCTGAAATAAGAGCAAGGGCACAAGTGGCAATACATCAGATAGATGCTGTGAGAGAATTCTTGCAAAACTATCTTGACAAGACATTTGATGAACGACGTATGTTGTTTGCTAAGGAATTTGAGATTGTAGATAAATGCCTTGCCACAGGTAATGTACAAGCTTTGGCAGTATCGTTGAATGCAATAACAGATTTGGCAAAATCAAGTCCATTCAAAGCTTTAGCTGATATCAAGAGTGTGAAAAATGCCATAGAGAACCATAGTACGTTTGATATTTAGAACTCTTAAACTACAAATATGAACAAGAAAGAAGATAAAATTTTGGAAGAACTTAGACGCCGTGGCAAGATCTTTGAGGATCCTTGTCCAAAGTCAGAAAGCATTTTAGGTAAGTTGATAGATATTTTCTCGAAGAGAAAGTTTTGAATAGTGAAGAACTAATAGTGGCGGAGTTTTCCGCCACTATCAGATAAACTTAAAAATATGAAATTAACAATTTCTTATTCTGAGCCACAGGATTATGTAGCCAGTCATTTTCATAAAACAGTGAATCTTGGGTATGTGGATGGAGCAACGGTTTCTGTCTCTGTACCCATCAAAGTGCTGGGCTTTACAAAGTCTGTTAGTATAAACATTACTGTGACGAAGATTGAGGGCACCGACTTATTTTTGTCGTATGATGGCAAGATGGGTATTGACCTGCTAGTTTCGCCAGCTATCTCTTATGCAAAGAAACTCGTGCCAGGGAAAGCTGATTGGGTAGAACTGATGCCTGGCAATATTCTGAAACTGCGTCTTGGAGATATTGGACAAATGAAGAAAGTATTTGAAAAGTTGAAACTGAACAATATCTTTTTTGAGCAGGGAAATATCGTGGTAGATGCGTCATTGCTATAGTTGTTCGTCATAGGCGACTGATGTCTTTATTCGTTGAAAATTAGAGCGTTATTTCATTTTTCTTGATGTTCTGCCACTATTTGGGAAACTATATAGTTATTTTGTAGCCGAATTCAAAAGTATAACTATATTAAGGTAATGTGACAATGGAAAAGAATATCTAGAAAAGTCATACCCAACAAGTACCCAACAAGCACCCAACAAGCACCCAACAAGTACCCAACAAGTATTGGAACTTGTTGGAATATTGAAGGATGGAGAGTATTCTGTTAGAGAAATCATGTCTTTTTTAATGTTGAAGGAATGGTTGCCATGAAATATCCTGATAATCCAAAGCACCCAAAGCAGAAGTATATGCTAACAGAAAAAGGACGAAAGATATTGGAAAAATAGAATGAATAGCAGTAATCTATGTGTTTTATACTTTTTTCTTGATGTTCTGTCACTATTTGACATATCTATATAGTTATTTCGCAGCCGAAATCAAATGTATAACTATATAAGGTAATGTAACAATGGAAAAGAACATCAGGAAAAGAGTATGTAGGTTGGCATTGGTATTGAGTGCCGTGCTGGTAGTATTATTGGGCTATTGGTTCTTCTTGAACCCTCATGGCTATTGGCAAAAGGAGAAGGAGGCTGAGAAGAATGAATATATGGATAAGAGGATGCTTTGGCGGAAGTCGGAGAAAATGACCATGCAACAGATGTTGTCGGACATGACGCTAATGGCTAAGGGGGATTCGGTCCTGGTTTGTTGGCTAACTGGTCTCTCGCTTCCCGTTTATCGTGACTTCATTCATTGTACTGCGCAACCTACAAGGAATGCTTGGGCTGAGACGAGATATTGGTATATGTCTTCTCTCGCTAAAGGCAGAGAATGGATGGAGGAGCGTGCCAAGACGAGGATTCACAAGAGCCTGATCTTTGTGGAAACTAGTAGATTTCAGGTGCAGAAGGATTCCTTGAAGGATTATCGTAAAGAGAAACTTACTCCAACTGAGATTAGAAACAACAAGATGTATCTAAAAGATAATTGTCTGTATAGATGAAATCATAGCATAAATAAAGTGTAATGAAAATGAATAAAATTATAGGGTTTCTTGTAATGGTTTTCATGTTCCTACCCTGGCGACCAATCGTTGCAATAGTGGCAGCAGTATTGTTTGTCAACATCAATGGTACGGAATTGTATGGATGGCAAGCTGGTTTGGCGCATGGATTGTTCTTCCTGCCTAATCTGGTGAGGCATCTCTTTGACGGCGATGTCCTTTTCAAGGCTACCAATTGTACTACAGATTATCATGTTGCCTGGTGGATAGCTACAGTCGGTTCGTGCATCGGTTGGCTCGTTGATGCAACCTTCTCTTTTATGAAGGCATCGGTATTTGTAGGTAGTGATAAAGAATAAATTAATATAAATACGATGAATAGTATGGTTGATAAAAAAGCTGCAAAGCGTGAGAAGATGATGAACATGCCGTCATATCGTCTGATGGTAGGTACGGCGAAGTATATGGACAAGTGGTTCTTGGATCCTATCCTTGGCTTCATCCTTCCTGTCGGTATCGGTGATGCTTTGACGAGCGTGTTTGCATTCCCATTTATCTATTACAGTCTTTGCGTGGTTAAGTCGATTCCGCTGACTTTGGCTGTCATCTATAATATCTTGATGGATGTGCTGATAGGTGCCATACCTTTCTATATAGGTGATGTGCTGGATGTATTCAAGCGTTCGTATGTAGAAAACTTGAAGCTGATTACAGGCTATATCGAGGATGATAAGGAGATTATCAATAAGGTGAATAAGAAGGCATTCTGGACGGCTGTGTTCATCGTCGTGCTTTGCTGGTTGATTTATGTGGTGATTTCGTGGGCCATTTGCTTGGGAACCATGGCTTATGATTGGATAGTTTCATTATTTTAATATATGAATAGCAACATTTTCTTTCAGCCTTTCGTTGGCAAGGATTATGCCAACGGGGGGATATTCGGCAAGCGAATCATGATATTGGGCGAGAGTCATTATTGTGATGAGAGTTGTACGGATTGTGGCGACTGCCAGCTACATCGGGAGTGTATGAACTTTACGCAGCAGGTGCTTGATGATTATCTCAATGAGAATAAGGAACGGCAAAACTGGATGCGGACTTTCTTGAAGTTTGAGCGTTCGTTAGTGGGAGAGGAGACCAATCAAGCAATGAGGCTGAAGATCTGGAATTCGGTCATCTTCTTCAACTATCTGCAAGTGGCGATGGGTGGCCCTCGCGAGGCTGGCACTGCCGAGCAATATCACCAGGCTGGGAAGGCTTTCTTTGAGGTCATCGAAAAGTATCAGCCTCAGTACATCATTGTATGGGGTAAGAGGCTTTGGAACAATTTACCTGGCGGTCACTGGCGCCAAGAGCAAATTTCTGATGTTCACTGGGTGGATTGCAATGACATGGAAGTGGAAGGCACTTGGGTGCCTAATGGCTTCTACATGATGCCTGGTGGCAAGCATGTTAAGGCTCTTGTGGTGAATCATCCTTCCGTAGGCTATTCCTGGGACTATTGGTACAAGGTGATACAAAGATTTTTGAGATAATTTTCTCGCTTGCGTCACGATTTGACACACCTGACCTGTACCTTTGCAGCTGTAAACATAAAACAAGGAATTATGGCACAGATTACAATCAATATCCAGACTTTGGACTGGACAATGGGGGAAACCGTAGGCTTGCACTTGATGTTGAAGAAAGACAGCAAGGCAGGGATTGCATGGGGCGATGGAAGGGTACAGGTCGTGACAGGCAAACAGGAACAGAATTCTGAGAAGTTGACTTGGGTTAAGGCTGGTCATTCCTATCCTGAGAAGGGCGTGAACTATACCATTACCATCTGCTCGGAAGAGGAAGATGCCATTATCGGATTTGATGGCTGTGGCATGTTCGAGGTGAAAACCTTTGATGTGATTCTCACGGAATGTCCTAGCTTGCGTATCCTGGGATATTCGGGATATGGTGGGCAATGGCTCGACGTAAGCAAAAATCCTTTGCTGGAGTTCATCGACTTCAGCGCGATAAGAAACGAGAAGTTGGATTTCTCTGCCAATCCTCTCTTGGAGGAGTTGCATATTGATGGATCCGAAGATTTGGTGTCTTTGGATTTGAGTAAGAACGACAAGTTGCGTCGCTTGGACATCTTCATGTGTCACAATCTTCAGCATCTCGCTTTGAGCAATCAGTCGCAACTGAATGAGGTGGATTTCGCTCTCACTCACCTTCGTCCCAAGGACTTGGAGTATTTGGAGAAGACGTTGAAGCGAAACTCTCCCTACAAGATACGGGGAGGAAGCTTTGGCGATGATAAGATAATAGAAGTTAGTAATGGTGAAATAGTAGGTGAAGATGAAGGAAAAATGGATTCAACTTATCAATAAAATTGAGAAAGATCCGTTTGAAACGGAGGCTTTCTTCGCTTTGATGGAGTATGTGGGCGAAGCGTCGGATGAGGACAAGCGCAGAGTTGTACAAGAAGTAGAGCGTCGCATCAAGATGATTGCCCGTTATGATGCGGACAAGAGTTTCCGCTTCCGTAAGTTCAGTGAACAGGAGCGGGAGGTGCTTGATTCCCTTTGGAGTACTCGGGTAAAGATTCTCAATGTGATGATGTTAAATCCTACAGAGGAAGAAATCGAGCGTTTGGGACATCAGAATGACAAACTCCGTGAGTTGTCGAAGGATGCTTTTGCGCAAGGGCGCAACCTATGGCAGTCTTTACTGCATTCTCCTCATCTGAAAGCTGACGACGACCGCTATGATGTAGAAGAACACGTAGGTTTCTGTTATAATGATGAGGATTCCGTCCTCAAGATGGATAATGATGACTATTATGGCTCAGACTTCGAGTATATGCTCCATTTTCATTGCAATTTTAGGGATAGTGGGCGGTATTATGTGGGTGAACCTTTGGTGGCTGATGATGGGACCAACTGGAATTTGGATTATCTCGACAATCAGGCTTTCGACAGATTTTGTATCTGCCATCTCTTGCACTCGTTACATAGTCATGAATATTATTCGTTGCCAGACATTCTCCGCATGGATGACTTCTATGTACATGTCTGGCTGCAGTATGAGCGAGAGGTGTATCAATGGAAAAAAGGAAACGTAATCTTTAAAGAGGAAGTAAATGGAAAAGGAATGGAAAAAACTGATTGATGAAGTTGAGAACAACCGTAGCTATAGTTCGGAGCCTAACTTCAAATTTGTAGACTTTATAAGAGAAAAGTCTACGATAGAGGATAAGCGTGCCATCATACAAGATGTGGAACGTCGTATCAAGAAGGTGGTGAATTGTGAGGATAATAATCCAGGTTGGTTCTTCCGTAACTTCAGTGATACGGAGCGGGATTTGCTGGACGATTTGCTCGGGCTTCGTGAGGTGACGCTCGACGAGATGATGCTTCATCCTACAGCTGCCGAGGTGGAACGATTGAGCAAGTTGAACGACAAACTCTACAAGCTCACCTTGGAGTGTTTTGAGCAGTGCCGTAACCTTTGGCTTACGCTCTACCGTTCGCCATACAAGGTGGACGACCGTTTCTGCTACGACTTGGACAGTACGCTTCGATTCGAGTATGCAGACAAAGACTCGGTCTTGCATCTGGAGAATGATGACTATTACGGTTCCGACTTCGACTATATGATTCATCTGACAGATGAGTTGCTCAGTACAGGACATTGCAAGATGGATACCATCGTGAATGGTGCGTCTGCCAACTTTTTCGGCAACGAAGAGGATACGTTGAGAGAGTTGACTGATACGCTCGACGATGGCACGTCGTGGGCGGAAGGCTATCTGCACAACAAGGCGTACGACCATTTGTGTATCTGTTATGCGATGCATGCCTTGCATACTCATGAGCCTTGGTGCCTGCCAGACATTCTTCGTATGGATGATTTCACTATTAATGTGAAATTGAATTATGAGCGCAGCGTGTCAGAGCAGCGAGATATTCATTATCCTGATGTAAACGAGAATGACCCTCATTGGCCTGAGGGTGTGCCTTGTTTGGAAAGGTGAAAAATAATTTGTGATGCAATAAAAATAAAATTAGAACGTCATATATAAAAATAGAAGATTATGAAGTTAGCAGAAGCATTGAGCATCAGAGCCGACTTGCAGAAGAGAGTGGCTCAACTGAAAGAACGTATCAAGGAAAGCGCCAAGGTACAGGAGGGCGATGAACCTTGCGATAACGTGGAGGAACTGTACAAGGAACTGGATGAAGCACTCGTCCAGTTGGAAGACTTGATTTATCGCATCAACATCACCAACGTTCAGATAGTTCAGGACGGAGACTCCTTGACTCGATTGATAGCCAAGAGAGACGTCTTGTCGATGCGTGTCAAGGCATTGAAAGAGGTGGTGAACTACGTAGCTGCCAACGATACTCGCTTTGGCAGAAACGAACTGAAATATGTTAGAACCATAGATATAAAGGCTCTTCGTAAGGAGGCTGATACCTATGCCAAGCAGTATCGGGAGCTCGACCTGAAAATTCAGAGTTTGAACTGGACTGTAGATTTGGTGGATTTGCAAGACTTGCCCCGATAATGGAGCGAGGATTGAAATTTTCATTGAGTAGATCAAAATTTTCGGAGAAAAGATAGAGGCAGCAAGAAACTGACATCAGGCAATAGGTCTGTGTTAGCATTATTAAAAATTCATGTGTTTCATGCAAAGAGACGAGTTTGTTCACAGTTCATTTCAAGCATCGGGCACAAGTGTATCGCGCATTGGTATATGACAAAAGTCAGAAACGCCAGCATTTAGCATTACCATTTTGTTGGCTATCTTTTCTCCTTTTCTTTTTATGCATTTCTCGTAAATATTCATTAGATTTTTAGAGATTATGGATAATCGTGTAAAATTCTATAGTTGGCTGATAGGCCTCTTGGATCGTAAGCATCTTACCTTTGAGGAGATTGCTAATGAGTGGCGTGATGCCAACGCTAATCAGGATGAGGATGAGCTGGACAAACGTACCTTTCATCGTTATCGTGAAAATATCCAGTCGCAGTTTGGCATTACTGTGGAGTGCGACAAGAGCGACGGCTATCGGTATTATCTGAAGCGTGATCCGATCGCTAATGATGATGTGACGGAATGGATGCTGAGTTCCCTGCGGCTGGCTTCGTTAGGTGATATGCTGAAGTTTCACAATAAGGTGATGCTCGATACACCGCCATACAATACGGAATATCTGGATGATATTCTTGCAGCGATAGATAAGCAATATCTGCTGAAGTTTAAATACGTTTCGGGATTTGGAGCAGAGAGTGATATTATTCTGCAACCGGCTTTCGTGAGATACTTCAAACAACGGTGGTACGTTGTGGGAGTGAAGAAACAACGTTCGGCGTCCGAAGGGAAAGCCAATTCAAGTGCTGAACAGGATGAGAGGAAGCTCGTTCGCTGTCTTCCTTTTGACCGCATCAGTTTCCTTAAGCTTATTTGCGAGAAGCATCCGTTGTCGGCAAAGATGAAGAAGTTCCTGACTCCAGAGAATTATTATGAAGATTGCTTTGGTATTTATCGGATGGAAGATGTGCCGGTGGAGAAAATTCGCATCCGTGCCTTCTATCCGGAATACAATTACATCGAGGAGGTTCCGCTGCACGAGAGTCAGCAGAAAGTGAAGGAGTCGAAAGACGGAATGTATCGGGAATATACCCTCACCGTTCGCCCCAGCCGTGATTTCCTTCAGGAACTGTTGTGGCATGGCAGAAATATCATTGTACTGAAGCCTGAGAGCTTGAGGCAGGAGATGATTGATATCTTAAAGGATATGACGAAGAGTTATGAGACGGGCGAATGCCTGAATGGGGAGGAATAAAAGAATCCTCAGATCGGGAACACACTGTGTGCCCAATCTGAGAAATTCCTGTTATTTATATTCCTTCTGTCAGGAATTTGCGAAGATGCAGGTGCGTGATGCCGTCATCATCATTTTTGGTGAGCAGAGGAGTCATGGAGATAACGTACTTCGGATAGTTGTCCTTGATGGAACGGAGATTGCCAAACTCACGCTCTCTGGTTGCATCGTCGGCTATGATGTAGGAAGCTTGCACGTAGATGCGTTCGCCGCCTGGTTTGGTACATACAAAGTCGATTTCTCCAGCTTGCAGTTGTCCTACATAAACTTGATAGCCCAAGCGTATGAGGTTCTGATATATGATATTCTCTATCACTTTCTCGATGTCTCCTTCACGTGTTCCCCCGGCAATGGCATTTCTAATGCCGTTGTCTTCAAAATAAAACTTATCGTTGGTTTCAAAGATACGTTTGCCGTGGATGTCATAGCGGTTCACCTTGTGTAGGATATAGGCTTCACAAAGGAAGGATATGTAATTGATGATAGCTGTGGACGTTATAGATTCGCCTTGTGATTTCATATATTTGGCGATACTGTTGGCGGAAATCAACTTACCGGTGTTGTCTGCGAGGAAACGTACTAAATTCTCTAAGAATGGCACGTTTCTTATCTGGTTGCGCATAATGACATCCTTAAGTAAGACGGTATGGTAAATATCCATTTGATATTCACGTGCATCATCCTCTTCAAGCCCTATCTTTGCCAGACCAGGCAGGCCACCATACTGAATGTACAGAGCAAGTGCTTCGTCATTATCTGATAGTTGATGAAATTCCAGAAACTCGTTATAGCTCAGCGATTGGATATAGATTTCCTTATATCTGCCACCGATGAGTGTGCTCAGTTCATTGCTCAGCATGCGAGCATTGCTACCTGTGATGATAATGTCGGTGTTGGGTTCTGTGCGATAACTTCGAATGGAGCGTTCAAATTCCCTGATGTCTTGTATCTCATCGATAAGGATATAGTTATGTTTATCGGATAAAAAGTGCTGTCCGATATAGTCGTTGAGATCCTGGTAGGTCTGAATGTAGTCAAACTCTCTTTTCTCCTTGTCTATATAGATGATATTATTGTCGTCATCTGCCATTTTACGGTCACGAATCATCTTCATCATGCAGCTTTTTCCTACACGACGTTGACCTACTAATACGATGATGGTCTCCTTTCCAAGATACTTTTCTATCTTGTCGATATATGATTGACGAATAATAGTTGCCATATTTTTATCACTTATAAATGAAATTTTCTGCAAATATACGATTTTTATCTTTTATAAAGGATGAAAATCCTAAATATTTTGCTTTTATCTTCTATAAAAGATAAAAAATGGCGTTTTATTCTCATTTTATGATAATCATAAAGTGATTATTTATCTTCCTTAAGATACCAGCCTTTGATGTATCCGGAATAATGCTTGGCAAACTCCTCGGCTTGTCCGGGTGCGCAAGCCTTCACCTTCTTGGCTGGAATACCTGCCCAAATCTCATGTGCAGGAACCTTTTTCTCGAAACTTTTTGTTAACTTTGCAGCAGAATCTTCAACTGCATCTTTAAAGATATCCATATATTGGTCAAGTCCTGTATTCATGTAATATTGTATTTGTTGTGATTTACAAAGTTACTGAAAATCAGCGACTTGACCAACTTTTAATAGTTAAGTTTTCATAAGCATTTCTTAATATAAGTTATTGATTTACAGACGAATTAATGTTAATTTAACGCAGTATTGTCACCTAATCCTTTCCCTACTTATGCTTCTGGTAATAAGCAATGCCACGCTTTACATTTTCCTTTACGGCTTTGCTGGAGAAGGTGGCACCCGTAACGCCATCTACCTGGACAGTAGCAGCCTTGCTGACCTTCATGCCATTCCATTTGTTGAGCAAACCCTGTTTTACCTTATTGAAGAAGTTGGGAGTCTCCTTGTTGGCAAGCGGCTTAATCTCTACTATTTTTCCTTTCTTGATATAGATAGAAAGGGGCGTATTGCGACGAAATCCTTTTACGTCTTTACACAGCGTGGTGGTATTGATGATGTAAGTACCATCAGCTTCCTTGGTCATTACCTCAGAGTGTGAGCTTCTGGTTGTTGCAATCATGCTGCTAACCATTCCCATACTTAATATTGCTGCTAAAAACAATGTTCTTTTCTTCATAATTATATTTGTTATATCCTTGATAATATTGCGCAAAATTACAAAATAATTCTGTAACTGACAAAGCCGCTTTCAAAAATCATCATTTTTAGGTATTCCCTAGTTCGGTATTCCGTAGGTAATCTTCTTGGTGTCCCACTTATCCTTTGGCTGCTCCGGCTCGTCAGGATAACCGATGATGATGCCATTCAGCGGAATCAGATTGCCAGGCAAATTCAATGTTCTGGAAATGCCATTCACTTTCTTCTGGATAGGATAGATGGTTGTCCAGCAGGCTCCCAATCCCATGGCATGAGCTGCCAGGAGAATATTCTCGGAAACTGCCGACAAATCCTGTACCCAGAGTTCCTTGCCCTGTCCCTCTGCCATACGGGTGGTATCAGCGCAGACAAAGATGAAGAGAGGTGTCTTCTTGATATCCTCTGCATGATACTTATTGGATTCTGCATATTTTTGATTTTTGAAAGTTCATACCAAGCAAAAACCGGCCGTCAGAATGCATCGTTTATCATGCGTTCTAATGACCGGTTTATTTCTATTTCTTTTTCTTTAAAATAGAATATTGACTGTATTTCAAGAGCGAACCTGTAGGACAGACAAAGCGACAGTATGGTCGCATGATTACCGTTGAGAGTGCCACGAAGGTTATGGCGATGGCAATGACAATCCATGATGCCGACTGGAATACAAAGGCAGAGAAGGGTTCATAATCAATCCAGTCGAACCATATACCCGTCCACAAGCACAGCATGAGTATGGCCCAGAGAATCTGGCGGAACATATCCAGTCGTCTGGCTGTCGTTGGTTTCATTCTGACTTTATATCCAACGCATTTTCCTGCAAGTTCCTGCAAAGAACCGAAGGGACACACATGCGTACAATAGTATGATTTCTTGCCGAAGAGAGGATATACGAATGCCGTGATTAGCATGATGACCGGCACTATCAATGCCACTACGTTCATGCCATTTGACATATAGCTGATGATTGATGTATAGTTCAGAAAAGAACCGCACCAGAATCCAAGCACTATGACATTCAGGATTTGCTGAGCTATCCTATATCGTCTGTTCTTAATGAAAAGCGGTACGATGGCTGCCATGAGCACAACAATTAGTCCGGCTATAGCCTTGGCAGAGAAATCAAACTCTGACCATACTGATGTCTTTACAGGATTCTTGGCTGCATACTGAAGACCTCGCTGCACGTTTCCGATGATTGCCTTTGAAGAGAACGTCGCACCAGACACGGCGTCCACCTTCATCTTTTGTGCATCTTCTATAGTCTGCCCATTCCATTTAGTAAGAAGGGCAGAAGCCTCAGTAAAGAAATCGGGAGTCTCAGAATTGGCAAGTGCTCTGATACTCTTTACCCTGCCATCCTGCAAGGTAATCTCCAATGGTACAGTGCCTCCGTAGCCTACAATGTCTTTTCCTAGTTCTGTAGTATTCAATCGTACAGAACCATCTTCAAGCACAGCCATTGGCTCTGTCTTTGGCGCTACCGTCTGTTGCTGATTCACATAGCATCCGGTCACCTTGCCGTCTCTTCGGATACTGACAGCCGCAATCATCAGCACACATGCCAGCAGGCAAAGTAGTTGTTGTAGCTTCTCTAAATAATTTCTCATAAAATTTTTCATCGGATTTTCTCCTGTTATTCTTATTATTAATTTATATACCCAACAAGTATGACACTAAAATGGAATTAATTCGACACGAAGTGAGTCATGGTTTCTACCAAAACCATCATTTGGACTTCTAAAATCCGAGATGGTTTATTGTATTAACGGTATTTAACAGCAAAAAAAGAATGACATTGTTTTGCAAAAGTAATAAAAACTGGAGCCCACATAGGATAAAGGGTGAAAATATGGATTAGTTTTTCTGTTAAAGAAGAAAATACTTTGATAATGAGATGGTTATGGTTTGATGTGCGAGATAAAAAAGTGGATGTAAAATAGTGGGAAAAGGTAAAATATTATTATTAAGTTTTGGCGTTATCTGAAAAAATGATAATATTTGCATCGGCATTCTGAAAAGAAAGTCCAAAAGTTGAAAATGATTAAAAAATATCAAACCTATATACAAATTCTTAAAGCGTAACAAATAATGAAGAATAGATGGTTCTTACTGATATGCTTGTTGCTGTTGACGCATATAGCCAATGCTGCAAAGTATAATTTAGATTCTCTTTATCTATGTCTGTATGAAGCCATCCTGCAGTCGCCTCGTTATGTGGCAGTGCGTGAGGGACGTATAGCCAAACTTGCAAGTCAACTGAATCTCCTACTGCCAAAACACGTTGTGCTTTCTGGGTATTGATAGGAAGCACTTGGTTCTTGTTCTGGAGCAGTACGATGCCTTCTTCGGCAATCTGTCTGGCTGCTGCATAGTGGCTGTCAGAACAGAGGAAACCATGAGGACGGTTCGGATTCATGGTGGTGCGATAGAAGAGGCGCAATACGCGGCGCACCTTTTCATCCAATTCCTTGGTGGTGTATTTACCTTCCTGGATACCTTTTATATATGGTACGGCAAGGTAGTAATTATCGTAGGCATTGCTGGCACCCATGGTCAATCCGTTCGTCCATGTGCCGAACTCTATGTCGAGCCCGTTCTTCACGGCTTGGTCGGTATCGTGTGCGCCTCCCCAGTTGCTTACCACTACGCCGTCATATTTCCAGTCGCCCTTCAGAATCTTGTTCAGTGTCCACTGGTTGTGGCAGTTGTGTTCGTTCTTGTAAAGATTATAAGCACCCATGATTCCCCAAGTCTTTCCTTTCTCTACAGCAGCCTTGATGGCTGGGAGATAGATTTCATGGAGGGCACGGTCGCTCACGATGACGTTTACCTGATGACGGTATTCCTCGTCGTTATTGAGGCAGTAATGCTTTACGCAGGCTGATATTCCCTTAGACTGTAATCCTTGGATATAAGGTACAACCATGATGCTTGCCAGGTAAGGATCTTCACCCATATATTCGAAGTTGCGTCCGTTCAATGGGGTGCGATAGATGTTCACGCCAGGACCTAGAATCATGTCTTTTCCCCGATACAGTGCCTCTTCGCCTAATGCTTCTCCATAGATTCTGCTCATCTGTGGGTTCCAGGATGCTGCCAGGCAGGTGAGGGCAGGAAAGGCTACGCAGGAGTCATTGGTCTGGCCAGCCTGCTCCCATTCGTCCCACAGTACATCAGGGCGAATACCATGAGGACCGTCATCTGTCCAGAAGTCTGGAAATCCCAAACGGGGAACTCCTGCAGAGGAAAACTTACTCTGTGCATGAATGATGCGAATCTTCTCTTGAAGTGTCATTCGGGCAATGGCATCGTCGATGCGTTGTTCTACAGGTTTGGTGTTGTCGAGATAGACGGGCAACTGACCTGTTTGTTGTGCGCTGGAGATGGCTATAGCCGCCATCGACAGTGCGCAGGATAGAATGAAGTGTTTCATGTGAATATTATTTCTTATGAATATTAAATTGTTAGTTATGAAAATGCGTATCTGTCATTTTCGGATGCAAAGTTACTAAATAATAAGGTATAAACCAAGTGCTTGCAAAGGAAAAGTGGAAAAATATCATCTGTGATTTTTATAAGTGCCTGATAAATAGTGTTGTATGTTTATTCCATCCACTTTCAATGGTATGGAAGATTATGAAAACCTTTTGTTAATGAGGTTGTTATTGCGTTCTAGGGTTGTTTTCGTTCCACTATTCTATTAATGGGGTTAGGAAAGTTCGAAAAAAACTATTAAATTTGCAATCGCAAAAATGCCAACTACAAGACCAATTCTCAGGCTTATGTCATCACCAAGAAGACTGTGACCAGCAAGTCTGTCTTGAAGTTGAACTCTGTTGCAGGTGGCGGATTTGCAATTAGCATTCTTGCACAATAAAATGCAGAATTTTGAGTTATTATGAAAGAAAGTTTTTTTTGAATAAATAATGTTGCTTATGAAAAGAATGAATAAAATGCTGTTGGCTGCTGCTTTGGCGGCAACCACACTTTCTGTTCAGGCAGAACAGAAGAAGGGACCGGCTTGGTTGAGTGATGCACTTTTCTATCAGATTTATCCATCTTCCTATATGGATACTGATGGCAACGGTATAGGCGATCTGCCGGGTATCACTTCCAAGTTGGATTACATCAAGTCTCTGGGTGTGAACGCCCTCTGGCTCAATCCAATCTTTGAGTCGGGATGGTTTGATGGTGGTTATGATGTCATCGATTTCTACAAGGTGGATCCTCGATTCGGTACCAATACCGATTTGGTTACTTTGGTCAATGAGGCCCATAAGCGTGGCATCAAGGTTTGTCTCGACCTGGTGGCAGGACATTCCAGCACCAAGTGTTCCTGGTTTAAGGAGTCTTCCGAGAAAGATCCTAACCAGCGTTACAGCGACTATTATATCTGGATGAATGATATCCCTGAGAGTGAGAAGAAAGAAATAGAAGCTCGTCATCAGGAGGCAAGTCCGGAGTCTAGTACCCGAGGCAGATATGTGGAGGCTAATGCTCCTCGTGCCAAGTATTATGAGAAGAATTTCTTCGAATGCCAGCCTGCCTTGAACTATGGTTTTGCTCATCCAGATCCAAATCATCCTTGGGAGCAGGGCGTAGATGCTCCAGGACCACAGGCTGTCCGCAGGGAAATACGTAACATTATGGCTTTCTGGTTTGATAAGGGTGTGGATGGCTTCCGTGTAGATATGGCGTCATCGCTTATCAAGAACGACCCCGACAAGAAGGAGGTTTCCAACCTCTGGAAGGAGATGCGTGCCTGGAAGGATAAGTATTATCCAGAGACCGTCTTGATTTCTGAGTGGGCTAATCCGCAGCAAGCCATTCCTGCCGGCTTCAACATCGATTTCTACATCCATTTCGGTCTCAAGGGATATGCCTCTCTGTTCTTCGACCGCAAGACTCCATGGGGCAAGTGGGAGCAGAGTTACCAGAACTGCTATTTCGACAAGCAGGGCAAGGGTTCGCTTAAGGAATTTAGCGAGAACTATACCAAGGCATATAATGCCACCAAGAATCTCGGCTACATCGCTGTTCCATCTGCCAACCACGATTACCAGCGTCCTAACATCGGTACCCGCAACACGCCAGACCAGCTGAAGGTAGCGATGACCTTCTTCCTCACCATGCCAGGTATTCCGTTTATCTATTATGGTGATGAGATTGGTATGAAGTATCAGATGAATCTCCCTAACAAGGAGGGTAGCAATGAGCGTTCGGGTACCCGTACTCCGATGCAGTGGACCAAGGGCAAGAATGCCGGATTCTCTACGAGTGCACCCGATAAGCTTTACTTTCCTGTAGATACGGAAAACGGAAAGTTGACCGTTGAAGCTCAGCAGGGAGATCAGAATTCTCTGTTGTCATATACCCGTAAGTTGACCGCTTTGCGTCATTCTGCAAAGGCTCTTGACAATGAGGGTGATTGGAAGCTTCTGAACCAGAAGGGGCAGGAATATCCGATGGTATATGAGCGTACTTTGGGTGAGGAGAAGTATGTTGTTGTCGTGAATCCTGGTGTCAAGGCAGCCTCTCTCAATATCAGCTCCGTAGGTGGTAAGTCTGTTTCTGTTCTTTCCACAGGAAAGGTTGTGTATAAATCAGGAAGAAAGACTGATGTGATTAAAGCTTCAGGCATAAGTGCCGCCATATTCAAGGTGGAAAGATAGAACTCTATCTTCTATGGGAGTGCTTTCTCCTGCCATCGCCTAGAACAAACAGAACAGGAAGCCTCGAAAGAAGTTGAAGAAGGGAGTATCACTGCTGTTCTGCTGTTGGTGGTAATTTTATAAAAACAGAAATGCGTCCGTATGTGCGGGCGCATTTTTGTTTTACGGTCACGAATCATCTTCATCATGCAGCTTTTACTACACGTCGTTAACCTACTAATACGATGATAGTCTCCTTGCCAAGATACCTTTCTATCAATCTTCCTTCAGATACCAGTCCTTGATATATCCGGAATAATGCTTGGCAAACTCCTCGGCTTGTCCGGGATTGCAAGCCTTCACCTTCCTTGCTGGAATACCCGCCCAAATCTCATGTGCAGGAACCTTGGTGCCATGGGTAACTACAGCACCTGCAGCAATAATAGCCCCTTCTCCAATGTCAGCCTTGTCAAGCACAGTGGCATTCATACCGATGAGTGCGCCTTTTCTGACTGTGGCTCCGTGGACGATGGCACCATGTCCCACAGATACATCATCCTCCAGGATGCAAGGCATCGTACCGGTTTGATGGATGCAGGCGCAATCCTGCACATTTACCCTGTTTCCACATCTGATGGCATCCACGTCAGAGCGCAATACCGCACAATACCAGATGCTGCAGTCATCACCAAGAATGCAGTCGCCGGTCAGCACTGCGTTCTCTGCGATAAAACAATTCTTTCCCCATCGGGGAGTTTTTCCCTCTACTGTCTTTATGATAGCCATATTGAATATATATTTAAATTTGGGTGCAAAGGTAGCAAAAAATATTAGAATCACCTTATACTATTTCAGATACTTCTTCAGCCACAAATCGAAGAACTTGTCATATACCACGTAGGCATCATCCTGCTGGGTGATGAAATCCTTCTCCAGCAATCCCTTCAGGGCGGAATTTACGGAGCTTGGCGACGGGAGATGATATTTCTTTGCGAAGGCTCCGCTCTTTACGCTTCTGGCTTCGCCCTCTGCAGAGATGGCGATGAAGACATTGCGCTGCTTTTCCGGCATCTGGCGCAGAAGGGTCTCGTAGGTGTCTGATGCCATGTTGAGATTGTAGTTGATGGCGTCATCTACCATCTCCAGAGTACAGGTACCCTGCTCGGGAGTCTTGAGGAAGAGGACATTCATTACTCGCTGGATGTATGAAGTGACACCACCGAAACGGGCGAAGAGTTCTCCGATAATGGCAGTATCTAGATGTTTGTTGCGCTCCTCGAACTTGGCTGTGGCAAACTCCTTGTATTTCTCCACATCCAGAGGCTTCAGGTTCATCAGCGTCACGCTCTGATAGAATGGGCGGGCAGGAGATGTGAACATTTCTGCCATCAGATGGCGGTGAGAACCCGAGAAGATGAAGTGGGCATTGGTGCAACGCTGAATGTAGGTACGGAGTAAAGCTTCTATGCGGTTGTCGGCATAGTTGGTGATTTGCTGAAACTCGTCGATGGCAACAAGACATGGCTTGTCGGCTTGGTTGAGATAAGAGAATATCTCATCAAGCGTAATTTCGGGATTTACTATGTTACCGATGCCTATTCCCCAAACTGGAGCCCCGTTGATATCGAAAGAGATTTCTGAACGGAGAGAAGAGAGTGCTATCAGGAATTTCTCCCAAGCGCTTCTGCCTTTAGGGCGAAGTGCGTCTATGATGGCTTTGCCGAACATATTGACCAGGTCGCTGACGGAATTGGTTGAATAGATGTCTATGATAAAAGTATAATAATCTTTTTGGATGACTGGCTGGGCAAAGCAATGGTGAATCAGCTCTGTCTTTCCGATACGTCGAGGGGAAATCAGAGCCATATTATTCTCATTGGTTAGCATCTCTGTGATGTGCTGGGTTTCTTCCACACGGTCGCAGAAGTATTCCGGACCGGCGTAACCATTTGTTACAAAAGGATTCTTCATTACCATATTTATACCTTATTATATATTCAACGTTTGCAATTCTTTTGCAAAGATAATGCAAACGAGCGCAATGTAAGCTTGCTTACAAATTGCCGAGTGTAGCTTATCTTCTGCAAAGATACAACTTTTATTCCGATTATCATAAAGTGATTATCATAAAATGATAATGAAATAAGGAATTTTATCATTTGATGATTATCATAAATTGATAATTATGACATGGAGACTCCTCTAATGTCAATAGAAAAAGGGTTGCAATCCTCGAAAAGATGGATTGCAACCCTTTATACCTTATTATATATAAGAGTTAAGATAACTCTATCAAATATTCATTTGTGGAAGCTGATTACAGCTGAGCCAACTCTACAACCTTATCTACTGCAGCGCTCAAGCCGTCCTTGTTCTTACCGCCAGCCTGAGCATAGTGAGGCTGACCGCCACCGCCGCCCTGAATCAACTTGGCAGCTTCGCGAATCATCTTGCCAGCGTTCAAGCCGTGATCCTTAACCATATCATCGCTGAACATTACGCTGAGCATAGGCTTGTCGTTATAAACAGAACCTACCACGCAGATCATGTTCTCAGGCAATGCCTCGCGAACCTTGAATACCAAATCCTTGGCAGCTGATGGCTCCATTGGCAATACGGCTGTAACAACCTTCACACCGTTGATTTCTCTTGCATTCTCTACAAGCTTGTCCTTGGCACGCTCTACAGCCTGAGCCTGGAACTTCTCAACATCCTTCTTCAAGGCATCGTGCTCGTCGATGTACTTTCTGATGACACCTTCGAGATCCTTGGCGTTGTTGAACAAGCCCTTCAAGGCTACGATGGTATCCTGCAAACCGTAGATAGCCTCCTCGCAAGCCTTGCCAGTCAAAGCCTCGATACGGCGGATGCCAGCTGCTACGCTGCTCTCAGAGATAATCTTGAAGAAACCAATCTTGCCGGTGCTCTTGGCGTGAATACCACCACAGAACTCAGCAGATGGACCGAAGCGAACCACACGAACCTTGTCGCCATACTTCTCGCCGAAGAGGGCGATAGCGCCAAGCTCCTTAGCCTCCTCAATAGGAGTATCGCGGTGCTCATCCAATGGATAGTCGGCACGGATCATCTCGTTTACCATGTGCTCTACCTTGCGGAGCTCCTCATCAGTTACCTTCTGGAAGTGAGAGAAGTCGAAACGTAAGGTGTCCTTATCTACATAAGAACCCTTCTGTTCTACGTGGTCGCCCAAAACCTGCTTCAGGCAGTAGTCGAGCAAGTGGGTAGCTGTATGGTTGGCAGCGCTTCCCTCGCGGCTCTCGATATCTACGCAAGCCATGAAATCAGCGTTTACATCCTTTGGCAACTCCTTTACGATGTGGATGCTCTGGTTGTTCTCGCGCTTGGTGTCGATAACCTGGATGGTCTCATCCTCGTTAACGAGTACACCCTTGTCGCCGACCTGTCCACCCATCTCACCATAGAATGGAGTGTTGTCGAGTACCAACTCATAGAAAGAGTTCTTCTTCTGAGTCACCTTGCGGTAGCGCAGGATGTGGCACTCATATTCTGTATAGTCGTAACCCACGAAGTTCTGGTCGCCTTCCTTCAAAACCTCCCAGTCGCCATTCTCTACGGCAGCAGCATTGCGGGCACGCTCTTTCTGCTTCTTCATCTCCTCGTCGAAGCCTGCAGCATCTACTGTGTAACCATTCTCACGGCAGATAAGCTCTGTAAGGTCGAGAGGGAAACCGTATGTATCGAAGAGGCGGAATGCGCTCACGCCGTCAAGCTGAGTCTCGCCATGAGCCTTTAGCTCGTCCATATCGCCATTGAGGAGGTTGATACCCTTCTCCAAGGTGCGGAGGAATGAATCCTCTTCCTCTTTCATCACACGGGTGATGAGCTCCTGCTGAGCTGGCAACTCTGGGAAGGCTGCACCCATCTGCTCTACCAAAACATTGACGAGCTTGTACATGAATGCCTGCTTCTGACCGAGGAATGTGTAAGCGTAACGTACGGCACGGCGCAAGATACGGCGGATTACGTAACCAGCCTTGGCATTGCTTGGCAACTGACCGTCGGCGATAGAGAAGGCTACGGCACGGAGGTGGTCGGCGCAAACACGCATAGCGATGTCGATCTTCTCCTGCTCATCCTTACCCTCACCATTCTCACCAGTAGGAGTAGTGAAGCCATACTTCTTGCCAGAGATAGCCTCGATTTCCTTGATGATTGGCTGGAAGATATCTGTATCATAGTTAGAGTGCTTGTCCTGCAACATGCGAACCAAGCGCTCGAAGCCCATACCTGTATCGATAACGTGCATTGGGAGTGGTTCGAGAGAACCATCAGCCTTGCGGTTGTACTGCATGAACACGATGTTCCAGATTTCGATGACCTGTGGGTTATCCTTGTTTACCAACTCACGGCCTGGCACCTGAGCCTTCTCCTCTGGAGTACGAGAATCCACGTGAATCTCTGAGCAAGGACCGCAAGGACCTGTATCGCCCATCTCCCAGAAGTTGTCGTGCTTGTTACCATTGATGATGTGGTCGGCTGGCACGTGCTTAGCCCAGTAACCTGCAGCCTCGTTGTCGCGTTCCAGACCTTCCTCCTTGCTACCCTCGAATACGGTAACGTAGAGATCGGCAGGGTTGAGTTTCAACACTCCGGTCAGGTATTCCCAAGCCATATCGATGGCGCCTTCCTTGAAGTAGTCGCCAAAGCTCCAGTTACCGAGCATCTCGAACATGGTGTGGTGGTAAGTATCGTGACCCACCTCTTCGAGGTCGTTGTGCTTACCGCTTACACGGAGACATTTTTGAGTATCAACACGACGAACATCCTTGCCTGGGTCTTTCGTACCGAGGATGATGTCTTTCCACTGGTTCATACCAGCGTTTGTAAACATCAGCGTTGGGTCATCCTTGATAACCATAGGTGCTGATGGAACAATTTTGTGGCCCTTACCTTCGAAGAATTTCTTGAAGGATTCGCGCACTTCATTAGCTGTCATCATATTATTTTTGTCTTGATCTTTATTTTTTTTCGAAATTCTTTGCAAAGATAAGAAGAATTGTTTAATTTTGCAACTAAATTAATTATTTTTGAAATTAAAGACGGAAAAAATGGCTATAAATTCAGATAAACCAGCAAAATTATACTATTCAATCAAGGAAGTGGCAGAAGAAATAGGTGTTAATGAATCTTCTTTGAGATATTGGGAGAAGGAGTTCCCTTTTCTGAAACCAAAGGTTTCCGGAAACAAGGTTCGTCAATATACCGAGAAGGATATTGAACAGGTAAAGCTGATCTATAACCTCATTAAGGTGAAGGGATTGAAGATTGCTGCGGCACGTAAGTATCTGAGTCAAAACAGAGCGGGTGCCGAGAAGTCATCTGACGTTCTCGACACCCTTATATCTGTGAGAGATCAGCTCAAGGAACTCAAAAAGCAGCTCGATGGGCTGGTGTAGTACTTTGAATTTTGAACATTGAGCATTGAACTTTATGATTAGCTAGGGTTACCACGCTTCTTCACCGAAGACATTCTTGATGGTAACTTTAGCTGCTTCTTTCTTGGTGAGCTGATGGCTCCAGGCTACTCTGCCCTTGGTTGCTGCACCAGCACCATGGTTGTTGTACTCGCTGTAGCGGGCTGTCTGTTCGTTGCTCTGCTTGCCCCAGTTGTGCCATCCTTCAGGACGGATGTGACTACCCATTTCGCAATTCATGAAGAGGGTAGCTGCATAAGGGCGCCATGGTCTGCCCAGATAAACCTTGTCTACGCCTGGCTCGGCGGTAAGTTTGCACTTGTTGAATACATAGCCAAATTCCTGACCGGCTGGGCTAGAGGCAGCAGTGATGTAGCTGTTGGCCTTGCTGCGAATCTCACAATTCTCAAACCATGCTCTTCCCGGACCAAAGATGAAATCGGTGGTTCCCTCAATATAGCAATCGTAGAAAGCTGAACGGTTGTTGGCTATACCTGTATAAACGGTATCCTGATTGCCTAGCAGACGGCAGTTCTGAACCAGGATATGATCGCCTTCAAGATGCAGGGAGACTGCTTGTCCCAGTTTGGCAGCATTGTTCTCAATCGTGATGTTCTTCAGGGTGATGTAACTGCCCTGTACCTTCAGGGTATAAGTGCGGAATGTACCCATCGGTTTGCCCTTTACTGCAGATTCTGAATCGAGTCCACCTGCAGGCATCTTGATGTTGGCATGATCGTCCCATGTGATGATGGTTTGGTCACGGTCTTCACCGCAGATGATGATGTTGGTGAGCCATGAAGGGATGATGAGCTTTTCCTTATAAACTCCTTTCTTTACATAGATTACCTTGGTGTATTCCATGAAGGCACGACAAACTTCGATAGCTTCGTCGATGGTGCGGAATTCGCCGGTACCATCACGAGATACTACAATCGTGTCGGGATTATCATACTTGTTGGCTGCTGCCAAAGGCAATAGGGTCAACATCATCAAAAATGATAAGAATAATTTTTTCATTGTTTTTAAGTTTGTTGTTTATGATTAAATATGATGGAAGTTAGAAGCTGGAAGTGAAAACTTCCAACTCCTAACTTCTAACTTCTAACTATCTGATTATCGGATTCTCTGTACTTCCTGCAAGTCCTCAATCTTTTTGAGCTGATCCATGATGATCTTTACCTCCTCACGATCGTGGATGCGGAGTTCTATGGTACCATCAAAGATACCATTGTCGCTACTGATAGTGAGCTTATGGATATTGATGCCGAGCTGGTCGCTGATAACCTTGCTCACATCAAGCAGCATACCCTTGCGGTCGATACCCTTGATTTCAATGGTTGCATCGAAGAGCAGCTTCTTGTGCATATCCCATTTTGCATCAACGATGCGGTTGCCGTAGCTGGACTTCAGTTTTGCAGCCACAGAGCATGAACGTTTGTGTATCTCGATGCGGTTCTTGTTGTCAATGTACCCCATGATATCATCACCAGGAATGGCATGGCAACAGTCTGTGAAGATAAACTGATTGATGTTCTCTTCTGTAATGATGAGCGGTTTCTTCTTATTGAAATCCTTGCCTACAATAAACAACTCTTGCGGCTTGACAGTTCCTTCAGCTTGTTCCTTGTCTTTGGTTTTGCCAAGGAATGGAATATAGTTGCGCCAGCTGGAGGTTTGCTTTGGCTTTTTGTTTTTTCCTAAGAGCTCATCCAAATCCTTGTAGCCCAAAATGATGCAATGGTCGCCAAGAGACTGGAAAAAGGTTTCATGCTTCTGGATATTATGGTATTCGCAGAGACGGTCGATGACCGATGTTGTCATTTCCATGCCGTTCTTGTTCAGCCAATCCAGGAGAATGCCTTCGCCCTTTTTCTGGATTTCTCTGGAATCGCGGCGCAGGATAGCTTGAATCTTGCTCTTTGCCTTGGCTGTGCTGACAAAATTGACCCATGCCTGCTGTACATGCTGACTCTTGGATGTGAGGATTTCTATCTGGTCTCCACTTTGCAGCTTGTGGCTCAATGGCACCAGCTTGTGGTTTACCTTGGCTCCTATACAGTGGCTTCCCAGGAAGGTATGTATCTGGAAGGCAAAGTCGAGCGCCGTACATCCTGCCGGCATTGTCTTGATTTCTCCCTTAGGAGTAAATACGAAGATTTCCGAAGCATAGAGGTTCAGCTTGATGGCATCGAGGAAGTCCATGGCGTCTGGTTGTGGATCGTCCAGAATCTCCTTGATGGTGCTCAGCCAGTCGTTCAATTCGTTCTCGTCCTCGGTATATTCACCACCTTCCTTGTACTTCCAGTGAGCAGCAAAGCCTTTCTCTGCCACCTCGTCCATGCGGTCGCTCCTGATCTGCACTTCAATCCATCTACCCAGTTTGCTCATCAGGGTAACGTGAAGCGCCTGATAGCCGTTTGCCTTTGGATGGTTGAGCCAGTCGCGGAGACGGTCCGGATGACTCTTGTATATCTTGCTGATGGCAACATAGACATTGAAGCATTCGTTTACTTCGTTGGCTCTGTTCTTTGGTGTCACGATGATGCGAACCGCAAGAATATCGTAGATTTCATCGAAGGATACGTGCTTGTTCTGCATCTTGTTCCAGATGGAATACGGACTCTTTACACGTGCCTTGATCTTGTATTCTACACCCAGTTTGTCAAGCTCTTCACGGATAGGATGGGTAAAATTATCGAAGAGAATATCTCGTTGTGCTTCTGTATCCGCAAGCTTATGCTCTATGTTGGCATATTCCTGTGGATGGTCGTATCTGAAGCTGAGATCTTCCAACTCGGTTTTAATCTTGTTCAGTCCCAAACGGTTGGCGAGTGGTGCATATATATATAAGGTCTCGCCCGCAATCTTGTACTGCTTGTTCGCTGGCTGCGACTGGAGGGTGCGCATATTGTGCAGACGGTCGCAAATCTTGATGAGGATAACGCGGATGTCATCGCTCATGGTAAGCAGCAGTTTCTTGAAGTTTTCTGCCTGTGCAGAAGCCTTGTCGCCGAAGATTCCACCACTGATCTTGGTGAGTCCATCAACTATCTGGGCTATTTTGGTGCCAAAGATATTGGCGATGTCTTCTACCGTATAGTCTGTGTCTTCCACTACGTCATGCAGCAGGGCTGCACAGATACTGGTAGAGCCCAATCCCATTTCTTCGCAAGCGATCTGTGCCACTGCGATAGGGTGCATGATATATGGCTCGCCCGATAATCGGCGCACCCCTTTGTGCGCCTGGCGGGCGAAATTGAACGCCTTGGTTACAATATCTACCTTTTTTCTGTGTCTTGAACTGAGGTAGGTGTTGAGCAGATGTTGAAAGGCATTGCCTATCAATTCATTATCAGCTTGCTCTCTTTCTAGGTCTTTCAAGTTCTGGTCATCCATAATGTACCCTCCCTATAATTATTATTTTACTTTGAGTTTCTTTCCGGCACGAATATGATTGCCGCTAATTTTGTTAAGCTTGCGCAACTTCTTAACGGTAGTTCCATTGCGTGCTGCTATTTCTGAAAGGGTGTCTCCGTTTCTGATGGTTACACTCTTTGTTCTTGTCTTTTTCTTGTTCTTTCCCTTCTTGCTGCGGCTGCTGCGTGAAGAGCGGGATGAACTGCTGCTACTGCGACGGCTATAGCTGCTGCGTGAGCGGCTGACTGATGGCTCGGCGTCGTTTATATCTACAAATGTACGCTTCAGGAACAGTTCGTCTGCCTTGTATGCACAGATGGAATCTTCCTGGTCGATGAAAGAACCAATCAGTGTAGATGGCAATCTTAGCGCCATTGGCTTATTGAGACCGTTGATGATGTCACGACGGTACTGTGGGTTGAGATTGCGGAGATGCTCGATGTTGATGTTGAGAACCTGGGCAATCTGTTCCAGGTGAATATCCTTGTTGACCAGTACGGTATCTGTCTTTACTGGCAATTCTGTTACCATTGGGCAGATATTGTGGTCGCAATAGTAGTTCATGATGTAGTTGGCTGCAATGAATGCTGGGACATATCCACGAGTCTCTTTTGGAAGATATGGATAGATGTTCCAGTAATCAGCATTACCCTTAGCGCGATGGATAGCCTTGTTGACATTGGTTGGACCGCAGTTGTATGCAGCAATGACAAGACTCCAGTCGTCGAATATCTTGTAGAGGTCGCTCAGATAGTGTGCTGCAGCGTATGATGCCTTCACCGGATCGCGGCGCTCATCTACCAATGTGTTCACTTCCAGTCCATATCTCTTGCCTGTTGGCAACATAAACTGCCATAAACCTGTGGCTCCTACGCGTGATATTGCCATAGGATTGAGGGCTGATTCGATGACAGGGAGATATTTCAACTCCAGTGGAAGATTGTATGCTTCAAGCGCTTCCTCAAAGATAGGCATGTAGAAATTGCTGGCTCCCAACATGAAGCTTACCGATCTGCGCAGCTTACCGCTGTAGCGGTCGATGAATTTCTGTACCACTTCATTGTATGGCATTTCAATGATGGTAGGCATTCTCTTCAAGCGGTCTACGTATACCTCTTTATCGAATACGGGATTGATGTCCTGATAGTTGCAGGAAGTATCCGGCATGAGATATGTCTGTGTATTGTAAAGATGTAAGAGGCTGTCGAGGTTGTCTTCCATTCCTTCTGGAATTTCAATTTCCTCTGATTTTCCGTCTTTATCAGTTACGGTGATGATGTCGTCGTTTTCTTCGTTTTCTGTTTGAGCATTCATGCCCTGCAATCCCAAAAGCAAGGCGGCTGCCATGATTATAATCTTCTTCATTTCTTTTTTTTCTGTTCTATTTTCTCGTCATTATTTTGTTGTAAGAGATATTTTGTTCATTTTGCTAAAATTTGAGTGAGCATTGTAAGCCGAGCGATGCTGACTTGAACGGATTGTTGGTTCGCTTGTCGTTCATGACCGTAGGCTCCACTCTAAGTGTCAAATCGTCTGAAATGTCAAATTCAGACAGCGATGCGTCTACATAGGCATCAATGACAGAGAATGCGTATACACCAATCATGACAAATACTCCCATATCTCTCCATCTGCGGAATTTATCTTTTCTTTTGCGGAATATTTCCTTGTAACGATCGATGTTTGAAGCGTCAATGGTTGCTCCTAAGTGCAAGAACTGGTTATAGCTTTGCGTGTTAGGATCATCGTCCATGATGTCAAGGTAGGCTTGCGAATAGTCGTGATACATCTGGTTATTCCAGGTGATGGCGTATGCGCAACCTACGAAACCGCCGTATATGATAGGCAGTTTCCAATACTTACGATTGTATATTTGGCCTGCTCCCGGCAAGACGAGCGCCATCCACATAGCTCTTTTTGCTTCTGGGTGCCAGGTGCTCCAGTCGCGTTTTTTCTTAACTGGTTTGAGCGATTGGTTGAGCTTTGCCAGGTTGCTGCTGTCTTGCGCAGTGAGAACAGAGTCGACAGGCATCTTTACCGAGTCGGCAGAGGCGATGGCAGGTACGTTGACATCGGTCTTCTCTCTGTTTTTCTGTGCGTAAGAAAGCGTAGAGCTAACCAGCAGTAAAGCCGTGATACCGATATTTTCTAATCTCATTTATTCTTGTTTCAATTGGTCGAAAACTTTCATGATGCGTTCCAGTTCTTCTTCATTGGCGAACGGAATGCTAATTTTTCCTTTTCCCTTTGGCGAGCAGGTGAATTGAACCTTAGTTGCAAGAAACTGTGACAAGCGGTTCTTGATGGCAGTGAATTCCTCAGGCAACTGAGCTTTTGCTGCTATCGTTTTCTTGCCGCTTTCGATGTCTTCACCGTTTTTCAGGTGCTGTACCATTTCTTCCACTTTGCGCACGGAATAGCCGTTTTTCTGAATCTCCTTGAAGAGCTTGATCTGTAGAGACGGACTGTCCAGTGCGAGCAAGGCTCTGCAGTGTCCCATGTCTATTTCTTTCTTCTGGAGTGCCATCTGTACCTGTGCCGGCAACTTGAGTAATCGGAGATAGTTGGCAATGGCTGCTCGGCTTTTGCCTACTCTTTCAGAAATCTTTTCCTGTGTCATTCCTTCGTTCTCCAGGAGATGCTCGTATGCCAGGGCGATTTCTATAGCGTTGAGGTCCTGGCGCTGGATGTTCTCTACGAGCGCCATTTCCATCACGTTCTCATCGCTGATGGTGCGGATGTAAGCAGGAATGGCGGTCAGTCCTGCCAACTGCGAAGCTCTCCAGCGGCGCTCACCTGCTATAATCTGGAAGTGGTTTTCTGCAACTTGGCGTAGGGTGATGGGCTGAATGATGCCTATTGCCTTGATGCTTTCTGCCAGTTCGTGCAAAGCCTCTTCGTCAAATTCGCGTCGTGGCTGGTTGGGATTAGCCTCGATCTGATCGATGGCTATTTCATTGATTGTGCTGCTGCCTTGGGTGCGAACGCCCTCTGTGGATATGAGGGCATCGAGACCGCGGCCAAGCGCATTGCTTTTTGTTCCGTTGTTATATTTCTTGTGTACTGCCATTTTTTAGTTTGAACTTTGAATTTTGAATATTGAACTTTCTTGAAGGGTTCAATTTCCAAATCTTAACTATTCTTGTTGATAATTTCCTTGGCCAATGCCAGATGGTTCTTTGCACCATTGCTTTCTGCATCGTAAAGGATGACAGGCAGACCGTGGCTAGGGCTCTCGCTCAATTTCACATTGCGCTGGATTACGGTTTTGAATACCAGCTCCTGGAAATGTCGCTTTACCTCATCGTAAATCTGGTTGGCTAGGCGAAGACGGCTGTCGTACATCGTCAGCAAGAAGCCTTCGATCTCTAATTTCGGATTGAGTTTACTCTTGATGATTTTGATGGTGTTGAGCAATTTGCTAATTCCTTCAAGAGCGAAATATTCACATTGCACAGGGATAATTACGCTGTCAGCTGCTGTAAGCGAGTTGACGGTGATGAGACCCAGTGATGGGGAACAATCGATGAGTATAAAATCATATTCGTCGCGGATAGGTTCCAGAAGATTTTTGATAACCTTCTCGCGATTCTTAAGATTCAGCATTTCTATCTCTGCTCCCACCAAGTCGATATGGCTAGGAATGATATCCAGGCCATTGATGTCGGTGGTGTAGATGGCATCACGGACATCCGTGTGGTCGATGATGCACTCATAGATAGAGCAATCAACCTCGCTGATATCTACTCCCAATCCACTGGATGCGTTGGCCTGTGGGTCAGCGTCAACCACTAGAACGGTCTTCTCGAGAGTGGCCAATGATGCAGCCAAATTTATCGTGGTGGTAGTCTTGCCGACACCGCCTTTTTGATTAGCTAATGCGATTATCTTTCCCATTTTCTTAGTAAATTTTCGGCAAAGATACAAAAATAATGTGAGAATTGTGTTACTTTAAAGGTTTTTTCGTACTTTTGCACCAAAAAGAAAGATATTTTTATGGAAAATAGGAAACCGTTAGTATTAATTTCGAATGATGATGGCTATCATGCCAATGGAATCAAGACACTGGTCAGCTTCTTGAAGGACTGGTGTGAACTTTTAGTTGTGGCTCCGGAAAGTGCCCGTTCCGGATTCGCCTGTGCCTTTTCGGCTACTACTCCCTTGCGTCTCAAGCGACGTCATAACATGGGCGATGATGTGGTGGTATGGTCGTGTAGCGGAACACCGGTCGACTGTGTGAAACTGGCTTTGGATCAGTTGCTTGATGGTCGCAGACCTGATCTCGTTATCGGCGGTATTAATCATGGGGATAATTCGAGTGTCAACAATCATTATTCCGGCACGATGGGGGTAGCGAAAGAGGGTTGCATGCAGCATATTCCAAGCATCGCCTTCAGTAGTTGCAACTATGATGAAAATGCTGACTTAATGCCTTTGCGTGATGGCGTGCTGAAGGTGGTTAAAATGGTGTTGGAGAAAGGCTTGCCTAAGTATACCTGTCTGAATGTCAATTTTCCAGCCATGCCTCCTTTCAAGGGCTTCAAGGCTTGCCGGATGACGCATGGCTCATGGATCAATGAGGTGGTTCACCGTACGCATCCTCACGGATATGATTACTATTGGATGGTAGGAGAATACCGTAATGACGAGCCTGAGGCTACGGATACCGATCAGTGGGCTGTAAACAATGGATATATAGCCATCACTCCAACTAAGATTGATGTCACGGATTATGATTGGATCAAAAACTTTGAACATTGAACATTGAACTTTATGATGTGCTTTTGCTAGAAAATGACCTTTCATTTATAGCAAGAAAACTAATCATAAAGTTCAATGTTCAAATCTCAAAGTTCAAAGTAAAAAAATAAGTATCATGAAGTATTATTTGATAGTAGGTGAGGCGAGTGGTGATCTGCATGCCAGTAGGTTGATGCGCTCACTGAAAAAAGTGGATGAATTTGCTGAGTTTAGGTTCTTCGGAGGCGATTTGATGGCTGCCGAGGGAGGTACTCGTGTGAAGCATTATAAAGAACTGGCTTATATGGGCTTCGTTCCCGTTCTGTTGCATCTGGGAACCATCTTTTCCAACATGAAGATGTGTAAGGATGATATCGTGAAATGGAAACCTGATGTAGTTATCCTGGTGGATTATCCCGGCTTTAATCTCAATATCGCTAAGTTCTTGAAAAAGAATACGAATATCCCGGCTTATTATTATATTTCTCCTAAGATATGGGCTTGGAAGGAATGGCGAATCCGTAGCATTCGGAGAGACATTGCCGAGATGTTCTCTATCCTGCCTTTCGAGGTGCCTTTCTATGAGAAAAAGCATCACTATCCGATACATTATGTAGGTAATCCTACTGCGCAAGAGGTGAATGAATTCCGTGTCGGATATCAGCAGCCATTTGAGGAGTTCTGTACAGAGAATCAGCTTGATATTCATAGACCAATCCTGGCTTTGTTGGCGGGTAGCAGGTTGCAGGAAATCAAGGATAATCTGCCTGCCATGATTGAGGTAGCTGAACGGTTTGAGGATTTTCAGATGGTTTTGGCTGGTGCGCCTTCCATTGAGGATAAGTATTATGGGCAGTTTGTCAAGGGAACGCCTGTCAAGATGGTGCATAACAAGACCTATCAGTTGCTTTCTCATTCTACGGCAGCTCTGGTAACGAGTGGTACGGCTACGCTGGAAACGGCTCTTTTCAACGTGCCTCAGGTGGTTTGCTACGAGACTCCATTGCCTCGTCTTGTCCGCTTTGCGTTTGATCATATCATGTCGTGCAAGTACATTTCGCTGGTTAATCTGATAGCCGATAAGGAAGTGGTGCAGGAAATGTTTGCCGACCGTTTCAAGATAGATGCCATTGCCGACCAGCTTTATCAGCTGTTGCCAGGTAAAGAGGGTAGAGAACGTATGCTGGCAGAATATCAGGTGGTGCGCGAACGTCTTGGCAATCAGATGGCTCCTGACGAAGCAGCAACCATCATGCATGGCTTGTTGGTTAAGCGCAGAGAGCGACTCCTCCGCCTTGCCAAGGAAAGAGCAGAGGCCGAGGCAGCTGCTGAGGCTGCAAGAAAAAAAGCGGAGGAAGCGAAAAGATTGGCTGAAGAGGAGGCGAAACGTGCTAAACAGGCTGCTGAGCAACTCAGCCAGACGCAGAAGGAAGAAATGGAATAATTGATAGAAAACAAAAAATCCAAGTTAGAGCAAATCTAGCTTGGATTTTTTTCTTTTATATCGAAAACTTTTGTTGTCTCAAAAACTTATCCGAAAAGCTGCAAGGTATAGAGATAGATTACAGCTGCAGGGATTGCCATGAGGGAGGAGTCGAAACGGTCTAGCATGCCACCATGTCCCGGAAGAATGGTGCCACTGTCCTTCACTCCCAGGGTACGTTTGAAGAGACTTTCTACCAAATCGCCCCAGGTGCCGAAGAACGTAACTACCAATCCCAAGCCTACCCATCCTGGAATGCTCAGGCGATGAGCTGCGCCGTCGTTTGCCAGATAGCCGATGATGATGGCTGCAATGATGACGAAGATGCCACCTCCGATACTGCCTTCCCAACTCTTGGCTGGACTGATACGTGGAAACAGCTTGTGTTTGCCAAAGAGCGAACCGCTACAGTAGGCACCCGTATCGTTGGTCCAGAGGAAGATGAAGATGCTCAAAGGCAAGAGCATGTCATAATGTATCTGTCCGTCGAATGTGGATGTCTCAAACGCCAGCACGTTAATCATTGAGAATGGCAGGGCGATATACATCTGCGAAAGCATGGTATATGCCCAGTCGTTGATGGCGTCCTTGTTGCCCGTGTAAAGTTCTGCAATGAAGAGATAAACGATGGTGAGCAGGTAAGGCACGAAAACGATGAAGTTTGTCACGATGCCGGTACGGAAACCTGCCACGGCAAGAAAGAGATATACGCCTGCCACGGTGGTGATGAAGCGGTTGACAGTTACGTCTTCCTTTCCGTTTACCAGTCCACAATACTCCCAGATGCTAAGTCCTGTAATGAGGGCGAAGAGAAATACCATCGCTCTAGGATTCAGGAAGCAAGAAACCATACAGGCGACGAAGAGTACGCCTGTAATGGATCTTATCACTAGATTTTTCTGTTTGTCAGTCATGGTTCTGATTATTATTCGTTATTTTTCCCGTTGTTATTCTCACTAGGATTCTCCTTGTCGCTTTCGTTCTCTGGAGTTTCCTCAGAATCGTCAGCGTTCTTCTTAGCCGCTTCGTGCTCTTTGATGGCAGCCTGTACTTCCGGCAGTTCCTTTACTGCATCGTCAATCTTTGGCTGCTCGTCTTCCATGATTTCCTGTGAACGGCTCAACCATGGTCGCTTGCCGAAGATATGCTCTACGTCTTCTGCCATGATTACTTCCTTCTGAATCAGCAGCTCGGCGAGGGCGTTGTGACCTTCCTTGTGCTCCATCAGGATGTTCTTGGCACGGGTATACTGCTCGTTCACCATCTTGAGTACCTCTTCGTCTATCTCGCGGGCTGTTGTCTCTGAGTATGGACGCTGGAATGAATACTCGTTCCGGTTGTAGAAGCAGATATTTGGCAAAGTCTTGCTCATACCCAGGTAGGCTACCATGCCGTATGCACTCTTGGTGGCACGCTCCAGGTCGTTCATCGCTCCTGATGAAATGTGACCCGTGAAGAGTTCCTCGGCGGCACGTCCACCCATCAGTGAGCACATCTCGTCGAGCATCTGCTCCTTGGTGGTAATCTGGCGCTCTTCAGGGAGATACCACGCTGCTCCAAGAGCCTGGCCGCGAGGAACGATGGTTACCTTGATGAGAGGGTTGGCATATTGGCAGAACCATGAGATAGTAGCATGACCAGCCTCATGAAGGGCGATGCTGCGCTTCTCATCGGCAGTCATCACCTTGGTCTTCTTCTCTAATCCGCCTACGATACGGTCTACGGCATCCAGGAAATCCTGTTTGCAGACAGCTTTCTTGTCGTGGCGGGCTGCGATAAGGGCAGCCTCGTTACATACATTGGCGATGTCGGCACCAGAAAAACCTGGAGTCTGACGTGCCAGAAGGTCTACATCTACCGTCTCGTCAATCTTGATAGGCTTGAGGTGAACCAGGAAGATAGCTTTACGCTCGTTCAAACCTGGGAGATCTACGTGGATTTCTCTGTCGAAACGACCCGCACGAAGCAGGGCGCTGTCGAGCATGTCTACACGGTTGGTGGCTGCCAGGATGATGACACCGCTGTTGGTGCCGAATCCGTCCATCTCGGTAAGGAGGGCGTTCAGGGTATTCTCACGTTCATCATTGCCACCCATAGCTGGATTTTTGCTTCTGGCACGGCCCACGGCATCAATCTCATCGATGAAGATGATGCTAGGTGATTTCTCCTTTGCCTGACGGAAGAGGTCGCGGACACGTGATGCGCCCACACCAACGAACATTTCTACGAAGTCGGAACCGCTCATAGAGAAGAAAGGTACGCCTGCTTCGCCTGCTACAGCCTTTGCCAGAAGAGTCTTACCGGTTCCCGGAGGGCCTACGAGAAGGGCGCCCTTAGGAATCTTACCGCCCAGGTCGGTATATTTTTTAGGGTTCTTGAGGAAGTCAACGATTTCCTGTACTTCCTGCTTGGCTCCTTCCTGTCCGGCAACGTCCTTGAAGGTGATGCCGATGGCATTACCCTTCTCGTACATCTTTGCCTTGCTCTTTCCGACGTTGAAGATTCCGCCACCCATGTTGCTCATGCCGCTGCCCATTCTGCCCGACATCCAATAGATGAAGAGGAAGAAGAGAAGCAGTGGAGCCAGGCTGATAATCAGGTTCCAGAAGTCGTTGTCTTTCTTGTTGTCATAACTGAAAGAACGGATTTTCTTCTCCTTGACCATCTGGTTGCCATACCGGTCTACTTCGTCCACAGAACCGAATTGTACTTTTACGTATGGGTTCGGTCCCACGTTCTGTGCGCTCATTTTATATACATCGCGAGTATATTTCGGGTTGATGTATATTTTAAGCGTATTTTCTGTTTTGTTAGCCACTACGCTCAGTACATAGCCTTTGTCAACATACTGTTTGAATTCTGTGTACGTTGCTTCTTTGGCAGCACCTCCGCCTAGGGCATCACCACCACCACTAAAAAACAAAGCTATCAGAGCAATGAGAATAATGGTGTAAAGCCAGTTCATGTTAAATCTAGGCATCTTAGGTCCCTTGCCTCCGCCTTGATTGTTGAAGTTGTTGCTTTGTTCCATATATTAATATGCTTATTATAATAATGTATATCTTTATCCTTGCTTGTACTTATCCTGCAAGCCTGTTCCTCTTAGTCAAGGTTTGGCACATGGGTAAGCTTGGCGTCTGCCCAAAGGTGCTCCAGATCGTAATAGGCTCTCACCTCCGGCAGGAAGATGTGAACCAGTACGTCCACGAAGTCCATGGCTACCCACTGGTCGTTGCCGAGTCCTGCCACGTTGACTGGCTTTTCGCCCAAGTTCTTGCGGCAGATGTCGCCCACTGATTCTGCGATGGCTTCTACCTGGGTAGGGGAGCCACCCTGACAGATGATGAAGTATTTGGCAATGCTGCCATCTATTTCACTGAGGTCTGCGATTACGATATCTTGACCTTTTTTCTCTTGTATACCTTCTTTAATTGTCTCTACGAGTTGCTTAATTGTGTTCATTTATATTTTTACTTGTTGTTTTAATGCTACAAAGATACGCTAATTACATGAAAAATCACTCAAAATCGATAAAAATTGAGTTTTTTTAGAAAAAAGTGGGGAAAAATTTTGGAGATACAAAAAAATGTTGTACCTTTGCAACCGCAAATGAAATCATAACCGATTCTTTTGCTAAGCATATTGGGATATGGTGTAATGGTAACACTACAGATTCTGGTCCTGTCATTCCTGGTTCGAGTCCGGGTATCCCAACTTCGCTTACTTAAGATGGTTTTAATAGAATTTATTGGGATATGGTGTAATGGTAACACTACAGATTCTGGTCCTGTCATTCCTGGTTCGAGTCCGGGTATCCCAACAGGTTAGCATCTTTCAGAAATGGAAGATGCTTTTTTGTTTATAATCCTTGCATGCGAAACTTGGATAAACAATAAAACCCAGGGCAAGCGCCCTGGGTTTTGTTGTTTTATTTGTTCTCGGCATCAATAGCCTTGATCTTCTGCTTGATAATCTCGAGGTCTGCCTTGAGTTTTTCTACCTTACGGTTCATTTCCTCTACGAGGCTGTTGCCCTTCTTGCTGGCTGCATTGAGGAAGCCGAGGTTATTCTCATAGGTAGTAATCTCGTTTCTCAGCTGGTCGTAGCGACGCAGCAACTTGCCACGCTCGTTGTCCAAGGCATTAGTGCCCTGCTCTGCAACATTCTTCAGATTGTTCTTGAAGTTGTTGAGATGACGCTTGCCGTTGCTGATGCGCAACTCCTTGTATACCTTGTTCAGTACGCTGTGGTATTCTTCGTACAGCTTGTCTTTCTCCTTGAAAGGAACATGACCAACGGCATTGTATTGTGCGGTCAACTCCTGAACTTTCTTCTGGAAGCCTTCGCCTGCATTTTCGATGAGTTCCTTGAGTTGCGCGATGATGGCACGCTTCTTCTCCAGGTTGGTATGTTCCTCGCTGCGTGTACCGGCATTCTGCTTGTTGCGGGCATCGAAGAACTTGTTGCAGGCTGTCAGGAACTCTTTCCACAGAACGTCGCCCTGCTTGCGAGGTACGACACCTGTTTTCTTCCATTCCTTTTGCAGTGAGATGAGTTTGTCGCCGGTCTTCTTCCACTCGGTGCTGTCGGCTAAAGCTTTAGCCTTTTCCACGAGCTCCTGCTTCTTGGCGATATTGCTGGCATATAGATCCTTCAGTCCCTTGAAGAATTCTGCCTTGTTGCTGAAGAAAGTATCGTTGGCGATACGGAAACGCTCAAAGATCTTCACGTTCATTTTCTGTGGAGCAAAACCGATCTTCTTCCATTCGTGCTGTAACTCAATCACTTCCTTTGTAGCATTCTCCCAGTCAGACGCCTGCTTGTATTCTGTCTGGTTGATGGCCTCAACCTTTTCGCAAAGTGCGGTCTTGTCAGCAAGGTTCTTTTCCTCCTTGGCTCTCAAGTCCTCGAAGTGCTGCTGATGCTTCTTGTTGATGATGGTGCTGGCTGCCTTGAAGCGAGCCCAGATTTCCTCTCTCAGTTCTTTGGCTACAGGACCGATTTCACGATACTGCTGATGGAGATCCTGCAACTGGTGGAAGGCTGAGATGACATCGGTGTCTTCTGCCAGTTTTTCTGCAGCTTCGCACAACTTAGTCTTGGCTTCAAGATTCTTCTTGAAGTCATATTCGCGTGCTTCATTGTTGAGCTTCAGAAGATCGTAGAACTGCTCCACGTAGAGTTGGTAGTTCTTCCATACCTCGTTAGCTTTGTCAGCAGGGATAGCCTTGATTTCCTTCCATTCCTGCTGCAGTGCCTTGAAGTCCTGGTATGATTTGTTAACCTCTTCAGGTGAAGTAGTCATTGCCTTAATCTTCTCGATAATCTCAAGTTTTTTAGCTAAGTTTTCTTGCTTTTCTTCTTCTTGAGCAAGGAAAATCTTAGCTCTTTTTTCCTTGATAATCTGCATTTCTGCCTTAAAGGCTTCTTCAGTATCATCTGGAAGAAGTACATATTTCTCCGGGTCGCCACCTTTTGCGAGATACTCTTTCATCTGAGCATCTCTTTCTGCAAGGTGCAACTTGTAGAAAACTGTCTTTAATAAATCAAGCTCTTCTTTCACAGGAGCTTCTGCACTACGTGCGATTTCTTTTACTCTTTCGAGTACTTCCTGCTTGGAAGAGTATATCTTCTTGGCAGGTTCTTCCATGGTGCCCTGCTGCAACAGAGCGTTTTCTAGAGAGTCCATCATTTCACTTTGTTTAGTTTATGATTCGAGTTTCTTTGCCGGTAGTCGTTTCCTAAAAAGCGATTCGGCCACACATTGTTATTATTAATAATTTGCAAACTTAAATAAAAAAATCGAATATCTTTGTAAGACATTCGATTTTTTATATTTTTATAACAGTCGCTTATATCTCAGGAAGCCCCAGGAGAGACCTGATACTACGAATGAGAGAACCAGGGCGAAGGCGAAGCCGTATGGGCTTTCTTCCATTCCGTTAATCAGGTTCATACCGAAGAGAGAGGAAATCAGAGTTGGCAACATCATGACGATACTGATACTGGTCAAGGTACGCATCGTGGTATTCATGTTGTTGTTGATAATGCTGGAGTAGGTGTCCATGGTTGATTCCAGAATGTCGGAATAGATGCTGGTCGTCTCTCTCGCCTGTGTCATCTCGATGTTGACATCTTCAATCAAATCGGCATCCAACTCGTCCACCTGCAACTTGAACTTCAGCTTTGAAAGAAGGTTTTCATTGCCGCGGATTGAAGTGTTGAAGTAGGTGAGAGAGTCTTGCAGGCGGCTGAGTCCTATCAAGCTCTCGTTGTTTACTCCGTGGTCCAGATTGCGCTTGGCTTTCTCGATGAGCGAGTTGATTTGTTTCAATCGTTTCAGATACCATACGGCAGAGGAGAGAAAGAGACGGAATATCATGTCTACATAATCGGTGAATCCCTCGTTGCGCTTCTGCTGATAGCTAACGAAGTCTATCATCATATTGGTCTCGTAATAGCACACGGTTATGGTCACATCGCGCTTGTGGATGATACCCAGAGGCACGGTGGTATACGGCGTACGGCTTCGGATTTCCTTCACGTAAGGGATACGCAGGATGATGAGCATCCAGCCGTCGTCATATTCGTAGCGGGCACGCTCGTCAGTATCGCTGATGTCCGAGAGGAAATAATCAGGAATCTTGAATTCTTCTTCCAGCAGGCGCTGGTCTTCGTCGGTTGGACATGTTACTTGTATCCAGCAATTTGGCTGCCACTCGTTGAGCACAGTCAGTTTCTTGTCTATATTCCAAAAAGTCTTCATTGTTTGCTATTCTCCACAAAATAAAAGGTTTAGGTATGGAGATTAGCCTGAGGAATCGCCTTGGTGCGATCTTTATGGTTGCTGAATCTCCACGCCTTACTGATTATTGAAATTCTCCGCGTGATAATCGTCCATTTTTGTTAATAATTAATTGAAACTTGTGCAAGGTCGTTGTAACGTATATTACTACGGTATGACAAGCCTCGCGAAATCGCCTGCAAAGTTAATGATTTTAATTGAGAAAAGGGACAAAAAAGCCGAGAAATTTCTTTCCCGGCTTTCTTTTTTAATCTTTTTGTAATTTTCTGCTTGCTTATTTTGCTGGAATTTCAGCCAACAGCTGCTTCATCAGGTTCCAGAAAGGAGCCACGCTGCTAATCTGACAGCGCTCGTTTGCAGTATGAGGGCTGAGCAATGTAGGACCGAAGGAAACCACATCAAGGTGAGGATACTTGCCCAGGATGATAGAGCACTCCAAACCAGCGTGAACAGCCTGAACTACGCCGTCCTTGCCGTTCTGCTCCTTGTAAACCTTCAGTACGTGCTCCAGGATGTCACTCTTAGGGTTAGGGTTCCAGCCGCCGTATGCACCGCTGAATTCAACCTTCATGCCTGCCATGTTGAAGCAGCTCTCCATCATGGTTGCGAGATACATCTTGTAGTACTCGTGGCTGGAACGAGCCAGAATCTTGATGGCTGCCTTGCCTTCGCCAATCTCGATGATGGCGAGGTTTGAAGAGGTTTCTACGATGCCTGGCATAGATGGAGCCATACGCAGTACGCCGTCGTGACAAGCAAAGATGGCATCTACCAGGTTGTCCTGAATCTCCTGAGGAACCTCCTTGGCAGGAGTCTCTACGTTCTCTGTGAAGAACTCAATGTTCTCTGCTACCTCGATACCCTGGAACTCGTCGATGAGTTCATCCTTCCAGTCGGCTACCATGTCGTTCAAAGCCTCTATGTTCTCCTTCGGCAAGGTCAATACTACCTGTGCCTGGAATGGGATGGCATTGCGCATGTTGCCGCCCTGCCATGAAGCCAGACGTGCATCAAGCTCTGAGATAGCCTCACGTACGAAGCGAACCATGCACTTGTTGGCGTTGGCTCTGCCCTCGTTGATCTCGATGCCTGAGTGACCGCCCTTCAAGCCCTTCAGGGTAACCTTAACGGCTGCGTCGTCCTTGTCAGTCTCTACCTCCTGATAGTCGAGTGTTGCTGTGATGTCGATACCGCCAGCGCTGCCGATGACGAACTCGCCCCAAACCTCTGTGTCAAGGTTCAGGAGGATATCGCCGTTCAGCTCGCCCTCAGGAAGACCGTTGGCACCAAACATGCCTGTCTCTTCGTCAGCGGTGATAAGACCCTCTACCGGACCGTGCTGCAAATCCTTAGCTTCCATGACTGCCATGATGGTAGCCACGCCGAGACCGTCGTCGCTTCCGAGGGTAGTATGATTAGCACGAACCCAGTCGCCATCGATGATGGTTTCGATAGGGTCGTTTTCAAAGTCGTGATTGCTCTCAGGTGCTTTCTGAGGAACCATGTCCATGTGAGCCTGGAGGATAACGCCCTTGCGGTTCTCCATACCAGGAGTGGCAGGCTTGCGCATTACGATGTTGCCCGCAGCATCCTGGAATGCCTCTACACCTGCTTCCTTTGCCCAGTTGAGCAAATAAGCTTGAATTTTCCCCAAATGTCCTGATGGACGTGGAACTTGTGTTAACTTGTCGAAGTTGCGCCAGATTTCAACTGGACTCAGATTCTTAATGTCAGCCATAATATTTTTATTTTAATGTTAAATGTTTCATGTTTAATTGGACATACGCCCTAAAGCAAGAGAATTCTTTGCTCTTCACTCTTCGCTTTTAGCTTCTTCGTAAACGCCAGGGCAATCCAGGCATAGATACCCAGAAAGATGACGAGCAGTGTCTGCACCGAGTGGACGATGAGTACGAAGAAGAGTGCATCGTTCTGCTGGATGCCGTAGAGAATGAGCATAGTCTTCACGGCAAAGTGCCACGGACCTGCTCCGTTGGGAGTCGGTACGATGACTGCGATGCTGCCCACGATGAAGGTTACCAGTCCACACATCAGACTGAGATGCGATGTCGCCTCAAAGCACTGGAACGTGAGATAATAGTGGAAGAAGTAACTCAGCCAGATGCCCAGCGTGAGGGCTATATAGAGAGGTACGTTTTTCACGCCCTTCAGTGAGATAATGCCCTGCCACAGTCCGCTCAGCGTAGCTTTTACCTTATTATATATAGCGAGTTTCTTCAGCAGGAAGTGCAGCAGGATGAGTACAGCGATGCCGCAGACTACCGTTACGAAATAGCCCGTGGCGGTGAATCTTCCCAGGATGCTGTCCATGCTGGTACCCGTCTTGTCAAAGAAGTTCAGGAATACTGGTATCTGCATCAGAAACACCATTCCGGTGATGAGAAGTATCAGCAGCGAGTCGATGGCTCGCTCCGTAACCACCGTTCCCAGAGCTTTAGGGAAGGAAACGCCGTCATATCGTTTCAGCACGGCACATCGTGCAAATTCTCCCGATCTTGGGATGACGAGGCTCAGTGCATATGATAGAAAGATGGAGTTCACGCTTACATGTGTGCGTGCTTTTTCGCCCAGTGGCTCCAATGACTGTTTCCATCTCCATCCCCTGAACAGCTGCGCTGTAATGCCAAAGGGGAACGACAGCAGCATCCAGGTCCAGCTCATCTTGTGGAGCACCACGTCCTCCACCTGCTTGAAGTCGAAACCCCGATACATCCAATAAAGGATGGCACCACCCAGTACGAGCGATAGCCCCACCTTCCAAATGTTGTTTGCTATCTTCTTTATATCCATAATTAGTTGCAAAGTTAATACTTTTCTTGTCAATATCGCACGAAAGTGCATATTTTTAGCATAAATAAACGCTTGCCCCTCATTTCTTTCCCTCTTTTTTCTATAAAAGTTTAAAAAAAATGTATTCAATGGGCTATTTCTCGAAAAATAATCGTATTTTTGCAAAAAATATATTTGTAACGTATGAAAGCTGTAAAGCCAAAGAAAAATCTAGGTCAGCACTTCCTTACTGATCTCAACATAGCCAAGCGCATCGCTGATACGGTGGATGCCTGCCCTAATATACCTGTTCTGGAAATCGGACCGGGTATGGGCGTTCTTACCCAATATCTCGTAGAAAAGCCTCGCCCCGTAAAGGCAGTGGAAATCGACTCTGAGTCGGTGGCCTATTTACATGAGAATTTCCCGACGCTCAAGGATAACATCATCGGAGAGGACTTCCTGCGTATGGATCTCAACCAAATATTCGATGGAAAACAGTTTGTGCTCACGGGCAATTATCCTTACGACATCTCCTCGCAGATCTTCTTCAAGATGCTCGACTACAAGGATCTCATTCCTTGCTGTACGGGTATGATACAGCGCGAGGTGGCACTCCGCATGGCTTCCGAGCCGGGCAACAAGGCATATGGCATCCTCAGCGTGCTCATTCAGGCATGGTATGATGTAGAGTATCTCTTCACCGTAGACGAGGGTGTGTTCAATCCGCCGCCAAAGGTGAAGAGTGCAGTAATCCGTATGACTCGCAACGAGGTGACCGATCTTGGTTGTGATGAGAAACTCTTCAAGCGATTGGTGAAGACCGTGTTCAACCAGCGCCGCAAGATGTTGCGTGTGAGTCTCAAGCAGATGTTCCCTGGTGTAACACCACGTGAGGATTTCTACACCACCGACATCATGACCAAGCGTCCGGAACAGCTCACTATCCAGCAGTTCGTAGAACTGACCAACTATGTGGGCGAAGAATTGAAAAGATTAGAATTAATAAAATAAAAACATATTATTATGATAGACGTAAAAGAAACTTTAAATTCTGCAGGTGAGCGTATGGAGATGGCAGCAATGTATCTCGCAGAAGAGCTCTCGCATATTCGTGCAGGTCGCGCTAACGTGGCTATCCTCGACGGCGTGCGTGTTAACAGCTATGGCAGTATGGTTCCTCTGAACCAGGTGGCTACCGTAACCACTCCTGATGCCCGTACCATCGCCATTCGCCCTTGGGACAAGAAGGCCATCAAGGACATCGAAAAGGCAATCATGGATAGTGGCGTAGGTATCACTCCTGAGAACAATGGTGAAATCGTACGCCTTGGTATCCCTCAGCCTACAGGTGAGCGCCGTAAGGAACTCGTTAAGCAGTGCAACAAGATTGCTGAGCGTGCCAAGATTGAGGTTCGCAATGTACGACAGGATATCAAGGAAAAACTGAAGAAGGCCATCAAGGACGGTCTTTCTGAGGACTTAGAGAAGGATGCTGAGAACGATTTGCAGAAGCTTCACGACAAGTACATCAAGCAGCTCGAAGGTTTGATGGACGAGAAGGAAAAGGAAATCATGACAGTCTAAAAAAATAGCTTTTTTAGGCTAACATTATTAATAAATGATAATGAGAGGACTCGTTATTAAGAATACAGGCAGCTGGTACACCGTCAAGACTGACGATGGCCAGCTGATTGAAAGTAAAATTAAAGGCAATTTCCGACTGAAGGGCATCCGCACTACCAATCCGGTGGCTGTGGGCGACTATGTGCAGCTCATCACCAACCAGGAAGGTACCGCCTTCATCTCTTCCATCGAAGACCGCCGAAACTATATCATCCGTAAATCGCCTAATCTCAGCAAGCAGAGTCATATCCTGGCTGCCAATGTAGACCAGGCACTGCTTGTGGTTACGGTGAATTACCCACAGACATCTACCACTTTCATCGACCGATTCCTGGCAGGTGCCGAGGCATATAGAGTGCCAGTCATCATCATCTTCAACAAGACCGATCTTCTTACCGAAGAAGAGCTCCACTATCAGAAGATGATGCGCACACTCTATGAAACCATCGGCTACCAGTGTATTGAACTTTCGGCAGCCACAGGTGAAGGTGTTGACGAATTACGCTCTTTCATCAAGGAGAAGAAATCGCTGCTCAGCGGCAACAGTGGAGTAGGAAAGTCTACCCTCATCAACCAGCTGATTCCTGATGCCGAACAGCGTACAGCCGAAATCAGCGAGGCTCACAACTGCGGTATGCACACCACAACCTTCAGCGAAATGCTGGAGTTGCCGGAAGGTGGCTATCTCATAGATACTCCTGGTATCAAGGGTTTCGGAACCTTTGATATCGAGAAGGAAGAGCTGACCAGTTACTTTAAGGAGATATTCAAGTTCTCACAGGATTGCAAGTTCTCCGACTGCACCCATACCCACGAACCGGGTTGTGCGGTCATCAAGGCGGTAGAGGAGCATTATATCGCAGCCAGCCGCTATCAGAGCTATCTCTCTATGCTCGAGGATAAAGACGAGAATAAGTACAGGGAAGCTTTCTAGAAAGTGAAGAACGAAGAATGAAGAATTTAAAAACGTATTAATGAAGGAACAGAAGGACGTAAGGCAGCGCATCGAGGAAGGTGAGTTTGCTCAGAGTGCCGAGATCAGTGCTAGCTATCTCGACGAGGATATCTTGATTATCGACAATCTCAAGGTTTTGCAGAATCCCGACCCCGTGAGGTTGCAGATGAACATGATTGCATCCTGTCTCAGAGGCTCTTTGAAGGCTGATCTGAACGGACGGGAAGTAGTAGTAGAGAAGGGCGATATTTTTATCAGTCCACCTAATTCCATGCTCTATATCATAGAGGTGTCGTCTGACTTTTTGGGCACTGCAATGTGCGTCAGCAATCATGGCATGATGAACATCCTTCAGTCCAATATCTCGGTATGGAACCGTGCCGTATATATCAGCAAGCTGTCGGTATTGAAGATGAACGAGACCGACCAGGTATTCTATACCAAGTTTACCGATCTGGTGCGTCTCTGTCTCGACCCTACTTTCAGCGACCGCAGTTCCTGGAAGCCATATCGTCGTGAAATCGTAGAGACGCTGCTCAAGAGTGCGCTTCTTGCCGTGAGCAATCTGCTTCTCGATGGCTTGCCTAAGGATGCTAGTGTCTCCAGCACGAGTGATCTTTTCGACAAGTTTCTGAAGATGTTGCAGCAGAGCGAAATCAAGCACCAGCCTGTAGAATATTTTGCCCAGCAACTGTGCATTACGCCCAAGTATCTCTCCATTATCAGCAAGCGCCATTCGGGTAAGACGGCGATAGAATGGATTACGGAATATACCCTTGCCGACATCACCTATTATCTCCGTTCTACCACGAAGTCGATTAAGGAAATTTCGGGCATTCTGGGCTTCTCCAACACTTCTTTCTTCGGAAAGTATGTCCGGGAGCATCTCCACATGTCGCCGCTGAAATACCGTGAAAGTTTGAGAAAATAAGAATCCTCAATAGTATATATGCAGTTTGGATATTCAATGGCGCATATATGCAAAAAAAGAAGTCGCTGATTCTTCAGCGACTTCTTTTTGTTTCTAGGGTGGAGCTGGAGGGAATCGAACCCTCGTCCGCACAAGGAAACCATATGCTTTCTACATGCTTATTCCAGACTTCAATTTTCGAGGTATGGCAAGACCTGGACCACCAACCATACCCTTATCCTCTAAAATTTCATCCGGGCAACGAGGCGTACCCGAACTATTTCCGATTTGCCTGCACCGCTTGATCAACAAGATTCGGAACTACATCCGTTGAGCGATGTCCCGTTCCAGCACCTTGTGCCGGAATTAAGTTAACCTACTGTACTTCGATTAAGCAGCGAGAGCGTAGTTATTTTCGCCAATTAATTTTTTGTTCACTATGATTTAGGAGGTAGCCAACGAGCCTCCGCATGCTTACATACCATTTCATCTCGCCGTCAAATCCAGTCAACCCCGAGATTTCTTTGATACTAGGTTGCAAAGATAAAAGGAATATTTGATATCACCAAATATTTTTGCGTTTTTTTTCAGTTTTCTTCAAAAAAATGTAAAATCCAAAATATCTGGTGATTTTGGTGGATTCTTACGTACAACATGTGCCTGATAGCTCCATTTTATTTTTTGGGCAATAAGTCCCCTTACCCTCAATCTGACAAGTCAAGGAGTCATTGAAGGAAAATGGAAACTTTAGATATTCAAAAGAATTACCAAAATCAATGTTCAGCAATGGAGTTTGCAATCGCTTCAGAAGCAAATGCTCCTTATCTTGTGAAAAATCGAGAATGGCATCCTTGTCTATCATCTTGATGCGGTTGCTATCGTTTCCAACAAAGAACACCTCTTTCTCTTGTCCAAGATATCTGGAATTGGAGAAATCCCATAGTTGTTCCGAAAAACCAGAACTTTGCGGAACTGTTGCAGTTATAAAGTCATAGTATATGCTGTCACCGCCCTTTGAGAGAATGGCAGTGGCAGTAAGTTCGCGGCTTTGTGCCCCCAAGGAGGCACAATTGCTAACCATGATGCTAATGTAAATGATTATCTTCTTCATTTTTTTTCTTTTGTTGTTTTAGATATTTCACAGCAATAATTATAGTAACTATTGTTGAAAATGCCAAATAATATATATCAAATAACACCTCATTATATAGGTTGTCTACAACTTCAAAACCATTAGGAACATCAACTAATTTTAAAAATATATAGTCAAAATCTCCATAATGATAGTCTAACATCCAATATATCCATCTCATAAAAATGAGGTAGATATGCAAAGCTACTAAAATTAAAACTAAAATTTTAAATGATTTTCTTTTCATATTCGTTATATGTATATTAAATCAATCTTATCACTGGTCTTTTAGTAACCTTCTTGTACAAAAGATAGATTTTTGGTACTTGCGATAATTTTTAGGAATATCAATATTTGATATTTTTTCTAATGTATCTATCCTACCGGTTTGCGAACTTAATATAATCATTTCTTTTGTATATTTTTTTACAATAAAAGTAATGCCCGTCATGTCAAGAATGCTGTCTTTTGTAATATTCCATGTCGGAATGTATTGGTAGTCGTATCCATTAAATTCGCTAAAATGCTTTTTGCGCCCATCAAATTGAATACAATTTTCAAACTTGTCAAAATACATATAAACAGATTCTTCTCTACAACAGCCATAATAATTCATGGTATCTGTTGTAGCTCTACCAGCTATATAATGCCAATAGCAATAACTGTCATCTGTAAGAATTTCTTTTATAGTTGCTTTTTTGCAAGATAAGACAGTAGAAAGTATCAGTACTATTGTTCCTAATACGTAATAAGTTCTTTTTTTAGTCGTATACATACTCAAAATGATTATTTCGACGAATAATTTTTCCTATATGCAAAGGTTTTATGGCATTGTTGTACCAAAGTTGCTGGTACTCGCAACTAGGAAGTCTCTTCCAAATGCACCTGCCACGTTCATCATAGCGGTACTCATAGGCAAACTTGCTATTCCCTCCAAGTCCATAGGATGCCGTTTCCACTGGATACCTCAGGCTATCGTAATATGTGACCGTTGTGATGGCTTGGTTGCCAGCGGCATCAAGCATCTGCTTCTCAATAAGGTAATTCTTGGAAGAGGTCTGTGCTTGTACTGTTAGGTAACAATACAAGATTGGGAGGATAAAAAATTTTTTCTTTTTCATACGCTTGACTTATTATTTATAAACGAAGTTGCATCCTCGCTATTTGATGTGCACTTTCTCCGAAAAGGCTTTGTCATTCACATGGATGTAAAGTACATACTCTCCCAAAGGCAGCCCTGAGCAATCGAAATCTTGCCGATAGTTGTTACCTGCCTGCTGTTGCAGGGAAGCAGACTTAAATACCATGCCGGAAGTATTGCAGATGAGAAATCTGAGCTGAGCATCTGAGACTAGGGAGTATGACAAACATACCTTCTTGCCATTGACTGATACTTTATAGGAAATGTCACCTTGCTTGGTATCTGATTCCAAACTTATGCCTCGCATTTTATCCTTCAGTTCCTTGTTTTGTTCATCCTCTAGATGGCTCATTCCTTCAACATTGGCAGCATAGGCAAAGGATTGCTCTAAGACTTAGTGTTCTCCCTTTTTGATGGAAGCCTCGATGACTTTCAATATGGGATAACGGTATCCCATGGCGTACCACTCGAAGATTGCAGCTTTGAATTTCATTGGTTCGTCTTGTCTCACAGACATGAGACTGTCCTTTGAAACATCAATGTTGGCAACGATGTTCCTTTGTATTAATAACGTATTGTTGAGAGAATCATTGCATGGCATGATTAGTTTTCCCTTTGCCATGGCTTTGGTGCAGCAAGTACCTGAAAACACAAGTTTGTTCTTCGAGCAATAAGTCCCCTTACCCTCAATCTGACAAGTTAAGGAGTCATTGAGGGGAAATGGAAACTTGAGATATTCAAAAGAATTACCAAAATCAATGTTCAGTAATGGGGTTTGCAAATGCTTCAAAAGCAAATGCTCCTTATCTTGTGAAAAATCGAGAATGGCATCCTTGTCTATCATCTTGATGCGGTTGCTATCGTTTCCAACAAAGAACACCTCTTTCTCTTGCCCAAGATATTTGGAATTGGAGAAATCCCATAGTTGTTCCGAAAAACTAGAACTTTGCGGAACTGTCGCAGTTATAAAGTCATAGTGTATGCTGTCGCCGTCTCTTAGACAACAGTTATTTTCTACCATTTTAAAGTCTAGCGCAATTAGTAATATGCTATTGACTGTCAGTAGAAAAATACATATAATGATACGTTTCATAAGCAATAATTTTAACATTAGACATAGAGCATTTCCTCTCAGAAATAGATCATTCCAGACAAAGGGTGTCTTTTTTGCAAATAGGCAAAACAAGAGTATCCGGCTGATTTGTAAATGAGCTTAATTTTTTTTGATGAGATAAACTTGTCGTTTGGTGATAGAAGTAATCCTTTGTCAAAAGGACCAACCCAATATCCTTTTGCTTTTTCTTTGAATGATGGTATGTCAGTTGACTTCAACATTAGCAATGAGTTATACGCAATGCTGCTATCTGCAATAGAATTGCAGATATAGTTGATTTCTTCTATATCACTATTGGTTTTAGTGCAACCTGTGGCAAGTATAGATATAAATACAATAATAATAAATGTTCTCATATTAATTGTGGTTAAGAGTATCTCTTATTATTTTTGGTAAAACTAATGTGTCTGGCTGATTATTTATGAAGATACAATTTCTTTTTATTTGAAAAAGTTTTGTACGTTTAACATAGTTCACGAAAGCATCTGTTGTTACAAACATCGTGTCAATGCCATTCATTATATATGTAGAGTCAGGATCACAAAAAATGATTTTACTTTGAACAGTATCTTTCTTTATCGTTTTTTATATATGTATATATTTTTTTCGTTAGAAAGACTTTGAATATGATTTTTAGGTATCATAATCGTCGAGTACTCTGTTGTCATTTTTCTATATAATGGTCCTACCCAAAAGCCTTTTTTTACCCTATGTGGAAAAAAAAAGGAAAATCTATAGATTTTATGATTAAATATGACTTGTAGCTTAACGAGTCATCTTTGATGCTATTAACAATAAATGAAAGTATTGCGTCATCATTTTTTGTCTTGAAACCATTGTTAAAAGTGATGCAGCTTGGATTATCCAGTTGTAAGCTGTCTGGCTTACTCTGAGAACATGCACTTGGCACCACCATAAGCAAAAATGCCAATAAAAAAATACTAAAATACTTACTCATAGGCGAACGGACGATAAAAGGTGATTAATGTCTATTAACTTGTGGCAAAGTTAAGGAAAAATATGCAATGTTGTTTTTCGCACAGATGTAAATTATAAAAAATTAACTGTCACCTTAAGGCTTGTAACTACTCAGCACCCCTATGGGCATGAGTAATCGTCTTACTGTTGTACTACAGCAAGAATTGCATTGAATTTAGAATTTCCGTTCTTCATAGCAGTTTCAGCAATGGAGTGCAACTTGGCAAAATCATCGGCACCGCTGTCTGTTCGGAAGCAACCGCTGACTTTCTGCTTTATCTTGATTTTCCTAACTCCCCGCTCACTGGCATTGTTCTCGTAAGGCACACTTGGATTGGAGAGAAAGGTAAATAGGTAGTCTTTGACTTTAAGGATACCCCTCTTGAATTTCTCAAACTCGTTATCTAAATGCGTGAGGCTTTCACCCAAGAGGTTCTTCATCTTTGTCTTCAGTACCTTTATCTTTCTAGAGGTAATGTTGTCCTCTCTTCTGAGATTTATAGAGTGTTCTATCAGATGGATGAATCTCCGTGACCAGTTCTGGTTTGGATCCAGTTCGTTCAGATACTCTGCATTCCTAAGAAGATGAGCCAGGCAGACCTGATGGTCCTTAACATTCATCCTGAAGTAGCTCTGATGTCTGTCAGTCACAAGTGTCGAATAGGGAAGTCCCTTTGGAAACTTGGAATCTATGGCCTTCTGACCTCGCGATTCTGACTGGAACACGTATGTAAGCAGGTCGTTCTGGAATATCCAGTTCCAATGCAGATGCTTTCCTACCGTAGCACCAGTTTCATCGGCTCCTACGACAGACGCTGTTTCCAGCCTCTTGCGTATTTCCTCATATGCACAGTCTGCCTTGCCGCTATTCTCTTTGAGTATGTTCTGCACTGTTCCCTCACTTATATTCTGGCCGGACAGGTCGGATATAAGTTCTGCAATCCTTTTGAACGGAATACACTGCACTACATTAAGGTATGTCACCAGTGCACGGAGGTTGTCACCATACTTGATACGACAGTTGGGAGCTTCGCAGTTGTTTACGCAACCGCATTCACAGACCTTCTCGTAATACTGTTCCTCGCAGGTCTCTACGACCACCTTGATATCAACAAT
>ERZ773248.427-NODE-427-length-54887-cov-5.008335_pt1 | contig 54887 bp, 33 predicted proteins | sample MGYA00580518_ERZ773248 | MGnify/ENA primary metagenome ERZ773248 (study PRJEB29015, sample SAMEA2737762) | human gut metagenome | biome: human gut; feature: human-associated habitat; material: faeces | place: China | collected 2012 ...
AAGAGGCCATCGACACGACCACGCCCACCGGCAAATTCATGCTGACCGTGTTCGCGGCAGTGGCAGAACTCGAACGCGAGTACATCCTCCAACGTCAGCGCGAGGGCATCGCCATTGCTAAAGAACAGGGCAAATACACCGGCCGCAAGCCAATGCCCCTGCCGGACAACTTCGAGCGGGTGGTTGCTCGCTGGCGTGCAGGAGAGATTACCGCGGCTGAGGCTATGCGACAGACCGGGCTGAAACCCAACACCTTTTACCGTCGGTGCTCTAACAAATATCAAAACAACTGACAGCGAAAAAACTGGGGAAATCGGGGAGTACCCCGATTTTTAATGCAATTTGCGCGCTAAAGGTTTGACGCTTGTTTCAGTTGTTTTGTTGTAGAGAAACGGTATTTTAGACAGAGAGCGATACGCAAGCTGCTCAAGCTCGTTGTACATACCGTCGTAGATGCGTGCTCGAATTTCGTATTCGAGGATATTTTGGATACTATCGCGAATGTTATACGACGCTCTTGATTTTTCAAATTCTGGGAAGCGGACAACCTGCCACATGATGTTGTGCCGGTTGATAATTCCTTGCAAATAGTCGATGACCATGGAGGTGGGTGCAGGGTATTCAAGGAAACGACGATACCCTTCGACATACTCCGGGTACATGCTGAGCAGCTTTTTGATTTGCCGAATGATACGCAGCATAGCAGGCAGGTGCTGCTCCTGCAGGAGCAGTCCAGCTAGCTCGGCATAGGGCGCGTCAAAGGGATTAGAAGATTTACTGCGGTAGGTATTCGGAGTAGTCGGTGTCAGGTTATACGGACGGTTCGGGAAACAGTTCCTGATATGATTACGTAGCAAACCCTCCAATGTGCCGACCGGCTTGCGATAGTCGGTTGCATACCGCCAGATGGACACTTTTGGCTCGTTTGTGGAATCAGCAGATTGCGCCTCATCGTCATCATCGTCTTCAAGTAGATCTCGCTTGCACAGTAGTTCAGATTCAGGAATCTGAACCGAATCATCAACACCATCGAGGTGATGCTGCAGTAAGCCGTATTTCGTCGTTAGCGCAAATCCCCAATTTAAATATTCTTTTGCATCACGACGAAACGGGCAATTTGAGGGACATTGCGGGTTGCTTTTGTCTGTAGGAAATTTAATGCGCCGATATATGTTTTCGTCCGCAGCATACGGGAGTCTGGCACACGTTTTTGGAGAGCGGTTCAGCAGGCATACCGAAGTCGAGCTGTTGAATGTATTTTTTAGTTTGGCATACAGGACAAGATTGATGGCGGCGCGTCTGCCGGTCATGGTGGTCATACGTTTAATATGAGCGGGCTCGTTCTGCTGTGAAATGCGTTTTATGAGCTTGCGCCGATGCTTTCCAGTTGCGCAGCGTAGAATTACCTTGGTCGATCCGGAGAAAGCGTGATACAGGAACAATGGCGTTAAACGATGCCAACGCTTGTCTTGATAGCAGGCATTCAGCAGTCGGTAGATTGCTGCGTAATAAGGGCGTTGCGCAAGAGGTTGCTTAACTGTATATAGTATGTTCTCGTAAGTACGGTTGCGTACAGCATATAAGGTAGATCGGACATACTGCTCGAATAGAGCGATTGTGGTTTTTAGCTTGGAGAGGAATTCTGAATCGGAGCACTCCTGCGGAGATTGTGGACAATTTGATGAGATTTTATTAAGTTCATCAATCAGATGCTTGCTGCACAAGAAAGAATCCTGTTGACGGCATATCTGTTTATTCAGTTCGGAGTAGCGTCGTTCGTTTTCCTCCAAGAAATACTGGTGCACGGTGGTCGGAATCCATTCATGTTCGCAGATAAGTTGAGCGCGGCGAGCATTTTTAAATGCAGCAATGAAATAGTATCCGGGTTCTTGAAAATTATGCGGGTAATGTTTACCCCGACAAGACTTCTTGATTTCCTCGGTTGATAGTGGAACCTTTTTCGAAAGCTCGAGCAATTCCTCATAAATCTGTGTTCCTATTTTGAGGTCTCCGTGGGTTGCCTGAATATCTTCAAGGCCTTGTTGAAGCAGCTCTTCATCTGTCATGCCAGACGCATGCTGCACCTCATTCCAGATGTTATCATCTAACAGCAGGGTATCCAGTCCGACATCAGGTTCGATGCCATGCCCATCGCCGGGGTAATTGCCGAGGTCACGCTGATCGGCAAAATAGAACGAGCGGTCGGTCAGAAAGCGGAGCAGCAGTTCCTCGGAGCATTGCTCTTGCTGGCATAACCAGTCGGCGAAACGGAGCTTGCTGTAGAGCGGTTCACCATAGCCGTCTGCCAGCTGGCGGAAATGCTCGTGCGCGTTATAAAGCTCGTCAGCCTTAGGCTGTGGTAAATCGGTGCAGTCAAAATAGGGGTTCAGTAGGTTGATGACGCGGTTTTGTTCGTCGAGATGTTCACGGTTATCTTTATTTAGGTTCGGGTTGTGGCTGCGATACAAATTTCGTTCGGATTCGGTCATTCGGCATTCCTCCTTAATTACAGTATAAGTAAATTGACTATAAAAAGCAATTTAAATTAGTTACGATAAATAGCAATAATCAAATGATTGCCCTATTTTATCGTGGAGTTTATACTGGAAATCAGAAAGGAGGAGGCACGATGAAGATCGATAATATCAAACCGGCCCCGGCTGAGGAGGACCATAAGGTGGAAATCCAAGGCAAGAAGAAGTCGCGTGAGCGCAAGCTGAAGAAACGCGGACGAAAGTTCAAGAAGCGTGCTGAGAAGGCCGAAGCGGCTAATAAGAAGGCAACGCGCGACGCTAAGCGTGCTCGCAACGCACAGCATAGCGCTGAACGCGAGCGGGATGCCGCAGTAGCAGAGGTTGCGTCCTTGAAGAAGCGTCTGGCAAGCAAAGACAAGGACGTGACCGACGCGTTGCGCGACGAAAATGGCTTTATCCGACTGAAGGAAAGGAATGGAAAGAATGACTGAACAGACGCTGGACACCAATGGCGTAATTCTGAACGCTAGAATCGAGGAGGTGCGCGTCTATCGGGAGATGGACGGTGGAGGCTCCAACTTCACACTGACCCTGACCCAAGACGGCCATCAGTATACGCTGCCGCCGTACTCGGTGGACAACATCGATCGGTTCCGCATTGGAAAGATCGATCCGCGATTCGTCGCACTTGACGAGGACGGCAAGGCGACTGACACTCGTGTGCAGGCTGTCCTCAAGGAGGCGATTTCGCAGGAAATCAGGCAGGGACGCTGCGGCGTATTACTTAACCGTACTGGCTGGGCGAAATTGCCGAACGGCCGGCACATTTACAACACCGGCATGCAGGTGATAGGAGATGCCGGAGGAATCGAGGTTAAGCTATCCGACACGCTGCCGCAACTGGAATTGACAGATCGGTGCACGGAAATGGAGGATAAGCAGGTGCTCCAATCCTATCTTAGAAAGCTGAGCCGCGAACCGGACATCCTGATCCTGCTGGTAGCGCACATGGTTCGATCGCTTCTGGCGTCGATGTTCGAGCGGCTGGGATTTCCGCTAAGGTACATTTTGTACCTCGTTGGCGTGCAAGGCTCCGGCAAAACCACGGCTGCGAACGATTTCGGGCTGCCGTTTACTGACGTGACGCAGAACACGCCAGCTCCGGCGACACGCGCGTTAAGCAGCAAGTCTGCAGTACGTGACTTCGCTGCGGAATACCGTGATATGTCCGCACTGCTTGACGACGTATGTACGTCCTCGAGTGCGGAAACACGGCGGATTTCGACCAATATTGCAGCGTATACCCTGCGTTTTGCGGCAGATCGTATCTATGAGGCGATTTCGCGTCCGGGAGGCGGTCAGAGAAAGGTTCGCTGCACGTCGGGACTCATAATCACCGGTGAATTTCCGATGCAGAAACCAAGCGATTTGACGCGTTGCGTTATTGTCGAGGTCGATCATCAAATGCGCGGTAAGGAGGCAGACGACCGAGCGGTCAGCAGTGCTGTGGCAACGCGCTTTGTGAAGCACATTGCTGAGCATTACGACCTCATTAGTGCCGAGATAAGCAGCGCATTGTCAGACTTTCATGCGGATGCAGTTGAGGAAGGCGGTCCTCGCCAGCAGCAGCATATGGGGGAACTCTCCTGCTCGTTTCAGCTATTGTTGGAATATGCAAGATCAATCGGTGCGATCGATGATGTTGAGATAGCGGAGTGGGGGCTGCGGCTGCAAAATGCGCTAGAACGTGCGCTGGCAGCTAATATGCGCCTAACGGCGAAGTTTGAACGTGAAAACGTATCAAATATTGCCAAGATTATCGTTGATGCGATGAAAAGCGAGACGATATTGTTGGCAAAATCAAAAGAAAAATTCTCCAAGAAACCGGACAAGTATGCCGGCTTTGAGGGACGCAAGCGCACAGTATATATCCGTCTTTCGAGCCTGCAGGAGCTGTTGACCTCGGTCAGTGGTAAAGTTTGGACGGATTCCGCCGTTGGCAAGCAGCTGCGTGAGAATGGCCTAGTTGAGGTCGGCAAGGACGGCCATACGGCAAAAGCAAAATTCCCTCAATTAGGAAGATTCGTTCCAATAAATAAGGAAAATCTTGAGAAACAAGCAAAAATTTGAAAGGAGAAATGATTATGTGTGACATCGGCACTATTCCAAGCATCCACGCTCGTCTGCGCGAGGAAGGCTATCCGATTTCTCTGTGCACCCTGCGTGGCTGGGTGCGCAACGGCACGATCCCGGCGCTCCGTATTGGTGAGCAGCAGCGTCGTGCGCTCATCAGCTACAGCAACGTGATGAAGGTGCTGACCGGCGAGTGGCCGGACAAGACCCCGCATCGCTAATGCAAAAATGCCGGCGCATACTTACTGTGCGTCGGCATTATTTTACCAATAGGAGGGGAAATTATATGGCAACAATCGAGAAACGCGTCGGCCGCCGGAGCGTAAGTTACCGTATCACGGTTTCTGACGGTTACGACGGCAACTACAAGAAAATCCGTCGCCGCAAGACATGGAGAGTGCCGGAGGGCTGGTCCGAGAAAAGGGCGGAGAAGGAGGTGCAGAAGATCGCACTCGAGTTCGAGCAGAAAATCCGCCAGGGCTATGAGATCGACAACCGCAAGACCTTCGGCGAGTACGCCGAATATGTGATTGGCGTCAAAGAACGTGCAGGCGTCAAGCACAACACGATTCTGTCATATCAATACCTGCTGCGCGGCGTACGTGAGAAAATCGGGAATATGAAGTTGGTTGATATTCGGCCGTTTCATCTGAACGAGCTGTATCGCAGCCTGCAGGAGAAAGGACTGCGCTGCACCGAGAGCAAGGTGCATATCGCCATGGACTTGGGTGCTTTTCTCAAGGAGCATAAGATCAGCCGTGCAAGCCTGTCAAGGGAGGCGGGCGTATCGCATACAACGGTAACGTCTGCGTGCCGCGGCAATAAAATATTCCGTCAGCAGGCGGAAAAGATGGCGAAAGCGCTTGGAAAGCGGGTTGAGGAGCTGTTCGTTGCAGACGAGAGAACGGTCAAACTCGCGCCGAAGACCATTCGGGAATATCATCAGTTTATCCGCGTAGTGCTCGCACAGGCCGAGCGGGAGATGATTGTGCCATACAACGCGGCGGACAAGGCTACGCCGCCGAGGCGAGTACATACCACTGCAAATTACTTTCAGCCAGATGTACTGGGGAAAATTCTGCGGGCGCTGGAGGACGAGCCGATGAAGTGGCGCGTCATTACGCACCTGTTGATCGTTACCGGCTGTCGTCGGGGAGAGATTATGGGTCTGCATTGGAGCAAAGTGGATTGGGTGAATCAGCGCATCAAGATCGATAACAATCTGCTGTACGCCAAGGATCGCGGTATATACGAGGGTACGACCAAGACGGAAAACATTCGCTATATCCGCTTGCCGGAAGAAACGATGGAGTTGCTGCGCGAGTATAAATCCAGTCAAGAAGAACTGCGCATTGCCAATGGTGATCGCTGGTACGGTGATGATTTTGTATTCACCCGTGATGACGGACGGCCGATGCACCCGGATAGTATCACCAACTGGCTTGACCTATTCAGTAAGCGCCGAGGTCTGCCGCATATCAATCCACACGCATTCCGGCATACGGTAGCCAGCATGTTGATCGCGGACGGATTGGATATGGTTACGGTATCGCATCAGCTCGGCCATACCAAGGTCAGCACAACGGACGATTACTACGCACATGTAATCGAGGACGAGCGCTCGAAGAAAAGCGCTTGCATCGCGGACATTATGCTTCGTACGCGAGAAATTACATAAACAAAAAGAGATGACAGAAGCAAAAATGCTTCGGCCATCTCTTTTTTAGGTTTGTAAAGAAGAAACGATTCATTTGGATAAATTACAGCGTTCAAAAATCATCTGCCATACACGGTCATGGTCAATCCATGATGCATTAGGATTGTGGGCCTGCTGTTTCGCTTCCCTCAGTTTATTGAGAATGTACTGATCATGCAGACAAATTTCATCTTGCATAGGATTTGAACAACAGTCGAACGATGAATTCGCAGGGGATTGCTTCATTGGTTCTTTCTCCTATCATATATTGTAGAACTTTTTCCTAAAAATAGTCCAGCCCCATAATGACCCCACAAATCGGAATCATAAATTTTAACTGTATCAGAAAATAAGAAAAACCGGTCATTTCTTACGAAATAACCGGTTGATCTGGTACGCCAGAAGGGATTCGAACCCCCGACCTTTTGGTTCGTAGCCAAACACTCTATCCAGCTGAGCTACTGGCGCATACAAGATCTATTTTCTTTCGCTGTCGGCGTTTCGCTTTGTCGCTCTCGCTGACTGCCTTATTATAATATCACGGGTGCGACCTAATGTCAACAATTATTTTCAGATTTTTTGAAAGTTTTTTCGGAAACCTGTTTTCGGCAAAACAAAGCCGCCTGTGGGGGAACAGGCGGCTATATACAGCAGAGAAATTGGAGGTCTGCCATATACCTTATATTGCGTTTTATTCCTGCGGCGGAATGGTATCGAAGCCGACCTGCAGCTCGTCATCGGTGGGAACGTGGTTGCGCATGGTGCCAGTGTGATATGCCTCGTATGCTGCCATATCAAAGTAGCCGGTACCGGTCAGACCGAACAGGATGGTCTTAGCTTCGCCGGTCTCCTTGCACTTGAGCGCTTCGTCGATTGCGGCGCGGATGGCGTGGCTGGACTCCGGCGCCGGAAGAATGGTCTCCACCTTGGCGAACTGAACTGCCGCGTCGAATACGTCGGTCTGCTTGACGGAAACCGCCTCCATATAACCGCCGTGGTACAGCTTGGAGAGGATCGGACTCATGCCGTGGTAGCGCAGGCCGCCTGCGTGGTTGGGCGCGGGCATGAAGCCGTTGCCGAGCGTGTACATGCGGGCCAGCGGCGTAACATGGCCGGTATCGCAGAAATCGTAAACATACTTGCCGCGGGTAAGCGACGGGCAGGACGCAGGCTCAACCGCAATGATGCGCGGGTCAGCCTTGCCGAGCAGCTTATCCTGCATGAACGGAGAGATCAGGCCGCCGAGGTTGGAGCCGCCGCCAGCACAGCCGATCACGATATCCGGATATTCGTCTAGCATCTCCATCGCCTGCTTGCTCTCCAGACCGATGATGGACTGGTGCAGCAGCACCTGATTGAGCACGGAGCCGAGTACATAGCGGTAGCCCTCGTGCGTAGTAGCCACTTCTACGGCTTCGGAGATGGCACAGCCGAGCGAACCGCCGGTGGTCGGATCGTGTGCCAGAATAGCGCGGCCTGCCTCGGTCGTATTGGACGGAGACGGCGTTACATTCGCGTCAAAGGTTTGCATGATGGCCTTGCGGAACGGCTTCTGCTCGTAGGAGACCTTAACCATGAATACCTTCAAATCCAGTCCGAAGTACGCGCATGCCTCAGAGAGTGCAGTACCCCACTGACCGGCACCGGTCTCGGTGGTAAGGCCCTTGAGGCCCTGTTCCTTGGCGTAGTACGCCTGCGCGATCGCGGAATTCAGCTTGTGGCTGCCGGAGGTGTTGTTACCCTCAAACTTGTAGTAAATCTTGGCCGGAGTGCCCAGCGCTTTCTCCAGATTGTACGCGCGGCACAGCGGAGACGGACGGTACAGCTTATACATATCGAGCACCGGCTCGGGAATATCAATGTAGCGGGTGTCGTTGTCCAGCTCCTGGTGCGCCAGCTTTTGGCAGAAGATGGGGTACAGCGCTTCTTCCGGCAGCGGCTGATGCGTACCCGGATGAATCAGCGGGTCCGGCTTTTCCTTCATGTCCGCCCGCAGGTTGTACCACTGCTTGGGCATCTGGTCTTCGGTCAAATAAAGTCTGTGGGGGATCTTAGCCATGGTGATTACTCCTTTGCAGTAATGGAGGATTGATAATGGATAATGGAAAATGAATGTGACGCGCAGAGCGCGTTTATTAAATCATCGCGCTTTGCGCGATACCACAATTCTCAATTCTCCATTTTCAATTCTCAATTTGTTTTACAAAAATAAAAAAGCTCCTGTCCCAGATTTCTCTTGGGACAGGAGCGAATACGCTCTTGCGGTACCACCCAGATTGACGCAAACTGCGTCCACTCTGCTCACACATCAAACAATGCGCGCTCCCCTGATAACGGGCGGAGTCCCCGTCGCAGTTACTTGGCCGAAGCCGTTCGCCTTGCCCTGCTGAAGTCCATTCACACGGTCCTTGCCTGCCGCAATCACACCGCCTGCGGCTCTCTTGGAGGTTCGGTCTCCCTGCTACTCGTCTTCGTCATTGGTTTGTGTTGGTTTACTTGGTATGGTCACAGTATATTCGCAAAACAGTGGATTGTCAAGTGTAATTTGCGAAAAACAATATATTATTTCTGTTATAAATTCTTATTATGAGAATGGAGGGCGCAGTATCGTCTTTTTCTGCACACTGTGCTATAATGGGTAGCAGAATGAAAAAGCAGAAAGGACATGAGTGCAAATGCGGGTGATCGAGGGCGAAAACGAACTGCGGCTGACCTGTTCGCGGAGTGCGAGCGGCGGCATTGCGCTTTTGCGGTGCGAAACGCAGGACGATATTGTGCATCTGCCGGATGAGATAGACGGTGTGCCTGTTACCGAGGTCGGCGCGTATGTACTCAGCGAGCGGGTTCCCAATCTGACAGGCAGGGACACGTTCGCTGTCCGTATTACCTGCGGCGGCACGGAGCCGAAGCACAATGCGGCGGCTATCCGCACGGTTACGCTCCCGAAGGATGCAAAAAGTGTTGGCAGTTATGCATTTTATAACTGCCGAAACCTTGAACGCATTGAACTGACTGATTCCGTCAGCGAATTCGGCGGCGGTGCCCTGATGAACTGCATGAGCCTGCGTGAAGTCATCCTGCACGCCGCGCCTTTCGCGCCAACCTGCCTGCCCAGGCTGCTCGGCGAGTACGCCGGAGAACTCGATGTGCGGTTTGATGAGCACGCGCGGCTTCTGTTTCCCGAGTACGTCGAGGAGCTGGAGGACCTCAGTCCGGCGCATATTTTTCAGCGGCGCATTCACGGTGCAGGATACAGCTACCGCCAGTGCTTTGACGGCGGTGTGCTGAATTTTCGGCAGTATGATGCTGCCCTGAGCGAACTGCTCGAGCGGCACGATTTTTCGGTCGCGGCACGCGTAGCCGTGCGGCGGCTTGCCGTACCGTTTGCGCTCTCGGATGCCGCAAAAGCGGACTATCTCGCGGTTTTACGCACCCACGGCGGCAATCTGGCGCAGTCCTGCGCCAAGGCAGGCGAGACCGCTGCATTGACCTTCCTGCTGTCGCTCGGCGTGCTCTCTGCCGCCGATGTGGATGCCGCGTGCACGTCTGCCCGCGAAGCAGAGCAGACGGCAGCGCTGTCCGTTCTGCTGGCCGCTACGGGCAGAACCCAGTCCAAAGGACGGGCAAAATCGTTTGATCTATGATGCAAGATGAACCTGTGAGGTGATGTTTTCCATGTCGCAGTCCTCCCGCTGGGCTTCCATCGGACGCGAAATCCTGTTTTCCGCCCGCACCGAACTGTATATGAACCTGCCGTTCCTCGATTCCGCGCTGGCGGCGCTGCCTGCGGCAGACGGTTACGATACACCCACGCTCGCTACCGACACGCGCGTGCTGTTTTTCAGCGGTGCCTGGCTGGCGCAGCAGTACGAGCGCTCCCGCGCGAACGTCAACCGCGCGTACCTGCACACGCTGTTCCACTGTCTGTTGCGGCACCCCGGAAAGACAAGCGGACGCGATGCCGACCTGTGGGACCTTTCGTGCGATATCGCGGTCGAAAGCATGCTGGATTCGCTCGATTACCGCTGCCTGCAGGCCGAAAAGGTGTCGGTTCGGCGGCAGAATATCTACCGCGAACTGCGGGACGAGCTGCCGGTCCTGACGGCTGAGGCGGTCTATCGCCATTTTCGGCGCACACGGCTGAATTCGTATGACTGTGCCACGCTCACGCGCGTGTTTGCGACAGACGAGCACACACTGTGGTACAAGGAGGATGACGATCAGCAGGAGCGCCGCTGGCAGCAGCAGGCCGAGCGCACGCAGACCGCGATGGAAACCGTTTTTGCGAACAAGGCGGAAGGCGGTCAGGCCGTGCGGGAGCAGCTTGCCGTTTCCACCCGCAAAACGACTGATTTCCGCGCGTTCCTGCGCCGGTTTGCCGCTCTGCGGGAGGAGGTCTCGGTGGATGCGGATTCGTTCGACTACGGCTACTACGCCTACGGGCTGCGTCATTTCGGAAATATGCCGCTCATCGAGCCGTTAGAGACGCGGGAGGTGCGGAAAATCGAGGATTTCGTCATTGCCATTGATACCTCGATGTCCACCTCTGGTGAACTCGTGCGCGCGTTCCTCAGCCGCACCTATGAGCTTTTGCAGGAGAACACCAGCTTTTTTCGGCATTTCAACCTGCGTATTCTGCAGTGCGACGATCAGCTGCGTTCGGACAAAAAGGTGACAAATGCGCGGGAACTTGCGGAATATATGGAGAATTTTGAACTGATCGGTCAGTCTGCGACCGATTTTCGTCCGGTTTTCGAGCACGTTGACCGCTTAACCGCCGAAGGCGCGTTCCGCCATCTGCGCGGCCTGCTGTACTTCACGGACGGACTCGGCATTTACCCGAAAAAGCGTCCGAAGTACGACGCGGCATTCGTCATGCTCGAAGGCGAAGCCTATCCGGATAAGGTGCCGTCCTGGGGGATTCGGGCGGTAATCAGCGAGGATGCGTTGGCCGTAGAATGAAAGTAGAATGAAAAAGGACGCTTTACGCGTCCTTTGAGGCTGTCGCGAAACTACAGTTTCGCCGACAAGCAGGAACGGACCGTGGGCCGTTCCAAAGTCGTCCGAAAGTTCCTATACAGAAACTTTCTCCCTCCAGAAGTTCAAAAAGGGTGATACATGCTCCCCCTTTTTGAGCATTTGCAGAGCAAATGATATTTCATGCGCGCTGCCGCGCGAAATGCTGAAAAAATGCTGACTATATGACTTTTCGACAGACTGAGGACGCTTTACGCGTCCTTTTTTGCAGATCGGTTATTTTTCACCCATTCGGCAATCGTCTGCTTGACCTTCTTTATCTGCAGCGGCTTTGCCAGATGGGCATTCATGCCTGCGGCGAGGCACTTCTGTGCATCCTCGTAAAAGGCATTTGCGGTCATGGCGATGATGGGCAGCGTTTTCGCGTCCGGGCGGTTGAGCGAGCGAATGGTCTTCGTAGCGTCAATGCCGTTCATCACAGGCATCATCACATCCATGAGAACCGCGTCGAAGGTGTCCGGCGGATTGTTCTGCACGATTTCCACAGCCTGTTTGCCGTCCGTGACGACGGTTACGGTTGCTCCTTCGTCGGTCAGCAGGATCTGTGCGATTTCGGCGTTGAGCGCATTGTCCTCGACGAGAAGCAGCCTGCAGCCTGCAATGCTGATATCCGGCGCGGCATGTGCGTCCGGTGTCTGCTCGGGAGACGGTGCAATTTCAAACGGCAGGGTGATCACGAAGGTGGAGCCGACGCCAAGCTGACTCGTGACCGCAATCGAGCCGCCCATCCGGTCGACAAGCTCCTTGGTGATGGTCATGCCGAGACCGGTGCCGTGATAATAGCTGCGCGCGTCCTGCTTTTCCTGCGTGAACGGTTCAAAAATATGGTCAACAAAGTCCGGACTCATGCCGATACCCGTATCCGAAATCGTCCAGCGGTAGATGCATTTGCCGTCCTGTTCACCGAGCGAGTCCGTACGGGTGGTGATTTTACCGCCGGGACGGTTGTATTTGATGCAGTTGCTGTAAATATTGAGGAAAATCTGCCGCAGATGCAGCGGACTGCCGTAAATATACGGGTACGGAATGATGCATTTGTCCTTTTCGTACTCCCACTCAATGCCGGCTTCTTCGGCGCGGCCGACGATAATGGTAATGATATCGCGGGTCAGCTCCACCAGACTGATGCGCTCATGCGTGAGGACTGTCGTGCCCTCCTCCAGCTTGCTCATCTGCAGCACATCGTTGATGAGCGACAGCAGGTGATTGGCGGAAATCTGCATTTTTTTGTGATTTTCCAGCAGCAGCGCCTTGTCATCAAAGTGGGTTTCGTCCACCTGCAGCAGACCGATAATGCCGTTGAGCGGTGTGCGGATATCGTGACTCATGCGCGAGAGAAATTCGGTTTTGGTGCGGTTCGCAATACGCATTTCATCGAAGGCGGCCTGCAGATGGGCGTTCTCCTGCTCGTCGCGGGCGTGCATCTGCGAGGTATCCTGCAGCAGGATAATCGCCGTGACCATCGGCGTTTCGGCATTGATTTCCGGATCAAACACGGTGGTCTGTGTCATCAGCACGGTTTTCTGTACCCAGCGGATAGCGCCGTCATCCTCCTGCACGCAGTACTCCACCGTGATGTGTTTTTCACCGGCGGCAAAGCGCTTGAGCAGACGGGCACTGGTATCTGCCGTGCGGTAGCTGCCGAGTGTTGCCGGTGTGACGCGCTTGCGGTACTCGTCGCAGTAGTCGCGGTAGGCGCAGGGGAGCGGGTAGTCGAGGAACAGCGCCCGGTCCGAATCGCTCTTACCGGCAGGTGAAATGTTGCGCTCGAGGGTGTCGCGCGTGAGGTTTACCGTGTAGATTGTGCCTGCCATATCGAGCAGCGCGTCCACATAGCTGTCGTTCTCAAGGATAGACTGCTTTAGCTGCTCGTAGTACAGCGTCAGCTGCTCCTTTGGGTCGATGGCTTGGTCGGCGTTCAGCCGGATGGTCTCGAACGCGAGGATAAAGTGGTGCAGCACACCGGCTTCATCCCAGTCAATCGGAAGAACGGTCAAACGGCTGTAGCGGCTTTCATCGGCCGCGTTGTACTGCAGTTCGAGGGTATCCTCTGCGCTGTGCAGGCTGCGCTGCAGTACGTCAAGCTGCAGCGCAGAACGGACGCGGCTGCGCTCACTTTTAGCAGCCTGTTCCTCGGCAATCTGCTCGACGGCGCCGGTGTAGCTGCCGTCCGATGCCAGAAAAAAGCTCTCGCACGCGCGGATGGTGCGGTAGGTGTCCAGACGCGCATCGCAGTACAGGCAGTCGGAAAAGCTGCGGTGCAGGCGGTTGACCTGCTTCAGCAGCTGAAAATCCAGCCGCTTTTCGGCGGCGGCTTCCTCGCGCTTGACGTGGTTTTTGTTGATGTACATGTTTTTGTCCGCAAGGTCAAACAGATCGCGCATATTGCTGTCCGGATTGTCCGATGCAAGCGCAAAGCCGACTGCATAGCTGAGCGGCGTATCCGGATGCTGTCGGGACTCCTCAGCAAGCTGTTTACGGACATGGGAAAGCAATTTCTGCAGCGCATCGGCATCCGGTCCGTGCGTTACCGCGAGAAACTCATCGCCGCCTGCACGGCCGACAAAATGCTCCTCGGGCATGGCCGCACGCAGCGCGACCGCAAATCGCCGGATGTATGCGTCACCGGCCTCATGGCCCATGCTGTTGTTGATGCGGCGCAGATTATTCAGGTCAAAGCTGCACACGCCGGTTTCTGGCGCAGGCGGCGTCGGATCGTCGAGCAGCTCCTCGCACTTGTTCTTGTTGGGCAGGCCGGTCGCGGCATCCAGATAGACCTTATGCTGCAGAGCGCGGTTCATCGCAGCTGTGTGCAGCGCCTGAAACAGCTGGTAGCCAATCAGCAGCATGAGCACGACGATATCCGCTGTGATATACTTCTCCAGAGCGGAAAGCGAGGTTGCCTTGCGCTGTGAGTACGCCTCTGCCAGACCAGTCGCGTCGTCGCAGATGCCGAAAAAGGTTTCGCTGATGGGAATGATGTCCGTGTTATTTGAGCCGACTGCGCGCACGCGGCCGATCTCCTGCTTGAGTGCTTGAAAATAGTCGTCCAACTCCTGCATTTTTCTTTGGAAGGCGTCATTGTTCAGCCGCACGAGGCTGAGCTCGTCGCTGCCGAAGCGCAGTCCGGCGATAAACGCGTCAATATCTGCGATCATGCCGTCCTGCGGCTGACCGGAGATTTCCAGCTTGACGATACGCTGGGTCTTGCCGCGCACGAGTCCGGCGTAGTTGATGATACGCGCGGTGCCCTGAATACCGGAAACGAGGTTCATCATCCAGACAATCAATATAGCCAGCACGACTGCCAGCGCGCCAATGGCGGCGTTGACGATGCCGGTGCTTTTCTTTTGGGGGTTGCCAGCCATGTGCAATGACCTCCTTGCAGGCTGTCGAATTTTGTCGAACAAATTAGACGGGTGAGAATATATAAAATCATTATATCGTGAAAAGGGAACAGATGCAATGACAGAAGCGGAGAATCACGCGCTTCACAGAGATATCCACAGACTTGTGGATACATTGCCGATTTTGTGTTATAATGCAGAAAAAGCAATCGGAGGAACAGAGGATGAAGCTGCGTTATATGATTATCGGTGCCGGTGGCGTTGGCGGACCGGTAGGCGCGTATTTGAGCAAATCCGGTGCGGATACCACGCTTATTGCACGCGGAAAGCATCTTGCGGTCCTGCAGGAGCACGGCTTGACGCTTGTATCCGGAGAAAATGAACGCGAGAGCATTCCGGTCAAGGCGATCGACATGGACGGCTTTCTTGCCGCGAGGGAGCAGGGCGCTCCCGCGCCGGATGTGATTTTCGTGTGTGTCAAGGGATACTCTCTCGCGGATACCGTGCCGTTCATCCGCAAGGCAGCAGGCAGGGACACGGTAGTTATTCCGGTGCTCAACATCTACGGCACGGGCCGTGCCCTGCAGGCGGAGCTGCCTGAGCTGCTCGTCACGGACGGCTGCATCTACATTTCGGCCAACAGGATTGCGCCGGGCGTCATTCAGAAGCACGGTGCGATCTGCCGTATCGTGTACGGACTGCCGAGCCACAAGACCGATCATCCGGTGCTGCAGCAGGTCGAGACCGACCTCAAAAATGCCGGAATCGACCCGGTTTATTCTCCGTATGTCGAGCGCGACACGCTGCTCAAATTTGCGTATGTGTCGCCGAATGCGGCCTGCGGACAGTATTATCACGCGAAAGCTGCGGAAATGCAGCATCCGGGCGAGGTGCGCGACAGCTTTGTACGCCTGATGAAAGAGGTCGTTGCGCTGGCGGACAAGATGGGTATTCCGTTGGAGAGCAGACCGGGGGAGCTGGTCGAGCGCAACCTGCGCATTCTGGACGCACTTGCACCGACCGCGTCTACCTCTATGCAGCGCGATATGGAAGCCGGCAAGCAGTCCGAGGTGGATGGTTTGATTTATCAGGTTGTGCGTCTGGCGGAGCAGTACGGCGTGGATGTGCCGGAGTATCGCAAAATCGCAGAGGCGGTAAAAAAGCAGACGGAAAATAAGTGAAAACGGCAAAGACCCGGAATCTTCCGAAAAAGATTCCGGGTCTTTGCGCTATAGTTGGTGATGCTGTTTTGATTGTCATTGTCAGCAACGACAAGAAATTTCACTGCACACTGTCCGACGGACGGTGACATTCGCAATCCTTTTCGAGCGCCTGAAGCTGCTGCTCCATGGTCGGCACCTCACACTTGCCGGTGCGGATGGCTTCGCGCACGACTTCGGGCGACGCAGGCACCTTATTGATGCGCACGCCGATGGCACGCGATACGGCGTTGAGAATCGCCGGTGTGACGGGCACGGTCGCAACCTCGGAAATGCCTTTTGCGCCGAACGGACCCTGCGGTTCCGGGTCCTCGATCAAAATAATCTCGTAATCCGGCGTATCCTCGGCACGCGGCAGACCCAGCTGACGGTACAGCGTCTTGACCGGATAGCCGTTCCTTGTCGGATAACCCTCGGTCAGTGCGTAGCCCTGTCCCATCGAGCAGGAGCCGTGCATCTGACCCTCGATGATATGCGGATTGATGGCGCGGCCGACATCGTGTGCCGCGATGATCTTGAGCAGCCGGACTTCGCCGGTTTCTTTGTCCACCTCGACAATGGCGGCCTGCGTGGCATACGCATACGCCGGAAAATTGCGGTATTTTGCACCGCGCTGCTTTGCACCCTCAAAATCACCGATGGCGAAGCACGGGTCGGATGCATAATAGTATTCTGCGCGGCGTTCCTCGCCCGGCCGCCACGGACGGCTGTCTAAATCCTGCTTGAGCTTGACGCACGCCTCATATACCGCACGGCCGCCGCACAGCGTCTGCCGCTCGGAAACCGACTCGCCGGTCGGGATGGTCAGCTCGGTGTCGCCGTTGGTGATGTAAATATCCGCGATATCCATGCCGAGCGTTTCCGCCGCGATCTGCGTCATGGCTGTACGGAAGCCCTGTCCCATATCCGTGCCGGAAACGATCATATGCAGGCGGCCGTCGCCCTGCAGAATCAGCCTGCACGCACCGTCATCGGTGAAAATACCCTTGCCGACGCCTACATTCTTGAATCCCGAGGCCATGCCCCAGCCGAGCACCTTGCTGCCCTTGGGATACTGGCCCTCGTATTCCTTGAGTGCTTTCCGCAAACTTTTTTCGCATTGATTGATGGTATCCATCATACCCATGCTGTATTTGAGCACCTCACCGCCGACCGAGGTCGCACCCGGATAGACGGCATTGCGTCGGCGCAGCTCGAATGGGTCGATATCCAGCTTTTCCGCCATCATATCCATCGCAGTTTCAATGGAGATCGCCGCTTGATTGATGCCGTAGCCGCGGAACGCGCCGCCCTGCAAGTTGTTATTGCGAATCGCCGAGCCTTCCACCTTGACATTGGGAATGATGTACGGGCCGCCGCTCATCAGCGCGCCGGTCATCAGCGTGCCGTAGCTTTCGCACTCGTACGGTCCGCTGTCCGAGAACATCCGGCAGTCCAGATACTGGAACTTGCCGTCCGGCGTAAAGCCGATCTCGTAATCCGTATGGTAGCCGTGGCGTTTGGTGGTGAGGATCAAATCCTCCTTGCGCGTCAGCGTAATCTTAACCGGCTTGCCGCAGGCATGAGCGGCAACAACCGCCGGTGCTTCGAGAAATGAGTCGCATTTTTTACCGAAGCCGCCGCCGAGCGGCGTCACGATAACGCGGATATCCTCCTCAGGCTTGTCCAGAATCTTTGCCAGCATACTGCGGATTTCAAACGGCGCCTGTGTGCAGGAATAGAGGATCGTTTTGCCGTTCTGCACCATGCTGATAGCCGAAACCGGCTCCATGCAGGCGTGCTCTTGCGGCTCAATATCCTTGGAGACGTTGAGCTTGACAATGTCCGTCCGCTGCTTTGCCTGCTCCACATCGCCGCTGACGCGGCCAGTGTGCACGATGAAGCTGTTTTTGCGGTAGCCGTCCGCCATGGTGTAGATACCGGGCAGTTCTTCATAGTCGATTTTGACCAGCTTGACGGCCGCTCTCGCGTGCGCCGCCGTATCCGCGACAACCAGCGCGAGATGGTCACCGAGAAACCGCACCTCATCCGTGCAAAAGACCGGCTGCTCCGGCGTCCATGTGCCGACCTTATTCATGCCGGGCACGTCAGCCGCCGTCACGATGCGCACCACGCCTTCTGCCTGTTCGGCGGCGGAGTAGTCCACCGCGTTGATCTTTGCGTGCGGTGCCGGCGCCCAGACAAATGCACCATGCAGCAGGGTATCCGCGCCGATGTCCTCAGCGGTGAGGTCGTCGCAGAATTTCAGTTTGCCGCCGGTCTTGTCCATGCCGTCCACATCCCAGACCGACTTACCGACCGCGGAACCGGTGATTTCGGGCACGACCTGATTTTCACCAACCACAATAACCGTGCTTTCGTGGCTGCGGAAGCTGTCGATATCCGGATCTTCCCCGCGCAGCCGCGCCGCTGCCAGCTTGACCGCCTCGATAATCTTGACATAGCCGGTGCAGCGGCAGTAGTTGTTTTTCAGTCCATCGCAGATTTCCGGCTCGGTCGGAGCCGGATGGTGCAGCAGCAGCGCTTTTGTCGCCATTACCATGCCCGGTGTGCAGAAGCCGCACTGCACGGCGCCGACATCAAGAAACGAGTGCTGAATCACCTGCAGCATGGTGTCGTTCGGTGCATTTTCGATGGTCTCGACGGCTTTGCCGTCCAATCGGTGCACGAGCGTCACGCATGAACGCGTCAGCCTGCCGTCCACCAGGACGCTGCACGCGCCGCAGTGACCGGTGCTGCAGGCTTCTTTTGTGCCCTTCATGCACTTTACATTACGGAGATATTCGAGCAATGTGCGGTTTTCACCGTCTTCTATTTCAATTTGTGTGCCATTGAGCGTAAATCGTAGCATGGGATTTCGCCCTCCTGCCGTTACTTGATTTTTGCTTTGATGCGCATGAAGCGTCTGTGACCGGAGTCAAGCGCCTCGTAAAAGTCCTCGCTGTCCTTCGGGTCGTCCTTTGTCAGCTTAGAGACCACATACATCAGCACGAACGCGGTCGCCAGACCGATCGTGCCGTACCACACATAGCCGAGATCCCAGACGAAGAAGGTCAGGCAGATGATGATTGCACCGACCGAAATCGAGGTGATAGCGGCTTTTCGGGTTGCCCACTTGCAGTAAATGCCGAATACCAGCGCCGGGAACAGCGATTCGACCAGGGAATCCGCGAAAATCATCAGATTGTAGACGTATTCCCAGTGCATGAGCGATACGGCGACTGTTACGGTACCGAACAGCAGAATTACCACGCGGATAACCGAGGTCTCGGAGGCCTTAAACCTACAGTGGCCGATGCCGACGAGCAGATCCTTGTAGATGATAGAGGACATGACCATCAGCAGCGCATTTGCGGTGGACAGACCGACCGCCAGTACGCCGATGAGGAACACGATCATCAGAATCTGCGCGAGCAGACCGTGCGTGCCCGCGATGATGTTGCACATATACGGGATAACCAGTTCGGTCTCCGAGCTGGTAAGGTTCGGCATGGCAGCCAGCGCGACCAGACCGATGAGCATCGTGCCGCCCCAGACGATGATCTGCAGGAACGGTGCAAGGAACGCCATCTGACGCTGGTCCTTCAGACCCGCGCTGTAATAGCCGGAGCGCACGAACACCTGCGGCAGCAGCAGCGTGTAGCCGAACGCGCACGCCAGCGGATAGCTGACGCGGGACGGATAGGTGCATATGCCGATCGGACCCGGATAGGAGAACCAGTCCGGTGTCTGCACGCGGACGGTCTGGAATGCCTCGATGATCGAGCCGTTGAATACGATCTTGAGCGTTACGAAAATAATTGCCCACAGCGCCAGAATGAAGAACCAGCCCTGTACAGCATCTGCCAGTGCGGTGGATTTTACGCCGCCGAGCATGACGAATACCGTCATGATAATGCCGCAAATGAGCGTAAACGTCTGCGAGGATACCGCGCCGCCGGTGGCTACCTCAGCTGCACGTCCGCCGGCTACCAGTACCGCCGAGATAAACGGCACGGCGCAGATAATGTAAACAATGTCGATGATAACGGTCAGCGCCTTGGACTTGTAGCGGCAGAAGAAGAAATCCGCCGGGGTGGTGAAGTGCTTCTGCTGGTTGACCAGCCATACCTTGGTCATCGTGAAGTAGCAGATGATCGGGAACATGGAGTAGATGCACATCTCTGAGAAGAAGTAGCCCAGTCCGTAGCGGTAATACGCGCCCGGGCCTGCGAAAAATACCCAGACGCTCATGCAGGAGGCGATATAGGTCATGACCATGACCGGCCACTTGAACCGGCCGCCCTGCAGATCGACCTTGCCTGCGTCACGTTTTTCCTTCCATGTGGTGTAGCGTGCGATAGCGATCAAAAATAGAAAATATGCTGCAAAAACGATCCATACCGTTTTGCCTGAAAGTAAACCCTGTGTTGTCATTTTCTCTGTTATCCTTTATTTGCCCGATTCTTTTTGCGTTTCGGAAGCGGCAGGCGTCATATTCTCTGCCGTTTCGTCCTGTTCCTCGTCCTCAATCAGAGGATATTCCTTTTCGGTCAGCTTGCAGCCGATATACACGGACAGCACTGTGCCGACAAAGCTGATCAGACCGTGTATGATGCAGGCGGTCTCGCTGCCGTAGGGGGGGAATCCCGGGAAATTATAGAATACCCAGAAGAACAGCACAGACGCCAGCCAGATTTTCTCTGTTCTGCCGATTTTCATTTTATGTCACCTTGTTTTCTTGTTTATATGTAATTTCAGGTATGCATTTAGTCCTGAGAGCGCCATTCATCCAGCAGCGCATCCGAATCCACGACAAGTCCCAGATGCAGCGAGATCATGCGCAGCGCAGGCTCTTCGAGGTGCTCGGAGCCACGGGTCAGGTCGCGCGGCACGACGACGCGGAAATCGCGGTTTGCGGCATCGAAGGCGGTGTTGATAACGCAGCAGTCGGTCATGCAGCCGGTGAGCACCACGCGGCGGATGCCGAGGTTGCGCAGCAGCAGCTCCAGATCGGTCGGATAGAACGCGCTCAGGCGCTTTTTGGTCGTCACCATGTAGTCCTCGTCGTGTACATCGATGGACATTCTGTTCCAGCGTGTGCCTTCGATGGCGTGCTCTGCGATGTTGGGAATCTCACCGACCGTAACCGGAAACACCATGCGCCACGCAGACGGAAACAGTTTTTCGTCTGCGCCGCCCTTACGCAGCGTTGAGCGGACATGGATGATCGGCAGACCGAGCGCGCGTGCTTCGTTCATGAAATGATTGAGCGGTTCGATGATCTCGCGTCCTCGCGGAGACGGACATGGACAGTCCGGGTCGGTTGACAGGTGTCCATCGTGCATGTCAATCGTAATGACAGCCGTATCGCGGCGATTAAGGAAAACCTGCTGTAATTGCTCCGGAACCTCCTTTTCGATGCTGTCAAAGTATGCTTTCATTTGATTTTTCTCCTTCCCGGCAAAACGCCGCAACAATCTGTGCGGCGCTGTCAATAGCGGTATTGGAGTTATTATAGCACATGTGTCATGACATGTGCAAATGTTTTGGTCGGGCGGGTGAAAGATTGTGAGGGATAGAGATCGGGCGATGTTGGACGGGAGGATGGGGATGCAGCTATCTGCGTCGCTCCGCGAAGGGAGCGACCAAGGCAATCACTGGCGAGGACTACAACAAGTAATTTTCAATCCACGCTCCGGCGCCGCGCGGCATATCGCCCTGCATGAACTGCTCGGTACCCAATATGCCTGCCAAGAAGACTGCTGTGAATTACAGCAAACTGCTGAAAATATCAGTCAAATCCCATAGATTTTACTGGCTTGATTTATACAAAACTGGCAAAACCGCCAGAAAACGAAATTCCTACAATTCCGAGGTTGACACTGGGGATTGGCTGTGTTATTCTATAACCAACAAATCCAGTAGGAAATCGGAAGGGAGCGAGCAAAATGTTCATCGTAAACGCACGAATGTCGGGTCGAATGTGTATGAACATGCTGTATTATGCTCAGATGCTGCCTGACCGACAGAATACGAAATTACTTTGAACCGGCTTGCCTGACGCTGCGCGTCCTTGCGGATTCATTGCATTTTCTGAAGCGGGGAGCTGCGAGCTTCCCGCTTTTTTGCGCATTTTAGAGGAATAGGGAGGAATTTTCTTGATAGAATTGTCACATATCTCGAAGGAGTTTGTGAGCGGCAAGCGAACCGTTCATGCAGTGCAGGATGTTTCGCTGACGATTGACAAGGGCGAAATTTTCGGTATGATCGGCTTTTCCGGTGCAGGTAAATCGACGCTGGTGCGCTGCATCAATCTGCTCGAGCGGCCGACCTCCGGCAAGGTGATCGTAGATGGTCAGGATATGCTGTCGCTCTCGGCAAAGGAGCTGCGGCAGGCCCGCAAGAAGATTGGCATGATCTTTCAGCACTTCAACCTGATGCCATCGCGCACCGTAGCTGGCAACGTAGCGTATCCGCTGCGCGGCAGCGGCCTTTCCAAGCAGCAGATTGAGGAAAAGGTACAGCGCCTGCTTGATCTGGTCGGCATCGGTGATAAGGCGGAGGCGTACCCCAAGCAGCTGTCCGGCGGTCAGAAACAGCGTGTAGCAATCGCTCGCGCACTGGCAAACGACCCGAATGTGCTGCTCTGCGACGAGGCTACCTCGGCACTTGATCCGCAGACCACCAAGGCGATTCTGCAGCTGCTCAAGCACCTGAACGAAACCCTCGGCATCACGGTCGTTATCATCACCCATGAAATGGCGGTCGTCAAGGAGATCTGCCACCGCGTAGCCGTTATGGAGCACGGCAAGGTGGTCGAGTCCGGCGAGGTGTTCAACATTTTCGCCAACCCGAGAGAGGACATCACCAAGAACTTCATCCACACGACATCCAATCTCCGCAAGATCGAAGAACTCATCGCGGAGGATTCGCCGGTCGTCAAGCTGAATCCGGGTGAACTGATCGTGCGCCTGAGCTACATTCAGCGCAATGTATCCGAGCCGCTCATCTCGACGGTATCGCGCAAATTCGATATTGTGCTCAACATCATCTTTTCGGATATTGCCATCGTGCAGAATGCACCGATTGGCGGCACGGTAGCCATCATCAGCGGCGGCCGCGATCAAATCACACAGGCAATCGCCTATCTCAGTGAGAAAAACGTAGGAGTGGAGGTCATCAAGGATGCAAGAGTTTCTGAATAACATCATTCCGAACGTAATGGCAAAGCTGCCGGACTTCTACGCGGCCATCGGTGACACGCTGCTCATGGTGGTCTGGTCGGGCGCGATCTCGTTCGTGCTCGGGCTGACGCTGGGCGTGCTGATCACGGTCACCAAGCCGGGCGGCATTCTGGAAAACAAAATCGTCTATCAGATTCTGGACAAGCTGGTCAGCCTGTTCCGTTCCATCCCGTTCATCATCCTGCTGACGTGGGTAATGCCGGTCTCCCGTGCGATTATGGGTACGGCAATCTATGTTCGGGGTGCAATCGTTCCGCTGGTATTCGGTGCAGTGCCGTTCTTCACCCGTCAGGTGGAAAGCGCACTCGCAGAGCTGGATCCGGGTCTGATCGAAGCGGCGCTCTCGATGGGCTCCACACCGCTGGAGATTATCTTCCGCGTTTACCTGAAGGAAAGCGTTGCTGCCATCGCACGCGGCACAACCATCACGGCGATCAGCCTGCTGAACCTGACCGCAATGGCGGGTGTCGTCGGTGCCGGCGGTCTGGGCGACTTCCCCATCCGTTACGGCCACGACCGCAACATGCTGGACGTTACCAACGTCACTGTGCTGGTCCTCGTCATCATTGTTTGCATTATGGAGTTCGTTGGCGGCAAGGTCGTCAAGAAGAACACGCATTAAGGAGTGTCTGACATGAGTATTTCCAATCGCAAAGTTGTTATTGTCGGTGCAGGCCATGTCGGCTCCCATGTCGGCTACGCACTGATTTCGCAGAGTTTGGCAGACGAGATTGTCTACATTGACTCCGATCACGCAAAGGCAGTCGCACAGGCGTTCGACCTGACCGATGCGACCAATTACCTTCCGGTTCGCACCAAGATCACCGCGGGTGACTACAGCGATGCCAAGGACGCACAGATTATGATCATTTCGGCAGGCCCGCTGCCGATCGGCAATCAGACCCGCATGGATACGCTGGGTCAGACCATCGCCATCCTGAAAGATGTAACAAAATCCATCAAAGAATCCGGTTTTGACGGCATTATCGTCAATATCTCCAATCCGGCGGACGTTATCACGCATTACATCCAGCACACGCTGAACTGGGCGCCGGAGCGCATCTTCTCCACCAGCACTACGTTGGACTCCGCAAGACTGCGCCGCGCGATCGCGCAGGAGATCGGCATTGACCAGAAATCCATCACCGCTTACGCGCTCGGCGAGCACGGCGAAAGCCAGATGGTCGCATGGTCGGCTGTCACCATCGCGGGCAAGCCGCTTTCCCAGTGGCGCGAGGAGTATCCGGACACCTTCGGCAAACTCGACCTGGATGCGCTTGCTGACGCAGGCCGTGAAGGCGGCTGGACCATCCTGCGCGGCAAGCAGTGCACCGAGTTCGGCATCGGCGCTTCTGCCGCAGAGGTCGTTCGCGCCATCTTCTACAACGAGAACCGCGTTCTTTCGGTTTCTGTTCTGTTGGACGGCAAATACGGTCAGCACGATGTGTACGCCAGCGTGCCCGCTATCGTGGGTCGCGACGGCATCGCAGAGATCATCGAGCTGCACCTGACTCCCGAGGAGCAGAAGAAGTTCAACGCATCCTGCAAGACCATGAGCGAGAATTATCAGCTGTCGCTCACTCTCTAACATCAGTCAATTAAAAAATTCACATCATAAACGGAGGTAATCCCAATGAAGCTCAAAAGAATCATCGCACTGTCCCTGTCCGCAGCAACCCTCGCCCTGTCCCTGACCGCCTGCGGCGGCTCGAGCAGCGCAGCTTCCGATAATGCACAGGCATCCGACAGCAATTCCGGCGATGCCGTAACCGTAAAGCTCGGCGTAGTAGGCAGCATCTACGAGGATCTGTGGACCCCGGCCAAGGAAAAGCTGGCTGACGAGGGCATCGACCTTGAGTTCGTACAGTTCTCGGACTACGTTACCCCGAACAACGCACTCGCTAACGGCGAGATCGATCTGAACGCTTTCCAGCACCGTATTTACCTGCAGAGCGAGATCGACAACTACGGCTACGAGATCGAGAATATCGGCAACACCTTTATCATCCCGCTGAACCTGTACTCCGACAAGGTTAAGTCGATCGATGAGCTCAAGGACGGCGACACCGTAGCCATTCCGGACGATGTAACCAACGGCGGCCGCGCGCTCAAGGTTCTGGAAGCAGCGGGCCTGATCAAGCTGAAGGACAGCGCAGAGTTCAACCCGACCATCGACGACATCGAGACTTACAACACCAAGATCACCATTGAGGAGCTGAAGGCTAACGTAATCCCGTCCACGCTGGCTGACGTTACCGCAGCTGTCGTAAACGGCAACTACGCACTGGATTTCGGCCTTAAGACTGAGGACGCCATCTACAAGGATGACCAGCTGGACATCGAGGAGTACTGGAACCTGATCGCAGCACGTTCCGCTGACCTCAAGGATGCGGACAAGCTGGAGACCTACAAGAAGGTCGTAGCAGCGTTCCAGTCCGATGAGACCGAGAAGGTATTTAACGACCAGTTCGGCGGCTACTTCATCAAGGCAGGCTGGGATCAGGATCTGCTGGCAAACAAGTAATGCATAATCGTTCCCAATGCCGCCGGAAACAACCGGCGGCATTCAATCTATCAAATGCAGTGTGATATCGGATTGGGTTTTCCGCGCGTAAGCGCGCATTTGATAGAATTTGTGAAACAAATTCATAAAAACGGGGAGCATGTATCACCGTTTTTATGCTTTAAGAGGGAGAAAGTTTCTGTATAGGAACTTTCGGACGACTTTGGAACGGCCTACGGTCCGTTCCTCTTGTCGGCGAAACTGTAGTTTCGCGACAGGAATTGGCAGGAGGAAACAGCAATGGAAGTAAGCAAACAGGCTTTGCAGAATATCATTTCGGATGAAGAACGTCTGCTTTTCGCAGAGAACATCCCGGCGGAATACCTGAGCGATGCGCTCGGCCGCCGCACCGGCACGGCGGATGCGCTCGTGTTCGCGCGCTCGACCGAGGAGGTCAGCGGCGTGCTCCGGTACGCCAACGAAAACGGCATCCCGGTCACGCCGCGCGGCGCGGGCACCAATCTGGTAGGCTCGACAATTCCGCTGTTCGGTGGTATCATTCTGGATGTATCCCGCATGAACCGCGTGCTCGAGCTGGACCGCGACACGATGACGGTCACCGTCGAGCCGGGTATGCTGCTCAAGGATCTGCAGGCTTACGTCGAGGAACGCGGTCTGTTTTATCCGCCGGACCCGGGTGAAAAGGCGTCGAGCATCGGCGGCAACATCAGCACCAATGCGGGCGGTATGCGCGCAGTCAAGTACGGCGTAACGCGCGATTATGTGCGCGGACTGGAGGTCGTCCTTGCGGACGGCACGGTGCTGAAAGTCGGCGGCAAGCAGGTGAAGGACGCGAGCGGTCTGTCGCTCAAACATCTGCTCATCGGCTCGGAGGGTACGCTGGCGGTCATCACCAAGTGCCTGCTGCGCCTTCTTCCCAAGCCGGAGACCTCGGTGAGCGTGCTCGTGCCGTTTGCTGACCTCGGCACGGGTATCCGCAGCGTGCTGACCATCCTGCAGGCGAACGCCAACCCGACCGCAGTCGAGTTCATGGAGCGCAAGGTCGTAGCCCTCGGTGAGAGCTTTTCCGGCGTGCAATATCCGCGCCCGGATGCCGGCTCGTACATTCTGCTGACATTTGACGGCCACGAGAGCGAGGTCAACGCGAATATCGAGCGTGTGCGCCGCCTTGCACTCGACAACGGTGCGATCGACTGCATCGTGCTGCGCAGTGCGGAGCAGGCCGCCGACATTTGGAAGGTGCGCGGTGCGCTCGTTATGGCGGTCGAGGCTGTGTCCGAACAGGAGCCGGTGGACATCGTTGTGCCCATCAGCCACACGGCGGATTTCGTGCGCTATATCAACGAGCTGGAAGCGTCTTCGGGCGTGCGTATGATCGCGTTCGGTCATGCGGGTGACGGCAACGTGCATCTGTGCGTGGTGCGCGACGGCCGCGACCAGCAGATCTGGGAGCGTGAACTGCACGACAACATGGAGCAGGCATACGCGAAGGCGTATTCCTACGGCGGCGTAGCCTCGGGTGAGCACGGCATCGGCATTTCCAAGCGGTCGTATTTCCTGCGGGAGACCGCGCACGAGAATCTTGCCGTGATGAACACCATCAAGACCGCGCTCGACCCGAAACATATACTGAACGATCAGAAATCTTATATTGTGGGAGGAAAATAACCATGCAGAGCTTATCAGAACGCACCGCCGGCTTTACCGACTCGGTCATCCGCCGCATGACGCGCGTTTCCATGCAGTATGACGCGGTAAATCTGTCGCAGGGTTTCCCGGACTTTGAGCCGCCGAAGGAGCTGCTCGACCGTCTGGCGCAGGTGGCCTACGAGGATTACCACCAGTATTCCATTACCTGGGGTTCGCAGAACTTCCGTGAGGCGCTGGCCGCCAAGCAGACCTATTTCATGGGCCGCAGGATCGATCCGAACACCGAAATTGTCACGACCTGCGGCAGCACCGAGGCGATGATGGCTGCGATGATGACAGTCACCAATCCGGGCGACAAGGTTATCATTTTCTCCCCGTTTTACGAGAACTACGGTGCGGATACCATCCTGTCCGGCGCAGAGCCGATCTATGTGCCGCTCGTGCCGCCGGATTTTCACTTTGACGCAAATGTGCTTGAGGACGCGTTCCGTCAGCACCCGAAGGCCATCATCCTGTGCAACCCGTCCAATCCGTGCGGCAAGGTGTTCACCCGCGAGGAGCTGGAGATTATCGCGTCTCTCGCGGAGAAGTACGACACCTACGTTATCACCGACGAGGTATACGAGCACATCGTATTCGCACCCAACAAGCACACTTATTTTGCCACTCTGCCGGGTATGTGGGAGCGCACGCTGTCGTGCTCGTCGCTCTCCAAGACGTACTCGGTTACCGGCTGGCGACTGGGGTATATCATTGCCCCGCCGGAGATTATCGACCGCGCGAAAAAGGTGCATGATTTCCTGACGGTCGGCGCGGCAGCACCGCTGCAGGAGGCCGTTGTTACCGGTCTTAAGTTCGGTCAGGACTACTACGACGATCTGCAGGCCAAGTACACGCACAAAAAGGATCTGTTCCTCAAGGGTCTGGACGATCTCAAAATCGCCCATACCGACCCGCAGGGCGCGTACTATGTTCTGCTCGACATTGCCGAGTTCGGCTACGAGAGCGATCTTGCGTTCTGCGAGGATTTGGCGCATTATGTCGGCGTAGGCGCGGTTCCCGGATCGAGCTTCTTCCGTGAGCCGGTCAACAACCTGATTCGCCTGCATTTTGCCAAGAAGGACGAGACGCTGCTCGATGCACTCAACCGTCTGGAAGGTCTGCGTGATAAGATCAAACCGAAACACCGATAAACAGGAGGAAAAGCCGTCATGGATGTAAAGAAAGCCGCAGCGGAAACGAAGGACTACATCGTATCCATCCGCCGGGAATTTCACCGGCACCCGGAGTTGAGCCTGCAGGAATTCCGCACGGCACAGCGCATTGAGGAGGAACTGGACAAGTTCGGCATTCCGCACACGCGCGTAGGCGAAACCGGCGTGCTCGGCACGCTGAAGGGCGCAAAGGACAACGGAAAAGTGCTGGTTCTGCGTGCGGATATCGACGCGCTGCCCATTGAGGAGACGCATGAGTGCGTCTATCGCTCGGAGGATGCAGGCGTTATGCACGCCTGCGGCCATGATGCGCACGCTGCCTGCCTTCTGGGTGCCGCGAAAATCCTGTCGGAGAACAGAGACGCGTTCAGCGGAAAGGTCCGTCTTGTGTTTCAGCCGGGAGAGGAAATCGGAAAAGGTGCAAAGCCGTTTGTCGCAGCCGGTGTGCTGGATGGTGCCGAGCGCGTGTTCGGTCTGCACACCGCGTATGATTTGGAGGCAGGCACGGTAGGACTCAAACCGGGCATCAACAACGCCGCAGTCGATCATTTCCGCATTCGCGTGCACGGTAAGTCCACGCATGTTTCCACGCCGCATCTGGGCGTAGATGCGCTGTACATCGCCAGCCAGATTGTCGTGGCAGTGCAGGGACTGGTTACGCGCCGCACTTCACCGACCGAGCCGGTCATCATCGGTATCGGCAAGCTGAATGCAGGCACGACCTACAACGCCGTGGCAGCATTTGCTGAAATGGAGGGCACAACGCGCACCATTTCGCAGGAGAGCCGCGACCGCGTCCGTGCACAGGTCAGTGAGACCGCGCAGAGCATTGCGGCGCTGTACGGCGGCACGGCGGAAGTCGAGTGGACGGACTTTGCCGCTGCGCTCGTCAATGACCCGCAGGTGTGCGAGGAAGCTGCTCGGGTCGTGGACGAACTGCTCGGAGAAGGACACGTTGTCACAGACCGTGAGCTGTCGCTCAGCGGCGATAATTTTGCCGAGTTTGAGCTGTATAAGCCGGGCGCGTATGCGTATCTCGGCACCGGCAATCCGGATTTGCCGCACACGATGATCACCAACCATAACGGCGGCTTCGATGTGGACGAGAATGCACTTGTGACCGGTGCCGGTCTGTATGTCGGCTACACAGTCGCGCGGCTTGGATAAAGAAAACCGCTCTATCCTTGAAAAAGACAGAGTGGACAGCGTATAATATAGATAAGTTAAGGCAATACCGCATAATTGAACAAGAGTGATTTGCGAGTAAATTTTGCGTACTGACGAGGCACAGCTTTGCGGTAATACTTGATGTATTACCGTGAAATTGCAACAAAGTCAGGGCACAAAATTTCCGCAAAGCACCGCGGCTTTAATTGTGCGGTGTTGCCTTAAGGGACGCTGTGCAATGATCAGCCCCCTAAACGTTTTTGCTCAACACGCATTTGTAAAGAAAGCGAAACGCTCAGCTATCGTTTGGTAGCTGAGCGTTTTGCTTTTGAAATTACAGTTTTGAACTTACATCCCGCACTCAAGTCCGTTATACCGTGTCACTACAAACGGATAGCTGAGTGTTTCAGGCTGGATGCCAAGCTGCCGCAGACCGGCGCACAAATCCTCGACAACCTGCATATCGTGGTCGCGCTGCGCAACGGACAGTTTCATTTTATCTCCATACGACGAGATCAGCAGCGCAAACGGCTGCACGGCGCACGGCAGGATTGCACCGTAATCGAGCACATACGGACGGCAGCTTTCCGGCAGGGCGAACCGGCCGACATTGGTAATGAGAAAGCTGTCCTCGAGCACAAAATCAGTCGTGACCTTCTGTGCCGCCTGCATTTTCTCCGCGAGCGGCATGTCTGCCTCATGCAGCGATTCACAGCGGTCTGCGGCGGCTTTTGCACGATAGAGCAGCTGTTCGCGCTGCATCTGATCCTTCAAAAACGCCTTCGTGCGCCGGAACACCTCGTCATTCGGCAGATCGCGGTATTCCGGAAAATACGGCAGATCGATAAAGCAAATAAAATACCGCGTGGTAAGCGTCGGCAGCAGCGGACGCAGATCGACCGGAATCTCCGCGATAACCGGCTTGTCCGTTCCGCCAAACTTATCATCAAACGCTTTCATCATCAGCGGAGCCAGTACAGACAGCGGACTGACGCCGATGGACTTTGCGTAATCGTGCAGCTGCGAAAACGGGAACGTCACCTCGGTGACGACCTCGGAGCCGTCAGCGCCCCACTGTACCTCGGGGGCATGAACAGCCTCCGGCTTTTTCCAGATGCCATCCGGCGAAAATTCACGGTCTGCCAGCTGCTCGTAGCCGTTTGCGCTCTCCTCGGGAGACCAGCGGGTATCCATGCCGCGCACAGAGCCGTCATTCTCAACCGGGAAACCGCAGTTTTTCAGGTACTGGAACAGTACACAGCGGATAAACTCCTCGAATCCGCGTCCATCCGAGATAGAGTGCTGATACTCCATATAGATGGTCTTGTCATGGTAGCCGACGAGAAATAAGTATCCGTTCGTATCCTTGGAGCCGATGGTGTAGCGGGTGGATACACCGTCGAACGGCAACACTACGGCAGGCTGCACGTTTCGGCGGTAGCGGAACGCGGTCTCGGTCGGCTCGGCGGTCAGCATCATGTGCGGAAAGCGTAGCAGTGCCTGCTCGACGGCTTCGCGCAGCTTGTCCGGGCGCACTTTATCGCGCATGCGGATGGTGTGGCGCGGCACACAGGCGACGGTTTCATGGGTGTTATACAGGAAGATTTTTGCATAGCTGTCCGTGCGGAGCAGCGGGTCATTCATGGTCATTATAGCATTCTCCTCAAAACATAATCCGGCGCATCTTATATGGTAATTTCAGTATATCACCCTGCAACGACGTTGTAAATCAAAATGAGTCGAATTTGCACAGTATTATGCAAATATAGAACATGATGTACGATATAATGAGCCGCAAGCCTGGAAATACTTGCGATTCGGTTGGCAGAGTATATCACGCCGGAGAAGCTGACATAGGAGCATGGAATTTCTGCCGCGGCTGTTCGATTCGTTCTCGCGTGAGCGTATTCCGTGTGAGAAGCGAAAAAACAAGCGACACCATATTTCGATTGGTGTCGCTTGTGTGCGTTTTCAGGCGCTGTCGGTATTGTCTGCCCTTGCAGGGCGGTTGTTCATACCATATCCGTTGGGTGGTATGGATCGGATGGGATTACTGGCCGGTGTAGCGGCTGAGGATAACCGCTACCTGAGCACGGGTTGCGGTGCCGTTCGGCACGAGCGTAGTCGGGGTAACGCCGGTTACCAGACCGTTGCCGTTCGCCCAGCTCATTGCTTCAGCAGCCCACGACTCGACAGAAGCCGCGTCTGCGTAGCCATCGAGTGCTGCGCTGCCCTGCGGCGTATGACCGCGATAGGTATCGTAGCGGTACAGGATGGCCGCCAGCTGCTGACGGGTGATTAGCGTATCCGGCTGGAATCTGCCGTCGGTGAAGCCGTTGACAATGCCGTTTTCGGAGGCCCATGCGATGGCTTCCGCGTACCACTTGCCGTCCGCCACATCGGTGAACTGTGCGGTGGAAGCGGCCTTGCTGCCGCTCATGCGGTAGAGTACCTGAACCAGCATTGCGCGGGTCATGCCGTCATCCGGACCGAACTTAGTCGCGGTCAGGCCCTTGAACCAGCCGTTCTCGAGTGCGGTGTTGACCTCGTTGTAGAACCACTTGCGCAGGTTGACATCGGAGAAGTCGCTGCTGTACTCGTGGGTGATAACGAAGGTGGAGAAGTGGGTGGTCTTAAAGGTAGCCTTTCCGGTCGCTGCATCATAAATGACAGGCAGCTTCTCGAACGAGCCGTCCTCAGCAAGATAGTATGCAACCAGATGCGCGGCGTTCTCGCCGCTCTTGAGGCTGTATGCTACAGAAACCGAAGCCGTGCCGTTCAGCGCATGAATGTGGGTTGCAGTGCCGTTTTTCGGCTGCACCTGCGCAGAAATGTTCAGGATGGTGCCGTTCTTCGGCAGGTATTTGCGTTGTGCGTCCGTCAGAGAGGACTTGTCAGCGGAAGCGATCGAAATACTTGCCATACCATCGGCCTGTGCGGCGCTGCCGAGGGCGGTCAGCGTCTCACGGTCGAGTGCAACTGTGCCGTTCGGCAGGGTAAGCGCTGCGCCGTTCTTTGCACCGGCGAGAGCAGCTACCACATCGCCGGTGAGCGATACCGTGCGTACGGTGGAATCTGCGGACAGGTCAAGCGTCAGCGAATCCTTGCCGGAAACCGCAGTCAGCTTGGAGCTGTCGGCGGAAACCGCTGCGGTGCCGTTCTTTACCTCAACCGTTGCGGGAACCTTGGTGCCGTCCGGCGCGGTAATGGAGGACGAGCCGCTGTCGGTCGGAGCCGGTGCAACAGCGCCGCCGCCTGCTCCACCGCCGCCGCTGCTCGGCTTGACGGCAAAGGCTGCGGTAACTGCAACGTCATTCGCCGGCATGGTGAAGGTGTAGGTCAGGGTGGACGCGGAAACCGTCTTGTCGAGTGCGGTCTCCGGTGTCAGCGTCAGGGTTTTCAGCTGATAGCCGCTTGCGGGTGCAGCGGTGAGCGTTACCGTGTCGCCGGCCTTGGCGCGTGCCGCAGAAGCGGAAACGCTGCCGTTTTCGGCCTTATTGGCCGTGATTGCGTAGGTCTTGTGGAACAGATTGTCGGTGTTGACCGCCAGAGCTTCCGTTACGTTGCGGATAACGGCTTCAAAGCTGCCGTCCTTCTCAGTTACGGAAACAACGGCATTCGGAGCCGCCTTCTGGAGTTCGGACTTGATTTCCTCGGCGGTGCCGACACAGTTTGTGCTCGGCGTGAGCGTCAGCTTGACCGTACCGTTCTTGCGAACCTGAGCGGATGCGCTGTTGACTGCACCGGTGTCGTTCGGCTGAATCGGCGTGGTGTAGGTGAACTTGCCGGTGCCGTTCGTGCCGGTGATTGCTGCGTTGTACTGCTCAAGGTCGGTGAAGTGAACGCGGATGGTCTGGTTGGCATCGAGTGTGTGAATATAAATTGGATCGACAAGATTTACACCATCAACCTGTACAGCAGCATCGTTTTCTGCTGCGGTAATGTCACCCTGGGTAACCGTCCACTTTTCGACCATCTTTTGGGTGTTTGGTGCTGCAGTGAAGGTGATTTCACTGCTGTTCGGCTGCTTGGTCTGAGAGTTAATCGCGGTGTCGTCAATCTTGGCGGTCAGATGGCCGTTCTCACCAACGGTGCCGAAAGTAAGCTGATAGCTTGCCGTAACCTTAAAGTATACGGTTGCAGTAATATTCTTGTCCGCACGGATTTTGCCTTCCGGATTGGTTTTGGAGTTTCCGGCAGTTTTTTTGCCGTTTACTTCCCACTGTTCAACCTGATAGCCAGTCTTCGGCGCTGCATGGAAGGTGATTTCCTCATCCTTATAAATGGTTACGCCTTCTGCAGGCATAGCCTTTGTCTCGACTTCCACGCCGTAGATATCATACAGCGTATACGCTACCGTGCCGTTGCCGGCCGCAGCGGTAGCCTTGGCAGTGTAGGAATCGCTCTCGGCAAATGCAGCGCTGATGGACAGATTGTCGGCCAGTTCGCTGATGGTGTAAATGCCGTTGGTTTCCTTCTGTACGGTGCCGTTTACAATCCAGTGATCGAAGTGATAGCCGCGTTCTGCGCGTGCCTGCAGCTCAACCTTGCTGCCGCCGGGAATCTTGGACAGATTGTCCACAGCTTCGCCGTCTACGGTTGCAATGATCGTGCCATGCTCCATTTCCGGTGTTGTAATCGCAAATGCGGCACGGTCGGTCTTGAGCGAAACCTTGGTATTCTCAGTGATGGGGAAGGTATAGCTGCCGTCAGCGTTGAGCTTTCCTGCTTCAACAGCCTTGCCGTTCACCTGATAGGTCTCGCCCGTGGCGGCAGCATAGCCTGCCTTGGGCGCTACCGTAATCCGGGTATCGCCGGTGACGCTGTCGCCGCTCTTGAGCGTCTTGGTAAGCGTCTGGGAGGTATCGTCCGGATCAACCGTCTGATAGCTTGCGGTCAGTTCACCTTCCAGCGTCAGCGTGTAGCTGTCGCGCTCGAATACGGCAGCCAGATCAATATCCTGCACGCCAACCTCAACAGAGAGCGTGTTGGAGCCGTTCGTCGGGTCCGATTCGCCGGACGGATAGCTGTTTGCACCGCGTTTCGAGAGAATCCACTGCTTGAAGTGCCAGCCGGTGTTCGGCGTTGCGGTGAAGTTGAACTTTGCACCGCTGGCAATGTAAGCCGGGAAGTTCTTGAGGCTTTCGGAGCCATCTTCATCCGTGCATTTGAGTGTACCGCCCTGCTTATTCTGAACGGAAGCATTCAGTTTGGTATTGGTGGTCTTGAAGTAAACCAAAACAGATGCCGGTTTTGCAAGGGTCTTGATGGTAACCGAGCTCTTCTCCTTGCTGTTCTCGATTTCCTTGCCGTCATAGGTCCAGTAATCGACTGCATAACCTGCATCCGGCACAGCCGTCAAGGTAACATCGGTGTTTGCAGTAAAGCTGGAGATTGCACTGCCGTCATCCGCCTTGCCGGCATTCAGACCTGCGGTAATGATCGACGCAGAACCGACAGAGTGCTTGTTTGTGCCTTCGCCGAAGTCCTCAGCCTTGAGGGTCAGGATGTAAGTCAGGCCGTTTACCGTGTAAACACCGGGGATAAAGGTGAATTCATAGTTGTTGTACAGCGTTTCGTTGGTTTCAGTGGTCTTGCACGGAGAAACTGTGTAGTTGCTGGGTGCAATGTTCGGCGCGAGCGTTACCTCGTTGCCTGCGGTGTTGACTGCGGTATAGCCAAGGTGCAGAGCAGCAATCTCATCAGCAGTCATGTTTTTCGTGTCTGCCGAGAGAGAAAGCTGTTTCGAGTCGGTAGGATTAACCTTATCCTGTGCAACGCCGTCCTTCGGGGTGACAACGCGCAGCGTAACGGCACGCTGAACAACGGTAAACTCGGTTTCCGCAACCGGATTGGTTTCGCCGTTTACATAAGCATACAGCGTGTAAGTGCCGACATTCAGCTTATTGTTCTCTGTCAGCGGCTGCGAATCCTTGGAACCGGAAACCGCGTACTTGAAGGTTGCGTTAGTGACCTTCTGCAGACCCTTCGTATCGTTGCTCATGCGGGAGAGCGACGGCGTTACCGTATCGCCGTAGGTGAAGCGGGTGACGCTGTTGTTATCCTTGCCGTTGGTGAGCGTCAGCTGGTAGCCGGTTGCATCGCCAACGAGAACCATCTGGCCTTCCGCGTTGCTCATATCCTTGAATACATAGCTGCCCGGATAATACGGGGTAACCGTGTAAGCGCCGTCTGCGGGCACGATAACATCCTTTGTAACCTTGCCGGTTTTGTCAATCTCAGCCGCAACCGTGGTGGAGAAGTCCGTGCCGCGAATCAGGAAGCTGAGCGTGCCGGTCGGGATGGTGGAGGTAGCAGACGTGGAACTCATCTTAGCATTGATATGCAGCGTGCGGTCAAACTGAGCAGTGTTGTCTTTTTGCACATTCTCTGCCGTAACCGTCAGCTCACACTTTGGTGTGCGCTTGCTGTAAGTCGTGGTAATCTCCGGCGAGTAAGCGGAAATGCTGAACTCCTTCTGGGCGGTGTTGTCGAAGTAGAGCACATTCAGACGGCAGCGGTAAGTGCCCTTGTCGGCAGAACCGGCGTTTTCGATGCTCAGCGTATCGGAAACGCTGCCGGCAATCTCGGTCCAGGAACCATTGTTCAGCTTCTGCCACTGATAGCTTACGCTGTTGTACTTGCCGCCGTTCGGATTTTTATTGTCTCCGTTATATTTAACCGTTGCGGTTGCCAGAGAATCCGGATAGATCGGCAGAACCGTCTGATTCTCCTTGCCGTCAATCGTTACCGAAATATCGGGATAGCCTGCTGTGGTCTTGGTGCGGCAGGTCAGCGGTTCGCTGTAAATGCTGTTGCGCTGCTGCTCAGCCTTGTTGTTGTTGCGGGTCTGAATCTGATATTCATACTCGGTATAGGGAGACAGGTTCTTATCCGTGTAGCTGAAGGTGTAGGTGCCGTCATCGTGACGCTCACCATCGGTGAACGGCACAAATGCGAGTTCCTTGCGTCCGGAGCCGTCCGGGAAGTTGTAGTAGCGGTACAGCTGGAAACCGGAAACGATCTTGTCGTACGTCCACGTCAGGGTGACGGAATCATCGGTGGTTTTCGCAACATCCTGCTCAAAATCCTCCGGCAGCGGAGACGGAGCCTGCGGCTCGGTTACCGCGTAGGTGACAACCGGAAACGCCTGATTGCCGCTGCGGTAGTTGTAGCAGAAAATTCTCCAGTTCATGCCGTAGCCGTATGGTTTTGCTTCAATCGGCATGTTCTGCAGCGAACCGGAGAACGAGCCGCCTGCGGTGTTGACAGACACCTTGCCGGCAGAGCTTTCCGAACCGGCAACCACGCCTGCGGTTACGCCGCCTGCGCCTGCACCGGCCTTGGTTTCGATAGAGGTGGTGTTGGTGTAGTTTTTGCTGTCCGAGGTGGAGAAACTGATCTCCTGCGTGATGCCGGAGCCGCCGCCTGCCGCGGTGAAGTCAACCTTAGCCGGCTTGCCTTCATAAGCCTTGGAACCTGCATATTCCTTGGTCGGATAGCTGGACGGATCACCGATCGTATGCGTCAGCACGCTGCCCGAAATGGATGGCAGAACGCTGTAATCCTCGGCAATATTTTCGTAGTCGGACAGGTCGATCAGACCGATCGAGGCTTCGTGCGGGATGGAAACGGTGGAGGTTACTTTAGTGTAGCTGCCCTTGCCATCCGGGATATAGGAGGTGTACTCGTAAATCTCCATCGGGATGGAATAGAACGCAACTCTGTCCTCGCCGGAGGTTGTCTCGTAGGTGATGGACTGCTCGAGCGAGGAGGTGTGCTCGGTCTCGTAGGTGAAACCGGAGGTAAAGGCGGCTTCCGCCTCAACGCTGCCGATCTTAACGCCGAATACCGAGAATTCCTGCTCAAAGGAGACGTATGCGCCGACCGAGATGGTAGAGGAGGAGCTGGTGCCGTTCTCGGTGCCCTTCATGCTCGAGTAGGTGGTGGAGGACTCGGCATAGTTGCCGGACAGGTCATCGCGGTCGAGCAGATCGGAGAAGTACGGAGGCGAAGCCAGTACCGCCAGAACCTGCGGGTCGGAGTAGGTGTAATAGTGCTTGCCGGTGTAGGTCATGTAGCTGGTATCGTCGTCCGTGTTGGCGAGACAGAGCGTGTACGAGCTGTTGACCTCGGTTTTTACCGGCTGAGAGCCGTCAAACAGGTTGACGGTCGAAAGTCTGGTTGTACCCGGCGTGCGGGTGGTGTACGGTGTTGTTTGCGATGTAGTAGCATCTACATAGCCGACAAAAGCGTTGTAATAGGACTTTTTACGGAACAACTTGTGCCACCAGCTCTTGTAGTAGGCACGGCGCTCATACTTAGGTACTTTACCGGTGACGTTGTAGGAGTCAGACTGCTTGTTCTCATCCTTGGACATGGTCTGCGTCAGTGTGAACAGCGTACCCGAACCTGCGGTGTTGTTGTTTGCATCCACTGCGGTGGTCACAGAGCCTGCGGATGCATCGTACTCAACGTAGTCCTCGCCTGGCATAGCAGACGTATTGTTGTCAAGCGCCTGCTTGATATTCAGACCGTTCTCATCGCAGGAGATAACAAGGCTGTCAAAGTACAGCAGATCGCTGGTTTTGCCGTTATCATTCGACTTGTTCGTGCTCTTATCTACTTCGCCTGCGGTCGGACGGGAGATAATCGCCGTATTGGCTGGGCACAGCGGCAGAGAATGGAAAACGTCGGTGCCGTTTTCGGTGTGATTCTGCATTGCGCTGTAAATATAGTTTTTGTCCTTATCCTTGGAGAACAGATCGAAATTCTGCGAAACAGATGGCTGGAAGGTGACGCCGTTCCATGCGTACAAACCTACATAGCGCGTGTTCTGCTTATTTGCCTTGAGGTCAGCATCCGACTGAGCCGCCAGAATCAGCGTTTTGCCGCCGCCGGTCATATCGCCGAAGGCGAAGGATGCGCGGACCAGATTGCTGCCCTCGTAGGTCAGCGGGAATTCCTGCGAGCTCTGCAGCATGTGTGCGCTCGTGGAGCCGAACATTACAACGGCACGCGAGCCTGCGTTCTGCTGCGGACCGTAGTAGTAACCCCAGGTGCAGGCGAGATCGTCTACGCCGTCCTGGTTGACGTCACCGCTGACGAGAGAGATCATGTTGGAAACGACACTGCCCTCACGGAAGAAGTACGTCCACGCCTGTCTCCAGTTAGAGGGATTGGAGTAATCTTCAGTCTGCAGGTCGTAAATCTCAATGCGGGAATTGCCGACTTCCGGCACATAGACCGCAACCTCGTCCTTACCGTCGTTGTCCCAGTCGCCGGTAGCTACCTGCAGGTAGTTTTTCAGCTGATACGGGTTTTCTGCGAAGTTTTCGACCTTTTTGGCGGTCGTGCTGCCTTCGTCGCTGGTGTCGGTCAGATTCGGGTTGCCGATTTCCTTGCTGGTGTCCAGCAGCGTGATCGGATTGCCGTACTTGCCGGATTCAGCATCGCCGAATCGCAGGTACAGACCGCCTTTCGCGCTCAGGTCACCGGCGTAAACCATGACCGTCTGCGAGGACTTGGCGTCACTGCTCGAGGTGAAATGGCCTGCGGCCACGTCTGCCATGGCGTAATTGGTATTGTCGTTCAGCTTGGTAGACGCATTGGTCATGCCGGTCAGATAGCCCTTGGTGGCATAGCCGCCATTGTCCTTGCTGCCCACCGGGAACTGTGCGTATGTGCCGGTAGAGGTGGTTTTACCCTTGGAGATTTCCTTGGAATTGGTTTTAGCCGTCAAAAACTGCTGAGCTTTGGTAGATGTGTTATCATCATTGCCGTACAGCGTGCTTTGAAGGATATTGTCCTTCTGGCTGGACTGGGAAACGCTTGTATTGCATTGCTCTGCGCTTTCACGCTTGTCCAGGTCGATTTTATCCGACGGCAGAACATCACTTGTCAGACCAACGGTATACAGCTCGTACACCGGCGTAACCTTGATGGTATTGCGCCCGTATGGGTTGCTGGGGTCGTTGGCATTAAAGCCGTCGGGCGCTTTGCTCGAATCAATACCGAGCGCCGCAAGCGCGTCCGAGCTGCCGGTATCCGCCGCCGCTGCGCGGATATCAAGCGGGCCGCCTATGCCGGCGATAAGAGCCAGTGCCAGAGCAAGGCTTATGCCGCGTTTGAATTTCATGGTATATTCCTCCTTTTCCCATTCTGCGGTGCGGTGGAACGAGCCGCGCCTGCAGAAAAGAGACTGAAAATTGCCTGCGTTTATCATAGCAGCTTTGCAGCCTGCTGTGCGGTCGGGCACACGAAATGTCCGATTTTCGACACGAAATACACCGATAGGAAAAACAGAGTGAACTACGCGTAAATTCTGTAAAAAATGACACACAATCCGCAGGAATTATCAACAGGCTGTGGATAAAATGCGGCAAAAAACACCCCGGTTTTGTCAGGTGACAAAACCGGGGGAAAAGATGACGAATGCTTTCGGGCAGGGGGTTAAAGCAGCTTGCGCAGCTTGTCCGCAATGAGCCTGCCGAGCACGGCGTGCTCCTCTGCGGTCAGATGAATCTGGTCCGAGCACTTTGCCGCCGTGACAGCCGAGCCGTCCACGAAGGCGCAGCTGTACTTTTCTGCCAGCGTGCGGAACCGTGCGGGCAGAGCACGGATGAGTGCGGCACTGCTTTCGTCAAACATGCCGTAGTAGACGCTGTCTGCAAGGTTTTCGCCCATTTTCGGCGGTGCAACCAGAAGGATCTGCGGTTTCTGCATGGTATTTGACCATAAAAGCGGACTTTGCATCAGCTTGATCGTGCGGTCCATGGCATCGCTGATGGTGAACGGCGAGTGGCCGTACATTGCCTTGCTGTCGTTTGTGCCGAGCATGATAACGATCACGTCGAGCGGATCGTGCGTTGCCAGCAGGGCAGGCAGCATTGCCATGCCGTTTCGGCCGTAATCAATCGGGTCGGTGCTGCAGATGGTGCGTCCGCACAGACCTTCCTCGATAAAGTGCACGTTCGGGAACTGAGCCGCAACCACACCGGTGAAGCGCTTGTCCGCGTCCAGACGGTGCATGGGATTGTCGCCCTGATAACCCCAGGTGTTGGAATCGCCGTAAAACAGTACATTTTTCATTTTTACGCTCTCCTTTGTCTCTATCATAGCATGAAATTGCGGGAATAGATAGGGAAACCGCATTGTATTTCCGCACAGACATGCTACAATAAATACAGATTATTTCCCGGAGGTTTTTCCTATGACCCTGCAGCAGCTGACCTATCTTGTCACTGTGGCCGAATGCGGCAACATCACGGACGCCGCCGAGCGGCTGTTTCTCTCGCAGCCGAGTTTGAGCGCCGCGATTCACAATTTAGAGAAGGAGATGGGCGTTACCGCCTTTGTGCGCTCAAACAAGGGCGTAACCGTTACGCAGGAGGGCGAGGAGCTGCTTTCGTTTGCGCGCATGCTGCTCGAGCAGGCAGACATCATGCAGGAGCACTTCGGCGTGGGCAAAAAGCGCGTGCCCAAGTTTTGCGTGTCATGTCAGCACTATTCGTTCGCGGTGAACGCATTCGTCGAGGTTGTCAAGGAGTACGACGCGGACCAGTACGGTTTTATCCTGCGGGAAACGCAGACCGGTGAGATCATTGATGATGTGGCGTCGGGCAAAAGCGAGCTGGGTCTGCTGTATTTGTCCGAGAGCAACGAAACCGTGCTCTCCAAGCTGCTGCGCAAAAGTGAGCTCGTGTTCGAGGAACTGTTCACTGCCGCACCGCATGTGTTCATCAATAAGGACCATCCGCTCGCAGACCGGAAGTGCATCACGCTCGATGAACTGAAGCCCTATCCGTATCTGATTTTTGAGCAGGGAGACCGCAATTCCTTTTATTTTTCCGAGGAACTGCTCAGCATGCTCGACATGCCGAAAACCATTCAGGTCCGCGACCGCGCAACACTGTTCAGTCTGGTGATCGGACTGAACGGCTTTACGGTCAGCTCGGGCATTATCGACCGCAAGCTGAACAGTCCGAGCATTATTGCGCGGCCGCTCGAGATGGAAGGCAGCATGCGTATCGGTCTCATCCGCAAGAAAAACGTGGTATTCAGCCGCTATGCGGACTCCTATGTGAAGGCACTGAAAAAGCATCTGTCGATAGATTAAAACTGTGAAGGGCGGCAGATAAGACGTATTTGTCAACCGATAGATTTCGTGGCAGGCTATTGTCAGACAGAAAAAGCACCATCGTGTTACCCAAAGAGATAGATAACCATGAGCAACCGGAAAACCCCATCTCGACATATTCTGCTGCGATGATTCAGGTGTGTCGGTGGAGCATCGGAACGATTCGTGGTCGTTCGACATCGCAAAAGCCGCTAAACGGTATACGTTTAGCGGCAGTTTTTTTATCGGTTTCTTCTCCACGTTTCCGGCGCAAACAGCAGAAGCATGGGGAACAGCTCCAGACGACCGGCGAGCATATCGAAAGTCAGCACGATTTTACTCAGCGGGTGCAGTGCACCGAAGTTGGCTGCAGGACCGACCTGATTGAGTCCCGGACCGACGTTATTGATGCAGGTAACGACCGAGGTGAAGCTGGTTACCATATCCTCACAGTGCAGGCTGACAATAAGGATGGAAGTGGCAATGACGATCAGATATGCCACAAGAAAGGCGTTGACCGAGCGCATGACCTCATGCTGGACGCGCTGTCCGTCCATTTTATGCACGCGCACCAGACGCGGATGAATCAGCGACATCATTTCCTTCTTTACGCCCTTGAACAGCAGCAGGATGCGTGAGCATTTCATGCCGCCGCCGGTCGAACCGGCACACGCGCCGATGAACATCAGCAGCACAAGCAGCAGCTTGCTGAATGCAGGCCACTGGTTAAAGTCCACGGTTGAAAAACCGGTGGTCGTGATGATAGACGCAACCTGAAACAGGGAATGGTGGAAGCTCTCGCGCAGCGAACCGAAGCAGCCGCGCACGTTGAAGGCGATCAGCGTGGTAAATACGGCAATCACGCCGAGGTACACGCGAATCTCCTCGATTTTGAACAATTGCTTGAATTTACGGGTCAAAAGCAGAAAATACGCGTTGAAATTGATGCCGAAAAGGATCATAAAGACCGAGATGACATTCTGCAGGTAGGCGCTGTCATAGTGTGCGATGGAATTATTCCAGTTGCCGAAGCCGCCGGTGCCTGCCGTGCCGAGCGAAACGCAGATGGCGTCGAACATCGGCATGCCGCCGAGCAGCAGCAGAATAATCTGCAGAACGGTCAGTCCAAAGTAAATCGCGTACAAGATAAGCGCGGTATCGCGCATGTGCGGCGATATTTTGGAGACCGAGGGTCCCGGGCTTTCCGCGCGCATCAGATAAATGGTCTGACCGCCTGCCAGCGGCAGGACGATCAGCATGAACACTAGAATGCCCATGCCGCCGACCCAGTGCATCAGGCAGCGCCATAGCATAGAGGCATGCGAAAGCGCCTCCACATCGCCGAGAATGGTAGCGCCGGTGGTGGTGAAGCCGGATGCGGCCTCGAAAATCGCATCTACTGCGAACGGAATCTCGCGGCTGAGCACGAACGGCAGGGCACCGGTCACGGCCAGCACCAGCCAGCACAGCGCGACTGCCACAAAGCCTTCGCGTGCGTAGAACTTGGTGTTTTTCGGCTTGTATTCACACAGAATGCCTGCGCCGACCATACAAATCAGTGCGGTGGCGATATAGGCAGGCAGCTCGGGTTCACGGTAAATGACCGCGGTAAACGCGGGCAGCAGCAGGAACAGGGACTCAATGCCCATCAGCCAGCCGATCAGATAGCGGACGATTGCGAAATTCATTTTTCGCGCCCTCCGGCTGTCGGCAGGAAGATATCCTGAAGGTCGTTCATGCCCTCGAAGGTGGAAACGACGATAACCGTATCGCCTTCATGCAGCACATCGTGGCCGCGCGGAATGATACGCTTGCCTCTGCGGTTGATGCAGCATAGCAGAACATCCGGACGAATCGGCATATACTGCAGGGGAACACCGGTGAGATGGTGCGCCGCAACACGGAACTCAAGCGCTTCTGCGCCGTCCAGCTGATGCAGGGTCTCCACGTTGGAGCCCATCGAGTTCTGCATCGCGCGGGTGTACTGGCTGATCAGCTCGGCGGTGGTCTGCTTGGGGCGAATCACCTTGCCGATCGGCATGCTGGCAATGACTTCCTCAAAGTTCACACGGTTGACCTTGGTGAACAGCTTCGCACGGGAATGACGGCCGGCGTGCAGCGCAAGCAGGATGTTCTCCTCGTCCATGCCGGTGAGAGCCGCGAAGGCCTCACAGGTTGCCAGCCCCTCCTCATCGAGCAGGTTGCGGTCGGTGCCGTCGCCGTAGATGATGGTCGCGTTTGGGAGCATTTCGGACAGTGCTTCGCAGCGTTCGAGTTTGTTTTCGATAATCTTGACTGCAATGCCGGAATTCAGCAGGATTTTCGCAAGAAAGTACGAGATTTTGCCGCCGCCGACCAGCATCGCAGAGGAAATGCGCTTGACCGGCAAACCGACCTTCTCGAAAAATTCGCTCTGCTCGTGCGGCGGAATGATAACCGTGATGTTGTCGTTTTCGCGCAGAATGAAGTCGCCCTTGGGAATATAGGTCTGGCCGTCGCGGCGGACCATACACAGCAGCACGTCCGTGCGGAGCAGAGGATTGACCTCGCAGACCGCCATACCGTCTAGGCGGGACTCGTGCGGGATTTTGAGGTCGAGCAGCTCGATGCGTCCGCGGGCAAACGTGCTGACGCGGATGGCCGACGGGAAGCGGATCAGACGCGAAACAACACGCGCGGTGGACAGCTCGGGGTTGATGACCATCGAAATACCCAGCTCATCGCGGATAAAGCCGAGGTCGGATACATATTCCGGATCGCGCACACGCGCAATGGCGTGGCAGCCGGATGCCTTGCGGGCGATCAGACAGGAAAGCAGATTGATTTCGTCATGGGTGGTAACGGCGATGAGCAGGTCGGTATCCTGCACGCCGGCTTCACGCAGAACGTGATAGCTGGTGCCGCTGCCCTTTACTGTAGCAAGGTCGTGTGTGTTGGACAGTTCCTCCAGACGGCGTTCGGATAGGTCAACCAGTGTCAGGTCGTGTCCGGCCGCGCTGAGCTGTCCTGCCAGCTCCGAGCCGACTTTGCCGCAGCCTACAATAATGATGCGCATAGCGCACCTCCGATCTATTTCTCTATAGCTGTGCTCTGTTGACACAGTCTTGATACGCATATAGCGATTATAGCGGTTTGACCGAGAAAAAGCAATATCCAGACAGGAATTTTGCAGGAGTTTAGCGGAAAACCGACAAATAGGGAGAAATGGTCGGTGTATAGCTGATAATAGTATGCCCGAAAAAAAGGAAAAACCACCCGAACGGGTGGTTTTCACTGCGGATTAAAGTTCCACGACAGGTCACTTAAACTGTGTATAAGTGGTATCGCTTGCGTAGCCGTCGCTGTCGGTCTGGTGCATGGAGACCAGATTGCCGTTATCATCAAAGGTACGGGTATCGGTCGAGAGTGTGCCGCCTTCAATGGTCGAGCGGGTGGTCTGCGTTTTGCCGTCCATCGAGTACACGGTGAGCACTTCTAACACGATGCCGCTCTCGTCTACGGTGACTGACTGGATGAGCCGTCCCTGACTGTCATAACGGTTGTCGGTGGAGGAGGTGATATTGTCCTCGCCCTCGTAGGTGCGGGAGGACAGCACGTCGCCGTTGGTGTTCATTCCCATGCGGACGACCATCAGCTCGTTGCCGTCTGCGTCGTAAACCGTGTTGACTGCAGAGGACTGACCGTTGTCAACCTCGGTGTAAACCGTCTCGGAGGAGACCGAAAGTTCGCCGTCCTCGTAGTTTTCCGTGCGCAGAACGCGGTTTTTGTCGTCATAGCTGCGGCGATACTCCGAGGTGGAGTTGTTGGTCTTGTCGGTGGTGACAGCATCCGTACAGTTGCCGTTTTCGTCGTAGGTGTAGTCCGTGTAGGTGAAATTAAGCGGTTCTTCCTCGCCTTCCACGGTCTGCATGGTGTAGGAGCGGAAGGTGCTGCCGTCCTTGTCATGGCAGTTGACCGTGTAGCTGCGGTTGCCTTCCTCCGTGCGCAGCTCCAGTTCATAGGAGGCAGCACGCGGCAGAACGGAAGCCAGCTGTGTCGGCACCTGCTCCATCACGGCAATGCGGCATGCAGGCGTGCGGTCATACGCGATGGTGGCACCGAGCACGATGACCGTGCTTACAATACAGGAAATAATGCGTTTGATCATATTTTTGTTCCCCTAAAATAATTAAGGTATAATAATTTCGGTAATCAAGGTGATTCCGGAAAAATGCAGCCGAACCGGAATTCGGCTGCATTCAGCGTTGCTGGATTTTTACTGCGGTGTTGCCTCAGTTACTTTACGATTTCCTTCGCTGCAGCGGTCAAAGCCTCGACCTTTTCTGCGGCCTCGGCCTTGTTCTCGCCCTTGGCCATGATGTAAACCTTGACCTTCGGCTCGGTGCCGGACGGACGGATGATAAAGGTTGTGCCGCCCTCGAGCTCGTAGTACATCACGTTCTGACCCTTAAGCTCCATCGGCTCGGACTTGCCGTCTGCCATGCAGGTACGGGTGCCCGGCATGTAGTCGCGGGTGTAATCGACCTTGTGGGTGCCGATCTGGGTCAGCGGCTTGTCGCGCAGCTCCTGCATGAGCTCCTTCATGCGCTGCAGGCCGGAAACGCCCGGCATAACGATCGAAATGGTCTGCTCGCAGTAGCAGCCGTACTTTTCGTACATCTCTTCCATTGCGTCGTACAGGGTCTTGCCCTGGGTGCGGTAGTAAGCCGCCATCTCGGCGATCAGCATGGAAGCGGTAACGGCATCCTTGTCGCGGGCATAATCGCCGCACAGGTAGCCGTAGGACTCCTCGAATGCGAAAATGTACTCGTGCGAGCCGTCCTGCTCGAACTGCTTGATCTTCTCGGCAAGGAACTTGAAGCCGGTGAAGGTGTCGAAGCACTCAACGCCGTTCTTTTCAGCCGCCGCGCGCGCCATCTCGGTGGTAACGATGGATTTGAGCACCGCCGGATGTGCAGGCATGGTGTTCGTCAGCTTCTTTGCGGTGATGATGTAATCGGTGAGCAGCACGCCGACCTGATTGCCGGACAGGGTGACATACTCGCCGGACTTGTCCTTGAGGACGATGCCGGTACGGTCGGAGTCCGGGTCGGTGCCGATGATCAGATCAACATCGTTCTGCTTTGCCAGCTCGATGGCGAGCGTAAAGCCTTCCTTGTACTCCGGATTCGGGTTTTTAACGGTCGGGAAGTCGCCGTCGATCTTCATCTGCTCCGGCTCACAGATAATGTGCTTGTAGCCCAGACGGCGCAGGATCTCGGGCACCAGACGGTAGCCGGCACCGTGGAACGGCGTGTACACCAGCTTGAACTCATCGGCAACCTGCTTTACGCAGTCCGGATTTACCGCAACCTTAATGACTTCGCCGAGGTAAGCCTCGTCGGTCTCCTTAGACAGAATACGGATCAGACCGTTTTTTACGGACTCATCGTAGTCTGCAGTTTTTACACCGGTGAAGATATCGGTCTTTGCCATTTCGCTGGCAACCACGTCTGCCTCGGCCGGAGGAAGCTGCGCGCCGTCCTCCCAGTAAACCTTGTAGCCGTTGTACGCCTTCGGGTTGTGGGAAGCTGTGATGTTGATGCCTGCGATGCAGCCGTAGTGACGGACAGCGAAGGACAGCTCCGGGGTCGGACGCAGCTCATCGAACAGCAGCGACTGGATGCCGTTTGCGGCCATGATGCACGCAGACTGCTTGGCGAACTCGGCCGAGAAATGGCGGGAGTCGTATGCGATGGCAACGCCGCGGTCCATTGCGGCCTGACCGTTCGATACGATCAGGTTTGCCAGACCCTGTGCAGCCTGACCGACGGTAAAGCGGTTCATGCGGTTGAGGCCGACGCCCAGTACACCGCGCAGACCGGCCGTGCCGAACGACAGCGGCGCAAAGAAACGGCTTTCGATTTCTTCCTGATTATCTGCAACAGCAGCCAGCTCGGCATGCTCGTCCGCAGAGAGGGCAGAGCAGTCCAGCCAACGCTTGTATTCCGACATATAATCCATTGGTATCACCTCATCGTGTTAGTTGGCGCATCGCCGCTTTCAGCTGACGGATTGCCACTATCTAAATTATACAATATCCGGCTGTCAATGCAAGGGGTTTTGCGCGAATTTGTGAAAAGATTCCATGAAGCAGAGTGATGATATACAAAACGGCAGAGCAGAAATTGTACGTTCTGTGAGGATACCGGAAAATTCTGCGAAAATGCGGAACCAAAACCGGCAGCGGGCCGTCTATTTAGTCAAAAGCCCTGTCTCGAGATAAAAATAACAGTACACAAATAAACAAAAGAATGGTAGAATAAAGGTAAATTATAATAAGAGGTGATAGCTTTGAAAAAAGTCCTTTCCGCCGTACTGACAGCGGCGCTGCTGGTCAGTACCGTGCCGGCTGCCTTTGCGGCTTCGGATATTGATGGCCACTGGGCAAAGTCCTACATTACTGAGCTGCATGAAAACGGCATTATCAATCGGTCTGCCAGCACGGGCAACTACGGCCCGGATGACAAGGTAACGCGCTGGGAGTTCATGCGCTATATCAACCGCGCGTTCGGCTTTACCGAAAAGGCGGATATCAGCTTCTCGGATGTCAATTCGAGCGATGTTTTCTACGAAACCGTGCAGATTGCGGTCAAGCAGGGCTATATTAACGGTGTCGGCAACAACCGTATGGCGCCGGAGGGCACGCTGACCCGTGAGCAGGCGGCAACCATCCTCGGCCGACTGCACAAGTACACGCCGACGGCTGACCTGTCTGCGCTGGATATGTTCTCTGATCGGGCCAAGCTGAGCGATTACAGCAAATCCTACGTTGCGGAAGCGGTCAAGCAGGGTTATATCAACGGCTACACGAACGGCACCTTTAAGCCGCAGGGCACGCTCAGCCGAGGCGAAATCGCCAAAATGCTGTACGGCTATATGGGTACCTCGCTGAATAAGAACGGCAACGTGTACTCGCAGGCTACGCTCAAGAGCGATACTAAAAACGTTACGATTTCCGTACCGTGCACGCTGGCCGATGCGGATATCAAGGGCAATCTGTACATCACTGAGGGCGTTCTGGCGGGCAATGTAACGCTTGAGGATGTCACCGTTGCGGGCGATATCATCGTCAGCGGCGGCAATGTAACGCTGGATGGTGTTTCCGCACTCGAGATGGTCGTCTCCAACCCGACCGGACTGACCCCGCAGGTCATTGCGACCGGCAATACCAACATCGGCACCACCGAGGTAAAAACCTCTGCAACGCTGACCGAGAGCAATCTGGCAGCGACTGCAGGCGGCTTCTCCGATCTTAAAATGAACGGCAGCAGCGTCAGCCTGACGCTGGATGCAGCTGTCTGGGACGTTGCCAATGAGCAGACCGGCACCATCCTGACGACCGGCAGCACCTCCATCAGCACGCTTACCGCGAACGGAAGAACCACTGTCACCGGCGGCGGCTCGGTCCAGAAGGCGGTGCTCAACTCCAACGGCTGTGAGCTGACCATGCAGCCGACCAGCGTTGAGCTGGCGAGCGGCGTCACCGCGAAGATTGCCGGCAAGGACGTTGCGGCGTCCACCAGCGTTTCGGTTTCTCCGTCCACGCTGTCTATCGACGTGAACAACAAGGACGCGATCGCGTTCTCCTACGAATTCACCTTCAACGCGGACAAGAACGATCTGACCCGTGTTTCGGTCAACGGCACCAATCTCAAGCAGGGCACGGATTACAACCTGCTGAGCGACAAGAACGGCATCCGCGTGTACAAAACCTATCTGTCCACGCTCAAGGCGGGCACCTACACCGCAGAGCTGACCTTTGAGGACGGCTCCAAGGCAGCCATCGGTCTGGCGGTCAGCAACTCGGCGCAGAGCGCAGTCAGCCCGAGCCAGATTACCTTTGACAAGTACGAGCAGTCCGCAAACTATGCCGATCAGACCGTAAACGTTGTTCTTCCGGCGGGCACGCGTCTGGATTCCGTCAAAATCGGCAGTACGGTGATCGAGCGCGGCACGGATTACACCTATAATGCAGCGAGCGGCACGATCCGTCTGCTCAAGGAGACGCTTGCCAAGAAGAGCAAGGGCACTTATACGGTTACATTCGTACCCAATCAGGGTTCGTCCTTTACCTGCTCGCTGAGCGTGGTAGATACCGCGCCGGTGAACGAAGTGGTTCCGGGCACGGTCGATTTTGACGCGAACACCTCGTCCGGCGGCTACGCCGATCTGGTGGTAACGCTGAACATGGTAGACGGTGCAAAGCTCAAGAATATCCGCTCGAACGGCAAGACGCTCGAGGAGAACTGGCAGTACAAGATCGAGGGCAGCAAGGTTACGATCAACAAGTCTGCGGTTGCGGAATTTGGCAAGAACGGCGCATCCTACGCGGATTTCGTTTTTGTGATGAGCAAGGGTCAAAGCCCGACGCTGCGTGTCAACTACGTTACCACTTACGCGCTGACGGCTTCCGTGGTTGATGATCTCGGTCTGCCGATTTCGGGCGCGTCCGTCACCTTCACGCCTTCGGACGCGGAGAGCGGCACGGCAGCGCAGACGCTGACCACCGGCTCGGACGGCACGGCAACCGTTTATGTCAAGCGCGGCTCGTACGTTGTAACGGCAACGCATTCGCGCTTTACCGCGGCGGTTACACAGACGGTCAAAATCTCTGCAGGCCGCACGGTCAAGCTGACCGGCGAGATTCTCGAGAATGTACAGCTGGTTGTCACCAACGCGTACGGCGCACCGCTGTCCGGTGCGGTTGTCACGGTCGGCGGCAAGAGCATCACCACCGGCACGGACGGCACGGCGTCGTTCAGCCTCAAGCGCGGCAGCTATGTGGCACAGGTGGCGTGCACCGGCTACTCCGCACAGAGCGTACAGCTTTCCGTAACCGATTCGATTCGTGAGCGCGTACAGCTCAAGTAATTTCTCAAAAATGCAAGCCGCCCGGTTTTCCGGGCGGCTTTTTTGTGCGCTTTTACAGGCGGATGAGGGATAGGGCGCAAGGGCGTCAGAACGGCGCACGGCGGCTTGCGGTTGGGGCGCGATAGGGAAATAAATAGGGCGGCCTGTGGCACGGCGCAGAGCGGCGGCAGACCGCTGGCGGGTGAGGGGATAAGAAAACCCCCGAGGAGATTTGGATGGGTGGTCATAAAACAGTAACCCACGAAAATTACTGATATATGGCATCTGTCTGACAGGGTTGGAAAACATGAACCAGGCATCATCGAGATGAAAATCTTGATGATGCCTGGTTTTTATGTGCCACAATGCTTTTCCAACAACCCAACTGTTACCGTATGGGTACAGTGCTGGAATACATTCAACGCACATCAGGAGAATGCTATCTTTACTGCATTGCTCCACGCATAAGAGAAACCGGGTTCGCCATTTAAGAGTAACCCCAGTTTTTCTGTGGAAAGACAATTCCTGAATTGCAGAAATGAACATTCTTGAATTGTGCTTTTGACAATTCAAGAGTTGTCAAAAGCACAAGGTAATAATACTGATTATAATAAGACGGATATTAGTAAGACTGATCCTATCCTTTCTGTTCCGATAAGATGGAAAGGACAGGAAAGCTCTGCATCGCAAATTTTCGATGATAATGCGGAGTGTCCTTTTATTTCTTATTTTCTATAATAAAGCGTTTTTGGGTCTTGTCGAATATAGATGAACAGTTGAGATTTTCACTTTTTCGTGATATATTAAACATCAAGAACTTATATGCGTTTGTAGAGGTAGGAGGAACTATGGCAGTATCCTATAAAAAATTATTTCATTTGTTGATTGATAAGAATATGACTGCTGCCGAGCTGCAAAAGAAAGCCGGTTACAGTGCCAATATTTCAACCCGTCTGCGGAATGACACCTACATTTCCTTGGAGTCGGTAGAAAAAATATGTTGGGTACTGAATTGTGAAATTGACGATATCGTGGAATTCGTCCCGGATGAATCAAAGAACACGGAGGAATCTTGCCGTGAGTGAGGCATTGAACATCAAAAAATTAGAGGCTGATTTGTGGGAATCTGCCGACCTGCTGCGGGCGGGTTCCAAACTGACCTCCAATCAGTATTGTATGCCTGTTCTTGGCCTGTTGTTCCTGCGCTATGCATACAGCCGGTTCAAGAAGGTGGAGGCTGAGATCCTGAAGGATCGCCCCATGCGCCGTGGCAGAGTGATGCCGGTAGAAGCCAGCGACTTTGCCGAAAAGAGTGCGCTGTTTCTGCCCAAGGAGGCCCAGTATGATTATCTGGTGAATCTGCCGGAGGACATCACCGCCATGGGACTGCTGAACCGTCAGGGCGAAGTCATGGGTAGTCTGGGCGAAGTGGTCAACAATGCCATGGAGCTTGTGGAGGAGCAGAGCGAGCAGCTCTCCGGCGTCCTGCCGAAGGAGTACACCATGTTCTCTGATGAGCTGCTGGGAGAACTGCTTCGTATCTTCAACAACAATGCGTTGGACGATGTGGGCGGCGATGTGATCGGTCGCATCTATGAGTATTTTCTCAATAAATTTGCAAAGAACATCGCATCGGACGATGGAGTGTTCTTTACGCCCAAATCTCTGGTCAAGATGATCGTCAATATTCTGGAGCCCACCTCCGGCATCCTGCTGGACCCTGCCTGCGGAAGTGGCGGTATGTTTGTTCAGACCGGCGATTTCGTGAACCATGCAGGCATGGTGGCCAACAATACCATGACCTTCTACGGTCAGGAAAAGGTGGAGTACAACGCCAAGCTCTGTCTGATGAACATGGCGGTCCACGGTCTGACCGGCGTGGTGAAGTCCGGCGATGAAGCCAATTCTTTCTATCATGATGCCCATAATCTGGCGGGCTGTTGCGACTATGTGATGGCAAATCCGCCCTTCAACGTAGACAAAGTGAAAGCAGAATCTGCCCAGAGTGCGGGCCGTCTGCCCTTTGGCCTGCCTGCCATCAACAAGGCTAAGGAGTTTGGCAATGCCAACTACCTGTGGATTTCTTATTTTTACGATTACTTGAACGAGAATGGCCGTGCCGGTTTCGTTATGGCCTCTTCTGCCACCGACAGTCAGGGCAAAGACAAAGACATTCGGGAAAAGTTGGTTCAGACCGGTCATGTGGATGTGATGATCAGTGTGGGCAATAACTTCTTCTACACCAAGAGCCTGCCCTGCACCCTCTGGTTCTTTGACAAGGGCAAAGCGAAGTCCTTGCAGGACAAGGTGCTGTTCATTGATGCCCGGAATTACTACACCGTGGTGGACCGTACCCTGAACGAGTGGAGCGAGTGGCAGCTCCGAAACATGAACGCCATTGTTTGGCTGTATCGGGGCGAGCAGGAGGCCTATCAAACCCTGCTGGGTGAATATCACTCTGCCATCACGGAAGGGCTGTACGACATCCGCAGGATCGAGCATTACTTCTTACAGAAGCTATCTGGCGAGCACACGGAGACCATCCGGAAGGCCGCACAGGCGGTGAAGGCAGAGACGGAAACGCCCATGGAAAAGCTGAACCAGCTGGAGCAGCAGCTGACCGGGCTGAAATCTACCGTTTCTGAAACCGTCCAGTCTGTGATCGCCTACTATACGTCCATGAGCAAGAGCAACTACAAGGTGCTGCAACAGCAGTTCAAGCAGAAGCACGGCTTTGCACTGGAGGGCCTGCCTGCGGTCAAGAAGCAGCTGAACGCCGCCGTGGAGGCCGCCACCGCCGAGGTGGATGAACTGCTGACGGTGCTGCATGAGGCCAAGTGGCTATATGAAAAGTTCGGCGAGGGCGAGTACCAGGACATTCCCGGTCTGTGTAAGATCACATCCCGGCGGGAAATTGAGGACAAGGGTTATTCCCTGACCCCTGGTGCTTATGTAGGTGTTGCACCGCAGGAGGATGATGGTGTGGACTTTGCAGAGCGTATGAAAGAAATCCACAAGGAGCTGCTTTCTTTGCAGGCAGAATCCAACCAGCTGATGGAAACCATCTCCAAGAATATGGAGGAGATGGGGTTATGATTGCAAAACTAAAAGATGTCTGTGAATTTATTGTGGATTGTCCTCATACAACAGCTCAGGATGAAGGACAGGGATATCCGCTAATAAGAACACCGAATATAGGAAAAGGACGATTTGATTTAGATGGTGTCCACAGAGTGTCCGAAGACATATATAAAAAGCGGAATTTGCGGGCTACTCCACAAGATAATGATTTAATCTTTGCTCGTGAAGCACCAGCTGGAAATGCGGCAATTATTAAAAATGGCAATAAGTTTTGCTTGGGACAACGGACAGTGCTGATTAGGCCAAATCCCCAGCTTGTATGTCCCGATTTTTTAACCTATTTTTTATTAGCACCTCAACAGCAATATGGATTGCTTGGAACAGCTAATGGAGCAACAGTTGCCCATGTCAACCTTCCGACAATTCGAGAACTTGAAATAGATATCCCATCTCTGGAAGAGCAATGCCATATTGCCAACATTCTTTCTGCCTATGATGACTTGATTGAAAACAACCAGAAGCAGATCAAGCTGCTGGAAGAAGCCGCCCAGCGGCTCTATAAAGAGTGGTTTGTAGACCTGCATTTCCCCAGTTGGGAGAACACCACTATTGTTGATGGGGTTCCAGAGGGGTGGAGTTTGTGTACTCTGGAAGATGTGATCGAGTTTGATCCCAAAATCAAGCTGGATAAAGATCGCTTAAAAGAATCCGTGCCAATGTCCGCACTCAGCACAACTTCCATGATTTTGAATCGAGCTGAGTTCACCGAGACATATTCTAACTCCGGCTCCAAATTTCAAAATGGAGATACCCTTTTGGCCAGAATCACTCCCTGCTTGGAAAACGGAAAAACGGCCTTTGTGTCTGGAATAGAGTCGGAAGAGGGGGCAGTTGGCTCAACAGAATATATCGTAATGAGAAGCAAGAAAATCAATCCTTATATGGTATATCTGATAGCCCGTTCCGATGAATTTAGAAATTACGCCATCAACAGTATGAGTGGAAGTGATGGTAGACAACGGGTCAAAGCAGATAAGTTGAAAGACTAACTATTAAAACCTGCAAAGGAAAGTCAAGGGGGAAAGAAATAGTTTTTTAAGAATGAAAA
>ERZ773248.434-NODE-434-length-54611-cov-11.677139_pt1 | contig 54611 bp, 63 predicted proteins | sample MGYA00580518_ERZ773248 | MGnify/ENA primary metagenome ERZ773248 (study PRJEB29015, sample SAMEA2737762) | human gut metagenome | biome: human gut; feature: human-associated habitat; material: faeces | place: China | collected 2012 ...
GCTAACCACAAGGGCTAACGGGCTTCGTTGTTTTATAGTTATCTAAAGGAATGAGAGTAAAGTGTTGCACCGGATTCCCGGTGTGCTACTTTATGAGGGGGAGATAGTTGAATTTGTCTCTCTCAACTATCTAAATTTATTATAAAAAACAAATATGTCTAAAGTATGTTAAATTCCTTAAAGAAATCGGAAAAATCTTAAGAAGAACTTAAGAGGTTATAAATAATCTAAAAACGCTACATTCCAAGTAAATCAATGGGTGTAGCGTTTTTGCGTGGTGAGTGTTAAGGCGATTTGTCCAAAATCTGTCCAAAATTGGAAAATTATGCAAAAGGTAGGAACTTAAAAGTTGGGGTTATTTCCACTATATTTATAGTGAGATTCCAGTATCTTTTACTTACATGGTTATATCCAAGTCGGATTATCTTCTTTATATTTATAGCGAGTTACATTATCGAATTCTTTTTCAAGACGATATCGAATAAAGAATTCGATATCATCATATATCTTGTCGAGTTCAGAAGAAGTTAAGTGAATTTTCCGGCCTTTTGTGTCTGCATAAATGACATCGTATTCGGGTGTGGTATCAAGTCTCCTTTTTGCAAAATCAATTTTTTTGTTAATGGTATCTTCGGTATCATCTGAACTAATGTACAGTTGTTGATATCGGGTGTTTGATTTTGATATTTCTGAATATCCTGCACGAGAAATCAAAAAATTTATACAAGCATATTTTTGGCCGTAATCGTTTAAAGAAGCGCGGGTTTCATCTAAACCAGTCATGAAATCATCATATCCAAGAAGATATTCTTTTCTTACAAGTAATACTTTCGAAATTAAAGAAGCATATTCTATAGATAGACTACGAAGTCCGCGTTCAACACTTGATAAATGTTTTTCGTTTCGTATTTTGCCATTATTTTCTGGAAGTTTTTCAATAAGCTCTGTTAATTTTTGCTGGGTATACCCCATTCTTTTTCTGCATTCTTTTAAACGTTTTCCGCAAAGTATCTTTTTTTCATCTGTTTTGGTTACCACTTAGAATCCATCCTTTCGTATTTGCTGAAAAGGTAACATAAAAAAAGTAATCAAAGATGTGTAGTTTTGGTAACATCTTTGTTACTATAATATCACAGCAGACGATAACAGTCAATGATAGCAAACAGCAGACGAAAAGGAGAGTGATAATAATGACTAAGAGAGTTGCGGATAACGTGCATTTAGAAACTAAGATGGGAAGAATTGATCAAGCGTGCAAAAGGTATGGACTTGGTCGATGCACGATGCAGAAATTTGCGAGAGAAGCAGGGGCAGTTGTGAAAGTAGGGAAGTGTTGTTTATATAATTTTTCTATACTGGATGCTTATGTTGATCAAATTTCCGGGGAGGTGTAAAGATGGAGGGAAAAGAATTAGTTGAGATTATTCCCATCGGTCGGGAGAATGCGATTCGGTCAGAGGATCTTGCTCGACTTGTCGGTGCAAAAGGCATTCGTCAGTTGCAGGACATGATTGCCACGGCAAGACTGCAAGGTTACTTGATCTGTTCGGGGCGCGGTGCCGGATACTGGCGGCCGGCAAATCGAGAGGAATTACGTTCATTTGTGAGGACAACCGAGTCACGGGCATTGAATACGCTTAAGGTTTGTCGGGGCGCAAAAGAACGGCTCGAACAGACCGAGGGACAGGAATATTTTACGGGCGGAGGGCAAATAAATGGCTTCTAAGAGGATGTTTAGTCTGACCGTTGCGGACACGGATCTGTTTTTGGACATGCCTTCCAGTAGCCAGGCATTATATTTTCATCTTGGACTTCGGGCAGACGATGACGGCTTTGTTGCTTCTCCGAAGAAAATTGCAAAGATTTGCGGATGTGGCGATGATGATTTAAGAATTCTTGTTAGTAAGCGATTCATTCTTCCTTTTGAATCAGGGATTGTTGTTCTTACACATTGGCATCTGAACAATAATCGTATTAAGACGGACAGATACAAACCGACACTTTACAAGGATGAAAAAGCAATGTTGTCACTGGAAAATGGAATGTATTTTTTTAGTGGTTCCAATTTGGAGACATCATGGAACCAATCTGGAACCAATGTGGGACCGCAGAATAGATTAGATGAGAATAGATTAGATGAGAATAGGAGAGGTAGTAATGGGGGAAAATCGTCCCGATTTATCCCACCCACTGTGGAAGAAGTAAGCGAATACTGCCGTGAGCGAGGAAATAATGTAGATGCTCAATGTTTTGTTGACTTCTATTCTTCCAAGGGGTGGTACATTGGCAAATCAAAGATGAAAGATTGGAAAGCTTCTGTACGGACATGGGAGCGAAAAGAACGTAGTAATAATCAGAGCAGAACAGCAGAGGATGGATTGGGGGGATGGTTAGATGCTTAGGGAAGAAGCGGCAAAGCTATTGATGATGATGCAGGGTGCGTATCCAAACTATAAGCCGTTGGACAAGACCGTTACGGTTAATACTTGGCATTTAGCATTATCAGATATTTCGTTTGATTTGGCACAGCAAGCGTTTCTGGCATATTTACGGTCGGATACAAGTGGATTTGCACCGGCACCGGGGCAGTTGATTGCTTTGGTTCAATCGCTTCACACACCAAAGCAAATGAACGAACTCGAAGCGTGGACGCTTGTTGAAAAGGCGATTCGGAACAGTTCATACAATTCAGAATCAGAGTTTTCCAAGCTACCGCCGTTGGTTCAAAAGGCGGTTGGTTCTCCGGGACAATTACGATCATGGGCGATGGACGAAGAATATAACGGACAGGTGGCATCATCCAATTTTATGCGTACATATCGTACTGAGGCAAAGCGACAAGAAGAATATGAGAAAATGCCAGATAATTTAAAGCAATTAATTGACCAAACCAATGCAAACTCATATTCGGCTCAAATTCAGCAGAAAAATCAAGAGGCAATGAAGATTGCATTAAAAGGAGAAACGGCAAAAATAGAGGTAAATGAAGAGATTACGGGCATATCTCAGCAATGCAATGACCGGTTACAAAATTTAAAAGCAACGTTACAGTCTGGAAATGAATAAGATATACATATCTGTTGCCATTATCGGGCAAAGTTGGCAGCAGGATGCACCTTTCAATCATTTTAACATGGTAGGAGGTGTGTGGCAATGGTGGAACTGAGGATAGAAAGAGAAAACAGGATGGCAAGGTTGTATTTCATACAGGGAATTTGCGTGAAAAAAAGGGGGAAGATCTGGATAGCGGATGTACTGTTGAAAGAAGTAAGGCTCAGAGATAACACAAAGGCGGTAGGAATCAAGCTGTGTGCGAGGACGATAGAATCAATGAAAAAGCTTATCATTGACTTAGCACAGTTGTATGGCGTACACGAAACGTTATGCGTGAGAATCCCGGAAAGTGAGGAAGAGGGAGTGCTATGGTCGTACCAGGTGGAATGGTGAGAAAGTGCTAACATTTGCCAACATTTTGAGGAGATATAAGCAAAAGCATAGCAAAAAAAGCTTCGGGATTTTAAGAAATGTTAAGACAAGCGAACATATACTGATGCAACAGAAAAACATGACATTTGGGACATATAGGGAAAAAGACAACGGGGGTGATGATTTGATTGCTGAGAAATGCAAAGGTTAAAGCATATATTGCGGAAAAAGACAGCGGAGGTGATGATTTGATTCAACGAATAGAATGGGATGATAGATAGATGAAAGAAAAACTTACAGCGAAGCAAAAGAAATTCGCATTGGAATTTCTGATCTCTGGAAACATAACAGATGCGGCAAAGAAAGCCGGATACAGTGAGCGGTCAGCAAGACAAATAGGATCGCTGAATTTGACAAAACCGAATGTTGTTGAGTACATGAACGAGGTATTGAATAAAGCGAAAAGCGAAGAAGTGGCAACGACAGAGGAAGTCTTGGAATTCCTTACATCTGTGATGCGTGGAAATGTAGCGGAGCAGTTTGGATTAAATCCGGCTATAGCTGACAGAACCAAGGCGGCGCAACTGCTCATGAAGCGATTCAATGACGATCAGCGGATGAACCTGGAACTGACAAAGTTAGAGATCCGATTTAAAGAGAGTATGCCGGAAGTACATGAACGAGATAACTTCCTTGATGCTCTGAATATTACAGCAAATGAAGTTTGGAACAATTGACTGAATAGAAAAGGAGAAAAAACATGAAGGTATTTTTAATAATCATTTTATTGGCGATTTTTACAGTGGAGTTTTTTAACTTCTGCACAAATGCAATGATTTGGTCAAGCATCGATAGAAAGGGGAAAGAGCATGAAGAAAAGAATGATGCAAGAAACTAAGAAAGTCATTGCGGTGAAAAATGGACAGATAACAATAGGGTTTCCAAGTGGCATTATAAGCGTGCTTAATATGGGACGGAAAATGATGCGAATTGTGAAAAAAGATTTAAAACTTATGAAGAAATATCCGGCAAAAGAACGAGAAATTGAAGAACGGATGAATAAGAAGCTTGCGACAGAATTTGAAAAAGTATTTGGGAAAGGAGCTTGTAAAAAGGTATATGGAGTAGACAACCCAACATTTCCTCATCACGAAAAATTTATAAGACAAATAGATTTCTTATTTGATGAGTGGATGAGGTAAATGTAACAAAATATAACCGGCTATTAACGGAAATAGTCGCTGACTGCAAGAATTAGCAGTAGAAAGGATTACTATGGCACAGACAGACGGTAGCATTGTTATTGATACTGAAATAAATTCTGATGGGTTACGTGCCGGCGGTAAAGAGATAGAAACAACCTTAAGGAAAACGGCAAATAACCTTAATGATGTTAGTAAAGAAGTAAAACTTACTTTGAACAAGCAAATAGATTCGTTCTCAAAACTTAACCGGGAGTATGCACGGCAATCCGAAAAAGTAGGAGAGTTGAAAAGAAAGGTAGCCGAATATGGAAATCAGAAGATTCCGACAGAGGAATATAAGACTTTACAGGAAAAGATAGAGACCACTACTGAAAAAATGAATGAGCTTATAAAGGCACAGGAGTGGTTTAAATCTAATGGTGGAGATGTTAATTCCAATATATATAGAGATCAACAGCGGTACGTGGACGAATTGGAGAATTCGATCAAGAACGCCAAAGATAAATTAATTGATTTAGAGAAAAGCGGTAAAGCATTTAAAAGCGTTGAAAATACGGAACTTCCGAAATCTGATATGGAAAAGCTTGCAGTGGCAGAAAAGGAACTGGCAGCAGAGGAAGACAAACTGACCACTATTAATGATCGCTTGAATACATCTTATATGTTGATTAAAAATTCCATTAAAGATTATGGCGGCGCTATATCGTCAGTATCGGAAAAAACGGGATTTTTAGAAAGTATGTTTAACGGAGTAAAGATAGCGGCGCATACTCAAACATTGATTCTTGAAAAAATGGGAAAAGTACTAAGAGAATTGCCACTGAATATAGTGAGAAAATCAGCAGATGCTTTAAAGAATAGCTTTTTGAGATTGGGCAATGCAATTAAGGGTGCATTTACAAATAAGATTTCATCGATTTTAAGCAGGATGAAATCGGGCATATTCGGAATAAATAGAGCATCAGATAAGACATCCATGTCGATGGGAAGAATGTTGAAAATGTCCTTATTGATGAGCGTAGCATTTAGAGCCTTTTCGTTAGTTATGAGCGGGATTAAAGATGGTTTTGACAATTTGTCACAATATTCCGGCGAAACTAATAATAGCTTATCCTCGTTGTGGAGTAGTTTGGTACGCTTGCAAAACTCACTCGCAACAGCATTTGCCCCGATACTTTCCATAGTGGCACCGATACTGTCTAAATTTATCGACATGATTTCGACAGCTGCAAGCTATGTAAGTATGTTCTTTGCTTTCCTAAGCGGTAAGAAAACATATACGAAAGCTATAGCGGTGCAAAAAGACTATGCGAAGAGTTTGGACAAGACGGCATCCAGTGCAAAGAAAGATGCGGACAGTACAAAAGATGTTGCAGACGCTACAGAGGACGCAACTGACGCTACAGAGGACTATCTTTCACCGTTGGATGATTTAAACCGATACACGGAACAACAGGATAAAAACAATTCCGGTTCTAAAAATCCATCAAGTAGTACGCCGAATACCGGTGGTGGCAGTGGAACGTCACCGATGTTTGAAGAAGTGGCCATTTCGGATATTCCAATCTTGGAAAAGTTAAAGGATATTCTCTCGCAAATATTCAAACCGTTCAAAGAAGCGTGGGACAAAGAAGGAAAAAATACCATTGATGCGGCAAAATATGCCTTTATAAGCCTTAAAGAACTTGCAAAGAGTGTAGGAAAAAGCTTTTTGGAAGTTTGGACAAATGGAACTGGTACAAAAACACTTACGTTGATGTTGCAAATTGCACAGAATATTTTGTTAACAGTGGGAAACATCGCACAGAGATTGAACGAAGCTTGGAATACAAATAGTATAGGGACGAAAATTATACAGAATATATTCAATCTCTTGAATATCATTCTCGGAACTATTGAAAAAATCACTGCGGATACTGCTGAATGGGCGAGCAAACTTAATTTTACGCCATTACTCAATTCAATCAATGCGTTATTGGTTGCGTTACAGCCGCTTACGAAGAACATTGGTGATGGATTGGAATGGCTGTGGAAGAATATTCTTTTACCAATAGCCGGATGGACTATTACAGATGCGTTACCGTCATTTTTGAATATGATAGCGAGTGCATTGAACGCCCTCAATGCGGTAATAGAGCTACTGAAACCATTGTGGGATTGGTTCTGGAATAATGTTCTGAAACCTGTAGGAGTATGGACAGGACAAGCATTTATAGATGCTATGAACAAGATTACAGATTTATTAAACCAGTTTTCGGATTGGTGCAGTAACAATAAAGCTGTTGTGAGGGGGATTACAGAAGCAGTAGCATTGTTCTTTGCAGCATGGACGGGAATAGAAATTTTATCATTCATTCAACAGTCTGGTGGATTAATTAGTACGCTTGGAATGATCAAAGATGCGATAGTCGGATGTACACTTGCTAAACTTGCAGATAAAGCGGAAACAATAGCACTGACGGCTATGTATGCAAAAGATTTTGTTGTATCGCTTGCTTCTGGAACTGCAGAACTTATAAAGCAAGCGGCGCAATTTGTAATTAATACTGGATTAAAAATTGCAGACACTGCCGCACAGGTGGCTATGACAGCGGCAACATTAGCATGGAATGCAGTATGTGTAATTGCAACAGGATTAACTACGGCACTTGGAGTGGCTATCGGTTTTCTAACATCACCTATCGGGTTGGCAATTGTTGCAATCACAGCAATCATTGCAGCTGGTGTATTACTTTACAAAAATTGGGATGTAGTAAAGAATAAGGCAACAGAATTATGTGATGCCGTAAAAGTAAGGTTTCAACAGCTCTCTACATGGATATCCTCTGTATTTGCAAGAGATTGGTCTAAACAATTCGGCATCATCGGTGATTATATGAACGGATGGACAAAAAATATTAAAAATATAATAGATTCAATTAAGCAAATATTCAATGGAATGGTGACTTTTGTGAGTAGTGTGTTATCCGGCAACTGGCGCAGAGCGTGGGAGGGAATTAAGCAGATATTTTCCGGAATATGGAATGCAATGACATCTGCCGTTAAATCTCCAATCAACTTAATCATCAGTTTCATGAATGCTATGCTGAGAGCAGCACAGACAATGCAGAACGGATTTGCAAGTGCTATGAACCACATGAATATTCAGTTGCCAAAATGGTTGCAGAAGTTTACAGGTTGGAGTTCTGTTGGATTTAACTTCCATTACTGGTCTGCTCCGTATATTCCGTATCTTGCGAAAGGTGCGGTAATTCCACCGAACAAAGAGTTCATGGCGGTACTCGGTGACCAGAAGAATGGAAACAACATCGAAGCACCGGAAAGCTTAATCCGGCAGATCGTAAGAGAAGAATCCGGCGGTGGACAGAAACAGCGCATTGAAATCCCTGTATATCTGAAAGGAAAGCAGATATATAAAGCGGTGGTAGAAGAGGGAAAAGTAGTAATGTCACAGACGGGTATGAACCCGTTCGCAATAGCATAGAAACAGATAGGAGGTGATAAGATGGAAGCACAAAGGAAGCAGACTGGAATCCGGGATCGATATATGCCGGATTATGGAATCAATCGCATAGAGGTTGATAAACTTGTGAAATTCTGCAAAGAAGCAAGAGGTGAAGACTTAGTATTACTTTTACGGGCAGCAGTCTTGACCAATGAGGACATAGCAGCAGAGCTATTTACGTGTTTGAAACTGGGTGTCGGTTATGAGGTGATATATAAAAAGCACTGGATCCCGATGCAGAGAAAGGATTTTCAAGGATACAGAAGAAAAACACTGGAAACAGTGGAACGCTTATTACTGATGCGTGATATAGAGATGGAAGAATAGAATTATACTAATGGGAGTAATATAGTTGCCTGTTTGGTAATGCTGTGATATGATACGGACAGGGAAACCAAAAGCAGGCGGCTACCCTCCAACTTCGGAGGGATAAAAACACCCTCCAGACGAAAGAAAGGAGGGCGATGCGATGGTTACATATTCTGACATGATTCAGTTTTGTATATTCATTGTTGCCCTTGTAAGTCTTTGTTATGAGATTTTCAAGGGAAAACGAAGATAGCCGCCAACTACTGCGAATAGTTGACGACTATATAAATAGTTAACAATTATACTCGGGTAGCCGCTTGCGGTTTCCCTCTTGTGTCTTAAATATAGCATATCTGATAAATAGATTCAAGCAGATCAGAAAATAAAGTTAGTATAAATTATTTTATGTGTTCAGAAATTTTTATTCCATTCCCCTCGGCAATTTTAGCAATTTTAAGATAATTTTTTGTCTGTTGATTTTTCATGCGACGATAACCACCGAATGATTTTGGGGCAATATCAGGTAAAGTGGCACGAATAGTGTAATATTCAATTTCATCAATGCCTTTTTGATATTCATTTTCTTTTTCTTTGAGGTAATTACGATAGGATTCTTTTTCGGAATCAGAGCGATCATCTATATAGGGGCGTTGGCTCGCTTTGATAGCATCGACATCGTGACCGTTTTTATCTCTAATAGTATCTGTTCCATCATTGTTAAAAAAATAAGTAGAAATATTATGACGGCACTTAGGGTGAACTCTTCCGGTTTTCATAATTACATCGGGAAGTTTAGGGAAAATATTACTTTTTCCAGAAATACTATAAACGCGACCTTGCAATTTATTGCATTCCGCACAGCAACTGAGATGAGCACTCATTACTACATAATCAGTATGATATTTTTTACAATCTTTAAGGGCATGGTCTAATGATATTTTGTGTAGATTTAAAAGATCAATTGGCTTATTCGGAATATTTTTTACATAGTCATTGATCAATTGCTTTTCTTGCTCGTACTCTTGTAATTTGCATTCGGTGAGTAGAATGTGAGAATAATTTAAATAGTCTTTTAATCTATAACAATTATTGGAAGCAGCTAAAAAAAGATGAATGCGTTTATATAAACAATCAGATTCTTCGATGAATCCATTGTTTCTTAGGTTACCTGCTTTCATTTTTAAAACATATTCCAAACTTCCTGTAATACCATAACCATGCATTATATCTGTTGAAGCAAAAGTTGGAACAGGAATCTGGCATAAATCATGTATAGATTCTAAGTTGTATTTTTCCCCATCAGATACAAGAAACTTTGCATCGTACCAACTGCGGGCATCGGGTGGGGAGGTTTTATACATTTGTCCGTTTTTAAAATATATTATATCAGCTTTTTTTAGGCTGCCAGATGGTATGATTGCTTTTTCCTGTAATGAAAAATCTGAGGCATTTTGGTTTTCTGGAAGTTTAAATACATTCAATATTTTTTCGACAAAATTCATATATGACATCCTTTCTAAACGATGGAGTTTTTATGAATCACGTTCTATAGCTTCATTAACAGAGCGGATAATGAAAGCATTTACACTTTCATTATGTTTTTGTGCATGAGCCTTTATTAGTTCTTTTTGACCTTTAGGGAAAGTGACGTTTATTCGATCATAATTATTTTTTACATATTTATTTACGGCTTTTTGCTGAGCTTTACTTATTTTGGATTCTTCTGCCATTCTATCACCTTCTTTTTTTACTTTTTTAGGAAGATAAAAGTTCACTTTTCCATTACAGTTGATTATAACATACATGTCTATTGATGTAAATATAGAAATATCACAAATATATTGGTGCAAATATATATAGAATGTCAATAGACTATTGGTGCAAATAGATATATAATATAATCACAAGTTAAGAGAAAGCAAACGAACATCCAGAAAAGATGTGAAATCAAAGTCCATATACCTGTGAGCGGCCCGGGTGTTTAGCAATAGTCAGGAAGATGACTTGATCGGAAGCTTTCTAAGACTTACTTAAGAAAGGAGTTGCCGGAAAGATGAAATACAATCTTAGCAAGATTATGTTGAAAGCATGGGAGATTTACCGAAAGTACAATATCAAATTTAGTGAAGCACTTCACAGAGCATGGCTGTCAGCAAAAGCGGAAGAAGTCAACGCTAAACGCATTGAGGTGAGCAAAAAGGCATTAGGAATCACCGAGGATACAAATACATGGTCTGGGTGGAAAAAGCTTGGATATGAAGTAATACACGGCTCAAGAGCATTGTTTGGATGTTCGCTCATCTGGGGTTCTAAAGGTGATGGAGCAGTATATAACGCCCGGTTCTTTGGAAAATCACAGGTACAGGCAATTGTATGAGAAAAGGTGGTAAGAAGATGGAAGAGAATAAAAAACTGGAATGGTACAAAGATGCCATCGTTAAAAGAGTGCAAGAAAGCAATAATCTGCAGTGGTTGAAGCTGATACATATATACGTGACACATTTAAAAGAAAAGGAGAGTTAGAGCATGAAGAACGAAGAAATAACATGGTACAAGAACAGAATAATCAAACTGGTAAAGGAAAGTGAAGATTTACGTCTGTTAAAATCGATACATCGAATAGCCGAGAACTTATTAGGAACAGTCAAAGAGCGGTAAGGGCGGTGAGAGTATGAAGCAGAATGAAGAAGTGATGGAGTATAAAGAAGAATTGCGACAAATGATTGAAAACATAGAAGATACAGATACGATCAAGTATTTGCGTACATTCATAAAAACTTTTTTGAAGGAGTGGGAATAAAAATGATGAATAAATTAACAGCAACAGCACTATTTAATAAAAATTCATGTCTTATCGGTAATAAGGATGTGATTCCAAAAAGCGAAGCGATAAGACTACTGGGAAGTGGGGCTGTTGAATTTGCAGACAGAGCAGATTCCAAATATCAGAATGCTTATGGAATCGGAGATTTTACAATGGAATATTTAACCAGAGAGGGATTTTTTATTGCAGTAACATACAAAAATGTAGAAGAACAGAAGCAAGCAACAAAGGTGAAAGAGACTAATAAGTAAAGCATTTACAGGAAGATAAGGAGAATACAGAAATGAGTAAAAAAGAAAACACAACAGGAACAACAATGGCAACCGAAATCATCAGAGATATGAAGCGAAGAGAGGCAGAAGCAATCGGAGAGCTTTCTGGAATCTTAATGGATCTTGATAAGGTGCTCTATACGTTGGAAGTAGTACAGGAGAATTCCGATATTGTAGGAAAATCAGTAAATGATGGGGCATTGTTTATGATGAACCGTAATCGGATTTACCAGAATTCTTCAATTGCTCATGATTACGTGAGAGGATTCGAACAGAAGCTGACAAAGACTATAGACACATTAGATACTGATGATATTACGGAAGAGGAGCCGGCCGGAGATAGTAATACAGATTCAGCCGGAGAAACTCATACACAGGAGATGGAGAGCAAGAAGAAATTCATTGTTAAGACGGTAGAGGATATCAAGACAGAGAAAGCTATTAATATGATCTATGCCTTTGTAAGAAAACTGGCAGTAGAAGAATAGAGGGACTCAAAAAATCACTTTAGCTTTAAGGATATACTGTTTGAAAGATATTCATAATAATTGGAATGAAATTAATCGACTGAAAAGAAGGTGATATAACAAAAGCCCCAGGTGCGGCAACACCACGGGGCCAAACAGAAATAACCCAATACACACGATAAAGGGTCAACATGATTATAACTGTCATGTTGGCTTATTGCAATACTTGAACTTATGTTCAGAAAGGAGTAGAGCATGGCAGTAGATAAGAGAGGAAGAAAGCTTCCGAAAGGAATCAGACAGCGGAGTGATGGCTTTGAGGGACGTTTCATGTATAAAGGTGAAACCTATATTGTACATGGGAAGAATATAACTGAGACGCAGAAGAAAATGACAGAGACAAGGTACCAGGTAGAACACGGCCAGTACATCGCTCGGAAGAATATGACTTTCGATGAATGGATGCAGGAATGGCTTGAAGATAATGTAAAGGTCTATCGAAAGAGAGGTACATGGCAGACTTACACAGATATGTACGATTCGGCTATAAAAGATGAAATCGGAAGAATACAGTTGCAAGATTTGACATTGGATATCATCGAGAAGATGTATAAGCGTATCCAGAAGAAACGCAATTACAGTAAATCAACAATGGTGGTTATCTCCTGTATTGTACATGGAAGTTTGGCAGCAGCGAAGAAAAGAAAACTAATCGGTGAAAATGTGGCTGAGGGTGCGGAAATACCGAAGAAAACCAAGGCAAAGAAAGAGAGAATAGCACTGACAAGAGAACAGCAAGCGTTGTTTATGGAGTATGCTAAGGACAGCTATTTATACAATTTATTTGCGATTCTATTACGTACTGGATTGAGAAATGGAGAAATAAGAGCATTAAAGTATTCAGATATTGACCGTAAAAATAATGTGATGCATATCCGGCATACAATGAAAACTATTACAGGTGTTGGAATGGTAGAAGATACACCGAAGACGAAAACATCTATCAGAGAGATTCCGTTAACGCCGGATATCATAAAATTTGTTGAGGCTCAAAAACACTTCTGGGGATTTAAAGTAACTAATATTAATGGATACCTGTTTTGCGATGAAAAAGGCAATCCGCTAAAAGAGGATACTATTAAATATGAAATCAGACAAGTTATAAAGAAAATCAGAAAGGATGGCAAAGAATTCCCGGATATTACGCCACATGTGTTCCGGCATACATTTGCAACACGTGCGATAGAAGAGGGAATGCCGCCACAGGTATTAAAAACGATTATGGGACATAGTTCATTAGCGATCACAATGGATCTGTATAGTCATGTTATGGAAGATACAAAGCAAAAAGAAATGTTGTCGATAGCAAATGCATTTTAATTTTGTCCAAAATTTGTCCAAAATTGCATGACACTCAGTGAACAATGATAAATAGATAAAGTGGGAAAAGCCTTTATTTTCGGGCATTAACGGCACTCAGTGAACAATGATAAACAGATAATATTTTAAGAAGAACTTAAGAGGATATAAATAATCTGAAAACGCTACAGGACTAGATGTAACTATACTAATAGAATTAATATAGTTGATTATTTAATGACGCTGTGATATGATACGGACAGGGAAACCAAAAGCAGGCGGCTACCCTCCAACTTTGGAGGGATAAAAACACCCTCCAGACGAAAGAAAGGAGGGCGATGCGATGGTTACATATTCTGACATGATTCAGTTTTGTATATTCATTGTTGCCCTTGTAAGTCTTTGTTATGAGATTTTCAAGGGAAAACGAAGATAGCCGCCAACTACTGCGAATAGTTGACGACTATATAAATAGTTAACAATTATACTCGGGTAGCCGCTTGCGGTTTCCCTCTTGTGTCTTAAATATAGCATATCTGATAAATAGATTCAAGCAGATCAGAAAATTATTATTTTTTACTGAAATGAAAACCTGAAAAAGCAGTTGACTTTTTCATGAAAATCGAATATTATATATAAAATCTCTTTGCACTGAATATATCCAATACGGATAAGGGATAACAGTACAAACTGATCAGGCTACATTCATTTTTTATAAGAATAAAATCGAGAAAAATGATGTGCATGCCGGGCCGGTCGATTACCGGCAGCAGATGAGACGATATATCATACATCTGTGGGACAGTAAGTAGAAAGTTCCACAGGTGTATTTTTTTGCAAAAAAGCAGTCTTGTAAATAGAATACGGAGGAACAGTAGTCTCACCTTAGGTGCCATAGGAGACATGACATTATGAAAAATGGAGGTTATCTTATGACAAGTCAAAAACAACAATTAAATGAACAGAAAATGATCAATCATTTATCAACCGTGGGAATTCTTGGAAATGTCATTCTGACAGCGTTCAAACTGCTGGCAGGAATTATCGGACATTCGGGAGCCATGATATCCGATGCGGTTCATTCATTATCGGATGTGTTTGCCACATTCATTGCATTTCTCGGGGTAAAATTATCTAAGAAATCGGCGGACAGCGAACATCCATACGGTCATGACAGATTGGAATGTGTAGCATCGATGGTGCTTGCAGCCATTCTTCTTGCAACGGGTATTGGAATTGGAATGAGTGGTGTGAAGACGATCATAGCCGGTGATTACAGTCATTTGCAGGCACCGGGAACGATTGCACTTGTGGCAGCTATCGTGTCGATTCTTACAAAAGAGGGGATGTTTTGGTATACCAGACATTATGCGAAGATTCTGGATTCCGCAGCATTCATGGCAGATGCATGGCATCACAGATCAGATGCATTTTCTTCCGTTGGTTCACTGATTGGTATAGGTGGTGCAATGCTTGGATTTCCTATATTAGATCCTCTGGCGAGTGTGATCATCTGTATCTTCATATTAAAAGTTGCATTTGATATTTTCAAAGATGCACTGGATAAGATGCTTGATACTTCATGCAGTAAAGAGTATGAAGAAAAGCTGGCAGATTATATCAGAAAGACACAGGGAGTAGAGAGATTGGATCTTTTAAGGACCAGAATGTTTGGAAATAAGGTATATATTGATGCAGAGATTGCAGTAGATGGAACACTTTCATTGAAAGATGCACATGCAATTGCAGAGGATGTGCACGACAATGTAGAAAAGAAGTTTCCTAATACGAAGCATATTATGATTCATGTAAATCCGGCATAATGGAAAAAAATACCGCAGCTTTCAAATTTTGAAAAAGCTGTGGTATTTTTTCTTTGTTGGTGTTGTCTGAAAAATTTAATCCTGCTAATGAAAGTATGGTTTCGTTTGTGCTATGAGTTATAACCTTTTACGTATACAAAGCTGTCTGTATCATTGTCACGCTGCATCGTATAGTGATGATTGAGCATAGCTTCGATAAGTTCCTGTCCCTGGTTTTCTACGGCGACCAGAGTCATATCTAATGCATCTTCCAGTTCCTGTACCGTCATATCGTCCAGAAATACCTGTTCTCCGCTTCTTAACATATTGCATGTGATAAGAAGTGTGTCACCAAGATCGGTGCCGGAGGCTTTCTTTTCCAGAAGCTGGGCTTTGAGATCCTGACCGGTGATCAGACCGGATACGGTAACAGTCTCGCCAAAGAAATCATTGCGGATCGCAAATACATTGATCTTAATATATGGAAATGCTTTCATGATCTCCTCTGCGAATCCGGCAAGGGTACTGTAGGCAAGCTTGCCTGTTGCAATGGTAAGTGTACGGCAGGTCTCATTTTTCCAGGTCTCATAGTTGTCATTCTGTTTCAGAGCTTCCAGAGCGTCATGGAATTCTGTCTTTAAAAGACGCATCATGCCAACTCCGTTTTCCAGCTGGATATATCCATCATAGCGTTCTTCTTCCGGAAAATCACGTTCGGCAAGAATATACCATTCATCACTTGCCTGTATGAAGTGCAGACCATATTCTTCATAGAATTTTGGCTGATAGCTTTCAATCATATCAATGACTTCACCGGCTTCTTCTTTTGAAAAGAGTTCCAGCGGATAGAGACCTTCACGGTATTTTGTAAGTCCGGCAGGTACAACGGATACACTTCTCATAAAAGGAAGATAGCTGGAAAGATCCTCAATGGAACGTTTTAATTCATCTTTGTCATTTACGCCTTTACATAATACGATCTGACCGTTCATCTCAATATGTGCTTCATACAGATCCTGCAGAAATTTTAGCTTTTCTCCGGCAAACCGGTTATGCAGCATCTTACAGCGGAGCTCCGGATTGGTTGTCTGTACAGAGATATTGATCGGTGCGAGCTGCATATGGATGATGCGGTCAATATCTGCCTGCTTCATATTTGTCATGGTGATATAATTTCCCTGCAGAAATGAAAGACGGGAGTCATCATCCTTAAAATACAGAGTCTCACGCATGCCCGGAGGCATCTGGTCGATGAAGCAGAACATACATTTATTACTGCAGGAGCGGTATTCACTCATCAGTCCATTCTCGAATTCAACTCCAAGTTCATCGTCGTACTCTTTATCGATTTCCAAAAGCCATTCTTCCCCGGAAGGCTTGCGGATCAGGACTTCGACATATTCATCTTTCATCAGATAACGATAATCAAAGACATCCTCAATTTTCTGTCCGTTTATTTTTAACAGTACATCGCCGGGTTCGATTTCCAGTTCTTCAGCAATAGAACCCGGATAGACGGTCTGTATCAGGTGTTCCTGTTCCTTTTTTCTCACAAATATATTCCTCCGTATAAACATTTACCCATATAGACAAAATGATAGCTTATTCTCAGTCTGAGTGCAAGGTAAGAATTATAAAATCAGAACGTAATTTTTGGATAAATTGATGAAAAAAGAGGAATTGACGGGATTCATTTTTCTACGGGATGTAAAAAAATGTGATTTCTGACAAATATACGATTGTAATCAAACGTTTAACGTGACATAATAAAAAAGAAAAGGTTAAGAATATTTTAAAAGAATGTTAAGTAAGCGTAAAATAAGCTGACAACAAAGGAGAAAATTATGGAAATATTTTCTATGGTATTGTCATTGTTAAGTGGAGTCGCTTTGTTTCTGTTCGGAATGTCCCTTATGGGAGATGGGCTGAAACAGGTTGCCGGTAATAAACTGGAAGCATTCCTTTACAAAATGACAAATACACCGCTCAAAGGAGTAGCACTTGGAACAGGAGTGACCAGTGTCATTCAGTCATCTTCCGCAACAACCGTTATGGTCATCGGTTTTGTTAACTCCGGTATGATGAAACTGAAACAGGCGATCGGTATCATCATGGGAGCCAATATCGGTACCAGTATCACTGGATGGATCTTATGTCTTTCCTATATTGACGGATCGAATGGTATTGCAAAGATTTTATCTTCTGCAACGATAGCGGCTGTCGTGGCGGTAATTGGTACGATCATGCGGATGATCTGTAAAAGAACGACACACAAGAACATCGGTAATATTATGCTTGGTTTTGCAATTCTGATGACAGGCATGCAGACAATGAGTGGTGCGGTTACACCATTAAGAGAGAGTAAAGTATTTATTGATATGCTGACGATGTTCTCGAATCCAATCGCAGGTATCCTGGTAGGTATTGCATTTACGGCCGTCCTGCAGAGCGCATCTGCTACCGTTGGTGTATTGCAGGCTTTATCGGTAACAGGAATCCTTACATTTTCCAGTGCATTTCCGATTATTCTTGGTATCGGTGTAGGAGCATCCTGTCCGGTACTGGTCTCAGCGATCGGAGCAAATAAGAATGGTAAGAGAACCGCACTTGTGTATTTATTAAATGATACCTTCGGAATGTTGATCTGGTCGATCGGATTCTATACGATCAATGCATTTGTCCATTTTGATTTTATGGACAATATTATGTCGCCGGTATCGATTGCCCTGTTGAACACTGTGTTCCGTCTGGTAACGGTATGTGTTCTGTTTCCGTTTATTAATAAACTTGAGAAGCTGGTATGCTGGCTGGTAAAAGACAGCGCAGAAGAACTGGAAGATGAAGCAGACTTTGATCTTCTGGAAGAGCGTCTTCTTGCGTATCCGGCACTTGCGATCGGTCAGTGCCACAGAGCAATGAGCGGTATGGCGAAGAAGCTTCGTAAGAATGTTAACCGTGCAATGAATCTTCTGAATGAGTACCAGCAGAGTAAGTTCGACAAGGTTCAGAAAAAGGAAGACCTGATCGATAAGTATGAAAGCCGTCTGGGCGATTATCTGATCAAGCTTACAAAGCATGAGATGAACACGGCACAGACAAGGCAGGTTTCACTTTATCTGCATACGATCAATGACTTTGAACGTATCGGAGATCATGCTTCTTATATTGCATATATGTCCAGTGATATGCATGAGAATAAGACACAGTTCTCAGAAGATGCCTGGGATGAACTGAATGTTGTCATGGAAGCGGTACGTGAGGAGATTAATCTTACATGCAAGGCGTTCCTTGAGAATGATAAAGAGATGGCACAGAGAGTAGCACCGCTTGGTATGGTCATTACAACACTGTGTGATGAACTGAAGATGCGTCATGTGGAGCGTATGAGCAGTGGTGGATGCGGTCTGGAAGAAGGAACAGTATTTACAGATATCCTGAACAGCTTTAACCGTATTGCGGCACACTGTGCAAGTGCGATGGTTGCACTTATGAACAGCGATAAAGAGAATATGGATACACATATTCATAATTCGAAGGTATATCCTTCCGACAGCACTGAATATAAAACTTATCTGAATGAATATAATCAGAAATATGAGATCAAAAAAGACGGGGAACATATGAGAAGCATGGAACCGGAAGAGGTTGAGTAGGATTTGCATAAGAGCATATAAGTAAGACAGAGGTAAGTTTATCTTATAAAAATAAAAAAAGAACAGAACCTGAGAGGGAAATATCTCAGACGCTGTTCTTTTTTTGTTTACTAACGATTCCGGTATTCTCTCGGTGACATCTGATATTCTTTTTTGAATAAACGGTTAAAATAAGACAGATTATTGAATCCTGTGCGTTCCGAGATGGACAGAATACTGTCATCTTCCGTGAGCAGAAGTCTGGCGGCAATGGTAAGACGGTAGCCATTCAGATAACTGGTGAACGTTGTGTGCAGGTGCTGCTTAAAGAATTTCATAAAATGTGATTCGGAGAATCCCATATAGTCTGCTGCGCTTTGAACGGTAATCGGTTCTGTGTAATGTGATTCAATGTAGGAAACAATCTGTTTTACCTTATCCAGAGATTTGCTGCGGCTGAAAGTGACAGGTGATCCCTGGGAGGAGAATAACAGGTAAAAGAAGTGAAAGAGATGTCCTTTTACTGATAATTCATAATAGTCCGGACGCTTAGCGCAGAGGTCATCGATTGCATCAATACAGGAAGAAAGTTCTTCATGGGAGGAACAGGTATTGTCAAAGAGCCATGGAAGTTTGTATTCCAGTGTAAAATACGGCTGGAAATATTCGACTGTCCGGGGATCGGAATCAGCAGAATATAAAAGACTGCTCTGAAACAGGATATTTTCATATTCCATACTGTCTTTTTCATGCTGGGAAATGGAGTGAAGCTGCCCCGGTCGGACCAGGATGATGTCACCGGCTTTCACAGCTCTGGGCTCGGTATCAACGGAAATGATACCACAGCCTTTTTTTATTACAATGATCTCCACGTCATTATGCCAGTGAAGCGGAACCTGTGTGAAGTCCAATGGAATGGAGCACAGATAGGTGTTGTATGGAAACTGGGAGCTGACGTGTTTTTTTACTTCGTGGAGGTTTTCGTAGGTGAGTGTGTTCATAATCAGATACTGGAGTCCTTTCTACTGTCAAAAAGTTGTTTGTTTGATAGTATTGTATTACTTTTTACTACTATGATGCAAGAGATTATGGTTATAATCTGATTATAATATCAGTGTAAAGCAAACGGAAACTGATAAACAAAGAATTTATAGAAATGAATCAGACACAGATTCAGGATAATGATGCGGCAGTGCAGATTCAGGAGGTTAATTATGAATTTCTCAGAAAAATTACAGCAGACACTTGGTAAATCAATCAAAGATGCGGCAAATGAAGAGATCTACGCAGCACTTCTTTCAACAGTAAAAGAAGCTGCGGCAGATAAAGGAAGAAATATTTCGGAAATCGGAAGGAAAGTATATTATATATCAGCAGAATTCCTGATCGGAAAACTGTTATCCAATAACCTGATCAACCTTGGGGTATACGATGAAGTAAGAGAACTTCTCGCAGCAAATGGAAAGGATATCTGTGAGATTGAAGAAGTAGAGCCGGAACCGTCACTGGGTAACGGAGGACTTGGAAGACTGGCAGCCTGCTTCCTGGATTCCATTGCAACACTTGGTCTGGAAGGAGACGGAATCGGGCTTAACTATCATCTTGGACTGTTCAAACAGGTATTTGAAAATCACAAACAGAAAGAGACTCCAAACCCATGGATCCAGAATACAAGCTGGCTTACTGATACAGGAATCGGATTCGATGTACCGTTCAAAGATTTCAGCCTGCATTCTAAATTATATGATATTGATGTAACCGGATATGAAAACGGAACAAATAAGCTCCATTTATTCGACATTGAATCTGTAAATGAGAATATCGTAGGAGATGGAATCGCATTTGACAAAAATGATATCTGCGAGAATCTGACACTGTTCCTCTATCCGGATGACAGTGACAAACAGGGAGAACTGCTCAGAATCTATCAGCAGTACTTCATGGTTAGTAATGGTGCACAGTTCATATTGAAGGAATGTGAAGAAAAAGGATATGCACTGGAAGAACTCGACAAACATGTAGTGATCCAGATTAATGATACACATCCTTCTATGGTAATTCCGGAGTTGATCCGTCTTCTGACAGCAAGAGGAATCTCTATGGATAAAGCAATTGAGATTGTGACAAACACCTGTGCATATACCAACCATACCATCCTTGCAGAAGCACTGGAGAAATGGCCGGTTGATTATCTGGAGGCAGTTGTTCCACACTTAATGCCGATCATTCGTGAACTGGCGGCAAGAGTAGCGGCAAAATATAATAACAAAGATGTACAGATCATCGACGAGTGGAACCGCGTGCACATGGCGAGAATGGATATGCATTATGGATTCAGTGTTAACGGTGTTGCGGCACTGCATACAGAAATATTGAAAGACGTAGAATTAAAGCCGTTCTATGATATTTATCCAGAGAAATTCAATAATAAGACAAATGGTATCACATTTAGAAGATGGCTGATGCACTGTGATAAGAAACTGGTAGAATGGATGGATAAATATGGAGTCGGGGAATTCCGTAAAGATGCTTCAAAGCTGGAAGGACTTCTTGCACAGATTGACAATGAAGAAGCTCTGAACGCACTTCTGGATGTTAAACAGCAGAATAAGACTGCATTAAAAGAATATCTGGAAAAAGAATCCGGAGTAGTATTAAATGATAATGCAATCTTTGATATCCAGATCAAACGTCTTCATGAGTACAAGAGACAGCAGATGAACGTCCTGTATATTATTTACAAATATCTGGATATTAAAGCCGGAAATAAACCAAAGAGACCGATCACAATGATCTTCGGTGCCAAGGCAGCGCCTGCATACATTATCGCAAAAGACATCATTCATGTAATCCTGTGTCTGCAGGAACTGATCAAGAATGATCCGGAAGTGGCACCATATCTGCAGGTTGTAATGGTAGAGAACTACAACGTAACAATGGCAGAAAAACTGATTCCTGCATGTGAAGTATCTGAACAGATTTCACTGGCATCGAAGGAAGCAAGTGGAACGGGTAACATGAAGTTTATGTTGAACGGTGCAGTAACACTCGGAACAGAAGACGGTGCAAACGTAGAGATCCATCAGCTTGTCGGAGATGAGAATATCTATATCTTTGGTGAGAGCAGTGATCAGGTAATTGAGCACTATGCAAAATCAGACTATGTGGCAGCAGATTACTATATCAATGATGCAGATATCCGCAAGTGGGTAGATTTCATCATCAGCCCTGAGATGATGAAGATCGGTGATGTACGTACACTTCTTGAGATTCATGCAGAACTGATTCAGAAAGACTGGTTTATGACACTTTTGGATGTAAAGGATTATGTTCAGACAAAAGAAAGAGTATTTGCAGATTACGAAGACCGTATGTCATGGGCGAAGAAGATGATCGTGAACATTGCCAAAGCAGGATTCTTCTCATCAGACCGTACAATCGCAGAGTACAACAGAGATATCTGGCATGTGTAAAATGTAAGATTCTTTCAGAAGCTTCATTCAAATTAAAACAGAAGAAAAAAGTAACAAAAAAGGATGCATGCACGTGCATCCTTTTTTTGAGAGAATAATGAATGAGGCTTTTCTTTTACGATATGCCACTTCACTTCTATAATAACATATCTGATCTGAATGTACAGATATGTGAAGATTCCTTAACACCTTCTTAACGGTGCAGAGTCCGCAGCTTACATCTCATTTTCATCTTCACACATCCGGTAGCCGACACCGACCTCGGTGAATAAGAACTGTGGCTGGGATGGATTGCGTTCAATCTTCCGCCGGATATTAGCCATGTTTACGCGCAGGATACGATTGTTGCTATCCGTGAACGGTCCCCATACATTTTCCATGACAGAAGCATAGGTCATAACCTTTCCGGAGTTCTTTGAAAGATAGGCTACAATCTTGTATTCAACCGGAGTCAGATGTATTTCTTTCCCATCCAGAGTAACCATACGTTTTTCAAAATCCAGCATCAGTCCCTGACATTTGTATGGCCGGATAAAAAGAGGAGAATTGGAAGCCATACGGTTACTGTGACGCAGAGAAGTTCGGATACGTGCCAGTAGTTCGGACGTACCGAAAGGTTTTGTAATGTAATCATCGGCACCGAGATCCAAAGCGGCAACTTTATCCTGTTCTCCGGCTCTTGCAGAGATTACGATGATCGGACAGCTTGTCCATTTCCGGACGGATGAAATGATGTCATTGCCATCCATATCCGGGAGACCGAGATCCAGAAGGATAAGATCCGGGCATTGGGAGTTGATGATAGAAAGTCCGGATTGTCCGGTTTCGGAGGTGATGGTTTTGTAACCATTGGATCTTAAAGTTCTTGCCATAAAATCCAGTATGTTTTTTTCATCTTCTATAATCAGAATGGAATAATTGTCAATCATAATTAAATATCCCCTTTCGGTAGTGTGAATAAAAATTCCGCACCATGTGCATGGTTATGAGCGGAAATCTGTCCGCCATGAGCCTGGACGATCGTATTACAGATGGAGAGGCCGATTCCCATACCACGGTGTGTATCCGATGTTTTGGGAACATGATATTCCCCTTTTAATATCAGAGGAATGGTCTGTTCATCAATTCCCTTTCCGTAATCAATGACATGGAATGTAAGAGTATCAGATTCTTCTGATATTTGCAACTCAACCGGCCGGTTAGTTTTGGAATGGACAAAAGCATTTTCTATAAGGTTCATAAGCACCTGCTCAATCAGCAGAGGATCCATTGGAATGATCAGTATGTTATCGGGCGCAGTTACGTGAATCTCAATATCCGGAATCCGCTTTTTTATACGGGTGATCGCTTCAGATACTACTTCTTCTACCAGTTCATCTTCTTTTCGGACTCTTCCGGTATCTCCCTGGATCCGGGTAATGGACAACAGATTTTCTACCATGTTCAAAAGCCAGTGTGAATCCTCGTTAATGGAGGAGACGAGATCTAACTTTTCCTGATCGGAAAGGGCTGCATAATTCTCAGTAAAAGAATCAGAAGATCCGATGATGGATGTAAGGGGAGTGCGCAGATCATGTGAAATAGCCCGCAGAAGATTGGCACGGATACGTTCTTTGTCGGCTTCATTGATCGCACGCTCCCGGTCAAGGATCATTTTATCCTGCTTTTTTAATCGTGTAGTCAGGGTAGAGACGATCATGGAGATGGTAAGAAGAAATACAAATGTTACAGGATATCCGCTGATTGCAAAACTTACTTTAAAATATGGGTAGGTAAAACACCAGTTGATAAATATCACGCAAAAAAAAGCAGAAATAATTCCGAAAAAATAGCCGGTAGTGATTCTTGCGATTATGATCAGTGCAAGGATATAGATCAATGCGATATTGGCAGGGTCACTTTGCGTGATATGAAAAAAAGAAAATGCCAGTATGGTTGCAATGGCCAGTATGATTATGGTAGATACGATATTGTGCCATAATGTCCGGGACTCAAGTGTAGTTGTCGGTGCGGTATGTTTCAAAAGGACTCCTTTCTGCAAATGTATGCGATATAAAATATAAGATATAATATGTTCATTGTACCATAAAAATACAAAACGGAGACATCAGAAAAAATATAATAAGTGGAAAACGTTATTAGAACTATGCTATACTGAAATTGTAATCAGAAATGAATGTTTTATAATATTGTATGAAATTTAATGCGTAAACTTTAAAAGTTTGTGCGTTAATGTGCTAAAAAATGTGATATTATGTGACGGGAAGCGTATAGATAAAAGGAGTAAACGGATGAAGCGTTATATGAGGCTAAGAGACAGGGACGGAATACCTATGTAATCTATTCATCAGGAAAAAGAAAACCTGAATCATTAAAAAAATAAAAACAGGAAACTGACAGGAGGAATCAATCATGCAATGTACAAGAAATGTAACAAATCATATCATCTGGGTAGGAGCAAATGACAGAAGATTAAATTTATTCGAGAATTTATTTCCGGTTCCGAGAGGGGTATCTTATAATGCTTATCTAATTAAAGACGAGAAGAATACTCTGATGGATACTGTAGATGCATCTGCATCCATGCAGTTTATCGAAAATGTGGCTTATGCATTAAACGGAGAAAGCTTAGATTATCTGGTTGTGCAGCACATGGAACCAGATCACTGTGCCAATATCCAGAGAATCCTGGAATTATATCCGGAAGCAAAAGTAGTCGGAAATGCGAAGACCATGCAGATGATCGGACAGTTTTTCGATGTAGATCTGGAAGACAGGAAGATTGTAGTAAAAGAAGGAGATACACTGGAACTTGGAAGCCATACGCTTCATTTTGTAATGGCACCGATGGTACACTGGCCGGAGGTTATGGTCTCTTACGAAGCTTCGGAGAAGATACTGTTTTCTGCGGATGCATTCGGAACATTCGGGGCTCTGAACGGTAACCTGTTCAATGATGATGTGGACTTTGAAAAAGACTGGATCGATGATGCAAGAAGATATTTTACCAATATCGTCGGAAAATACGGTATGCAGGTACAGGCACTTCTGAAGAAGGCAGCTGGGCTGGATATCCGGATGATCTGTTCGCTTCATGGACCGGTATGGAGAAGCAATCTGAATTATTTTATCGAGAAACATGACAAGTGGAGTAAGTATGAGCCGGAAGAGCAGGCAGTTGCCATTATCTATGGCTCGATTTACGGCAATACAGAGCAGGCAGCTGATGCGCTGGCAGCAAAGCTTGGTGCAAAAGGCGTGAAAAATATTGCAGTTTACGATGCATCAAAAACAGATGTGTCGGAACTGATCGCAGAAATCTTCCGGGTAAGCCATCTGGTAATTGCATGCCCGACATACAATGGAGGTATCTTCCCACCGATTGAAAATCTGCTTGCACATATGAAAGCACTGGCGGTGCAGAACAGAACAGTTGCGATTATGGATAACGGAACCTGGGCTGCCACAGCAGGGAAGCAGATCGTAAAACAGTTAGAAGAGATGAAAAATATGACAGTACTCGATCAGAAGTTATCTGTTAAATCGACATTAAAAGCAGATCAGGAAGAAAACCTGGATGCATTTGCACAGCAGATTATTGATGCAATGTAAGAAGTCATGACACATAAAAGATGTATATCGAGTGGAGGTCAGCAGAATGAATAATTATACAAGAGAAGATATATTAAGAATGGTAGAAGAAGAGGATGTAGGATTTATCCGTCTGCAGTTTACAGACATTTTCGGAACCATGAAAAACATTGCAATTACCACAAGTCAGTTAGACAAAGCCCTGAATAATGAAATTATGTTTGACGGTTCGGCTATTGAAGGATTTGCAAGAGTGGAAGAGTCCGATATGTATCTGTATCCGAATCTGAATACATTTGAGATATTTCCGTGGAGACCGCAGCAGGGAAAGGTTGCAAGACTGATCTGTGATGTCTATAAACCGGATGGAACGCCATATGAAAGTGATCCGAGATATATTCTGAAAAAGGTCATGGCCGAAGCAAAAGAGATGGGGTATGAATTCAATGTGGGACCGGAGCTGGAGTTCTTTTTATTCCATACAAATGACGACGGACTTCCGACTACGCTTTCTCATGAAAGTGCCGGATACTTTGACCTTGGGCCTTTAGATCTGGGCGAGAATGCAAGACGTGATATGGTTCTGACGCTGGAGGATATGGGATTCGAGATCGAATCTTCACATCACGAGGCGGCACCGGCACAGCACGAAATAGATTTCCGTTATGATGAGGCGCTGACAACTGCAGATAATATTATGACATTCAAGCTGGTTGTAAAGACGATTGCCAAGCGCCATGGATTACATGCGACATTTATGCCAAAGCCGAAGTTCGGTATCAATGGTTCCGGCATGCATCTGAATATGTCGATCAGCAGGGATGGAATCAATGTATTCCAGGATGCGAAGGATGAGTATGGACTCAGTAAAGAAGCATATTGCTTTATCGGCGGAATCATGAAACATATGAAAGCGCTGACATTTATCACGAATCCAAGTATCAATTCCTACAAACGTCTGATTCCGGGATATGAGGCACCGGTATACATCGCATGGTCTGCAAAGAACCGTACACCACTGATCCGGATTCCGGGAAGCCGCGGAGAGTATACAAGAGTAGAACTTCGTAATCCGGATCCTTCAGCGAATCCTTATCTGGCGCTGGCGGTATGTCTTGCGGCGGGTCTTGACGGGATCAAACAGGGCCTGATGCCTCCGAAAGCAGTCAACCGCAACGTATATGAGATGACGGATGAAGAACGTAAGATCTTTGGAATTGAGAAACTGCCGGGAAGTCTGAGAGAGGCAGCAATAGAATTCCAGAAGGATACCTTTATCCAGGAGATATTAGGGGAAGATCTTTCCAAAAAATACATCGAAGCAAAGACCAGAGAGTATTATGAGTATAGAATCCAAATTACAGACTGGGAGCTTGAAAAATATCTGCACTTACTGTAATACGATTTTGCACTTAACAGAAACGCGCAAAAGAGTATCTGACAGGAGGTGGCAGAGTGACAGGGATTATTGTTGTATTCCCGAATAAAGATAATGCAACAAATATCAGAAATCTGCTTGCCAGGGGCGGTATGGATGTAATTGGCGTGTGTTCCACCGGTGCACAGGCTATGCACTATGCAGATACTGTGGATAACGGGATCGTGGTCTGCGGTTACCGCATGAAAGATATGATGTATACACAGCTGCGGGAATATTTACCGGATTCGTTTGAAATGCTCCTGATCGCATCGCAGGATAAATGGAGCAGCGGGGATGTAGAAGGAATTGTAGGGCTTTCTACCCCAATCAAGGTATACGACCTTATGAATACCATGAACATGATGCTTCAGTCCATGGACAGAAAACGAAAAAAACGGAAGAAAGAATCAAAGAATCGTGATCCAAAGCAGCAAGAGACGATCCGCAGAGCAAAGGAACTCCTGATGGAACGTAATAATATGTCTGAAGGAGAAGCACACCGCTATCTTCAGAAGAGCAGTATGGACAGTGGAACGAATATGGTAGAGACAGCAGAGATGGTACTGAGCATTATGGCAGAGTAAGGGATGAAAGAGTAAACATATTATAGAGAAAACGGATGCAGGAAAGGCAGGAAGAAAGAACAAATGAAATTTACAAAGATGCATGGACTTGGCAATGATTATGTCTACGTCAACTGTTTTGAAGAAAAGATTGACAATCCGCCGGCGGTGGCAAGATTCGTCAGTGACAGACATTTCGGTATTGGTTCTGACGGACTGATTATGATCAATCCGTCAAAAACAGCTGATTTCGAGATGGAGATGTACAATGCAGATGGTTCCCGAGGCGAGATGTGCGGCAACGGAATCCGTTGTGTGGCGAAATATGTCTATGATTACGGGCTGACCGATAAGACACAGATTTCCGTGGAAACACTTGGAGGAATAAAATATCTGGATCTTACCGTGGAAGACGGGAAAGTGTCACTGGTAAAAGTAGACATGGGAAAACCGGAACTTGAGGCTGATCTGATTCCAATCATATCAGAGCGGGAACAGGTGATCGACGAACCAATTGAGGTGGATGGAAAAGAGTACCATATGACAGGAGTATCTATGGGAAATCCGCATGCAGTTATCTATGTGGATGATGTAAAGGGACTGGATCTGGAAAAAATCGGATCAAAGTTCGAGAATCATGAAAGATTTCCGAAGCGCATCAATACAGAGTTTGTGCACTGTATCGACAGACAGACGGTAGAGATGCGTGTGTGGGAACGCGGCTCGGGTGAAACCCTTGCATGTGGAACCGGAGCATGTGCCGTAGCTGTCTCCAGTATATTAAATAACTTGACAGATACACAAGTTACAGTAAAATTATTAGGTGGAGACTTGCAGATCGAATGGGACAGAGAAAAGGATCGTGTATTTATGACAGGACCTGCAACAGTTGTATTCGACGGCGTGATAGACATTACAGAGATAAAGGAGTAAGAAGATGTTTAAAGTAAACCAGGATTATTTGAAGTTACCAGGAAGCTATCTGTTCTCAACAGTAGCAAGAAAACAGCGTGAATATCAGGCATCACATCCGGAAGCCGAGATCATTAAGCTGAGTATCGGCGATGTAACACAGCCTCTGGCACCTGCAATTGTTGAGGCTCTTCACGGGGCAGTTGACGAGATGGCACATGCAGAGACATTTCATGGATATGCACCGGATCTTGGATATGAGTTCTTAAGAAGCGCAATGGCGAAGAATGATTATCAGGCAAAAGGATGCGACATCAAAGCGGATGAGATCTTCATTTCCGACGGGGCAAAAGAAGACTGCGGTAATATTCAGGAGATTTTCTCGAAAGACAGCAAGATCGCTGTGTGCGACCCAGTATATCCGGTTTATGTAGATACAAACGTTATGGCAGGACGTACAGGTACATATGATGCTGCAGCAGGAACATGGAGCAATGTCATCTATATGCCTTGTACAAAAGAGACGAACTTTGCACCGGAGCTTCCAAAAGAGACACCGGACATCATTTATCTGTGTTTCCCGAACAACCCAACAGGATCTACGGTAACAAAAGAACAGCTTCAGACATGGGTTGATTATGCAAATAAAACAGGCGCAGTGATCATCTATGATGCTGCTTACGAAGCATATATTTCAGAAAAAGAAGTGCCGCATTCTATCTATGAGTGCGAGGGCGCAAGAACATGTGCGATCGAGATCAGAAGTTTTTCTAAGAATGCTGGATTTACAGGAGTACGTCTGAGTGCAACAGTAATTCCAAAAGATATCAAGTCAGGAGATGTTATGTTACATTCTCTGTGGGCAAGACGTCACGGAACAAAGTTCAATGGAACTTCTTATATCATTCAGAAAGCAGGAGAGGCTGTATACTCTGATGCGGGAAAAGAACAGTTGAGTGCACAGGTTGCTTATTACATGAACAATGCCAAAGTAATCAAAGAAGGACTCAAAGATGCCGGATACAATGTATCAGGCGGTGTCAATGCACCATATATCTGGCTTGAGACACCAAAGGGAATGACATCATGGGATTTCTTCGATTATCTGCTTGATAAGGCTAATGTAGTAGGTACTCCTGGATCAGGATTCGGACCAAGTGGAGAAGGATATTTCCGCCTGACTGCATTTGGAACCTATGAGAGTACAGTTGCGGCGATTGAGAGAATTAAGAAGATGTAATAAAAAAACGGCCGGTATTCCTATACTGAAAAAAGTACGGGATACCGGTTTTTTTAACGTTATGTGTTCCGCAGATGGCGCCACAACAAATGCAGAGAGAGGCGGATCAGAATCTCGAATATATTCTTAGCTGAAGTTCTGTAATATGTTCGAGGATATCTGCTGATTGATGATTGTCTACCCAGATCAGTTCCAGAATAGGTCCATCAGGAACAAGACCATGACCATCTGCATAGTTGAGAAGTTCCGGAATATAAGTGGTGTTCTGACGGTAATCACCTGCATAGGTGAAGGTAAGATAAGTACCGCCGCGGAGACAATACTCTCCCGAATTATCAATGATAAACACTCCAGAATAATTTTCATACTGTCCTTTCTTTATTTCTTCTAACGGAAGAAAAGATCCGATGTTATGGTTACTGATAATATAAAGATTTTCTGTATTTTTATTCAACAACTGTTTTACCAGAAGATCCATTTCTTCGTCTGTGTGGTAGGGAATATGCAAGGTATGGCAATAACGGTCGGGAAACGTCTGCAGACGGATTTTAAGCAGTGCCTGGTCTTCCGCACCGGATAATGTCAGAAGCCGTTCTTCTACATTTTTCTGAAGACGGTTTAATTCTTGAATCTGCTGATGGATGACATCCAGTTCTTCTGTGAGCAGCTTACGCGTGTTCTCAACGCTTCGATTGTCCATGTATTCCCGGATTTTTTCCATAGGAAATCCCAGACGTCTCAGATCACGTATGATATTCAGACGCCACAGATCATCAAGCGTATAGAGCCGGTAATTATTTTTTCCGCGTTTTGGAGCCAGAAGTCCCAGCTTCTCATAATAGCGGAGAGAATCCGGTCCGATGTTGTATAGTTTGGATATTTCGTTGATCTTAAAAAACTGTTTCATATATTCACCTGTTGAAAACAAAATTCTGTTGATACATAATACTTGACCTTAGTATTATACCAGGGTTTAGACTATAAATGAAAGAAAAACAGGTAAAAGAAATGAGGTTTTAATATGAGACTCGAAGGAAAGTCTTTGAAGAGTGATTTTTTGCGTTTTATCATCCCGTCAATTATCGCCCAGTGGGTATTCTCGCTTTATACCATGGTAGATGGTATCTTTGTGGCAAGAGGGGTATCGGAAGTGGCACTGACAGCGGTGAATATCTCCATGCCGTTTACAACAGGACTGTTTTCTGTCTCCATCCTGTTTGCAGTCGGAAATTCGACGATTGTGGCAATCTTTCTAGGACAGGGGGAAAAACAGAAGGCGAACGAAGTCTTTACGCAGAATGTGGTCTTATTATGTATCCTGTCGGTGTTGATTACAATACTGGTTATGATATTTCTGGATCCATTTGCAAGATTCCTTGGAGCAACGGATCATATTCTTCCATATGCGAGAACATATATTGGAACGATCGCACCATTTTCTGTAGTATATATCCTATCTTATTCATTTGAGACGCTGATCAAGACAGATGGCTATCCAAAGCTTGCGACAATCTATGTGACATCCGGGGCTGTGCTGAACTGTATCCTGGATTATATTCTGGTCATGGTGCTGCATAAAGGCGTCTGGGGTGCGGCATTTGCTACCGGGATCTCGCAGGCAGCAGTGATCCTCTTGTATCTGTGGCATTTTCTGGGACCGAAAGGAACAATAAGATTCTCGAAATTTCATCTGATGCCATCGGAAATCGGGAGGCAGATCCGTAACGGTATGTCTTCCGGGATAACAGAATTCTCAAGTGGGATTATCATCTTCTTTTTTAACCAGGCAATCCTGAAATATATAGGAGAATATGCATTGGTAAGTTATACGATCATCTCATATGTGAATACGATCGTTGTCATGTCCATGGCAGGCATTGCGCAGGGAACCCAGCCACTGATCAGTTACTACTATGGAAAAAACGAATCGGAAAAATATAAGAAGCTTCTGAAGTATGGAATGGTGGCAGCTGCGGCAGGTTCCGTGGCGGCTGTACTCATATGTTATGTTGGGGCAGAAAGTATTGTGGGATTGTTCTTAAAAGAGAGTGAAGCATCTCTGAGTGTATATTCGGTGCGGGTGCTCCGCATCTTTATCCTGTCATTTCTGCTTGCGGGACTTAATGTGGTCCTGGGAGGATATTTTACCTCTGTGGAAAAGGCTGGATTCGCAACGATGATCTCACTTACCAGAAGTCTGATCGCACTGGTGATCAGTCTGGTATTTCTGACAGCTGTGTTTGGAGGAGAAGCTATCTGGTGGGCACCGCTGATCGCGGAGAGCTGCTGTCTGGTGTTATCAGCCGGGTTATATCAGTGGTACAGAAAAAAATAATTTTTTTAAAAATATCTATTGACTTTTCTCTGCAAACGAGTATAATTAATATTCGCTGGACAACTTAAGGACAGCAGAGAAAAGTCTTATTGATGCGGATTGGTGTAATGGCAGCACAGCAGACTCTGACTCTGTTAGTAGAGGTTCGAGTCCTCTATCCGTAGTTATGATGCCGGGTACTTCATTAAGAAGTATCCGGTTTTTCGTTATAGAAAAAAATCAAAAATACCTATTGACTTTTTTGAAAAAATTGGTATAATAATATTTGTTCGCTGAACAATGTAGAACATCACACTGATGCGGATTGGTGTAATGGCAGCACAGCAGACTCTGACTCTGTTAGTAGAGGTTCGAGTCCTCTATCCGTAGTTCCTTGGCAGGGGCGCCGGATACTTTTTAGAAGGTGTCCGGTTACTTTTAAAAATTGTATATATCGGAGTGTGGCTCAGCTTGGTAGAGCGCTACGTTCGGGACGTAGAGGTCGCGTGTTCGAATCACGTCACTCCGATTTTACCCCCATTTTATGGGGGTTTTTCATTTTTTAGGTGTTGAAAAAGTTGGTTGGCTTTGGTTGGGATTATCCAGTGTGTGCCAGATTCTTAAATTTGGCATTTCGCTCTTGGATAATCTTTTTCTTTTCGGCAAGGTTTGAAGTGTCATAGGTATAATACTTCTCGTTGACCTCGGTAGTATGTCCTAACATACTTGCGACCACTGATTTTGGTGTGCCTTTAGCTTGTAAGTCGGAACTGGTTGTTTTCCGTAGCTTAGTGATACCACCACCGTTTAATTTGTTTTCCCGGCATAACCGTGTCATGCAGTCAGTTATGTTTCTTGCATGGGTATAACTTCCATTGCCATCCGTGAAAATCCATTCACATAAAATTCCATGTTCTTCTTGTACTCGCTTGATGCGTGCCAATAAGTGATTAATCTGTCCGTCAACCGGATAGGCTCTTGATTTCTTGGTTTTAGTCTTACCAACAGAAAATTCATTTTTTAACCGATTGTGTTTTGCAGATTTATTGATACTGATGCAGATATCATTGATATCAGACCATTTCAAGGTTGATAGCTCACTAACCCTCATACCCGTGTACATTGCTAATTCTATGGCATAAGGCGGCATATATAAAGGGTTCTCCCTATAATATCCATGCAAGGCTTTTAAGATAATAGCAAGTTCAGTATCGGTATAGTATTTATCGCAGTCAGATACTTCAATTTCTCCACAATGTTTTGTAAAGTCCTTAGGCTCAAGAAATTCCACTGGATTATCTGTGATAATTTTTTCAATTCTTGCGTATCTAATCACGTTTTTTATATAGCTGAAAAACTTACGTGTGGTTTCTTTGCACAATTCAAGTCGCTTGATGGTTTCCAACATAAAAACTTTTATTGTGTTCTCATTAATCTGATTAATAGGCATCTCAGCAAAGTCTGTACCAACAAAGAAACGTTTGCAGTCAGTATTAAACTTATAGATTGAGTTATCGTCTAATTCTAAATCCTTAATACTTCGCCACATGTAATAGACTTCTAGGAAAGTAGGGCAAGTCTTTTCCTGCTTTTTTCGGGATTCCTCAATGACATAATACTCTATGATTTTACTATTCAATTTTTCCTCGTTGACACTCTCAATCTGCTTTCCCTTTGGCGGTTCAACCCCCTCTTTTGGTAAATAGCTGTACCACTTACCATTTTTTCCTTGCCAGTAGTTATACATTTTTTTGTGTAAATCAAGAACTTGTTTTTTATTCATATCAACCTGTTCTTGTATATCCGTTAGCGAAAGTATACCAGTTTTTAATTCTTGATACAATATCTTTATTGAATCTGCTCTCGACATAATGGCTTTCTCATATTGCAGGATTTCAAGGGCGTTCAGTTTAGCCAGTACAATCACGCCCCTTTTTAATTTTCAGATATGTAACACTGCTGTCTTTAAGGGGTGAGCCGTTTGTAATGATAGATTTTGTATCATACACCTGTCTGGTATATTCTTTCTGAAAGACGACATTCTCTTGTGTTAAATCCTGTAGAATATCATCTGTAAGCATTAACTTTTGTTCAATTGGCATTTTAAGGTTTTGAGATTTGAAAAATGCCTTTTTTTTGTGTTCCTTTAACTCTAGGTCTTTACCAAAATATTTGCTTAAATAACGTCCTCTGTTCTCCATGCTGTCTACATCAATGCGGTTTATTTTGATAAATCCATACGTCCATAAATCTTGTAGTTTTTCCTTTGCCACAAACGGAAAATCAAAGAAAATAACATGGTAGTGGATTGCTCCACGTTTCTGTTTCTCCCACGTTGCAATATATTTCAATGTCTGGACTTTGGTTTGATACAGATAGTAATTTAATCGTTGTATAAAATACTTAAATTCCTTGTTGGTTATAGTGATGTCTTGAATATTCTCTCGGAATGTCAGCGTTAAAAATTTGGTCTTGTTATCAAAATTGCAGTCAACAATACGGGCAATCTCCCAACGGGTTTGCTCATAGTGTTTTTGCTTGCGCTTTAAACTGTCATATTGCTTATGAGCCGACATTTCATCAAATACTTTACGTTTATGTGCTTGTGTATTACTTGTTTTTGAATCTGAATTTGAATGGCTGTAAATTGGAGTTTCATAGAAATACACTTCTTTCGTAGTAGGAGTTTCAATGATTTTCGTATTGTATACAAAACATTGTTTTGCTTTGCCCACGAAATTCACCTCGTATCCTATTTTGTATGTGCTTGTTTCTACTCCGATTTTTCGGAAGATGTTGTTTTATATATCAAGTAAAGATAGAACGATATCTGTTTCCTTAAATGGTGCAGATAGTCAGCACCTTATGACGTTGTCCGGCACTGACTATCTGCCCCCTTTAGGGAACTATTTTGTTCCGGCTTTTCTGATATTGGCAGCTTCTGCTTTGACGGATAAGCGTCCATTATAAAGACTCGCCCATGTATGTAGTCCCTCAAATGAAACGGTCACTTGTCCTCTTTGCTCCAATTCTTCATTAGACACAAGCTGATTGGCATTTTTAACGCCAACTTTGATTTTCTCAAATTTCAGCTTTGGAAAAAGAACAGTGTAGTAGAAGCCTAGTTTCTCTTTGGTGTTGTAGTCAATCCATTCAGATACTTCGACTAATTGAAATTGTTCCTCCAGTTTGTCCGGGTTTAAAATGAAATCAGTTCCTCTAATCAATAAATATGACCTCCTTAAAATATTTGATTATCTGATATTCAGATATTTATTATAATACAGCACAGAATAAGCGATGTCAAGAGAAATATCTTAATATCCGATAAAAAGATTGACAGAGTGAAAACATTGAAATATAATGAGCATAAACAAGGAGGATTGCGATGAATAAAATAAAAGAATTGAGAAAAGAAAATAACATCACAGTTGCGGAATTGGCAAAAGAGTTGGGAATTTCACAAAGTATGCTGACTAACTATGAAAATGGGAATGGAACTCCAAGGGATGATTCTATATGGGATAGGTTATCACAACTGTTTGGCGTAAGCAAAAGTCATGTTATGGGATTGACTACAGATATTGATGTGGTTCACAGAAAGAAAAAATTTAAAGCGGTTGTGGATATGTCAGAACCCATATCAATACAAGTGGAAAATCAAACAGACATTGATATCTTGACTAAGTTGGACCTACTGGATGATGAAGATACAAACAAGGTATTAGACTTTATTAACAATCTTCTTACTATAAAGAAATATGAGGGAATTGAAGATAGTCCAATCGAATATGTGACGAAATAGCAGAAGTAATCTAAGGCGTCCACTTGCCCAGCCGACCCGCCGCCCTGTTAGGAACCGTCGCTCTGGGCATCCTTCGGAACGTTGGTTTTTGAAAGAACACGAACAAGAAAGAACTAGATGTGGAAAGTATACAGAGAATAGCAGACAGCACGATTGCGAAAGTGTTGTCTGTTATTCTTTTTCTTAGTCATATTCAAAAACAACGGTTTTAAAGGGTTTCTCTCCATAACGAATCAGCCATGCAGAATAATAGAGATTGATTTCAAGGGTAGTAGGAGTGCCGTTAATCTTGTTGTGTTCTGTTTCGATTTTACGAATAGTCTCATCAATTCCCCAATATTTGTAAACAATAACAGTTAGCTCCGTGTCTCGTGTGCCTTGATTACTGAATGACATGCTGTTACGGACATGGTAATCGGGCAGACTGATGTAATAGCAGATTCCGGCAATTAGACAGAACAATAAAAATGTAGTTATGACTTTTATTTTCATGTGTATGCACCTCTCTTTCTTAAATCCCTAAGGGGATAACTATATAGTACCTCGCTGTATAGTGAATTACTACATAAAGATTTATTAAATATACTTTGTGTAGGGGTGATGTATATGAATTATGGACATTTAGAGTTAAGGATAGAAGAACTGTTGAAAGAACGGGATATCAGTAAGAATACCATTTGCAAAGAGTTGGATATTCCGAGGTCAAATTTTAACAGATATTGCAGAAATGAATTTCAAAGGCTGGATGCAAATTTGATTTGTAAGTTATGTGATTATTTTGATTGTGAAGTTGGCGAATTGATTTGTTATGTAAAAGAATAACGAGCTGTTGCTGTTATTGGCATGGAATGGATAAAAGGGTATGCGGAGGTGTGAAAGTCTCTCATACCTTTTTACTTGTGTATTTTATAAAATCGAATTATACTGTGAGTAGTGAAAGTTAAGCAAATAGAATTTGTAAATCTGGACAAATCCGATTTATTATATGAAAGGAAATTATATTATGAAAATTGATGTATGTTCAAAGAAAGAACAGGATTATATTATTGAAAGACTGGTGGAATATAATCTATCTCAGGTTGAGGCTAAACAGAAAGAAAATTTCATAGATTTAAGCAAGAAAATCGGTAAGGATGATAAGATTGTTGCTGGTATTGTAGCAAGGATGTATTGTTGGAATGTAGTTTATGTTGATACATTGTGGGTCGATTCTAGTTATAGAGGGAAAAAACTTGGTAGCTTACTTTTAGAAGAAGTTGAAAATGATGCTAAATCAAAAGGTGCTAAACTTATTCATCTTGATACATTTGATTTTCAAGCCAAAGAATTTTATGAGAAGCAAGGGTATATTGTATTTGGTATATTAGAAAATTGTCCAGAAAAGCATTATAGATATTATTTGAAAAAAGTCTTATAGTTCTTAAATCAAACTTTTGGTCAATATATAAAACTCGACAACTTCCAGTTTGTCAAAATTAAGTACATAATCTTGCTTGGCACAATGGCGGAAATTAGCCGCAGGGAACACCTATGGCTAGTGTTTTTTAGCTAATCTATTGAATTTAATAAACTTTTAGAACAAACGGATATACAAGTTTTCCTTTCTGACCGTTTAGGTCGCTTGTTTATATTTGTCATTGGTTGGCTTTTGGTTGGGATTCTTAAATACCCCTTACAAAGCCCGTAAATACGTTGTTCGTTGACCGTAGAGGTCGCGTGTTCGAATCACGTCACTCCGATTGAATGATACAGTATCTGATATGGGTACTGTATTTTTTTTGATACTAAAGTATGCAATAGAAACTGCCATAGTTTGAAACTATAGCAAATCGCAAGCTATATGTATTATCCAAATCCTCCGAATTATGCTACTCTATATCCAGACAAAAACAACAGGAACATAATCACAGGAGGATATAGAAAATGAGCAAATACCAGACACCATACAGATATGATTTTGTGGGAAGTTTTTTAAGACCACAGGAAGTAAAACAGGCAAAAGCAGATTACAGTGAAGGAAAGATCACAAAAGAAGAATGTGATGCTGTCGTTGATAAGGCAGTTACAGAAGTAGTCGCAAAGCAGAAAGAGTTGGGATTCCACATCATTACAGATGGGGAATTCAGAAGAACTTACTGGCACCTGGACTTCATGTGGGGATTTGAAGGTGTTGGCCACGAACAGACAGGAGCGGGTGTACAGTTCAATGCGGAGATGGCAGCGCTGGAAGACACTTATCTGACCGGAAAAGTAAAGGCAAAGGCACATCCGTTTGTAGAAGGGTTCAAATTCCTGAAACAGTTCGAAGACGAGAATACGGTCGCAAAATATACAATTCCGGCACCGGCACAGATGTTCCAGCAGATGATCGTTCCGGCAAACTTTGAGAATACAAGAAAATACTATGCAACTAATGAAGAACTGATCCGGGATATCGGAAAGGCTTATCAGGAAGTCATTAAGCAGTTTTATGAGGCCGGATGCCGCAACCTGCAGCTGGATGACTGTACATGGGGAGCAATTGTAGGTGATGCTGCAAAACAGAGATATAAGAATCTTGGACAGGATCTGGACGAAGTAAAAGGACAGCTGCTGGAAGTAAATAACCTTGCATTAGAAGGAAAACCGGCAGATATGGTGATCACTTCACATATCTGTAGAGGTAACTATCACTCAACATTCTTTACAAGTGGTCCATATGATTCCGTAGCAGACTATGTATTTGCAAAGGAAAATGTAGACGCATTATTCCTGGAATATGATGATGCAAGATCAGGAGGATTTGCACCGCTTGCAAAAGTTTCAGAGGATAAGAAAGTCGTTCTGGGACTGGTCACAACTAAGTCACCGGAACTTGAAGACAAAGAAACCGTGATCAAAAGAATCCATGAAGCAGAAAAGTATATTCCGCTTGAGAGATTGTATTTAAGCCCGCAGTGTGGATTTGCATCCTGCGAAATCGGTAATAAACTGACAGAAGAAGAGCAGTGGGCAAAATTAAAACTGGTAAAAGAGATCGCTGAAGAAGTGTGGAAGAAAGCATAGATTATACATAGTAAAGCACAAAAAGAGGAATCCTGAAGATCACATTGATCTGGGATTCCTCTTTTTTGTTCTCGTTATTAATTTAATCTACATAATACACATAATTCTCTTTGCGAGGCTTCGCTTTAGGAATATCCGCAGCAGGATATCCGAGCACACAATGCCCGATACCTTCATAGTCACCTTCCACGCCCCATTTCTTAAGAAGTACTTTTCCCTCTTCCGATGCGAAGACTTCTTTCGCACGGTGGATCCAGCAGCTTCCGATTCCAAGAGAAGCAGCGGCGTTCATCAGATTCCCCATAACAAGGCTTCCGTCATAGATATATGTCGGTCTGTTCTTATCAGCTAATACAACCAGGACAACCGGTGCTCCGTAGAACGGATCTGTATCAGTTCCCATGACATCCGCATTCATTTTGGAAAGCTGATCACGGGTTGCCTTGTCGGTAACAGCAACAATAACCGGTGACTGCATTCCCATGCCGGTTGCGGCATAAGTGCCTGCTTCAAGAATCAGATCCAGATCTTCTTTCGGGATCATGTCCGGTTTGTAACCGCGTACACTGCGGCGTTCGATCATGTTTTTAATACTTTCGTTCATAAATCAAGACTCCTTTAGAATACAGTGAAAAAATAAAATCTCATAATATAAAAAGAAAATAAAACGAAACGGATGATTTACACTTCCTTGTTCTCGTATACATGTCTCTTGATCGCTTCGAAACTTTCTTTACTGATCACATGCTCCATCTTACATGCATCGGCAGCAGCGACATCCGCAGGTACGCCGAGATGTATCAGCCAGGATGATAAAAGGGTATGGCGTTCGTAAATCATATTTGCAATCTCCAGACCGGATGGTGTCAAATGGATAAATCCCTGTTCATCTACTTTAATATGTTCCTTTTCGCGAAGATTCTTCATAGCAACACTGACACTGGATTTCTTAAAACCAAGCTCATTGGCAATATCTACGGAACGCACTACGGGCAGTTTCTGGCTTAAAATCAGAATTGTTTCAAGATAGTTCTCGGCAGATTCATTTAGTACATTGCTCATAATAAGTCATTCCTTCCTTTATACGTTAACATTGAGTTTAGTATAACATAGTTAGTTACGACTGGCAAACGGAAGAAAAAACTTATTGAGAAAAAATAATCAATAAAATGAAATAAAGTGGTTGACAGCTAACAAACGTTAGCATATACTAACTATTGCAAGGGATAATGAAAACATTTATCATTATCAAAATCCTTGGGAAATTACATGGAAAGATGTAAAAAATACTACATAAAGAAAATGAGGTGTTATTATGCCACTTACAATGGCCGGTATCGGTGAAACAAACACAATCTCACGTATTGGTGGAAATGAAGAGACAAGACGTTTTCTGGCAAATCTTGGATTTGTTGCAGGAGCGGAAGTTGTTGTACTGTCGAAGATCGGAGGCAATGTGATCGTAAATGTCAAAGACTCCAGAGTGGCAGTAAATGAGGATATGGCGCGGCACATCATGGTTTAGTACCGGGGTGTCTGCTGTATTATAGATACTAACAATCTAAGGAAAGGAGAAACAGCAATGACTTTAGGTGATGCAAAAGTTGGAAGTACAGTTGTTGTAACGAAGATTGAAGGGGACAGCGCATACAAGCGCCGTATTATGGACATGGGAATCACAAAAGGCAGTGAACTGTATATCAGAAAAGTAGCTCCTCTCGGAGATCCTGTAGAGATTACAGTAAGAGGCTATGAACTTTCAGTAAGAAAAGACGATGCCCAGTGTGTTCAGGTAAAATAAGACTTACCGAAAGAACTGACAGATACATATTGTCGCATTAGAATTTACACGTTCAAGGAGGTAAATAGGAATGGGAATCAAGATTGCACTTGCGGGAAATCCAAACTGTGGTAAAACCACAATGTTTAATGCCTTAACGGGTGCCAACCAGTATGTTGGTAACTGGCCAGGTGTTACAGTAGAGAAAAAAGAGGGAAAATTAAAAGGAAAGAGAAAGAACGATGACATCATCGTAACAGACCTTCCGGGTATCTATTCTCTTTCGCCATATACACTGGAAGAAGTAGTCAGCCGTGATTATATCTTAAATGATGATCCGGATGTTATCATCGATCTTGTAGATGCAACGAATATTGAACGTAACATGTATCTTACAACACAGCTGATCGAGACAGGTGTTCCGGTGGTTATCGCACTGAACATGACAGACCTTCTGGAGAAGAGAGGAATCAAGATCGATACAAAGAGACTTTCTATGTTGTTAGATTGCCCAATCGTTGAGACTTCTGCCCTGAAGCAGACAGGACTGGATACTCTGATTGAGACAGCAATCAAAGTTGCTAATAAAAAAGAAGTTGATCTTCCAAGAGAAATCTTCTCTAAAGAAATGGAAGCAGCAGTTGCAGACGTGAAAGGGGTTCTCCCGGATACAATCTCAGAAGACAAGAAGAGATGGTATGCAGTGAAATTCCTTGAGAACGACAGCAAGGTTGTAGAAAGCATGAATCTTTCTGCAGCAGCAAAAGCAGCAGTTGATAAAGACAGAAAAGAACTTGAGACAAAACATGACGATGATATGGAAAGTATCGTAACAGATGAACGTTACAAATTCATCCAGAAGATCGTTGAGACAACAGTTAAAAAAGGAAAAGACAAATTAACAACATCCGATAAGATCGATCGGATCGTTACAAACCGTATTCTTGGTATTCCAATCTTTATCGCGGTTATGTTTATTGTTTACTACATTTCCGTAACAACAATCGGTACAATCGTTACAGACTGGACGAATGATACATTCGTAGTTGCAATTCAGGATATCGCTTCAAAAGGACTTGAAGCAGCCGGCGTAAGCAGCGTGATCGAAGGATTGGTAGTTGATGGTATCATCGGCGGTATCGGAGCCGTACTCGGATTCGTACCACAGATGGCAATCCTGTTCCTCTTCCTTTCTATCCTGGAAGACTGTGGATATATGGTACGTATCGCATTCGTTATGGACCGTGTATTCAGACACTTCGGACTGTCTGGTAAGAGCTTCATCCCGCTTCTGATTTCATCAGGTTGTGGTATTCCTGGAATCATGGCTTCTAAGACCATTGAACAGGACAATGACAGACGTCTGACAATTATGACAGCAACATTTATCCCATGCGGAGCGAAGTTACCGGTTATCGCATTAATGGGTGGAGTTATGGCAAGCTACGCAACAGGAAGCTACACAGCAGGCGGACTTATGGCACCGATCATGTACTTTGTAGGTATCGTAGCAGTATTAGTAGCAGCAATCATCCTGAAGAAGACAAAACCATTCTCAGGAAAACCGGCACCATTCGTTATGGAGCTTCCACAGTATCATGTTCCACAGGCTAAGACAGTTCTTCTTCATGTATGGGAAAGACTGAAAGGCTTTATCATCAAAGCCGGAACGATCCTGTTCCTTGCATGTGTAGTCATGTGGTTCCTTGGCGGATTCGGATTTACAAACGGTGGATTCGGACTTGTAGATGACAGTGCAGACAGTTTACTTGCAGTAATCGGTGGATTCATTGCACCAATCTTTGCACCACTTGGATTTGGAGAGTGGCAGCCGGTAGCAGCTTCTCTTTCCGGATTCACAGCAAAAGAAGCGATCGTTTCAACAATGGGTGTACTTGCTAATGTAGCAGAGAGTAAATCAGAAGATACAGTAACAGTAGCTCAGGCAATCCAATCATGGTTCCCGAGTGCAGTAGCAGCATTTTCATTCCTGTTATTCAACCTGTTAGATTCACCTTGTCTGGCAGCTATCGCAACGATGGCACAGCAGATGCAGTCCAGAAAATGGTTCTGGTTTGCAATCCTGTTCCAAAATGTATTCGCTTATCTTGTAACACTTTGTGTATACCAGATCGGTACATTAGTAACTGGCGGCGGATTTGGAGTTGGTACAGCAGTGGCATTTGTGGTAGTAGCAGTCATGCTGTTCCTGTTATTCAGACCTGATCCGTATAAAGATCAGAAAGTTTATTCCAAACGTTCTGTAAATGCATAAGTAGAGCGGACCGGACGTAACTCATTTACGTCCGGATTTCCCTTTGAAGGAGGCAGTTTTCATGGTAGCCATTTTAGCAGATATCATTATTTTAGCATTAATATTAGGGTATTGCGCATACCTGGTATACGGAATTGTGAAGAGATTTAAAAATGGAGTCATCCAGGGATGTGGCGGCAGCTGTGCCGGATGCAGTGGATGCGGTGGTGGATGCGGTGGTGGATGCTGCAGTTCAGATCCTGATGAAGTGAAAAAAATGATCGAAAATATGTATGGTAAATAAGGGAGTTGGCAGTCATGGGCAATTCGACAGGCTCTATGTTCTACCTGTTCGTGATCGTGATCGTCCTTTACATTGTCGGTGCTTCTATCTATCAGGCATTTCTCTGGTTCAGGAAATGGCAGGAGAAAAAAAGAGACGAAAAGTTCAGCATGGATAATGAGGAGAACAAAGAATAGAGGGATAGAGATATGGCAGATATTATGGTTGTATTAATCGTGATCGTTCTTCTTGGATTTGCACTGAGAGGAGCAATCAGGCATTTTAAAGGTGACAGTCCCTGCTGTGGCGGCGGAACCGGTATCATCAAAACTGACGATAAAGAACTGAAGAATCCGGTGATCGGAAAGAAGACAGTTCATATCGAAGGTATGACCTGTGAGCACTGCGTACAGTCAGTAAAGAAAGCGTTAAATGAGATAGAAGGTGTTTCGGCAAGAGTGGACTTACAGAAGAAAGAAGCAGTGGTGTCTTATGACCGTGAGATTGAAAATGATGTTTTGAAAAAAACAGTTGAAAAAGCAGGATTTCAGGTTGTTTCTATAACAGAGTAGATACGATAGGAGGATGACAGGTGGATAAGGCAAAAGAAGCGATTGTACAGAAACTAAAAGCCAGTGGATGCAGGATCACCAAGCAGAGACTGATGCTTCTGGATATTATACTGGAAGAAAACTGTTCCTGTTGCAAAGAAATCTATTACCGCGCATCTCGGATCGATCCAAGCATCGGAACAGCAACCGTATACCGGATGATCAACAAGCTGGAGGAAATCGGAGCGATCAATCGAAGAAATATGTATAAAGTAGCATGTGATCCGGACTGTGACCTGCAGAATGCATGTACGGTTGAACTGGACGATGATACGATCAAGCATCTGTCTGCAAAGAACTGGAATGCTGTGATACAGGCAGGACTGAAAGCATGTGGTTATGTAGAAGATCAGAAAGTACGGAACATAACAGTGCAGTCATAAATATGTTGTTGAAAAAATTTATCAATAGCATGAAAAATATTTGAAAAGGACATTCTTTGGTGTTATAATTTGCAGAAACAAAAATGACTGCCGGACACAAATGAAGGGATGTCCTTTTTGTTATAGTGTTTATAGTGTTTAATTAATAAATATACAATGGAGGGAATACATATGTTAAATTTAAAAGACATTAATTGGAAAAAACCAGGACTTTTTGCAGCAGGAGTAGCTTTCGGAACAGCAGGAATCAAGATTCTGACAAGTGATGATGCAAAGAAATTATATACAAACTGTACAGCAGCCGTATTAAGAGCAAAATCTTGTGTGATGAAGACTGCAACAAGCGTTCAGGAGAATGCAGGAGATATTTTAGCAGAAGCAAAGCAGATCAATGAAGACAGAGCAGCAGAGGCAGAAGCAGAAGTTGTAGATGACTATTGTGAAGTAGCGGAAGAGACAGAGGAAGCAGCAGAGACTGCAGAAGCTGAAGCAGCGACAGAAGCATAAAAACGGGCACGAAGATTATAAGTTGCCATAATACACGGGCACCTGCGGAACATCTGCAGGTGCTTTTGCAAGAATAATAAGAGGTGACAAGAGTGAAATTCAGGATTAAGCATGAGATAAGAGGAAGAATCCGTATCCACATGGAGCAGAAACGCATGACTCATGAACAGGCGGACATTCTTCTCTTTTATCTGCAGAATATAGACGGCGTATTCCGCGCAGACGTCTATGACAGAACGGCGGACGCAACGATTCATTATAAGGGAAACAGAGAAACAATCATCGAAGGACTCCGCAGATTCCGTTATGAGGAAGTAGAAGTGCCGAATGGTCTGTTAGAGACATCCGGAAGAGCAATGAATGCAGAGTATCAGGAGAAACTGGTGGATAAGATTCTGTTCCATTATGGAAGAAAATTCTTACTGCCATATCCGATCTCAGCAGCATATACAACCATTATGTCTGCAAAATATATCTGGAAAGGTATTAAGACACTGATGGAAAGAAAACTGGAAGTCCCTGTACTGGACGCTACGGCAATCGGTGTCTCTATCCTAAGAAGTGACTTTGATACTGCGGGATCTGTGATGTTCTTACTTGGAATCGGAGAACTTCTGGAAGAGTGGACACATAAGAAATCAGTCGATGATCTGGCAAGGACCATGTCACTGAACGTCGGAAAAGTATGGCTGAAGACAGAAGATCAGGCTGTTCTCGTTCCGTCAAGTAAGATTAAAGCCGGTGATCAGGTGGTCGTACATATGGGAAATGTCATTCCATTTGACGGTGAAGTTGTAGACGGGGAGGCAATGATCAACCAGGCATCCCTGACAGGCGAATCCGTGGCGGTAAGAAGAACAATTGGAAATTATGTATATGCAGGAACTGTTGTGGAAGAAGGAGAGGTCACAATTGATGTAAAGGCTGTCGGTGGATCCAGTCGTTACGAAAAGATTGCGGCTATGATAGAAGATTCTGAAAAATTGAAATCAGGACTGGAAAGCAGGGCAGAACATCTGGCAGACAAACTGGTTCCGTATTCTCTTGGAGGAACAGCACTTACCTGGCTGCTTACAAGAAATACGACAAAAGCATTGTCTATTCTGATGGTAGATTTCTCCTGTGCTTTAAAACTTGCGATGCCAATCTCCGTACTCTCTGCGATCCGCGAAGCAGGTATGTATAAGATTACAGTAAAAGGTGGAAAATATCTGGAAGCAGTTGCCGAAGCAGATACCATCGTATTTGATAAGACGGGAACACTGACAAAAGCAAAACCGACAGTGGCAAAAGTGGTATCATTCAATGAAATGAATGAAGATGAACTGCTCCGTATTGCTGCATGCCTGGAGGAACATTTCCCGCATTCTATGGCAAAAGCAGTTGTCAGCGCAGCAAAGGCAAAACATCTGGATCATGAGGAGATGCATTCAAAAGTGGAATACATCGTAGCCCATGGAATTTCAACACAGATTGAAGGAAAGAAAGCTGTTATCGGAAGCTATCATTTTGTATTTGAAGATGAGAAGGTGACGATTCCGGATGGTATGGAAGAAGAATTTGAAAGCCTTCCGGAAGAGTATTCCCATCTGTATATGGCAATCGAAGGCAAACTGGCAGCAGTGATCTGTATCGAAGATCCATTGCGTGACGAAGCGGTAGAAGTGATCCGAGAGCTTCGCGAGGCAGGCCTTAGTAAGATTGTTATGATGACCGGGGACAGTGAGCGTACAGCGAAAGCAATCGCAAAACGTGTCGGAGTAGATGAATATTATGCAGAAGTATTACCGGAAGATAAGGCAGGTTTTTGTGAAAAAGAAAAAGCAGCAGGACGTAAGGTTATCATGATCGGTGACGGTATCAATGATTCACCGGCTCTTTCCGCAGCCAATGTAGGAATCGCGATCAGTGATGGTGCAGAACTTGCAAGAGAGATTGCAGATATTACTGTCGGTGCAGATAATTTAAGAGAATTGGTAACTCTGAAGAAGATCAGTAATGGTCTGATCAGGAGAATCAGCCGCAATTACCGTATGATCGTCGGATTTAACGCAGGGCTGATCGTTCTTGGCGTGGCAGGAATCATCATGCCGACAACATCTGCATTGCTGCACAATACATCAACACTGGTAATCGGACTTAAGAGTATGCAGAATCTTTTGGATGCGTAGAATAAAACGGACATATAAAAAAGAAAAAAAGAAGCTTAATGAGATTTAAATTCGTTAAGCTTCTTTTTTGTGCATAATTCTTGACAGTTTTGAAAGAATAAGATAATATTCAAATACAAGGACGTTAGTAAAAACTAACGTAAATTAGGAGGGACTAAGATGGCAAACAGATATCTGATTGAAAAGTGCCTGGTGGAACATTGTTCGGCAACACTTGCATCTATGAAATCGGCAAATTTATTTAATATGACATTTGCAGATGATACAGACGTGGAAGATCAGATTGAGTTCTGGAACCGGTGCATGAAAGAAAAGGGCATCCGTCTCTATATATTGCGGAGGCAGGAGAACCGCGTACTGGTCTATGTCTATCGAAAGAAACAGCTTTCGGTCAGTCTGAACCGTCCGGGAGTAGCAAATTTCCTCAAAAAATACGGATATGGAAGCACGGATGTGGAATGTGCATTGGACCGGTTAAAATCAAGAATCGGCGAAAACAATGAATTTCCGCATGAAATCGGAATTTTTCTTGATTATCCACTGGGAGATGTGATCGGATTTATTACAAATGAAGGGCGCAATTTCAAGTGTGTGGGATGCTGGAAAGTATATTGTGATGAGTGCGCATGCCGGAAAACATTTGAAAAATATAAAAAATGCAGAGATGTCTATGTACGTCTCTGGCAGCAGGGAAGAAGTGTTTTGCAGCTTACAGTAGCTGCCTGACATATAAAATTATCAATGAAAGAGGTAGAAAACAATGAGTAAAATTGCAGTAGTATATTGGAGTGGAACAGGTAACACAGAGGCTATGGCAAACGAAGTAGCAGAAGGAGCAAAGGCTGCAGGAGCAGAAGTGGATGTATTAACAGCTTCAGAATTCGGTGCAGATAAGATGGACGCTTACGATGCGGTAGCATTCGGATGCCCGGCTATGGGAGCGGAAGAACTGGAAGACAGCGAATTCGAGCCGATGTTCTCTGACTGCGAAGGCAAGCTTGGAGGAAAGAAGATCGCACTCTTCGGATCTTACGGATGGGGAGACGGAGAATGGATGAGAACATGGGAAGAGACATGCAAAGCTGACGGAGCTGTTCTTGCATGTGAGAGTGTACTTGCGAACGAAGCACCGGATGATGATGCGGTGGCAGCTTGCCAGGCACTTGGAAAGGCACTTTGCTAGCCAAGCCAATGGGGACGGGGAAAATGGTTTTTTCCCCGTCCCCGCTGGCTTTTTTTGCGTGGTGTTATTTGAAAGTTATTTTGAAAAAAGTCAGAAAATAGAATCGTTTTGGACTGAATTATGATAAAATAAAGGCGAGATTAAAGACCAGAGGGGACAGGAAAAAGGCCGGAAACACCGTCCCCACTGGCTCGAAAGGAAGGATCGGTATGAAAAATTATTCAGAAGATATAAACAGACAGTATCATATTCAGGTTGCCAAAGGTGAAGTCGGACGCTATGTGATCATGCCGGGAGACCCGGGAAGATGTGAAAAGATAGCGGAATATCTAGAAAATCCGGTTCTGGTTGCAAGTAACCGGGAATTTACGACTTATACGGGAATGCTGGATGGTGAGAAAGTCAGTGTGACATCGACAGGAATCGGAGGACCGTCGGCAGCAATTGCAATGGAAGAACTGGTACGCTGCGGAGCAGATACATTTGTCCGGATCGGAACCTGCGGTGGAATGCAGCCGGAAGTAAAAAGCGGTGATATTGTGATTGCGACCGGTTCGATCCGCATGGAAGGGACAAGCAAAGAATATGCACCAATCGAATATCCGGCAGTTGCCAGTCTGGAGGTAACGAATGCACTGGTGCAGGCTGCAAAAGAAGATGGCTGCACCTGGCATACAGGAGTGGTACAGTCAAAGGATGCATTCTACGGACAGCATGAACCGGAAGCAATGCCTGTCGGCTATGAACTGCTGAACAAATGGGAGGCATGGAAGAAGATGGGCTGTCTGGCTTCCGAGATGGAATCAGCGGCACTTTTCATAGTGGCCGGTAAATTGCGTGTCAGAGCAGGGGCATGCTTTCTGGTTATGGCAAATCAGGAAAGAGAGAAACTCGGACTGGAAAATCCGGTGGTACATGATACTAATATGGCAGTCCGGACTGCAGTAGATGCAGTGAGAAATCTGATCCGGTGTGACAAAGAAAAAGAATAACAGAAGAAGGGAAACAAGATGGGAAAGACAGAGAATAGAAATAAGTCGAAGTATAATCCAATACAACTGATCGAAATTTCAATAGAACAGTTAAAGTATTCTTACACACCTTATTCAGGATTCAAAGTCGGAGCTGCATTATTGGCGAAAAATGGAAGCGTATATACGGGATGCAATATTGAAAATGCAGCATATACACCGACAAATTGTGCAGAAAGGACAGCATTTTTTAAGGCAGTAAGTGAAGGCGTGAAGGAATTCGATGCGATCTGTATTGTAGGAGGAAAAGATGGGGTCTTGACAGAATATGCACCGCCGTGCGGAGTGTGCAGACAGGTAATGATGGAGTTCTGTGATCCTGAAACATTTCAGATCATTCTTGCAACAGATCTGGAACATTATGATATCTATACGTTAAAAGAGTTATTACCGTTGGGATTCGGACCTGGGAATCTGAAAAAAGAGTAAGGGGGAAATCATGACAGCAGAAGAATTAAAAGCATTGCCAAAGGTCGAGCTGCACTGTCATTTGGACGGATCGCTGAGCCACACATTTATAGAAAAAAGACTGGGACGGAAAGTGTCACAAAGTGAACTCAGTGTATCTGACGACTGCAGAAGCCTGAATGAATATTTGCAGAAATTTGATCTTCCGGGAAAATGTATTATGGATGAAGCCGGACTGCAAGAAGCTGGCTATGATGTATTAAGAAGTATGAAACAGGAAAATGTCTGCTATGCAGAGATCCGTTTTGCACCGCTTCTGTCTGAGACGCAGGATATGAACTGTAACAAAGTTATCGAAGCATTGCTTAACGGACTGGAAAGAGGAAAGAAAGATTTCGGTATAGAGTATGGAGTAATTACCTGTGCCATGCGTCATCACAGTGAAGAAGAGAATGCCAGGATGATCCGGACTGCAAGAGCATATCTGGGATATGGAGTATGCGCGGCAGATCTTGCAGGAGCAGAAAGCCTGTATCCGATGTCAGAGTTCATGGAACTGTTCAAAAAGACGAAAGCACTTGGCATGCCATTTACCTTACATGCAGGCGAATGCGGAAGCGTACAGAATATTCTCGATTCAGTAGAAGCCGGAGCCGGAAGAATCGGACACGGAATTGCCATGAGAGGGCATGCCGATATACAGAAAGAATTGCAGAAAAAAGGCATCGGTATCGAGATGTGTCCGATCAGCAATCTGCAGACAAAAGCGGTAGAAAGCACAAAGGATTATCCGATGCGGGAGTTCCTGAATGCCGGGTTAAAGGTAACGGCAAATACCGATAACCGTACAGTCAGCAATACGACACTGACAAAAGAACTGGAATTTATCCAGAAGAATTATGGAATCACCGATGAAGAGATTCATCTTATGATGAGGAACGCAGTGGATGTGGCATTTGCGGATGATGCAGTGAAAGAAAGGATGTTGAAGTATGTATAAAAAACTGGAAAAATGTTTAAAAAGCATAAGAAAAAAGACGGATTTCAAACCAGAAAAAGCAGTCATCTTAGGATCCGGTCTCGGAGATTATGCCGAGAAGATCCAGATAGAAAAGATCGTAAAATATACAGATATCGAAGACTTTCCGGTATCGACCGTTCAGGGGCATAAAGGTCAGTTTGTCTTCGGATATGTGAAAGATGTTCCGATCGTACTGATGCAGGGAAGAGTGCATTATTATGAAGGTTACCCGATGCAGGACGTTGTACTCCCGACCAGACTGATGGGGATGATGGGAGCAAAGAAGATTCTTCTGACTAATGCTGCAGGCGGAGTCAATCCATCATTCAGACCGGGTGACTTTATGCTGATCACAGATCACATTACAACAGCAGTGCCAAGTCCGTTGATCGGGCCGAATATCGAAGAACTCGGAACCAGATTCCCGGATATGAGTGAGGTATACAGTAAAAATCTTCAGAAAATCATCCGTAAAAGTGCAAAAGACTGCGGAATACCACTTCAGGAAGGTGTATACGTACAGCTGACCGGGCCGAATTACGAGACACCGGCAGAAATCCGAATGGTCAGAAGCTGGGGCGCAGACGCAGTCGGTATGAGTACTGCATGCGAAGCCATGGCAGCCAGACATATGGGAATGGAAGTGTGCGGAATCTCCTGCATTACAAATATGGCAGCAGGCGTCAGTGATGCAAAGCTTAACCACGCCGAAGTTCAGGAGACGGCGGACAGGGTGGCGAAAGATTTTGAAAAACTGGTGACAGATGTGATAATTTCTATTTAATGCATTATGGCGGCTGTCACCGATCGGAATAAACTTACAAGGTCCTATTCTGTGCTGACTCCAACATGGGGAAATTCTAAAGCAAACGGTCGACTTTTTTACTTAAGAATTACCAACCATGAGTCCATATGCACAGGATAGGACCTTTTATTACGGTTCGGGGATCTGGCTTAGTGAATTAAAGTAGAAACCCCTCTAAAAAACGGTATAATGGTATAAAAAGCAGGGAGGGCGCAAACATCATGAAATCTTTCTTTGTATCCAGCACATTCAGTGACATGCAGGCGGAACAGGATATCCTGCATCAGAGAGTATTTCCAAGAATCAGAAAACAATTAGAACCATACGGAGTAGATATAGAAGGTCTGGACTTGCGCTGGGGCGTCGATACTTCGAACATGTCAGAAAAAGAAAGTGGCAAGCATGTAGTTAAGATCTGCATTGATACGATTGATCGCTGCAAACCATATATGATCATACTGATCGGAGAGCGGTACGGATGGATTTACGAGATATTCCAATGTCAGTGCAGCCGATTATCATAAGATACGGGTACATATGATGAAGATAGACGGATGGAGTATGGATGCTGCCGGACTGAGCCAGAAACAGATGGAACTTCTGGATGAACTTGAACATATCCGGTGGTGCAGGTATCATCAGTTCCACAACTGGCGAATGGGAATTCCGGAAAATGGTGCGAGAAAAGATGCCGCACTTCGGATCCACAAGGACCTAATACCATATGATGAATTGATGAAAGAAGAAAAGGATAATATCCGTATGCTGCAGAAGTTGTTTGCAGAAAGTTAGAAGGAAAGGTGAAAGCCGGAATCATCTGCCGTATGGGTGGGACCGGCTTTTTATATTGGTATGTATTTGAAAAGAAAACATATTGAGAAATGTTCTCAACATATCCTCTTCCTATTTTTACAAAAATCATGTATCATACTAGTTAGATAAAGCTAACTAATGTGCATAAAAGGAGGAAATACATGAGTATAGTAATTGTAGGCGGACACGACAGAATGGTTCATCAATATAAAAAAATCTGTAAAGAATACAAGTGCAAAGCGAAAGTATTCACACAGATGTCTGGAAATTTAAGTGAAAAGATCGGAAGTCCTGATTTGTTGATCCTATTTACCAACACAGTATCTCATAAGATGGTACACTGTGCAGTGACAGAAGCGGAAAAATGCAATGCACAAATCGTGAGATGCCATACAAGCAGTGGAAATGCATTAAATGAGATTCTTCAGAATGCCTGTACAGCATAAGTATCTGGAATGTGGGAAAGCCCACGTCAGATGCTGACACCTTTTCTTGATCTTTTTTAATCTAAAAACTCCATAAGGATAATTCTTGCGTTTGGCTGATAATATGCGATATAATAAAAAATGCTTGACTTAAAACAAAGAGAGGTTTATGGAATGAAGAGAGAGACATTTGGATCAAGACTGGGCTTCATCCTTGTATCCGCAGGGTGTGCCGTTGGCATCGGAAATGTATGGAAATTCCCATATATGTGTGGACAGTTTGGTGGAGCTGCATTTATCCTGATATATCTGGTATTTCTTCTGATCATGGGAATTCCGGTTATGGTCTGTGAATTTGGTGTCGGACGTGCGAGCAGACACAGTGTTGCCGCTGCATATGAGACACTGGAACCTAAAGGAACAAAGTGGCATATTACAAAATGGATCGGTATCATTGGATGCTATTTTCTGATGATGTTCTATACTACGGTTGGTGGATGGATGCTGTATTATTGTGTCAGAAGCTTCAGTGGAGATTTCGTAGGTGCGGATATGGAGACGGTATCGGCTGGATTTAGTGATATGCTTGGAAATATGCCGCTTATGACATTTTGGACGATTCTGATCTGTATCATTGGATTCGGTGTATGTGCATTTGGAATCCAGAAAGGTATCGAAAAAGTATCCAAGTTCATGATGACCGCATTGCTTTTGATCATGATCGTACTTGCGATCCACTCTGTGATGATGAAAGGTGCCGGAGCGGGAATCCGCTTTTATCTGATTCCTGATTTCAGACAGATGGCAGAGATCGGAATCGGAAACGTGATTTTCGGGGCTATGAGCCAGGCATTCTTTACATTATCAATTGGAATTGGAGCGATGTTGATCTTTGGAAGTTATATGGAAAAAGATCAGCGTTTATTCGGAGAGGCTGTGAATATTACCGTGCTTGACACGGTCGTAGCGCTGATGGCAGGTTTCATTATTATTCCGGCATGCTTTGCATACGGAATTGAACCGGGAGCAGGCCCAAGCCTTATATTTATCACGATCCCGAATATTTTCGCGCAGGTGGCAGGCGGGCGTGTATGGGGAGGATTATTCTTCCTGTTCTTAAGCTTCGCTGCATTTACGACACTGGTTGCGGTATTTGAAAATATTATTTCTTTTGATATTGATTTATTCGGATGGTCAAGAAAGAAGAGTACACTGGTAAGTCTGATTCTGATCATTATCTTAAGTATGCCATGTGTTATGGGATTCAATGTATTGGCCGGATTCACTCCACTTGGAGAAGGATCGACAATCATGGATCTGGAGGACTTCATCGTATCGAATAACCTGCTTCCGCTTGGAAGTCTTGGCTATGTCCTGTTCTGTACAAAGAAGAACGGATGGGGATGGAACAGCTTCCTTGAAGAAATCAATCAAGGAGAAGGATGGAAGTTCCCGGCAGGAATCAAGGGTTATATGTCTTACGGACTGCCGCTCCTGATCATTATCATTTACCTGAAGGGATATTATGATAAATTTCAACCAATGGGAACGAAGACACTGATCGGTTGGATGATCGTGGCATTCTTATTCCTTGCATTTGTGATCGGATGCTCTTGTGGAAAAAGTACTGCGGAAAAAGTGGACAAGTAAAGAAAAAAAGTAAAAAGATGTGGAAAAAGGATAAGTTCTTTTGTAAAGTGGAAAAGAACTTATCCTTTCAGACTGTAGACAAAGTCCAGCAATTGCTGGGCTTTTCTACTTTTAGAACCGTC
>ERZ773248.436-NODE-436-length-54492-cov-4.240461_pt1 | contig 54492 bp, 50 predicted proteins | sample MGYA00580518_ERZ773248 | MGnify/ENA primary metagenome ERZ773248 (study PRJEB29015, sample SAMEA2737762) | human gut metagenome | biome: human gut; feature: human-associated habitat; material: faeces | place: China | collected 2012 ...
ACCTTCCAAACGGCGGCTGCCAGGTTCAGGTTGTTTCTTGGTATGATAACGAAAATTCATACACAAGCCAGATGGTAAGAACAATCAAGTATTTTGCTGAATTAAACTAATATAAATTCGGCTTTGTGCCGGAATGAAAGCCGGGGAATGAAGCTATAGTCTTCTTTCTCCGGTATTTTACTATCGCGTGGCACTGTCCCGCAAAAACAAGGAGGCAAAATTCTCTCCTCACCATAGGGTTCGGATTTTTGCTTCGCAAAAACAAGGAGGATTCATTATGCTTAATAAGAAGTCAGTTGATGATATTAACGTAAAAGGCAAGAGAGTATTATGCAGATGTGATTTTAACGTGCCGTTAGACGGAAAGAAGATTACAGATGAAACAAGACTGGTTGCAGCACTTCCTACAATCAAGAAGTTAATCTCAGACGGTGGTAAGGTTATCCTTTGCTCTCATTTAGGAAAGCCGAAGGGACCGGATGCAGCATTTTCTCTTGAACCGGTTGCTGAAAGACTTTCTGCACTGTTAGGACAGGAAGTGAAGTTTGCAGCAGATGATACTGTTGTAGGTGAAAATGCAAAGGCTGCTGTTGCAGCTATGAATGACGGTGACGTTATTTTACTTGAAAACACCAGATTCAGAGCAGAAGAAACAAAGAATGGTGAAGCATTCTCTAAGGATTTAGCTTCTATCTGTGATGTATTCGTAAACGATGCTTTCGGTACAGCACACAGAGCTCACTGCTCAAATGTTGGTGTTACACAGTTTGTAGATACAGCTGTTGTCGGCTATTTAATGCAGAAGGAAATCGATTTCCTCGGCAATGCAGTCAACAATCCGGTAAGACCTTTCGTAGCAATCCTTGGTGGTTCGAAGGTATCTTCAAAGATTTCTGTTATCAACAATCTGCTTGATAAGGTAGATACATTAATCATCGGTGGTGGTATGTCTTATACATTCCAGAAAGCAAAGGGCGGCAATGTAGGACAGTCACTCGTAGAAGATGATTATCTTGATTATGCTAAAGAAATGATGGAAAAGGCTGAAAAGAAGGGCGTTAAAATGTTGATTCCGATTGACACTGTTGTGACAAAGGAATTCAAAAATGATACACCATTTCATGTAGTAGATGCAGGCTGCCAGGCTGATGATGACATGGGCATGGATATCGGACCAAAGACCTGTGAACTTTACAAGGAAGCTTTAGCTGATGCAAAGACTGTTGTATGGAACGGACCAATGGGTGTATTTGAATTTGAAAACTTTGCAAAGGGTACAATCGCTGTTGCAGAAGAACTGGCATCATTAAAGGATGCTACAACAATCATCGGTGGCGGTGACTCAGCTGCAGCTGTTAACAATCTTGGCTTTGGTGATAAGATGACTCACATTTCAACCGGTGGCGGTGCATCTTTAGAGTTCCTTGAAGGAAAAGAACTTCCGGGTGTTGTTGCAGCTAATGATAAGTAATAAGTAACATTTGATGAAATATTACTGACATAATAAAAATATAGGAAAACAGTCATACATTCAGTGGTTTTATCTGAAATATTGCGTATGACTGTTTTTTTATTTTGTAAAAAAATTCGCATAAATTTTATAAATTGTATTTATTGCAATAATTGGATATAAATTTTTATAAATTCTAGTATTATTTAGAAAGATGTGTTATAATTTACTTAAAAGAAAGCGACGGAATAACCAATTGTGTATGACAAAAAATAATACAGTTTGAGGAGGATTATTTTATGCGCAGGAAAGTTGTAGCAGGTAACTGGAAAATGAACATGACACCGAGTGAGGCAGTGGCTCTTGTAAAGAAACTTAAGCCCAATATGGAGAATTCAGATGTGGATGTTATCTTTTGCGTTCCATCTATTGATATCGTTCCGGTTGTAGAAGCCTGCAAAGGTACAAAAATCAGCGTGGGAGCTGAAAATATGTATTATGAAGAAAAGGGAGCCTATACAGGTGAGGTTTCTCCACAGATGCTGGTTGATGCCGGTGTATCCTATGTGATTATCGGACATTCGGAAAGAAGACAGTATTTTAAAGAAGACAATGAAATGGTAAACCGTAAAATCAGGAAAGCCATTGAACATGATATTATTCCGATTATCTGCTGTGGTGAAACATTAGAAGAAAGAGAAGCAGGTATTACACTTACATTGATTAAAAAACAGATTGTAAGTGCATTAAAGTATGTATCACCGGAAAATGCCCAGCGTTGTATTATTGCTTATGAACCAATCTGGGCAATTGGAACGGGGCGAGTGGCAACTACACAGCAGGCACAGGAGGTATGTTGTTCTATCCGTGGAATTATCCGTGATATTTATGGTACACAGATTGCGGATGCTATCCGTATTTTATATGGCGGCAGTGTGAATGCAGGCAACGCATTGCAGCTGTTTTCTGAACCGGATATTGACGGTGGTCTTGTCGGCGGTGCCAGTTTAAAACCTGAATTTTCAAAAATTGTAAATTATCAATAAAAATACATAACTGCTGCAAAAGGAACGGTTTCTGATGGAGTTCTTTTTGCAGCAGTTTTTTAATGTGAAGTGCCATAATTATAATAATTAGCACTTTTATTTTTACGCAAAATATGATATGATTCTTTAGGTATATTGTACCGATTATGGAAAATGTTAAAAGGAGAAATACAATGAGTAAAAAACCAGTTGTTTTAATGATACTTGATGGATATGGATTAAATGATAATACAAAAGGAAATGGTATTGCTGCAGCGAATACACCGGTAATGGATAAATTAATGAAGGAATATCCTTATGTAAAAGGCTATGCAAGCGGTCTTGCAGTCGGACTTCCGGACGGACAGATGGGTAACTCTGAAGTAGGACATTTAAATATGGGTGCCGGACGTATTGTATATCAGGAACTGACAAGAATCACAAAAGCAATAGAAGATGGTGATTTCTTTGAAAACGAAGAACTTTTAGGCGCAATTAAAAACTGCAAGGAGAACAATTCAGACTTACATTTATTCGGTCTGTTATCAAACGGCGGTGTGCACAGCCACATTACACATTTATATGCCCTGCTGGAACTGGCAAAGAGAAACGGTATTAAGAATGTCTATGTTCACGGCTTTATGGACGGACGTGATACAGCACCGGACGGAGGAAAAGAATTTATCAGCCAGTTATCCGACAAAATGGAAGAATTAGGTGTTGGACAGATTGCTTCTATTATGGGTCGTTACTATGTAATGGACAGAGATAACAGATGGGACAGAGTAGAAGCTGCTTATAATGCACTTGTAAAGGGTGAAGGAAATGAGGCAGAATGTGCAAAGTGTGCTATCGCCTCATCTTATGAAGATGGGAAAACGGATGAATTTGTTGTGCCGACTGTTGTAAAGAAGGATGGTAAGCCATTAGCAACGATTAAAGATGGAGATTCTGTTATCTGCTTTAACTTCAGACCGGACAGAGCAAGAGAAATCACAAGATGTTTCTGCGATGATGAATTTACAGGCTTTGACAGAGGCGCAAGAAAGAAAGTCCACTATGTATGCTTCACAGATTACGATGTAACAATCGGCAATAAGTATGTAGCATTCAAGAAAGAAAAGATTACCAATACATTTGGTGAATTTTTAGCAGCAAACAACAAGACACAGGCCCGTATTGCCGAGACAGAAAAATACGCACACGTAACATTCTTCTTCAACGGTGGTGTAGAAGAACCAAACAAGGGTGAAGACAGAATCCTTGTAAAGTCACCGAAGGTTGCAACTTATGATTTACAGCCGGAAATGAGTGCACCGGAAGTCTGCGATAAGTTAACAGCTGCTATCCGTTCAGATAAGTATGATGTTATTATCATCAACTTTGCAAACCCGGATATGGTCGGACATACCGGTATTGAGTCTGCCGTTGTAAAGGCAATTGAAACTGTAGATACCTGTGTAGGCAAGGCTGTAGAAGCATTAAAGGAAGTTGACGGAACTATGTTTATCTGCGCGGACCATGGAAACGCAGAACAGTTAATTGACTATAAGACCGGAGAACCGTTTACGGCACATACAACCAATCCGGTTCCGTTCATTCTTGTAAACTACGATGAAGCGTATACATTAAAAGAAGGCGGAAAGCTTTGTGATATCGTACCGACACTGATTGAAATTATGGGTATGGAAAAACCAATGGAAATGACAGGCGAATCCCTGCTTGTTAAAAAGAATTCATAAATTTCTATTGTGTTGCACGTATAGGTGTGCTATAATGATAATAGTATGCGATTATAATTTAATGAATAGAATCGTAAGCTTCGACACAATAGGAGGTGTGATAAATGTTCGGAATGTCGGCTGGTGATATTATACGAATTGTTTTAATGGGAATCTTTATATTAGTATGTATAGCATTATCAATCGTTGTTTTAATGCAGGAAAGCAAGCAGCAGGGTCTGTCTGGTACAATCAGTGGAGCCGCTGATACTTACTGGGGCAGAAACAAAGGCCGTTCAATGGAAGGAAAACTGGTATTATTTACAAAGATATTAGGTGTTGCTTTCTTTGTTCTGGCAGCTATATTAAATATTAATTTTTAAAAAGAAACCTGGATTCTCCGTAAAACAATGGAGGATTCAGGTTTTATTTTTTGCAGAAGTGAAAATATATAAAGGGGTTGGTTTTATGAAAAAACGCGGAAACATATCAATTAAAGCAAAACTTTTGGGTGTTATTACACCGGTAGTCATTGCAATTGTTGTTGTGCTGGTACTGGTATCGTATCTGGCATCCGCACATATCATTGAAAATTATTCGCAGAATCTGTTGGAATCTTCGGTTGAAAACCAGACATCAAAGATTGAATCGTGGTTAGATGAGAATCTTTCGTCTTTTCAAATGGCAAAGACAACGATTGAACAGTTAAATCCAGACGATGCACAGCTTCAGACGATTTTGGACAGCTATTATGGCTACAGCGACAATTATCCGGACGGATTATATGTATCCGACAGTAACGGCAATTTGTTAAAGGCTTCCAAATCTACAAAGAGTGAGAGCAGTCCGACAAAAAGCACATGGTATACTGAAGGTCTGACTCGTGTCAACATGGCAGTCGGTTCGGCTTACAAAAATGCAGAGGGTGTCAATGTCATCAGTGCATCGGGAATATTAAAGGATAATTCGGACAAAATACGTGTCATATCCGCAGATATGACGTTGGACCGCATTTCTATCATTGTCAATTCATTTATTGAAATGGACGATGCGCAGACATTTCTGGTTGACAAAAACAGCGGTACGATTTTAGCAGACCGTGATTCGTCTTTGATTTCACAAAAACTCGGTGCATCGGGGCAGAGCAGCTTTTATCAGGACATGGCACAGCGCATTAACGACCAGAACTACGATTTTACAACGATTGACGGTGAAATGACCGTTTCTCAGGAAGTACAGGGAACAGACTGGATTCTGGTATCTTACATTCCTAAGAGTACGGTACTCGCGGATTTGGTCGCATTAAGAACGCGAATGATTGTAATCGGCGTTATCTGCATTATTCTGCTCTGCGTATTGATTGAAAGAATGACACATGTTGTTGTAAAGCCTGTTAAGGAAATGACAAATGTGATTACACAAATGGCATCTGGTGATTTCACTGTATCCGTCAATCCGCGCGGCAATGATGAAATCGCTGTAATGGGCTACAGTGTCCAGCATTTTATCGAATCCATGAAACAGATGATTACGCAGATTGGACAGGTTTCCCAGATATTAAGCGAACAGGCGCAGTCCAGCAAGAGCGTATCGACAGAGTTAAATTCGGCAACGGAAATCCAGTCACGCTCTATGGGTGAGTTGAATTCTACGGTAGACCAGCTTGCGGTTTCTGTCAATGAAATTGCGGAAAACGCAACACAGCTTGCCGGAGTTGCCGCCGATACCAAGAAAGACAGCGATGTTGTCGATGTTAAAATGCGTGAAACGGTTGAGGTATCCGAAAAAGGCCGTCAGGATATGGAAAAAGTCAGCAAAGCGCTGGAGGGCATTGAGCTTTCTATTCATAACTTACAGGAGGCCGTTGACAAGGTCGGCACCGCTTCCGGTGAAATTGTTGACATTACCAATCTGATTGGCAGTATTGCGGAAGAAACCAATCTCTTGTCCTTAAATGCTTCGATTGAAGCGGCGAGAGCCGGAGAAGCGGGCAGAGGTTTTGCGGTTGTTGCTTCCGAAATCGGTACGCTGGCTAAAAACAGTGCCGATTCCGTTGCCAATATTACGGAATTAATTAACGAAATCAATAAGCTGGTAGAAAATGCCGTATCCCAGGCAGGAAGCAGTGCCTGTGAAATCGCCGGCAGTGCAGGTCTGATTCATGCGGCTGTGGACACCTTCCATACAATTTTCAGTAACATACAGGATACAAACGAATTGATGAAAAATGTTGTAAGCAAGATTGGCGAAGTCGATGAGGTTGCAACCAATGTTGCCGCTATCTGTGAAGAACAGGCGGCAAGTTCCGATGAAATTCTTGCAACTTCGGAATCCATGCTTACACAGGCAAAGAATATTACAAGAAACAGCGAACAGGTTGAATCCGCATCTGAAAATTTAGCAGTATCGGCAAATCAACTTTCATCACAGATAGAGCAGTTCCAGATTTAAGCTGATACCGGTAAAAGTCTGAGTATGGAGGTAAGATAAAATGAAAAAGATAATCAGTTGGTTTTTATGTATTACAATGCTTGCGGGCTGTCTGATTTTAGGCGGCTGTACACAGTCTGCAAAATCCGGTTCGTCCGCGGGCGGCAGTGTGAAAATGCTTTTATCGCTGGGACAGGCAGATGCCTTTCGTACCACGCTTGTGAATCAGGCAAAAAAGACCGCTTCGGAAAATAATGTACAGTTAGACGTACTGGATGCGGAAAGTTCCATTGAAAAGCAGGTTGAACATATTAAAAAAGCCGTATCCGAAAAATATGACGTTATTTTATGTAATATGGTTGATGCCGATACGGCACTGGAACTGGAGGCACTGGCAGGCGATATTCCGATTGTATTTTTTAACACGTCACCGGATGCTTCCCGCTTAAAAGCCGGAAAATACATTTATGTAGGCTCAAATGAAGCAGATGCGGGACAGTATCAGGCAGAATATGTTTTAGAGCAGTTAAAGTCGCTTTCAGAATTAAATGTGGCAATTATTAAAGGACCGGACAGCCATTCCGCAACAAAGGGCAGGACAGATGCCGTTAAAAATACGCTGAATACGTCCGGAAAAACGATTCATTATATGTTTGAAGACCATGCAGACTGGGACCAGACCCGTGCCGAAGAACTGTTTACAATATTTTTAAAGACGAATCAGAAATGCAACGCCGTTATTTGTAACAATGATACCATGGCGTTAGGTGTTGCGGACGCATGTAAAAAAGCAGGAAGAAATGACATTTTAATATTAGGAATTGATGCAACGGCTGACGGTTGTACGGCGATTACCAACGGTACAATGAACTTTACGGTTTACCAGTCTGCAACAGGACAGGGAGAACGCCTGATTCAGGCAGGAAAGATTCTGGCACAGGGCGGCAGTATCAAGGATTTGGACGGTGCTGCGGAAAATGAAAAGTACGTATGGGTTCCGTTTGAAAAGGTAGATGCCTCTAACGTCAGAAATTATCAGTAAATAAAAGCGCATCAGGAAAGGCTCGGTGGAGAATGAATAAAGAACAGCTTGAAAAACGTAAAAAGTTAATCGCTGAATTGATTTTGGAAAATGAATTTTATGTACCGATGAAAACAAAGGAAATTGCGATTCTTTTGCAGATTCCAAAATCACAAAGAGGAGAACTTCAGGAGGTATTAGACAGCTTAGTCAGTGACGGAACTATTGGCGTTTCAAAGAAAGGAAAATACGGAAAACCGGATAATACGGCGGTTGTCGGTATATTTACCAGCACCAGGAGAGGTTTCGGTTTTGTTACGGTAGACGGCTGGGATGAAGATATTTTTATTCAGGAATCGGACACCGGAGGCGCATTCCATATGGATAAAGTAAAGGTGACGATTACCCATAAGAAGCAGGGTAACAAGCGCTGTGAGGGGAAAATTATCGGTGTGCTTGAGCATCAGCTTACCGAGCTGGTCGGTACATTTCAAAAAAACAGAACATACGGATTTGTTGTACCAGATAATGGAAAAATTCCGGTTGATATTTTTGTGCCGCAGGAAAAATCAATGGGTGCAATGAATGGTCATAAGGTTGTCGTAAAAATTACCAATTATGGCAGTCACGGCAAGAACCCGGAAGGTCAGGTCATTGATATTATCGGTCATATCAATGACCCCGGCACCGATGTATTGTCTATTGTTAAAGCTTATGATTTACCGGTGGAATTTCCGGATGCGGTCATGCAGTATTTAAAAAATATTCCCGATGAGGTAGACGAAAAGGACAAGGCGGGGCGTGTTGATTTCCGCGATGTTGATACGGTTACGATTGACGGCGAGGACGCCAAGGACCTTGATGATGCTATTACGCTGACTGCAAATGAAAAGGGCTACCAGCTCGGCGTGCATATTGCGGATGTCAGTCACTATGTCACGGAAAACAGCATACTGGATAAGGAAGCCTATAAACGCGGAACGAGTGTATACCTTGTAGACCGTGTTATCCCGATGCTTCCTCACAAATTGTCAAATGGAATCTGCTCCTTAAATCAGGGCTGTGACCGTCTGGCATTAAGCTGTATAATGGACATTGATAATAAAGGAAATGTGGTGGGACACCGCATTTGTGAAACATTAATCAATGTCAACCGCCGTATGACTTATACGAATGTAAAGAAAATTCTTGTCGATAAAGAGGCTTCTGTGATTGAAGAATATAAAGAACTTATTCCGATGTTTGAACGCATGGGAGAACTTGCGGCAATTTTAAGAAAGAAACGTTTTCAGCGCGGTTCGATTGATTTTGACTTTCCTGAAACGAAGATTATTTTGGATAAGGACGGTCATCCTTTGGAAGTCAAGCCGTATGACAGAAATGTTGCGACCAAAATCATCGAGGAATTTATGCTGATAGCTAATGAAACGGTTGCAGAGGATTATTTCTGGCAGGAAATACCATTCTTATACAGAAGCCATGAGAATCCGGATATGGAAAAGATTCAGAAATTAAGCACTTTTATTAATAATTTTGGATATTCTATTCATACCGGTGATGAAATTCACCCAAAGGAACTGCAAAAGCTTTTAGAAAAAATTGACGGAACAGACGAGGAAAATCTGATTGCACGTCTGACACTGCGTTCGATGAAAAGAGCACAGTACACAACAGAATGTGTCGGACACTTCGGACTTGCAGCAAAATATTACTGTCATTTTACGTCTCCAATCCGCAGATACCCGGATTTGCAGATTCACCGGATTATTAAAGAAAATCTGCACGGTGGACTGAAACAGATACGTTTCAAGCACTATCAGAATCTTCTGCCGGAGGTGGCAAAGCATACCAGCACAACGGAACGGCGTGCCGATGATGCAGAACGTGATACCGATAAAGTCAAAATGGTTGAATATATGGAAAAACACATGGGCGAAGAATTCGACGGCGTGATTTCCGGAATGACGGCATGGGGCATGTATGTGGAACTGCCAAGCACGATTGAAGGCATGGTTTCTGTGACATCGCTGCGGGACGGGTATTACATTTATGACGAAAACCATTACGAAATGGTTAATGAAACCACCGGAAGAACCTTCAAACTCGGACAGAAGGTCACGGTCAAAGTTGTTGCAACCAATAAAATTTTAAGAACGATTGATTTTGAATTATCAGAAGGAGAATGGGAGAATGGCAGAACAAAAAAACGCAAACCGACTGATTTCCAATAATAAAAAGGCCTATTTTGATTATTTTATAGAGGATAAATACGAGGCAGGACTGGTTCTGCACGGAACGGAAGTGAAATCTATCCGCATGGGAAAATGCTCTATTAAGGAGGCGTATATTCAGATTCAGAACGGCGAAGTATTTATTAATAATATGAATATTACACCTTACGAAAAAGGCAACATTTTTAATAAAGACCCGCTCCGCCCGAAAAAGCTATTACTGCACCAGAGCGAAATCAACAAGCTTGCCGGACAGATTGCGCAGAAAGGATATACAATTGTGCCATTGCAGGTTTATTTAAGCAAAGGCCGTGTGAAAATGGAAATCGGACTTGGTCGTGGTAAAAAGCTCTACGATAAGCGTGATTCCATTGCAAAGAAGGATCAGAAGCGGGAGGCAGAGAAAGAATTTAAAGTACGCAATCTCTATTAAGCATATACAACCCGTTGTAATTTAATAAAAGCAGAAAACTATAAAATAAAAACACCACCGCTTTGCAGGGCAGATTATCGGTTCTGCAGAGCGGTGGTGTTTTTATTTTAGTCAATGCGTTCCTTTTTACTTTCACGTTTATTCTGATACATTGCTGATATTTTTAGCTTCGTCCGTTTCAGTTTATAGGATGAGCCGTTTTGATCATTACAATAGCTTGAATTTTGACAACACTTTTGACAACACTTTTCTTAATTTAAGACGGTTTAAAACGGTTTAAAATACTGTTAAATGGCAATAAAAAAAGCCCGAAACACCATAAAATACGGTATTTCAAAGCTTTTTTTATAATGGAGTAGACGGGAGTCGAACCCGTGTCCAAAAGCCCATTCACTGTTCTTCTACTATCATAGTTGGTTATTGTGGGTAAACCCTCATTCCCTCCGGTAACAGGAAATCAACACCCTGATACCTTTAGTAGCTTCATCATACGCCCACCGGTTCAAAGCTTTACCGGTGTCGTTTCCCGTATAGTCGAAGCCTGGGTCCTAAAGTACGGGTACTCTAGGTCAGACTGCTGCAACTAGGCAGCGTAAGCTAAATTTTCGTTAGCGTTTATATTTAGATTTGTGAGTTGACGCATCACCTGCGGATAGCTTCACCAGCTTCAAAACCCCTGTCGAAACCTTTACTACCCCGAGTGTATACACCGGAATATTTTCGGTCAACCAGTCATAACGCTGATTATTTATTACTATAACACGCGGTAACGGCTTCGTCAAGAATTATCTTGTGACTTTTATTGACTTTAAAGCACACAAAAAGTAAAATAATAGTAAATTAGCGACAAAGTCGCTCAGAAATGTGGATAGTGTGAAAAATAACACTGATGTGCTTATTTTCACACAGGGATTTGTTTCTGGGCGAAAGCAAATCCCTATGATGGCAGATGAGAAATCGCCTGCGCGAATTTCTCATCGTCTCTTCGCAACAAAGTCGCTCAGAAATGAGGAATAATATGGCAAAAAACGAATCAAAGAATCCGGCAAAGGAATATTCTGTCGGAGGATATACCTTTAAGACAAAAGAAGGTGCACAGGCGGCAAAGGATGAGCTGGCGGCAATTAAATATATGTCATCAAAAACAGACAGTACCAATGCAAAACAGGTATATATTTTGTATCATGACATTATTGATAAAAAACTGTTTAATACGCTGATTGGCATGAATTATTTAAAAGAGCTGCAGCAGTTTTTATATCTTTCACCGGATGTGCCAAATGAAAAAATCAGGCCGATTCCGATTAATAATGAAACAAAAGAAATGATGGAGGGCCGCAGAGAGCTTACGGAACATAAAAGCGAAATCCGTAAGCTGACAAAGGAACGAAATCATTATAAAGACAATTTTGTTATATCTGTGATTGTAAATGTTGTACTGGTTGTTGTAATTGCGGCAATGATTTATATTACACTGCACAGTTCCAATGCCAATGTAATCAATTACGAAGTAAACCTTCAGGATAAGTATGCTTCATGGCAGGAAGAACTGCAGTCGCAGGAAGAATCATTAAATGCAAGAGAACGTGCATTAAATCAGCAAAAATAATTTTAAAAAACACATTTTTAACATATTCTTACGATATAATCGGCACAAAGGTAAAAAGTCAGGAGGATATTACGAATGAATAAATTAAAAGTTTTAATGGTAGATGATGAAAGCAGAATGCGCAAGCTGGTAAATGACTTCCTGTCACGTAAAAATTATGAAGTCATTGAAGCCGGTGATGGTGAAGAAGCAATTGATAAATTTTATGCGGATAAAGATATTGCACTTGTAATCCTCGATGTTATGATGCCGAAAATGGACGGATGGGAAGTCTGCAAACAGATTCGCAAGGATTCCAAAGTGCCAATTATTATGTTGACGGCAAAAGGTGAAGAACGTGATGAATTACAGGGCTTTGACTGCGGTGCGGATGAATACATTTCAAAACCATTCAGCCCGAAAATTCTGACTGCCAGAGTGGATGCTCTGGTACGCCGTGCGTATATGGTAGATGGCAGCGAGTGTATTAACATCGGCGGAATTGAAATTGATAAAGCCGCACACATGGTTAAAATTGACGGGGAAGAAATTGAGCTGAGTTTCAAAGAATTTGAACTGTTATCTTATTTTGTGGAAAATAAAGGAATTGCTCTTTCAAGAGAAAAGATTTTAAATAATGTATGGAATTACGATTATTTCGGAGATGCCAGAACGATTGATACACATGTCAAAAAGCTGCGTAAAAAGATGGGTGAAAAAGGGGACTGCATTAAAACCATCTGGGGCATGGGATATAAGTTTGAGGTATAGTTATGGGCAGACATTCGATTAAAGTTAAAATTACATTATTACTGACTGTTATTATTACCAGTCTGGTTGTACTTTTGCTGATTTTAAACAGTACACTGTCTGAAAAATTTTATTTTTCAGATAAGCAGGAATGTATGTTAAATACATATTCCAAAATTGATCAGATTATGAGCGATTACGATGCGGGAACTGTTTCTGAATCCCAGATGAGTGATAGTATTGAACAGCTTACCGGCAGTGCGGCAATGTCTGTTATCGTGGTAAACAGTGACTGGACAACCGTATATTCCAATATTAACGGCGAACAGGATATGATAAACCGCCTGCTCCGCAGTATTTTTAATAAAGATGTATTCGGAACGTCCGATTCGGCACCCCAACAGAATCCAAACAATGAAAATGCGCCCGGTGATATGCAGAATATGGGTAACCAGGATAATAACAATCCGGATAAAGGGAATTTAGACAATGGCAGCCCGGATAAAAATAATCCGAAGAATAAAGACGATGTTTCCATTAATATGTCAGATAGTGGAATAGAAGAAAGCCGTGATATTATGACACAGACAGATTTATATACACTGCAAAAGGTTTATGATAACCGTCTGGGTGATGATTATTACGAGTTATTCGGCACACTCTCCAATGGAGACAGTATTATGCTTCGTATGGCATTACAGGGGATTAAGGACAACGTATCCATTTCTAATACCTTCATTACTTATGTGGGAATCGGGATTTTGATTATTGGTGTCATTGCGGCATACATTTTTTCAAGTTATATTACAAAACCGATTCAGCAGCTTTCCGATATTGCAGAGAGAATGTCCAATCTGGATTTTGATGTGAAGTATCACGGAAAAGATAAGAGTGAAATTGGTGTGCTTGGAAACAGCATGAATAATATGTCAAAGAAGCTTGAAGAAAATATCTCACAGTTAAAATCAGCGAACAAAGAACTGCAAAGGGATATTGACCGCAAAGTTAAAATGGAAGAAGTGCGGACGGAATTTTTATCCAATGTATCACATGAATTAAAAACACCGATTGCCTTAATCCAGGGTTATGCAGAGGGCTTAAAAGAGGGCATCAGCGATGACCCTGAAAGTATGGACTTTTACTGCGATGTCATCATTGATGAAGCCGGTAAGATGAATAATATGGTAAAAAAACTGCTCACATTAAATCAGATTGAATTCGGCAACGAAGAACTTGTTATGGAGCGTTTTGATATTATTGAACTGATTACTTCTATTGTAAATGCAAATGAACTGCGGGCATCCCAAAAAGGAATACAGATAGAATTTAACCAGCGCGATGAACATATTGATGTTTGGTCCGATGAATATAAAATAGAAGAAGTTGTAACTAACTATATTACCAATGCCATTAACCACTGCGATTTTGAAAATCGGATTGAAGTTTCTGTAGAACGTATCGGTGATGATGTGCGGGTACATGTATTTAACACCGGAAAAAATATTCCAGAGGAAGATATTCCGAATATCTGGCAGAAGTTTTATAAGGTTGATAAGGCGCGTACCAGAGAGTACGGCGGCAACGGTATTGGACTTTCTATTGTAAAAGACATCATGGATTCTTATGGAAAAGGATTTGGCGTCATCAATAAATCCAATGGTGTAGAATTCTGGTTTGACCTGGACGGTAAAGCTATGGTATAATATTTCAATAGAGCAGTAGGAACTGTTAAATATTTGAATAGACTAAATGAGGTGGTTACAAGATGAAAAAAATTGCAGCGTTATGCATTGGGGTAGGCTGTATGCTTACAGTAACAGGCTGTGGCAGTAATGTTACATTAAATACAGAACAAAATGATATGGTATCGGAATATATTGCGGGTGTTCTTTTAAAACATTCCTATGAGAACCAGTGGGAATATGAAAAACTTGCGGCAGCAAAAAAACAGAGTGAAAGCAGGAACAACAATAAGAACCATACAGCGACCGGCACAAATACTGTACAGCAGACGACCCAGCCTGCAACCCGGCCTTCTGCCATGACTGCAACAACAGCTGCACAGAATCCTTCTTCAACGGCATCAGCAACACAGTCAACAGCAGGAGAAACAAAAGCAGTGACTTCCTCTGATGAGGTGCTGAATTCATTAAAGCAGGTATTAGGATTAAATTCGAGAATTTCACTTTCCTATACACAGACGGTATCAGGTCAGCGTTATCCGAATGAACAGTATTCCGTGAGTGTACCGGCAAATAATTCCTGTGTGGTTGTAGCACTTGAATTTGAACTGACCAATACAACCGGCTCTGATATTACACTGAATACTGCATCTTCTAACGCAGTGATAAAGCTTGGCATTGAAGGAACAACTTTTACAAAGTCAAAGACGATTTTAAAAAATGATATGACGAATTTAAAGAGTGTTACTATACCGGCAGGACAAAGCTATACTGCTGCCGCAGTTTTTCAGATTCCGGAAATTTTTGCACAGAGTCTTGAAAATACAACTCTGACAGTTGGCAGTGCTAATGCAATACTGGGGACGATGGAGTTGAAAAAATAAGCGGCATAAGCGGCAGGTACAACAAGTATAATAAAATTAATATAAAAAATGAGATGTTTCTGTTACCGGTATCAGACCGGCAGGGGACATCTCATTTTTTATAAAATTCATTTTAAAGATTAAAGAAGTCAAAGCCTATCTTCCGAAAACTTTTTCCCGTGTATATTCACCCGCTTCACGTTCTGTCAGCTGGTGTACATAATCCGGGCGCCTTTCCGGTACATAGCCTTTTCCTGTACAGGCATATTCAGCATAATAACAGGTTTCGTGCGATTCCGGTTTATTCCAGTCGTGAAATCCAATTTCGGATACTTGCTCGCTTAAATCACAGTGGAGCAGGACAACCTTTGCATAAATCCGCCATGGACGGGAAAGCATTGTTGTGCGTGGCGGACAGTTCCCACTAAAAGAGCAGCTTTCAAATACGTAACCATACTTCTGACCTTCATATGTAGATGGTGCAGTATAATAACTGTTAATCGTTTCGTTTCTGTTTAAAGCATATAATTCACAGTTTTTAAAATAACAGATTGCACTGCCGAAGATAAAATCGACTTCACCACTGATAAAACAATCTTCATATAACTGACGTCCGGGAATGCGCGGTGCAAATTCTGTCGGACCGACAAATCCCCCCGGCTGTTTTTCTTTCATCGGAAGCGGACCGGTAAAGAGCGTATCCTGATGTCCAAGCATATGACAGTTTTTAAAAACCAGATCATCTCCTTCGGCATATACCGCAATTGCCTGACCGACCTTTTTTCCGAAACCTGCAGAATTCTCAAATGTGATGTTGTATGCATTAAAATGATTTGCCTGCACAAAAAAAGTATACGAACGGAATGTTCCGCGTTTACTTCCGTCCTCCATTGGCATAAATGCATAATAATTATTGGTAATCACCGTGCCGTCTGCATTTTCACCGATGAGTGTAATATTGTCTTTATGAATCTCTACCCGTTCTTTATAAATACCATTCTTAATAAAAACCGTTTCCGGTACGGAAGTAATGCTGTCGATGGCCTCCTGAACAGAAGTATAGTCACCGGAGCCGTCTTTTGCCACTGTAATCATTGTTTATCTCCTTTGTTATCATGCTTTTCGTCCTGCCTGATATGACGATTCGTTTATTAACGATATTATGTTTATTATATCATATTTAGACGGAAAACACATATAAAATTCGTTGATTTTATAGACTTTTTATATAAAAACGTGTATACTGTCGTTATCTTTTTTGAGGAAATATACGAAGGTGGAACAGTTATGATTACATTTGCAGAAGATATAAAAGACGTTTCCATATATCTTTCTTTAAGACAACAGGTTGGCTGGGTTTCTTTGACGAAGGAACAGGCACAGCAGGCATTAGACCACAGCCTGAAGATTATTACAGTATATGATGATGAGTGTCCGATTGGCATGGGACGGATTGTCGGCGATGGGGCTGTGATCTGCTATATTCAGGATTTGATTATTATTCCGGAATATCAGAGCCGGCACATCGGCAGTATGTTGATTGAACGACTGATTGCTTATGTGAAAAGCATTACATTAAAAGATTCCCGGATGATGCTTTGTCTGATGTGTGCAAAAGGCAGAGAAGTTTTTTATGAAAAACATGGATTTACGGCAAGGCCGACCAGACAGCTGGGACCGGGCATGATTCAGTATATCCGGGTGGAGGAATCGTGAAAAAAGTATTGATTTTTCAAATGAGTGGCATTGCCTATGATTCGACACGCTTTTTTTCATCGTGTCTTGGCAAAGCATTAGAAAATGCCGGTATAGAAGTAACTTGGTTTGACTTCCAGAGACAGACGATGAAAGATTTGGAGGCTTTATGCGGACAGTCTTTTGATGCCGTCATTGATTACAATTCAAAACTGCCGGGAGCAGTATTGGATGACGGTACACCCTTCTTAAATCACATACAGGCTCCATTCTATAACTATATTCTGGATCATCCGGTATATCATCATGCGAATCTGAGTGTTCTGCTGGAGAATTATCATGTCATCTGCATTGATGATGACCATAACAAATATATAAGCAAATGGTATCCGCATATTAAAAGTGTCCATACCCTGTCTGTTGGTGCGGCTAAAGCGGAAAATGCAGTAAAAGCAGGACAGCACAGAAAAGAGGGCATTTTATTTCCGGCAACGTATCTGAATCCACGTGACTATTATGAATTAATCACTGCACTGCCAGACAGTATGCAAAAATATACCAAGGCCGTTTTAGACTGTCTGCTTTCGGATACGCATTGTACCTTTGAAGCTGCGGCGATGCAGGTGTATAAGGAATATGATACCGGAATGGCATTTCCGGTGTTTGCACAGAGCAATTTTCTGGCAGATGTCTATGTCCGTGCATTATACCGTGAGCGTGTACTGGAAGCTGCTGCCAAAAGTGGTTTGCCGGTACGCATTTTTGGTGAAAAATATCAGGAGAGCAGCATTGGTGAATTTTCAAATGTGACAGTTCTGCCGCAGATGTCATACCGAGACAGTTTATCTGCCATTGCGGAATCTGCCTTTGTATTAAATGTTATGCCGTGGTTTAAATCCGGTATTCATGACCGTGTGCTGAATGCAATGTACAACGGTGCGGTGAGTATCACGGATTCCAGCAGCATGATGGATACCTGTTTTACGCCGCAGCAGGATTATATTGCGTATTCACTGGATCGTATTGAAGCGTTGCCGGATTTGTTAAATACGTATGTACCGGACGAGGATTTCAGAGCGCAGACCGCCGCGCGGGCATTTGCAAAGGTACAGACCTTTACCTTTGCAAAACAGGCAGAATATATCAGGACAATATTGTAGTAGGAAAGTAACATATTAATGCACATTGTAAACTAATTTTAAATATAGGTTGACAATACTTCTTTCAAATTGTAAACTAATAAAAGAACAGACAGCAGGCATCGTAAACAAAGGACTGTCCGTTCAATTTATAGGACAAAAAGAAGGATAAAACAATGCAGAAGAAAAAATTTTCTTTAACACAATTAATTTTCATGGCACTGATGGCAGCCGTCATGTGTATTGCAGGGCCGCTTGCCGTGCCGATTGGGCCGGTTCCGATTACGCTGACCAATCTGGTTATTTATATTGCAGTCGGGGTGCTTGGTACCGCACAGGGAACCATTAGTTACTGTCTGTATCTGCTTCTGGGAATGGTCGGTCTTCCAGTTTTTTCCGGCTATGCCGGTGGACTTGGCAAACTTGCCGGACCGACAGGCGGATATCTGATTGGCTTTATTGCAATGGCACTGATTGGTGGAATTGTGATGGAAGTATCACACAGAAAACTGATTCCAACACTGATTGGCTGGTTTATCGGAACAGCCGTTGATTATCTGCTTGGAACACTGTGGTTTATGTATATCATGCACACGACATTTATGCAGACTATGGCAGCGTGTGTTTTTCCGTTTATTATCGGTGACTGTATAAAACTGATTGCCGGTGTCATGCTTGGCAGACAGCTTCATAAAATACTGGTACATGCCGGATTTATTAAAACAGCAGTAGCATAACCGCTAAAATTTTTTGATAAATCAATATGATAAATGAATAGTTAATAAGAATTAATAAAACCCCGCACTTTCAATGTCCTCTACGGACGGAAAGCGCGGGGCAGCTTTTTATGCATTTATATTATCGCACAATTTCAGATGAAATTATACAAAATCTACTATGCAAGCAGTGTCTTTACATAATCTGCAATTTCCTGATTCTTGCAGTTTGCAAAGAATAATTCCTGGAATTTTTCACCGGCAACAGCACCCTTTACAAGATCCTGATCAAGGTTCTTTAAAATGTCGATTAAGCTGTCTTTGAAAGCAACCTTTCTTACTCCATCAAGAATCTTCTTATTTCTCTGTTCCGGAACAACTCTTTCCTTTGGATAACCACCGCCCGGTTCGCCTTCAAATAATTTTTCAAAAATGTATGTAAGATTTAATTCAGCACCCCAGCCAAAGCCCTTTGCAAATGGGAGTGAAATGGCATTACCGTCATTAATCTGCATAAACATATATGCATCTGAAGGGTCTACAACATGTCCGCACAGAACACCCGGGAATGAATTTAATGCAAGCATGGCGCCTTCACCTGTACCGCAGCCTGTTACAACGAAATCAGCAGCACCGCTGTTAATTAAAAGAGCAGCTAAAATACCGTTCTGTACATATGTCAGCTGTGCAGCATCGTCAGCAGCATACATACCGTAATTATCAACTGTATGTCCCTTGCTTTCTGCAACCTTCTTTAAAGTGTTATAAACCATTTCATTTTTTGCAGCCTGGCTGTTTTCATTAATCAATGCAATTCTCATGATTTTAAAACCTCATCTTTCTTTATTTTGCAATATTGCAATTAAATTAACTATAAGCAATTATGAGAGATTTGTCAATGTATGTGAAATTTGTAACAACAAGTGTTAACTTTGCAGATTTTTATGTTGACATTTAACGGCGCAGGTATTAAATTAGTTGTAAACTTAATTTTTTAAGAGGTTTACAATTTACAACAAAACGGAGATCGTGTAAAAAAACACACTGATGTGCTGATTTTTTACACAGCACTTTGTTTATGAGCAAAAATAAAGTGCTATGATGGCAGATGAGAAAACGCATGCGCAAATTTTTCATCGTCGTTTCGCAACAAGTTGCTCAGAAATGGAGATTAGTATGTTAGAACTTGCAAAAGAAATTGTCGGCGGAAGACGGCTGACAAGAGAAGAAGATTGTTCGTTTTTACTGGAAGCGGATATTAATGAATTGTGTGAAGGTGCGGATTATATCCGTAAAAATTTATGCGGAACACGCGCGGATTTGTGTGCAATTATCAACGGAAAAAGCGGTGCATGCAGTGAAAACTGTAAATTCTGCTCACAGTCCGCACATCATCACACCGCCTGTCAGGCAGGAGATTTTATTGATGAAGAAGCCATTTTATCCGGCTGCCGCGAAGCATGGGAGCAGGGAGTAGACCGCTACTGCATCGTAACGGCGGGACGCGCCATTAAAGATGAAGACTTTGAAAAAGCACTTCATGCGTACAAAAAAATGCATGAGGAATTTCCTGATATGATTTTGTGTGCATCCCACGGTTTTGTATCGGAAGAAAAATTAAAACAGTTAAAAGAAGCCGGTGTTTCCATGTATCATGAAAATATTGAAACGTCCGAGGAAAATTTTCCGAATGTCTGTACAACACACAGCTTTGAAGATAAAATCCATGAAATTAAGCGGATTCAGGAAGCAGGCTTAGAGCTTTGTACCGGCGGCATTGTCGGCATGGGTGAAACATGGAAAGACCGTCTTAGCATGGCATTTACGCTCGCAGAACTGGGTATCCGTTCCATCCCGATTAATATCTTAATTCCTGTAAAAGGCACACCGTTTGGAGAACTTGAGCCGATGACGCAGGAAGATATATTAAGAACCGTCGCCATACTGCGTTATATCAATCCGAAAGCAGATGTGCGGATTGCTGCAGGCAGAAATTATTTTAAAGATGGCGGCGGGGAACTGTTTTTGTCCGGTGTCAATGCCGCGCTGACCGGAAATCTTCTGACAACCGGTGGAAGCAGTATGGAGCAGGACAGAAACATTTTAGAGGAAAAAGGATATATTTTGAAAAAGAAACCAACTGGAAAATAATTTATAGAACGGGAGAAGAAAATGAATAAAATCAATGCTGAAAAAACAAAAGACATGGTAATCATCGGACTGATGGCAGCAATTATTTGTGTGATGGGACCACTGTCAATCCGGCTGCCGTTTACACTGGTACCGATTTCACTGACCAATCTGGCAATCTATTTCATTTTATATGTAGCAGGAACCAGACGCACTGTTATCAGTTATCTGATTTATCTTTTAATCGGAATGTGCGGTGTACCGGTATTTTCTAATTTTTCATCCGGAGTGCAAAAGCTTGCCGGTCCGACCGGCGGATACCTTGTCGGTTTCATTTTTATGGCAATGATCAGCGGCTTCTTTATTGACCGCTGGTATAACAAGCCTGTAATTGCTTTTGCGGGAATGTGGCTCGGCAAAGCAGTCAGCGCGGCATTTGGTACAATCTGGTATGCGTATGTTGCAGGGCTTTCTTTTAAGGCAGCTTTAATGGGCGGTGTTGTTCCGTTTTTACTGGGAGATTTAATAAAAACAATCCTCGTTGCGGCAGTCGGTCCGGCTGTGCGTAAGCGGCTGGCAGTTAGCGGACTTGTAGAATACAGCGTGAATAATTCTTCAATTTAAGCGTATGCATTCGTATTTAAACCATTGTCATTTTATAAAATTCATTATATAATAGTCCAAGCAAATTGCAGGAGGGACTTATGTCAGCACAAAATGATACACAGGCGGCATTTATGGAAGCCATGAACGGCTTAAAAGAATATGCCAAAGTCAATGGCGGCTTTATTACCAAAGACGATGTACTCAGTTATTTTAAAGATTTAGATTTAGATGACGGTAAACTACAGATGGTTTACGGCTATCTGATGGCAAATAATATTAAAATCAAAGGCGCAGCTTCCGAAGATAATGAATTTTTAAAAATGATGGAAACCGCGGAAGCGGAAGAAATCCAGAAGCAGGAAGCCGAGGAAACCATGCAGGAAGAACAGGCGGGCGCAAAGCAGCTTGAGGAATCACTCGACTATGCAGAAGATGAGAAGTATTTACAGCTGTATCTGGAAGATTTAAAGCAGGTGGATATGCTTTCCGATACCAGTCTTGCATTTCTGTTAATGAATATTGTTGAAGATAATGATAAAAATTCACTGGAACTTTTATCACAGTCTTTTTTAGGCAAAGTTACCGAATGGATTACCCCGTACCGGGGCAAAGGTGTGCTTGCCTGCGATCTGGTGCAGGAAGGTAATCTGGCAATGCTGTCCTATATCGGCCAGAAGCAGTGGGCAAACAATTACGAATGGAAAGATAAGATTAAAGAAGGAAATACGCAGGATTTGCTCGAAGTCCTTCACGGCATTGAAAAAGAAGTCCGTGAACTGGTTGAGGGCAGTCTTGAAATGATGATTGATGAACAGAAAGAATCCAATCAGGTTGCGGGCAGAGTGCTAGGAAAGGTCAATCTTGTCAACGATTGGGCAAAACGTTTAAGAAATGAACTGGAACGCAAACCGACCATTCAGGAGGTTGCTGATAAAATGGGCATTTCCCCAGAACAGGTAACGGAAGCAATCCGCTTATCGGCAGAAGCAATAGAAGACATTGATTATGTAAAAACCATGCCGCAGGCAGATACAAAGGCAGATGTTCCAAATAAACCGGTTGGAAAAATCAGCTTCCAGTAACAACATTTAAGAATAAAATATGAAATTTCACATAAGATATTGTGTAAAGACAAAGATTGTTGTATAATACGTTTAACGAAGACGAGATACAATTGAATAGGGCATTTCCTGGGGTGTTCGCCAGCCTGTTTATTTTGATCCTACATTATTCGCACGGGACTCCTATATCTTCATTTTCAATGTCAAGCCTCCTTAGTCAGTGGAAGGCAGCGGAATGAATGCGGTAACCCACCTAGCTAAGCTAGGAGTCGAAAACGCAGGCAACGGCATTTTGGGAATGTTTAATTGACAAAGTACAGACAAACTTCTTTTTATCCGCATAATGATGATAAAAGGAAGTTTTTTTCATTTATATCTTAATTTATAACCGCATAAAATCATGAACAGCTTTTATGCGGCTCATACAAATCAGTATAGAAGGGGACGGGTGTGATTTTAAAAAAGCGAAAACGGATTTGGATAATGGCAGGACTGTTTCTTTGTATTTTTCTTATTTTAGCGGCAGTTCTTTTTACAAAAAAGAAAAGTACAGATATCTTTACCATGGCAGAAGCTTCTAAAATGCTTGCTTATGCTGCAACGGATTTTAAGACGTCCGGAACGGATGACACCGGTAAATACTGGTATTCCGGTTATGTCAATGCCGTCAGCGAAGCCGGTCTGCTTAAAATTAAAAAGCCGGAGGCGAAGGTGCGTTTTAAGGATACATATGCACTGGCAAAGAAACTGGAAGTGCCGGAAACGGTTCTTGCAGAACTTCAAAACAGTGCAAAAGCGATGACAAAGCAGGAATTTTTAGATGTATTTATGCAGCTGCTTCCTTATATGAAAAACGGCGAACAGGTCGTTAAAATGCAGGCGGGGATTGCAGGCACGCCCGCAACGCTTAAACAGGCGGGGGAGTGGGAAGCCTACACCACCAAAGGCACCTACCGTTTTACGGGAATTGTACTGGACGATAAGATTGATAAGACAGTAACAATATATACCTGCGGAAAAGAAATTCTTGCAGTTGAAGATACTGTGGAAAATCTGGTGGAATATAAAAACATCTGGATTAAATCCAGTACGGATACCACGGTTGAAACCAACGTCTACGGCGCGGACCGCATTTTTAAAATTCCGGGACTGACAGCGCCTGTTGAAAATGTACTTGCTGATTTAAAGGTGGAAAACGGCAGTGTCACACAGATTAATACCAAAACCGATACAATTACCGGCATGGTACAGGCCGTCACAAAAGACTATGTGGAAGTGCAGGGCTACGGAAAAGTCGCGTTAGACGATGCGTTTATGATTTATGACATTTACAACGGCTTTGCCGTAAAGACCTATCAGGATATTATTGTGGGTTATTCCTTACAGGATTTTATCGTTGCAGAAGGCAAAATCTGCGGTGCGGTTATCTCTAAACCGCTGAATGTGCAGAATATCCGTGTTATTTTGAAAAATAGCGGGTTTAAAAGCATTTTCCATGAAAATGTACGGCTGACATGTTCTAAAAGCTTTACGGTCAGTACAAATGAACAACAGGCGCGCTATAACGCAGGCGATGTTTTTGAGCTGACACCGGATAATGAACTGCTTTTACAGGGACGAGTGACTGTCACACCGGATAACGGCGGTGAAATCTCTATCTTATCGGTGACACGCAGTCAGGGTGTGCCGTCTTATGAGGGCAGTATCGAACTGGCGGCGGCAGATGACGGCATTGTGATTGTCAATGATGTGCCGGTTGAATCCTATCTGAAGCGTGTTGTACCGAGTGAAATGCCTGCAAGCTTTGCCGTAGAAGCCTTAAAGGTGCAGGCAGTGTGCGCCAGAAGCTATGCTTACAAACATCTGGAAAACGGTGCTTACAGCGAATACGGTGCGCATGTGGATGATTCCACGATGTATCAGGTATACAACAATACATCGGAGCAGTCATCTTCCAATGAAGCCATTCAGAATACGCGCGGACAGATTCTGACCTATAATGGTGAAGTCGTGCAGACTTATTATTATTCGACCTCCTGTGGTGTAACGACGGATGTCAGCATCTGGGGTTCAGATTCGTTGTCTTATCCGTATTTTCTAAGCCGCTTTGTCAGCCGCTCACAAAAGGAGCTGGATTTGACGGATGAAGCCGCTTTTGAAGCTTTTATTACGTCAAAAGATGAAAATGATTACGATTCAGGGTATGCACTTTACCGCTGGGAATTACAGGCAGATATTACAGCACTTTCCAACAGTTTTAACGCAAAGCTGTATGAAAAATATCTGTCAGCCCCGTCAAAAATTCTGACACAGCAGGCAGACGGCAGTTTCCAGTCACAGAAAATAACGGACATCGGCACGATTACATCTGTTACCGTCAATGAACGGGCGGCGGGTGGTGCGGTAAAAAGTGTGACTGTCTGCGGCAGTGCGGCAACGGTGCGCATTGACAGCGAATCCTGTATCCGCGGGTTATTCGGTATGACAGATGCAGAAATGACGACCAATACCGGAACGACAAAAATGGCATCGCTTCCGAGTACCTTCTGTATCTTTAAACCGGTATACGAGAAAGGCTCTTTAAGTGGCTACCGCATTATCGGCGGCGGATACGGACACGGCATCGGCATGAGCCAGAATGCGGTTAATGAAATGGTGAAAGACTCGATGAACTATCAGCAGATTTTACAGTTTTTCTATCCGGGAACGGCAATCGAACAAAAATAAAACAACCGCAGAAAGCATTTTGATTTCTTGTTTTCACCCTGACCGGTGAAAATGAAGTCAACTGCCTTCTGCGGCTTTTTGTTTTTAATTTGTTATTCTTTTAACAAGTCTTATTTTCTTTCCGCTTCTTTTTCTTTTTCCGTGAAAACTTCGGCAGAAGCGGACGGAGTGTCTGACTGGCAATCAGTGTATTTAATTCCGCCCCCAGAAACAGAATCAGCATACACACATAAATCCACACCAGTGCAAAAATCAGCGTTGTCAGACTGCCGTACATATATGAAAAATTCGGTGAATGTGCAACGTAGAGCGAATAACAGTAGGAAAATCCGTACCAGCCGACTGCCGAGAAAACCGCTCCCGGAAATTCCTTTGTAATGCTGGACTTTCTTGTCGGAATAAATAAATACATCAGCAAAAACAGCAGAATCATAAATGACGGAAATAAAATCATACGGTTATTTAATATTGCCGATAAAATCACTGCAAGCCGAGGAATAAAAACTTCAATCAATCCGATCAGCTGGTTGCCAAAGACCAGCAGCAGCAGGGTCGCAATAATTAAAACCAGCAGTGCAATTGTATAGACTGTAGACATCAGCCGCTGTAACAGCCAGTTTCGTTTCTTTTGGGTATCGTAAATAATATTTAATTCCTGCATGATTGCAAGAAAGCCTTTTCCTGCCGCCCAAATGGTTGCAACCGTAGTAATGGATGTTAATGCTGCCGATGAATTATCATATAAATCTTCAATAATGGAAACCAGAAATGGTTCCAGCTGGACAGGAATTACACCTTTGAGCATCAGTAAAAGGGCATCTTCTGTCAGCGGAAGGAACTTAAACAAGCTCATCAGCAGCAAAAGACACGGGAAAATGCTTAATATAATGTAAAAACAGGACTGTGCCGCATAGCCGGTAAGATTATCCTTTGTCAGCTTGCGCACAATTTCCTGAATCATAAAGATAATTCTCATAAAATGACCCTTTCTTTACGGTGATTTTATTATTATAAACTATTTTTCGGATAAGATAAAGATAAAAATATTGCATTTGTTGCAGGTTTTCGTTACAATATAAAGTACGGTTAAAATTAGTATACGCAGAAGTGGGAAAAATAATGGGAATTAATGTAAAATTACAGGTGTTCGAGGGACCATTAGACCTTTTACTACACCTGATTGATAAAAACAAAGTAAACATTTATGATATTCCGATTGCAATGATTACGGAACAGTACATGGAATACGTCAATCAGATGGACAAAGAGGATTTAAACGTTGTCAGTGAATTTTTAGTCATGGCAGCGACCCTTCTGGATATTAAATCTAAAATGCTTCTGCCAAAAGAAGTCAACGAAGAAGGTGTTGAGGAAGATCCGAGAGCCGAACTTGTTGAAAAACTGCTGGAGTACAAGCTTTTCAAATATATGTCGTATGAATTAAAGGACCGGCAGATTGATGCGGAGCGCGCCTTTTATAAAGAACCAACCGTTCCAAAAGAAGTCGCCGCATACCGCCCGCCTGTCAATTTAGAGGAGCTTATCGGAGATTTAACACTGCACCGGCTCAATCAGATTTTTCAGGACGTTTTAAAGCGTCAGGAAGAAAAGATTGACCCAATCCGGAGCAAATTCGGAAAAATCGAAAAAGAAGAAGTCAGTATGTCAGAAAAACTGGTGCAGGTACGTTCTTATTTAAAAGAACATAAGCAGTTCAGCTTCCGTCAGATGTTAAGTAAAAATTCGTCAAAAGTTTCGGTGATTGTAACATTTCTTGTCATACTGGAATTGATTAAAACAGGTTTTGTCACGGTACAGCAGGAAAATACGATGGCAGACATCGAAATCACGGTTGTAAAAGACCCGGATTTAATTGAAGATATTGAAGAGGAATAAAAAATGGAAATGGAGTTAAAACAGGCAGAAGCCGCGATTGAAGCGGTGCTGTTTACAATGGGAGAATCGGTGGAGGTATCAAAACTTGCCGCTGCCATTGACCACGATGAGGATACCACCAGAAAAATTGTACATAATATGATGGATAAATACGAAGCGGAAGACCGCGGCATTAAAATCATTGAACTGGAGAATGCATTTCAGTTATGCACCAAACAGGAATATTATGAAAATCTGATTAAAGTTGCCAGCCAGCCGCGAAAATATGCATTGTCCGATGTGCTTTTGGAAACGCTCTCGATTATCGCTTATAAACAGCCCATTACCAAAATGGAAATTGAAAAAATCCGTGGTGTGAGCAGTGACCATGCTGTAAACAAGCTGGTTGAATTCGGACTTGCCAAAGAACTTGGCAGGCTTGATGCACCGGGACGCCCAATGCTTTTCGGTACAACAGAAGAATTTTTAAGAGTATTCGGTGTACAGTCGATTGATGAGCTTCCTGTCATCAGTGAAGATTTAGTAGAGCAGTTCAAGGATGAGGTTGAGATGGAAGTCGAAGCTGATGAACGGCAGGCACAGGAGCAGGCAGCGGACGAATCGGAACAGATTACACTCGATATATAAAAAGATTTTAGAAAGGAAGTCAATCATTATGGAAAGAAAAAACGCATGGAAAAAATATGGCAAAGAGGATTTAAAAACAGTTTTTGATTTTTCTGAAGCGTACAGACAGTTCATTTCCTGCTGTAAAACAGAACGTGAATGTGTAAAAGAGGCAGTACGGCTTGCAAAAGAACGGGGCTACCGTGATTTACAGGATGTCATTGCCAAAAATGAGACACTGTCAGCCGGTGATAAAGTATATGCGGTTAATAAGGAAAAAGCCGTTGTATTATACCACATCGGAAAAGAACCGTTAGAAAAGGGCATGAATATTTTAGGCGCACATATCGACTCCCCACGCCTTGATATTAAGCAGGTGCCGTTATATGAAGATTCTGAACTGGTATTAATGGATACGCACTACTATGGCGGCATTAAAAAATATCAGTGGGTTGCACTTCCGCTTGCCTTACACGGCGTAGTTGCTTTAAAAGACGGCAGTGTCGTGGAAGTCTGCATTGGTGAAGATGCTTCTGACCCGGTTGTCGGCGTATCGGATTTGCTGATTCATCTTGCCGGTGAACAGATGAGCAAAAAGGCCGACAAAGTTATTGAAGGTGAAAATTTAGATATTCTTGTCGGCAGTATGCCGTCTTATGAAAAAGAAGAAGACGGAAAAGATGCAAAGGAAGCCGTTAAGAAAAATATTCTTGCGCTGTTAAAGGAAAAATACGGCATTGAAGAAGAAGATTTTATCTCTGCCGAGCTTGAAGCTGTTCCTGCCGGTCCTGCAAGAGATTACGGTATCGACAGAAGCATGATTATGGGTTACGGCCATGACGATAAAGTCTGCGCTTATCCTTCCTTAGCCGCCCTGTTAAATGCAGATAATCTGGACAAAACAGGTGTATGCGTACTTGTCGACAAAGAAGAAATCGGCAGTGTCGGTGCAACCGGTATGCACTCCCGTTTCTTTGAAAATATGACAGCAGAAGTTATGGAACGCAGGGGACAGTATTCTGAATTAAAGCTGCGCCGCGCACTGACCGCTTCCAATATGCTCTCATCTGATGTCAATGCGGCATTTGACCCGAACTACGCAAGTGTCAGCGAAAAGAAAAATACGTCCTTCTTCGGAAATGGCATGGTCTTTATGAAATATACCGGCGCTCGCGGAAAGAGCGGTTCTAATGACGCTTCGGCAGAATACCTTGCCGCATTAAGAAAGGTTATGGATGATGCCAATGTTACCTATCAGACTTCAGAACTTGGCAAGGTCGATGCAGGCGGCGGCGGAACCATTGCTTATATCATGGGCAATTATGGCATGAATGTCGTTGACAGCGGTGTTGCCGTACAGAACATGCACGCACCGTTTGAAGTTATCAGCAAGGCAGACCTTTACGAAACCTACAGAGGTTACGAAGCTTTCCTGCATATGTAAATGTTTATATGAATGGAGAAAACAAATGAAGTGGAATAAATACTCAATCCAGACAACAACCGAAGCTGTTGATTTTATCAGCAGTATGCTCGGAGAACTGGGCATTGAAGGAATCGAAATTGAAGATAATGTACAGCTGACACAGGAAGAAGCAAAGACGATGTTTGTCGATTTTATCCCGGATTTACCGCCGGATGACGGCAGTGCAAAAGTCAATTTCTATATTGACTCCGATGAAGACGACAATACAATTATGGACAAGGTAAAGGACGGTCTGGAAGAACTGCGCCTGTTCTGCAATGTCGGTGCAGGAACAATTTCCGAATCCCAGACAGAAGATAAGGACTGGATTAACAACTGGAAGCAGTACTGGCATACCTTTACCATCGGTGATTTATATATCAAACCGACATGGGAGCCGTTAACAGAAGAAATGAAAGGACATGCGGTTTTAAGCATTGATCCGGGTACGGCATTCGGTACGGGTTCTCACGAAACGACCCGTATGGTGATCCGCCAGCTTCAGAAATATATCAAGGGCGGTGAAGAAGTCCTTGATGTCGGCTGTGGCAGTGGTATTTTATCCGTTGTTGCTTTAAAATACGGCGCAAAGCATGCATTTGGCACAGACCTTGACCCGAATGCGATTATTGCTTCCCATGAAAATGCAGAGCAGAACGACATTTCTGCCGCACAGCTGGAAGTCATTGAAGGAAATATCATTGACGACAAGGCGGTTCAGGACAAATGCGGATACGAATGTTACGACATTGTATGTGCCAACATTTTAGCCGATGTATTAGAGCCGCTTTCTGCAGAAATTACACAGCATATGAAGCACGGCGCATATTTTATCACTTCCGGTATTATCAACACCAAAGAGCAGGAAGTCGTTGACGCTTTTAAAAAGAACCCTGAACTTGAAATTGTAGAAGTAAATCATGACGGCGAATGGGTCAACGTAACTGCCCGCCGCAGATAAGCAGGATTCAGAGAAAAATGTTCTCGGAACGGAGAGGAAATGTATCATTTTTTTTCAGAGCATGAGCATATTCATGACACCTATATTGATATTGTAGGTTCGGACGTGAATCATATTAAAAATGTACTGCGCTTAAAAACAGGAGATTCCTTGTTAATCAGCAGTGGCGATAATATTGACTACACCTGCCATATCGCACAGATTGACGAAGAGCATATCCGTGCGGACATTGACTCGGTTGACGAGCGCGGCAGGGAACTGGCTTCCAAAATCTATCTGTTTCAGGGACTTCCTAAAGCAGATAAAATGGAACTGGTCATTCAGAAAGCGGTTGAACTTGGCGCTTTTGAAGTAATTCCGGTTGCCATGAAGCGGAGTGTCGTCAAACTCGATGCCAAAAAAGCCGAATCGAAAGTCAAACGCTGGAATGCCATTGCAGAAAGCGCGGCAAAGCAGAGTAAACGCAGTATCCTGCCTCAGGTATCCGATGTTGTAACCTTTGCACAGGCAGTGAAAATGGCAGAAAACTGTCAAATAAAGTTACTGCCGTATGAATGTGCAGACGGCATGGAAAAGACCAAACGGCTTATTGAAAATATTACCCCAGGTCAGGACATCGCTGTTTTTATCGGTCCGGAGGGCGGCTTTGATTTGGACGAATTAGAGCTTGCAAAAGAAGCAGGCTGTGAAATCATCACACTCGGAAAACGCATTTTGCGGACAGAAACCGCCGGCATGATGCTGTTATCCGTCCTGATGTATCATTTAGAACAATAATCACATGGGAGAAAATCATGGAAGCATATTTAGACAACTCCGCAACAACGAAATGTGCCAGAGAAGTTGTTGAAACGGTTGTAAAAGCAATGCAGGACGATTATGGCAATCCGTCCTCTAAGCATATGAAAGGTGTCGATGCCGAACAGTATATCAAACAGGCCGCCGCCACGATTGCCAGAAGCCTGAAATGTCAGGAAAAAGAATTGGTTTTTACGTCCGGCGGAACGGAATCCAACAATATGGCAATTATCGGAACAGCTATGGCAAACAAGCGCCGCGGGAATCACGTTATCGTATCAAGCGTGGAACATTCTTCCGTCAAAGAGCCGTTTAACTTTCTGGAGGAGCAGGGTTTTCGCGTAACCTACCTTCCGGTTGATGCACAGGGCAGAGTATCCATAGATGCCCTACGTGAAGCGCTCGATTCGGAAACGATTCTTGTATCGGTAATGTATGCCAACAATGAAATCGGAACGGTTGAACCCATTGAAGAAATCGGTCAGATTGTCAAGCAGTTCAATCCTGAAATTGTATATCATGTAGATGCCATTCAGGCATATGGGAAATTTAAAATTGTTCCGAAAAAGTTAAATATTGATTTACTGTCTGTCAGCGGACACAAAATCCACGGACCGAAAGGCACCGGATTTTTGTATGTGAAAGAAAAAACAAAGATAAAGCCCATTATTTTAGGCGGCGGACAGCAGAAAGCCATGCGTTCCGGTACGGAAAATGTGCCGGGAATCGCAGGACTGGGCGTTGCCGCAGGACTGATTTATAACAGCGCCTTCGATGAAAAAATACAGAAAATGTATGATTTGCGCAGTTATTTTATCGAAGAACTGCAAAAGCTTCCAGACGTGACAATCAACGGCTGTATGGGACGGGAATCCGCACCGCATATCGTCAGTGCATCATTTCGCGGTGTCCGCGCGGAAGTTTTATTACACGCGCTGGAAGATAGGAAGATTTACGTATCCTCCGGTTCTGCCTGCTCGTCCAATAAACCGGGATTAAGCAACACACTGGTTGCAATCCACTTAGACCCGGATTTGCTGGATTCTACAATCCGTTTCAGTTTCAGCTTTGATACGACAAAGGAAGAACTGGATATGACACTGGAGGCTTTAAAAGAACTGCTTCCGGTACTGCGTAAATATACACGGCACTAAAATATCATGATTTAATACATCAATGAGCGGTGCAGGGAACACCACCGGTCATTATTCCTTACAGCTTCCGCCAAAGTTATCCGGCGGGGAATATAAGTGTTCCCGGAATGGAGAATTATGTATAAAGCATTTTTGATTAAATACGGAGAAATCGGCGTCAAAGGAAAGAATCGTTACCTTTTTGAAGACGCCCTTGTAAGACAGATTCGTTATGCCTTAAAGAAAACAGACGGCGAATTTGAAGTAACAAAAGAAAACGGACGTATCTATGCAACGGCTGTCAGCGATTTTGATTTTGATGAAGCCGTAGAAGCCTTAAAGACCGTATTCGGTATTATCGGCATCTGCCCGGTTGTACAGATTGAAGACAACGGATTTGATGACCTTGCCGATACTGTTATTAAGTATTTCGACTCCGCATACCCGGATAAGCATTTTTCTTTTAAGGTCAATGCCAGACGTGCAAGAAAGAATTACCCGATGGATTCCATGGAAATCAACATGGAAATGGGCGGAAGATTATTAGACGCATTTCCTGAATTAAGCGTTGACGTACATAATCCGGACGTTTTACTTCAGATTGAAATCCGTAATAAGATTAATATTTATTCAACAGAAATTCCGGGTCCGGGCGGTATGCCGGTCGGCACAGCCGGAAAAGCAATGTTACTGCTTTCGGGCGGTATCGACAGCCCGGTTGCCGGATACATGGTTGCGAAGCGCGGTGTTGAACTGGAAGCAACTTATTTCCATGCACCGCCATATACAAGCGAGCGTGCAAAGCAGAAAGTTATCGACCTTGCAAAACTCGTGGCAAAATATTCCGGTCCGATTACATTAAACGTGGTCAACTTTACCGATATCCAGCTTGCCATTTACGAAAAATGCCCGCATGACGAACTGACGATTATCATGAGAAGATACATGATGCGCATTGCCGAAGAACTGGGTAAAGAAAGCGGCTGTCTGGGACTTGTGACAGGCGAGAGTATCGGTCAGGTAGCCAGCCAGACGATGCACAGTCTGTACTGCACCAACGAAGTGTGTACGATGCCGGTATTCCGTCCGGTTATCGGATTTGATAAGCAGGAAATTATTGATTTATCGGAAAAAATCGGTACTTACGAAACCTCTATCCAGCCGTTTGAAGACTGCTGTACGATTTTCGTGGCAAAGCACCCGGTTACAAAGCCGAACTTAAATATTATCCAGCGTGATGAACATAACTTAGATGACTGTATTGACGAACTGTTTAAGACAGCCATTGAAACAACCGAAAAAATCCGCATTGAATAAGATTTTTTACAAAATAAAAACTGCCGCGGCAAGGCAGAAGCTTTGAGCGGCAGTTTTTATTTTTATTAAAATCACTATGTAAAACTGTAATTAGTTTGCCATGTATGGCTTTAATACAGCAAGAATTGTATCGACATCAGAATCGGCATGAATATTTAAGTCGATTGGCTTTGATAAGTCCAGACTGAAAATACCCATGATAGATTTTGCATCAATAACGTATCTGCCTGATACAAGATCAAAGTCTACATCAAATTTTGTAATGTCATTTACAAAAGACTTTACTTTGTCGATAGAATTTAACGAAATTTTTACGGTTTTCATTGCGAAAATACCTCCTACCAAATAATATTTACTCTATTAGTTATAATATCTATTTGGTAAAATTATGTCAATACAAAAATAAAAGACAGGAGCAGAAAAATTGAAAAAAGTTGCAATTCATAACCTCGGCTGTAAGGTCAATTCTTATGAAGCAGAATCCATGGAACAGATGCTTCGCGCCGCAGGTTATTCCATTGTTCCGTTTGATGAAAATGTTCCGGCAGACGTGTATATTATCAACACCTGTTCCGTAACGAATATTGCCGACCGTAAGTCCCGCCAGATGCTTCACAAGGCAAAGAAGATGAACCCGGATGCCATTGTCGTTGCCGCAGGCTGTTATGTACAGTCCGACAGTGAAGGCGTACAGAAAGATGAAGCGGTAGACCTTGTTCTTGGCAATAACTGTAAAATTAATATTGTAGAAGCCCTTGAAAATTATGCTGCTGACCATGAATCCCATATCAGTGTACTGGATTTATCGGTAAAACAGCCTTATGAGGAACTGGAAATTGATAAGGTCAGTGAACATACCAGAGCCTATATTAAGATTCAGGACGGCTGTAACCAGTTTTGTTCTTACTGCATTATTCCTTATACCCGCGGCAGAATCCGCAGCCGCGAACTAGACGACATTTTAAAGGAAGTACACCGCCTTGCGGACAACGGTTATCAGGAAATCGTGCTGACCGGAATCCACCTGACTTCCTATGGCGTGGATAATCAGAAGGGCAGTCTGTTAGAAGTCATTTCACGGATTCATGAAATCGAAGGTGTGAAGCGAATCCGTCTGGGTTCATTAGAGCCGCGTGTTGTGACGGAAGAATTTGTATCGGCACTCGCCGCCATGGAAAAAGTATGCCCGCATTTTCATCTTTCCCTGCAAAGCGGCTGTGACAGCGTTTTAAAGCGCATGAACCGCAAATATACTACAGATGAATATGAAGAAGGCTGTCGTATTCTTCGTAAATATTTTAACAATCCGGCGATTACGACCGATGTTATCGTGGGATTCCCACAGGAAACAGAAGACGAATTTGAAACGACCTACGAATTTGTAAAACGGATTCATTTTTATGAAATGCACGTTTTCAAATATTCGAGAAGAAAAGGCACGGTTGCCGATAAAATGGACGGTCAGGTTGACGAAAAGATTAAGACACAGCGAAGCGGACGTCTTTTAGCACTTGAAAAAGAAATGTCTGCGGCATACCGCAAAGAAAGCATCGGCAAGACAATGCAGGTTTTAATTGAAGAAAAAATGAACTACAACGGCACAGACTACATGGCAGGATATACGAAAAATTATATCCGTGTGCTGATTCCGGTGAGTGACCGGATGACAGAAGCCGCCGTCAATACCATTGTTACCGTAAACTGTAAGCAGATAACAGAAGATGAACTGTATATTATCGGCGAACTTTCTTAATTTTGGTGAAAATTTTCATATTAAAAGTGCTTGCATTTTATAAAAGGATATATTATAATCAGACCCATAATTATATATTTCACAAAGCGATGAAGGAAACAAGTAGTATCTGTGAAAAGCAACAGAGAGCAGCCGGAAGGTGAGAGGCGCAGACCGGAAGCAGATATGAATACATTCCGGAGCAGCACTCCAAACAAGACAATACTTTAGTAGGCAGTGACGGATTGGTACACGTTATCGTACCCGGAGTATATTTGTACTTCATGAGATAAGCAGTGTGAGCTGTTTATGAATAAAGGTGGTAACACGTAAGCATCGGCTTTCGTCCTTTTAAATAAGGGCGGAAGCTTTTTTTATTAGAATTTTAAATGCAGACACCGCACCCGCCCTTGCCGTAAATCTAAATGATTTGCAAGTGCGCACAGGTAAGACAGGGTGTCTGCGGAAACGGAGGATTTTATGACATTATATGATGAATTAGTGGCAAGAGGACTGATTGCCCAGGTAACAGATGAAGACGTTATCAAAGACTTAATCAACAACGGAAAAGCAACCTTTTATATCGGATTTGATCCAACGGCAGACAGCCTTCATGTCGGACATTTTATGGCACTGTGCTTAATGAAGCGTCTTCAGATGGCAGGCAATAAGCCGATTGCACTCGTTGGCGGCGGTACAGCCATGATTGGTGACCCGTCAGGACGTTCCGATATGAGAAAAATGCTTACAACCGAGCAGATTGAACACAACTGCGAATGTTTTAAGAAGCAGATGAGCCGTTTTATTGATTTCTCAGACGATAAAGCACTTCTTGTCAACAACGCAGACTGGTTGTTAAAGTTAAATTATGTCGAGTTGCTCCGCGAAGTCGGCGCATGCTTTTCTGTCAATAATATGCTGCGTGCGGAGTGCTACAAGCAGAGAATGGAAAAGGGCTTAAGCTTCCTTGAATTTAACTACATGATTATGCAGTCTTACGACTTTTACATGTTATACCAGAAATACGGCTGTAATTTACAGTTCGGTGGTGATGACCAGTGGAGTAATATGCTTGGCGGTACTGAATTAATCCGTAGAAAATTAGGCAAAGATGCAAGTGCAATGACCATCACACTGCTTTTAAATTCAGAAGGCAAGAAGATGGGTAAGACACAGTCCGGTGCCGTATGGCTCGACCCTGAAAAGACATCTCCGTACGAATTCTACCAGTACTGGAGAAATGTTGCCGATGCCGATGTATTAAAATGTATCCGTATGCTGACATTCCTTCCGCTTGAAGAAATTGATGCAATGGATTCATGGGAAGGCGCACAGTTAAATAAGGCAAAAGAAATTCTTGCATTTGAACTCACAAAAATGGTTCACGGTGAAGACGAAGCAAAGAAAGCCGAAAACACAGCCAAAGCAATCTTTACAGGCGGCGATTCCGCAGATATGCCGGGTGCAAGCTTAACAGAAGATGCTTTCAAAGATGGTATTGTTGATGTCATTACACTGGTACATCAGGCAGGACTTGCCTCTTCACGTTCTGAAGCAAGACGTGCCGTACAGCAGGGCGGTATCTCCGTAAACGGTGAAAAAGTAACGGAAATTGATGCTTCTTTTGCAAAGGACATTTTTGAAGGCGAAGGTGCGGTCTTAAAGAAAGGTAAAAAGACTTTCCGCAAGGTGACAATTTCTTAAAAATAAACGTTTTAAGGATTTTCATGGAAAGGATTGTGCCTTATGAAAAAAGAAGAAATTATCTATGTCAGGATTTTAACCGTCATCGGTGCTTCGGCACTGATGGCGCTGATTCTGATTTTCGGTGCCGGGAGCGGACTGTTCCAGCGCATTGCAAACGGTATCAACGACAATACACTGCAATTAAGCAATGCCGATGCCGCAATTTACAGCCTTTATTTTTATAAAGGACTGGATGTCCTTTACCGGATTTTATATGCAGTCACGGTTTTCGGACTGATTCTGACAGCCGCCGCCATGTTTTTTAAGTTAAAAGGTGCCGGTATTTATGCGGTATTAAGCTCTGCATCTGCTATTGTCACCGGTGCATATATTGTCCTTTGCAGTATTTTTGAAGGAAATACCGCACTACGCCGCATAGTGATTTATTTTTACTTAAAAGACGTACAGACCGTAGCGCCGGAGCATTTATTGGGATTGCATTGGATAGCCGGTGTATTTTTAATCGTACTGGGTGTATTCTGCCTTGTGATTGTAAAGGGAACACGGCTTGACAAAATGAAAGCGTACAGCAGTAACAGTAAAGCCGCCTGCTACAGCATATTTATTCCGGTGCTTATGGGCAGTATGGTCTTTGAATTTTTACGGGAATTACTGATTTCCGTGCTATGCCAGCACGGAGACACTTACACGGCTTCGGCTTATGCGTGTATCCGAAGTTATTATTTTGAGTGGGAATGGTTTTTTGACGATCCGTATGTATTGTATCTGATCCTTGCCGTACTGGGTGTCATTGTTCTTTCCAAAATCAAACTGCCGTTACCTGAAAAATTACGCTCTGCATGGCTTGTGCCTGGCATTTTAACGGTTATCGGCATTGTGCGCAGTATCGTGTATTTATTCAATGCGCCGCCGCTGTTCGGATATCTGACGTTTGATGAAAAACTGTGTGATGTCATTGAAAGTGCATATCCGCTTTATATGCTCGTTTACATTCTGGATATGGTCTTTTTAATGGCCCTTGTGGTTATGATTTTGCAGGAGCAGGGCAGTACAAAAAAAATACTGGCTGTCTGCGGCATTGCCACAGCAGTCAGTATAATAGGGATTCTTATCTGCGGATTTACCGCGGGGCTTCCGGCAATGTATATTACCGCCGCCGCTGCAGATGTCATCGGATTAATCGGCCTGCTTTATCGCGGAAATATCCGTGGAAGCCATCATTGAGTAATTCGTGTAATAAACGACAAATCCCGGTTTTGCAGAAGCAGGTTTTTTAACCTCTTTCTTAATTACATAATCAATTTCAACCTTGTCCTGGTCACGTCCTTTGGAGTAATAAGCCGCAAGACTTGCCGCTTCTTCAAAGGTGCGGTCAGGCAGTTCTTTGCCGCCGGTTCTTACGATAACGTGGGAACCCGGCATTTTTTTTGCATGAAACCACCAGTCGTTGCCGTTTGCAAATTTAAAGGTAAGCTCATCATTCTGAAAATTATTCTTTCCGACATACATATCGAAGCCATCCGAAGAAATGTAGTGGAACGGTTTACTCGTCACTTTTTCCTTTTTGCCGCCTTTGCCCTTGCGGTGAATGTAGCCTGCCTGAATCAGTTCTTCTTTTAATTCGACAAGGTCTTCTTCATTGACCGCAATATCAAGTGCCGTTGCAATGGATTCCAGATGCTGTGTTTCAGCTTTTGTTTCCTCAATCAGCTTGGAATCTGCTTCAAATGTACGTTTAAGCTTATTGTAGCGGTTAAAATATTTCACGGCATTTTCAGACGGTGTGAGCATCGGATCAAGCGGAATGGAAATCTCCTCGTTGGTGTAATAATTTAATGCCGTAAAAGACTTTGCACCCTCCGGGATATTGTAACCGTAGGTGTTAATCAATTCCCCGTATACACGGAATTTTTCTCTCTTTTCGGTATCCTTTAACTGTTTTTCCTGAATATCCAGCTTTTTATAGGAACGCTCCAGTGCTGTTGATACAATCCGTCGCAAATCCGAAGATTTCTGGCGGATCCGCGTAAATTTATCTTTTTCCGAATAAAAGCTTCGAAGCAGGGCACTGATAGAATCAAACGGCGTACAGTCCGCATACATCGCCATCGGAATCGCTGAAAATTCCTTTGGTTCACCGTTTTCATAAAAAATATTCGGCGCAAACTGACCGCTTTTTACCTGTTCCATGCAGTCCGAAAAAATGTGGTATAAGTGAAGCTGCTCATTTTCCTCCAGACAGTTTGCCGGTTTTTCGCTTGAAACAGAAGCTTCATAGCAGATTTCCTCCGCAACGGCAGGACTGATACCGGTATAGCCGGTGTAAACCGCCTTTGAAAGCGGCATCGGCTTTGTAAAAACAGCTTCTGCAAATTCGGCATCGTTTGTCTGCAGCGGATTCTTTTTATGCATGGTCTGCGGGATAAAATACGTCCGTCCCGGCAGCACCTCACGCACGGAGCTTGTCTGTGAAGAAATGTGCTTAATGCTGTCTAAAATATTCTGTTTGTCATCACAAAAAATGATGTTGCTGTGCTTTCCCATAAATTCGGCAATCAGGTGCTTGCGGCACAAATCACCTAAATCATTTAAGTGTTCAATTTCAAAGTCGAGGATTCGCTCCAGTCCCGGCTGTGTAATCGAAATAATTCTGCCGTTATTTAAATGCTTGCGTAAAAGCATGCAGAAATTCGGCGCTGTCATCGGGCTCGGTTTATTTTCCTCTGAAAGATAAATCAGCGGCAGGCTGGCATTGGCTGAAATGACAAGCCTGTACTGCTGTTTTGGTGTTTTAATCGTAAAGAGCAGTTCATCGGTTTCCGGCTGTGCGATTTTATAAAGTCTGCCGCCAAGTAAGGTCTGCTCTAATTCCTGTCTGATATTTGCAATTACAATTCCATCTAAAGCCATTGTTTTAATTCCTTTATATCTATTTTTTATGTAGTCCCATGATAGCACATTTTTTAACTGGTGTCTTGTACTTTTGCACAGGAGTTGCTATAATACATTGGTTATTGATATAATCAAAATAAAACTACCGAAACATCAGTTTGGATTGGAGGACACAATGATAAAGAGCATGACTGGCTTTGGCCGCAGTGAAATAAGTGAGGGGAAACGCAAGATTTCCGTGGAAATGAAGTCAGTTAATCATAGATATTTGGAAGCGGGTATCAAAATGCCAAAGAAATTAAACATTTTTGAGGCGCGTATCCGTGATTTATTAAAAAAATATGCACAGCGCGGAAAGATTGATATTTTCATTACCTATGAAGACCTTTCCGAAACCAATGTCAATTTAAAATATAACCGCGACATTGCGGCAGAATATATGGATATTTTTGAACAGATGGCATCACAGTTTCATCTTGACAATGATATGACGGTTTCCGCACTTTCAAGATATCCGGAGGTCATTACGACAGAGGAAGTCAAGGTCGATGAAGAAGAACTGTGGCATTTTATTGAAAAAGCCGTATGCGCCGCGTGTGAACAGTTTGTTGCCGCCCGCATTACCGAAGGGGAACATTTAAAGAAAGATTTGCTTGATAAGCTTGATAATATGGCAGGACTGGTTGATTTTATCGAAGCACGCAGTCCGCAGATTATGAAAGAGTACCGCGGCAAATTAGAGCAGAAAGTGACAGAACTTCTCGGAGAAAATCCGTTTGATGAAAATAAGATGGCGGCGGAAGTAATTTTATATGCGGATAAAATCTGTGTCGATGAAGAAACTGTCCGTTTAAGAAGCCATATTGACCATGCAAAAAGCTGCTTGAACGAAGACGGCGGTATCGGCCGCAAGCTGGACTTTATCGCACAGGAAATGAACCGCGAAGCCAACACCATTTTATCGAAAGCAAATGACCTTGAAATTTCAAATAAGGCGATTGATTTAAAAACAGAAATCGAAAAGGTACGCGAACAAATTCAGAATATTGAATAAAACTGCTTGCCAGCTTTCGGAAACTTATGTATAATAAAGAGTACGAATGAAAATAGAGGGATTGCCATGAATAACAGAGGAATTTTAATTGTTCTTTCCGGATTCTCAGGAGCCGGTAAAGGAACGGTTGTAAAGAACATTTTAAAGACGTATCCGGATGAATATGCGGTATCTGTTTCTGCAACCACAAGAGCGCCAAGAGAAGGTGAAACCGACGGCAGGGAATATTTTTTCAAATCCACTTCCGAATTCCAGAAGATGATTGCCACAGGTGAACTGATCGAATATGCGCAGTACGTGGGCAACTATTACGGCACACCGCGCCGCTATGTGGAAGAACAGCTTGAAGCCGGTAAGAATATCATCCTTGAAATTGAGATACAGGGGGCTTTTAATATTAAAAAGATGTTTCCTGATGCAGTGCTGATGTTTTTAATGCCGCCGACTGCGGCAGAGCTTGAAAATCGTCTGCGTGGCAGGGGAACAGAAGACGAAGCCACGATCAAAGCGCGTCTTGCCCGTGCGACACAGGAAGCGGAAGGCGTTGAAGGGTATGACTATATTGTTATCAATGATACGGTCGATGCCTGTACACAGCGTATCCACGAAATTGTTACCAGTGAGAAGATGAAAGCTTCCCACAACCTGACTCTGATTGAAGACATCAGAGAAGACTTAAAAATCTATGCAAAAGGAGAATAAACCATGATACATCCATCGTATTCAGAATTAATGAACGTTATCAACAGCGGGGTAGAAGAAGGCGAACAGCCGTTAGTACAGAGCCGCTATTCAATTGTAAAGGCTGCTGCTACCCGTGCAAAGCAGATTATTGATTCCAGAGCCATTGAAGAAAAGCTTTTGAAAATGCCTGAAAAGGATAAAGATAAGGTCAGTGAACCGGTACTTTCCGATGACGAAGAATTCCGTTTAAAGCTCGGTGAGCCGACTATTCCGAAGTCAAGCAACATGAAGCCTTTATCAATCGCCGTAGAAGAACTCTACGAAGGCAAGGTAAAGATTGTAAACAACGCAAACGACATCAGTGAAGATGAATAAAGCCAATATAAAATAATGCACCAGCATATACAATTTGTATATTTTGTAAATAGTGCGGATTATTTTTAAATGATGCCTGGGATATGTTCCGATATGTGAGTGTATCTCAGGCTTTCTTTTATTTTATTCATTGGCGGCGCATTGTCAGTGGCAAATATAGGTATTGCAATCAGATTTAGCACCAATATTGTCATTAGTGGCGTTAGTTCGCATTTTATACTATAATTGTATATTAAATATTTCAGATAAAATAAAAAGGAGTTGTGTCCTATGAGCGGAAAATATAATGAATCAAATCAGTCTATCAGTTGTTCTGTCTGTAAGCAGTGCGGCGGCTGTCAGTACGTTGATATTCCTTACGAAAAGGAATTAAAGAAAAAAAGTGCCTATTTAAAACAGCTTTTTGAAGGGATCTGCACCGTTGGAGAAGTACACGGTATGTATCGTCCTGCATTTTACCGCAACAAAGTGCATGCTGTTGTCGGTCTTGACAAGCAGAAAGGCATTGTAACCGGAACTTATGCGGAAGGCACACACCGCCTTGTCCCGGTCGATGTCTGTATGATTGAAGACCAGAAGGCTGACAGCATTATTGCAACACTGCGCGAACTGTTTGCTTCCTTTAAATATGTACCGTACAACGAAGATACGCACCGTGGATTTATGCGCCACATTTTAATCCGCCGCGGATTTTCCACGAAAGAAATGATGGTTGTCTTGGTGACCGCCGACAATAAATTTCCGTCCAAAAATAATTTTCTCAAGGCACTGCTTGAAAAGCACCCGGACATTACAACCGTTGTGCAGAATATCAACGATTACTCTACAAGCATGGTTCTTGGCAAAGCCAATAAGGTTTTATATGGAAAAGGTTATATTGAGGACGTGCTGTGCGGCTGCCGCTTCCGTATCAGCCCGGAATCTTTTTATCAAATTAATCCGTCACAGACCGAAAAGCTGTACAAAACGGCTATCAGGCTGGGCGGCATTACAAAAAATGATGTCGTGATTGATGCGTACTGCGGCATCGGAACGATTGGCATTGCGCTGTCTTCCCATGCCAAAAAGGTTATCGGCGTAGAGTTAAATCCGCAGGCGGTCAAGGATGCACAAACCAATGCCGATTTAAACCATATTAAAAATATCCAGTTTGTCAATGAAGATGCCGGTGACTTTTTAGTCCGCTACGCCGAGGGCGGCAGGGCAGACGTTGTCATCATGGACCCGCCAAGAAGCGGCTCTACTCCGGAATTTTTACAGTCCCTTCTGCAAATCAAGCCGAAACGCATCGTCTACATTTCCTGCAACCCGGAAACACAGGTACGTGATGTGCGCGTACTGCAAAAAGGCGGTTATAAGGTGGAAAAATGCGAGGGGTATGATATGTTTCCGCATACTGTTCATGTTGAGTGTGTCGTGTTGATGTCAAAAGTCGAGAAGTAGATGTAAGAAAAAGGCTTGAAAACAAGGGATTCCTGAGAAGGAGTAGATTTTGGACACAGGGCAACACGACCGAAAAATAAGAAGTTTGCTGTCAGAGGAAACATATCTACATGAAAAAATGACGGAGGGTTGAGTTGACAGCTTGCAAAATGGGTAGGTTGAGTAGATAGGTTGGATATTAGCAGGTCGAGTTGACGGAATGGATATTTTGCTGTAAAAGATGGGAGATTTGGCACCTTATAGAGATATGAGGTGCCATTAAACATTGTGGGGAAATATTTTAATGCTTAGTTTCCAGTGGATGGAAAATCAGTGGTGTGGTAGAATATAAATTGATAATTTATTATAGAGGTACAGGTGATATTATGAGGGATGATTTTACACAGGCTACAAAAGATTTGCTGGCGAATAGAGTGGGGTGGAAATGTAGTAATCCAAACTGTAGAAAGGGAACTCGTGGAGCAGCAATTGAGAAAGAAGATATCATAAATATTGGAGTGGCAGCCCATATAACAGCGGCATCAAAGGGTGGACCGAGATATGATGAAAGTTTGACTTCACATGAAAGAAAATCATATGATAATGGAATATGGCTGTGCCAATCTTGTTCAAAACTGATTGATTCAGATGTTGACCGATACACGGTCAATAAGCTGAAAAAATGGAAAGAAATATCAGAAGAGATGGCTATTTTAGATATGGAAGAAAGTGGAGAGAGCGGAAATAGTAAAGACCGAGATATTTTGAGGTTTTTTCTTCAATGTTTTGATAGGCCGGCATTTAGAGATCCAATATATCAAGAGGGATGCATGGAGGATTTTGACGAGGCTATTGCAGATACAATATTAGCCCTGAATACCGGAATACTTAGAACCAGGGATGGTCATATCATTAAGGAATCTTCTGGAAAATCTGCTTTATCTAATAATGAATGGAAAGAAAAGTTGGATGTTATTGGAGATATGCTTTCTGCACTAAGGAAGAGATTAAAAATAGCAAAAAATACTGGTGCCTATTCAATGTATGGTAAAGGAAATGTTATGTATTATTTTTATGACAGGGAATTGGAGGAGTGGTTTGATTCGACAAGATGTGAAATTTTGAAAGTATTATCCGATGTGTGTGAAGATGCGGGCTTTGAGGGATTAAAATTTCCGAAACATAAAGAGTACTGGTAATAATAGATACATATAGAATAATTAAAAAAGGTGTAGGTATTTTGCTGATTAACTATTATGGAGAAGTACTATGAATAAAAAATATCAGATATTTGTGAGTTCAACATATAATGATTTAAAATATGAGCGTCAAGTTGCAATTGATACCATTATGAAACTACGGCATATACCAGCTGGGATGGAATTATTCTCTGCTACTGGAGAAAACCAATTTGAAATGATTAAACCAGTTATCTACGAATCAGATTATTATCTGCTAATTATTGCTGGAAAATATGGCACGATTTGTGAAGATACTGGTCTTAGTTATACGGAGATGGAATATGATTTTGCAGTTCAAAATCACAAGCGTGTGATTGCCTTTGTTAACGATGATCCAGATAATTTACCATTGAGTGATCGAGAAGTAACAGATAAAATGCGGAGAAAGCTGAGAAAATTCCGTAAGAAGGTTATGACAAATAAAATGGTAAAAATGTGGCATGATAAGAAAGAACTATTGCAGAGCATTCCCATAAGTATAAGTACAGTTATCGAAATGTATCCATCCACCACCTGTTGGATTCATGTGGATGAAAATGATATTTATACTCCTATTGGAAACTATGTTGCATTAAAGGAATGGCTTCAAATAGATATAAAAGATAATGTTGAACTGTATTATAATAATATGGAAAAGTCTGTTCTTCAGCTTAAAAAAGAAGCAACTGGATTATGTCTTGCAATAGATGTACCTGAAAAGAGTACAGAGCTATACATAGATGAGTTTACCGGGTTAAGCATTAGAATGACATCTGAAACCAGAGACTGGGCAAGATATGTTCTTAATGAATATCGTTTGTTGATTGATTACTCTTTAAAGGCGAATGAAAAAACTTACACATGGATAGAAATTAAAGGGTATTCAATTGAAATGTATAAGCAGGTAATTCCACTGGAAGTAGGAGAAGAAAAGCAGGTATCAATTTTTCTTAAAGATTTTATGGATGATGCCGATGACTGGAAGAAAATTAAGGAGATATGTGTGGTATTTAGACCAGCGGAAAAGAGAATAACTGGTATATTAGAGGTGCAAAGCGTGAAATTGGGAAGATAAGAAGTTTTGATGTATAGATAGTTATTGGCATACCCTCTCACTGGCTTGCGTACCACAAATTGATACAATGCACCCTCTGAGCGTTGAGGGTTCAAATTTAACGATTACCCCTACTCAAAAAACGATAGGGTGCATTTTGAATCTACATTAATAAAAATTCATCTTCATCAGATGTTTCCACAGTAAATGTATGTTTTGTTGGTTCCATTTGCATTTCATCAGGATCAGATGTTTCCATAGTTCTTGTTTCCAGTGTTGTTCCCGACATTCTAAATTCATCGGGATCAGATTCTTCTATCGCATGAGTAAGATATGTTGGATTACCCATTACAAAATCATCAGGATCGGATGATTCAATAGTCTTGGTAATTTGTGTAGGACCAGACATTTTGAACTGGTCAGGATCAGAATTTTCTATATTTTCTGTTAGTACAGTGGGGCCTATGGCATAAAGAGAAAATTCGTCTGGGTCTGAAACTTCTACCGAGGCAGTATCGAGAGTAACCTTATTTACCATTGTTGTTTTTTTCATAGTAGCGTATTCGCTTAATACATGTTTTCTTAAAATGTTTTCCATATCATTTCTCCAAAATTATCTTTATTTCGTTTTTTTTCAATGTGTTATCAGTTAGCAAAATGATTTTTTGGTGGTTAAATTGTTTTAATTTTTCTTTAATGTCATCAATGCTAGCTTCATTATACAGTATGAGTACTTCTGTGTACTTATCAGTCTGTAATTCAGCAAGCACAGAATTCCAAGCTACAGCGGATTCATCATATGTATTCTCAATCAATTCCGCCTGAAGAGTATACACATGGTTATTGACCGTATTTACATTATTTTTCTTATTAAATGGTAGTCCCATAGAAAAAATAATTGTTAAAACAATTACAGCAAGTATCCACACTTTTGTATACATAACGAAAGTGACGAACATATCTGCCTTTCGTTTCGTTTGTTGCCAGTCATAATAAATTTGCCAATTCTGTTCCTGGGCTTTTTCATTACTGTTCTTTAAATCTCTAAATGAGCTAGCCGAAAAACCTCTAACATTAATTGCTTGAAAAATCCAAGCACATAAGTTTACGTTTGCATAGATCAATAATATAAAAATAGTCATACCTATTACGCTCATTGATTTGATTGTATCCCAATCTATGAACGTGACCGCAATAGGTATTATCGCAACGATTATTGTTGTAAAAGCGTTAATCTTATTGTAGCTGGTGTCTATTCTTGACTGTTGATCAGACAGTTGCCGAAGCAACGCTTCTTTTTCAATGTTTTGTTCAGTCTCATGTAAAGAATTATAATGGCTTTTATAGTTTGTCTCAAGTTGATTGGCTTTTTCTTCTGAAAGAACAAAAGCATCTATTTCCGAAAGCCGTTTTATTCGGAATAAAATAGCTTTTTCTCCAGGCTGCTTAATCGGAATAGATAGAAGTTGAATTTTTCTCTCTCCAAAGAGAATACTTATTAAACTTAAATAATACTTATGTGGCTGATTAGAACCACGATTACCTGTTAAAAATCCTAAGTCATCTGTCAATGAAAAAACAGGAAGATACGCTAATATGTTCATTAATACATCTACAAACCACATTTATTCTTCTCACTCTCTGTATATTAACTGATAAGATATTCGACTATTTTCTGCGAAATATTAAGGTTAAGACTTCGTTCCAGCCAAAGCCACTGACCATTCGGATTAACCTCAAGAAATACCCATTCATTCCTTGGTGTCACAATAAAATCAAATGCTCCAAACATTAAGTTAAATGCATCCATCATCTGGTAGCATTTTTCAATAATGCTGTTGGGGCAGGTAATCTTAGTATATTTGTGGTTCTGATAATCTGATCTCCAATCAACTGGATTTTTGGTATCAATGCGTATAGGGTATGCCTGCCTTTCTACGATAGTGATACGCACTTCAAATTGCTTTGGGATATAATTCTGCAAATACACCGGTGTAAGACTGATGTCTTCATGAATACCTTTAAACATATTGGTTTGGTACAGTTCCCAACCGTTGCTCCCGTGTGTCTTTCCGGTTGTTAAAGGTTTTATTATTGATTCAGATTTTTCATATTTACTACAGTCATGTCTATTATTGCCAATATATGATTGTGGAATGTTCCATGCGTTTTTGCTTGCATACATTAGCTGATACACTTTGTTCTCAGTTTTTCGAAGGATTGATGGCTTGGTAAGCACTTTACCTGAAAAGGAATCCACAATTCCATTGATTACAGAAATAATATCTCTCTGAATCATCGAATGATACTGTGGATCATATGAACTCAAATCAGGTAGTATCGGCTTTCTGTAATAAATAGAGTAAATATCAGAAGAGGTTGCTTTGGAATTATTATCTAAAATATTCCATCCCTCATTATCTATATAAAATCTGTATTGATCAAACTTGTCAACATCAACACGAAAGAAATCTGCAAAACTTGAATATTTGTTAACGATATATGAAGCAGTTTCATCTATGGAACTTGTGATTATTAATATTCTTCTTCGCCCCATAGTTACCTCCACAATTTATTATATAATATAGTTTTATGTTATCACAAGGTGCTTATTTCAGCAAGAATATTGGTGTGATTTTTAACATTTCTATTAGGAACAAAAAGAGACGGGAATGTATTTTCCATCCGAAACGGACAGACAGGGGAACGCTTCCGAAAAAAGAGTCTTATGAGTTTAGGAAAATCGAAGCTTCCTGTAACGCCTTTCCTTGCACTTAATGATATTGTAAGCAGTCCTAAGCGTTATGGTATTATAAGCCTTACATTTTTCCTTTGTCTGTCCCTGTTGCTTATACTTTCGGCAACTGTTTCTACTATGAGCAGCGACAGTCTTGCTACAACATTTGGATGGGCAGATTGTGATATATATATAGACAGTAAAATCGGTGCGGAATGTATGTTAGAAGACGGACATGAAAAGCTTGAAAAGCACCTTAACAATATGGAGCAGACTCTTGCCCAAAACGATATTCCTGCAAAATGCTATCAGGAGACAATGTTCAATTTGCCGGTAGCTTTCGGAGAAAACGAAAGCAATATCTGTATATATCAAGGCACAGGTACGACAATGGATATGTACGAATACACAGCAGGAACAGTACCACAGAATACGGATGAAATTGCAATAACACGAATTGCAGCGGATAAACTGAACGCAAACATCGGTGATACCGTTACGATTAAAACCATTGACGGAGATAAGGAATATATGATTACGGCATTCTTCCAAAGTATGAATATGCAGGGAAGTGGTATCAGACTCCACAGTGATGAGTACATAAATTATGCCCAGGCAACGGGGTATATCAATACGCAGATCATGTTTACAGATAACCCTGACAGCGAAGAGATTAACTGGAGAATGGAAGAAATTCAGAGAATTTTTCCGGAGTATGAAAACATAGAAACTTGTGCTGAAACCGTAAAGGATATGGTAGGTGTTGCGGATACTCTTGCTTCAGTAAAGTCCCTTATCGTTATCCTTACAATCATCTTAGCTGCACTCATAACCGTGCTTATGGAGCGTTCTTTTATTGCAAAGGAGCAGGGAGAAATTGCACTTATGAAAGCCGTCGGCACAAGAAACGGAAAAATCTATGCATACCATGCTTTGAGATTCTTATTTGTAGGAATAATTGCAGTTTTTATCGGAGAGATGTTCGCAATGCCCCTTACGCACCTTTGCATTGACCCAATATTTAAAATGATGGGTATGGAGCTTGCGGTTGACTATGTGATTAATCCTGTTGAAATGTATCTTATATTCCCTATTGTAATTCTTGCTACAACAACCGTAAGTGCATTTCTGACTTCGATTTACACAAGAAAAATTAAGTCCTCTGACACTGCTAACATTGAATAAGAAAGGAAATGATTATGAATATTTTAGAAGTAAAAGACCTCTGTAAAACTTATATTGTAAATAAACGCCAGAATAATGTTCTGAAAAATGTAAACTTTACCGTTTCGGAAGGTGAAATGGTAGCAATTATGGGGCCATCAGGCTCGGGTAAATCCACTCTTTTGTATGCTGTTTCAGGTATGGACTCCATTACTGCAGGGGAAGTGGAATTTTGTGGAAAGAGTATTGTAAAAATGGGTGAAAAGGAGCTTGCAGACTTACGTCTTGATGAAATGGGTTTTATTTTTCAGCAGATGTATATGCTCAAAAATCTGACCGTTCTCGACAATATTATTCTTCCAGCGGTACAATCTAAAAAGAATACCGAAACACGTAAAGAAACGGTTTTACGTGGACAGGACTTAATGCGCAAACTGGGTATTATAGACATTGCCGATAACGACATCAATGAAGTCTCGGGAGGGCAGCTTCAGAGAGCTTGCATCTGTAGAAGTATGATTAATAAACCTGCGATTATATTTGCGGATGAACCGACGGGAGCTTTGAACAGAACTGCATCAAATGAGGTAATGGAGGAACTGGTAAAGTTAAACGAAGAAGGAACAACAATTATGATGGTAACCCATGATGCAAAGGGAGCTGCAAAGTGTTCGAGAGTGTTATACATTGTAGATGGTAACATTAAGGGAGAGTATATAAGTCCGAGAGACTTAGAGATAAAAGAGAAGGATAGGGAGAGAATGTTAAATAACTGGCTATTGGAACTGGGCTGGTAAGAATATAATGACATGTCATTTTCATTTAATCGTCAAATAATCATCAGTTGTTCACGGGTAAGCTGTGAACACTGTCTAAGAACTTTAGTGATTAATTCGGTTAAATTGGATTTAAATGCTTTGAAATCTTCAGAACCTATAAGGTAGCGTAAGTCTATTTTCCACAATTCCTTGAAAAATAAGGAAAAATACTTGACTATATAGGGAGGAATATAGATATGTTATCGGAAGAATGGATATTATGCCCCATATGTGGCAACAAAACTCGTGTCCGAATCAGAAAAGACACAGAATTGAAAAACTTTCCGCTCTACTGTCCAAAATGCAGTCGAGAAAGTTTGATTGAAGTAAAAAATTTAAAAATAACCGTAATCAAAGAGCCAGACGCATTAGACGCAGAGCCGATGAATCAGTAATCAGTGAGCTCAGCAAGAAGCTGGACAAATGTGAGGAAGAGAAAGCAATATTTGCTGACTGTGCATTATCACAGAAAAACATTGCAGGTAAGATGAAGACTATCAGAGCAAAGCTGAAGGATGCAGATGTTCTTGACCAATTTGACAGAGTGGTATTTGAAAGCCTGGTCGAGAAGGTTATAGTTGGAGAGCAGGCAGAGGATGGCACAGTTGATCCATATAAGCTGACCTTTGTGTTAAAAGGTATGGATGAAAGAAGCATACCGGATGCGAGAGACAGATATATGAATCTTCATAATAAGGCAGTGTAAATAAAGTAGAGTAAAACAACAAGGAGGAGCTTTAAAATGAGCGATAATCACGACTTATTGAATGATAATGATATGTGTTCTTTTTTAGGACACGAGGCAGAGGATATGTGTTTCAACTGCGGTGACCACGCATATCGAAAATGTAGTTTTGATGACATTAAAATAAAATTAGAAATGAATACGATATCCCTATCGAGGAGAACTTCAGAAAGGATGTGAGTGTTATGTGTAACTTGAGTCAGGGAATTGAAGAAAAGGGGATTGCTATGGCTACAGATAAGGATATCGAAGAAGTGAAAGCGATTATTGCAGGGAAAGAACCTGCGCTTGTATAAAATTATATGAGAACAGAAGCCTTTGAGTTTAATGACTTGAAAGCTTTTGTTCTGTAAATATTTTAAAAATAATGGAAATAGTAAATTATTAAATAGAAATAGCAAAAAAGGACAACCCCAATGAAATTTATCTTATCCGGCGACACACACGGAACATTTGACCTTGATAAAATTATAACATTTTTTCAAAAACAGAATACAACTTACACAAAAGAAGATTATCTCATAATCTGCGGAGATACCGGCATTTGCGGGTACTCTGAAACAGAAGAAACCAAAGTCAGGCACATTTTAAGAAATCTTCCGGTTACAACGCTTTTTATAGACGGAAACCATGAAGATTTTAAAAAATTAAATGCCTTTCCGGTTGAAAAATGGCATGGCGGCAATGTCCATTTTATTGAAAAAGATATTATTCATCTGATGCGCGGACAGATTTTTAACTTAGGCGGCATTACATTTTTTACTTTTGGCGGGGCATACAGCCCTGACAGAGCATATCGGGAGGAGGGCATTTCATGGTTTCCAGAGGAACTTCCCTCCCGGCAGGAATATTTAGAAGGCTGGGAAAATTTGCAAAAATCCGGTTTTAAGGTCGACTATATTCTTACCCATACCGCACCCCAAAACATTGTTTCTCAAATGGGATATAAAGATTTACCCGGTCACAACGAAGAAGCACCTTTAAGAGAATTTTTACAACAGGTAGCCGACCATACTGATTTTAAGGCATGGTACTTTGGACATTTTCATAAAGATTGCAAAATAGCAGATTCTTTTTTCTGTTTATATGATATACTTTCATTAATACAGAGGTAATTACGAATTCAAGGAGATAAGTTGGCGTGCGCACAGAATGCCCTTCCAGAGAAATGCGAACAGTTATCTTATCCTGATTTTTTGAATCAGCGTAGAATTTTGATTGTCCAAATCGTAATGAAAGCATATGAAAAATTGTGTAAATAGAGAAATTCAATTTTTTATTGAGAGAATGTTTGAAATGTTGTATTAGTTTGAGCTGAAGGAGGAAATTCAATTTGAAAAAGAAAAAAGATGAAGTAACAATCCGTTCCAGCGCAGCAGAATATCTGACCTATGTTGCTTCTATTGGTGACCAGCAGGACAGCATTGAGATGCGCTACGAGAATGAAAATATATGGCTGACACAGAAGATGATGGCCACATTGTACGATGTAGGAACAAATACAATTAATTATCATATTAAAAAGATATTCGAGGATAGTGAGCTACAGGAAGATTCAGTTATTCGAAAAATTCGAATAACTGCTCCTGACGGGAAAAGCTACAATACAAATCACTATTCCTTGGAGATGATTATTGCCGTAGGTTTCAAGGTCAATTCTGAGCGTGCGGTACAGTTCCGTAAATGGGTGAATCAAATTGCGAAGGATTATACTATCAAGGGCTGGGTTATAGATGACGAACGTCTGAAAAACGGCGGTTCTGTACTTACAACTGAATACTTTGACCGTTTACTTGAACAGATTCGTGAAATCCGCCTGTCAGAGCGCAGATTTTATCAGAAAATAACTGACATTTATGCTACGGCACTTGACTATGACCGCACAGCCAGAACAACCAAACAGTTCTTTGCTAAGGTGCAGAATAAAATGCATTATGCGGTACACGGACATACGGCAGCAGAACTGATTTATGAACGCGCTGATGCGGAAAAACCTCATATGGGACTTACCACATGGGCAACAGCACCGGAGGGTAAAATTGTAAAAAGTGATGTAAGCATTGCAAAGAATTATCTTACTGATAAAGAAATGCGTTCATTAGAGCGTATTGTATCTGCTTACCTAGATTTGGCAGAAGACCGTGCAGAACGCCACATTCCGATGACAATGGAGGACTGGTCAAAGCGTCTGGATTTATTCCTGATGGCAGATGACAGAGAAGTTCTTCAAGATGCAGGGAAAATCACAGCGGAGATTGCCAAGGCAAAAGCTGAAACGGAATTTGAAAAATACCGTGTGATTCAGGACAGATTATTTATGTCCGATTTCGATAAGTACATACTGGAATTAGAAGAAAACGTAAAGAAATGATGTCTGTTTCTGTGCGTATGCGTACAATTAATCAACAAATTTTTAAAATAAGAGGACAAACATGACCAGAAAATATACAGAATCCGAAATCAGAGATATCATTGCTGACAATTTACAATGTATTGAACCCGGCATGGTATTAATAGATACAGAACATTATCTGCCGAATTATAAAGGAACAAAAGGCTTTGTTGATATTCTGGCAAAAGACTGCAAAGATCATCTGACGGTTATAGAAGTAAAGAAAAGTAATTCTACTGCGCGGGAAGCAATCCATGAAGTTTTTAAATATCTAGAAGGTGTAAAAATAAACAAAGGACTGCGGGACGATGAAATCCGTTTACTGATTTTGTCTACCGAGTGGGATGAGCTGCTCATTCCTTTTTCTTCTCTTTGTCAGAACAGTACCGTTAATATCGAGGGGTATCGTATTCAGGTATCTGAAAATCGTACACTGTCATCTGTAAAAAGAGTACAGCCTATTATGCACAATCATGAACGTCTGTTTTGTGAACATCATATGCTGCGTGCATATACTACAGAACAGAAATTACAACAGGCAATCCAGGAACATATTACATCTTTTGAAACAAAAGGAATTTATGATTACGTTCTTGTTATATTAAAAGCACCAAAAAATCATAGAGAAAAAGAGCTTGCTGCCATGGAAATGCCCTACGTCGGCTACTCTCAGGAAGATAGAGCCTATATGTCAACCCACAACCATGAACACTATCCCGACTATAAATTTATTATTTATTCTGCAAGCCAGTTACAATCTGAAGATATTTACTGGGATATATTAAAAAAAGATGCTGACATCTATTCAAACGTATCAGAATTTTTTACAGAAGATTCTGACGAAGAAGATTATCTGTCAGACCTTCATGATTATGCAATAAATTCTGTTGCCCCTGTTCCGTCCTGTGATACTGAAGATATCGGTTATGCCGCAAAATTACAGAATTATATTTATAACCAGAACTGGACGGTTGAAAAAATTATCAGAGGAAAAATCTTTAACAATGAATTTTTATCGGACGAAACCATTTTGGACGAATTGTGTGGTGCAC
>ERZ773248.437-NODE-437-length-54445-cov-23.636441_pt1 | contig 54445 bp, 74 predicted proteins | sample MGYA00580518_ERZ773248 | MGnify/ENA primary metagenome ERZ773248 (study PRJEB29015, sample SAMEA2737762) | human gut metagenome | biome: human gut; feature: human-associated habitat; material: faeces | place: China | collected 2012 ...
GGACGCGTTTGCGTCCGCCGGGCCTTTTCCTATATTCCGTTCACCCGTGCTGGGGCACCACCGCGAAGAACTTCAGCGTCTGTGTCCCGTCGTTGATCAGGGAGTGGGCGTGTCCCTCCGGGCAGTAATGGCAGTCCCCCGGGGCCAGGCGCTCCTCGCCGCCGCCATACAGGGCCTTGCCTGTGCCGGAGAGAACGTACACAATTTCGCTGCTCCCCTCGTGGGTGTGCAGGCCGATGGAGCACCCCGGCTCCAGCCGCCCCCGCATGATGCGGTTGCGCCCGTCCGCAAACATCCTGGCGTGGGTCACTCCCTCGCCGCCCTTGAACCCGGGGATGGCAGTCTCCTCTATGGCTCCGAATTCCACCTTCATTCCAACTCCTCCTCTGACTACAGCAGCGATACGCCGAACCGGCCCGCCATATCCCGCAGGCCCTCCTCCAGCTCGTCCCGGCCGAAGCCCGCCGCCTCCAGCTGGGCGTCGGTCAGGTCGTTGAGCCGGGCATAGAAGTCCACCGCCAGCTCCAGATAACGCCGGTCGTCGGGATCGCTCTCCGCAAAGAGCAGATCCTCCGCCCCGCCGATGTCCCCGGCGTTGACCTTCTCCAGCAGGCGGCGGTGGAGCTCGTCCAGCGCGGCGTCCTCCGCCGCCCCGGCGGGCACATAGCCCGTGGACTCCTTCTGAAACACCAGATAGGCAATGGAGCGGGCCAGGGCGTCCACCTGGCGCATCATCCAATCCTCGGTCAGCATTCCGCATCTCTCCTTTTTATAGTTCCCGCACCAGGCGCACCGCCACGCCCACGATGCGGGCCGCGCCGGTCTCAAAATCCGACAGGGGGATCAGCTTGGGCTCGTAGGCGGGGTTCTCCGGCTGGAGGAGCACCATGTCCCGCTGGCGGCGGAAGCGCTTGAGGGTGGCGTCCTCCCCGTCCACCAGACAGGCCACAATCTGGCCGTTCTCCGCCGTATCCTGCCGCCGCAGCAGCACCAGATCCCCGTCCCGGATACCGGCGTTGATCATGCTGTCGCCGGTGACCCGCAGGAAGAAGTGCTCCTCCGGCTCCGCCACGTCGGCGGTGGCCCAGCCCTCCACCCGCTGCTCGGCCGCCATGGGCAGCCCCGCCCGGATAGTGCCCAGGATGGGGACGGACTGCCGCTGTCCGGTACGGCGGGGCACATCGTAGCCCAACAGCCACAGGGGGTCCACACCCAGGGCGGCGGCCATGGCGGAGGCCGTGCCGATTTTCGGCTCCCGCTGGCCCAGCACATAGCGGTTCAGCGTCTGTGGGTTCATCCCCAGGCGCTCCCCCAGCTGCTCATAGCTGAGTCCCTCTTCCTCCATCAGGCGGCGCAGGCGGCCGCCAAGGCTGCTCTCCCGCTCCATCTGTCCGTCCCTCCTGTCCCATTATTGGGGCTATCCTATCATATTTTATCACCATTTGCAACAGAAACCAGAAAAAAGCCCTTGACTGTTATCTCCATTTGGTGTTATTATAGCCTCGTAATCGAACATAAGTTCTATTCCATTCGTTCAGTATCACCATTTGGAGATCCCAGATGCGAAAAAATGCCCCGCCGACTGGCGAGACATTTTTTGGTGGAGGAGGGTGGATTCGAACCACCGAAGCGAATCGCAACAGATTTACAGTCTGCCAAATATTTTCCGTTTCCATTGCGCCGCAGTAGCTCCGCAACCTATCGCCCAGTTTTACCCATGCATTACCCAAATATTTTTTAGATTCTTTTATTTTATCCTAGGATATCATGGAGTATTATGGATGTCAATAACGAGAGGGGGCACTTAATCTTGGTGCCCCCTCTTTCTTGCCTATTTACTTTCTCTCTGGTCACCGCCGCCCAGCTTGTCCCCGGCGCCGTCCACGGTGGACTCCAGCGCGGCGATGGCCTTGCGGAGCCAGGCGGGCACGGGGGCACCTAGGGCACCGATGTTCTCCACAATGCTCCCCAGCTCGGTCATGATATACCAGACCAGCACTAGGACACTCACAAATACCTCATACTGGAAGGGCAGCTCCAGTGCCGGAATGTTGGCGAGGATCAAACCAATTACTCCGTCCAGGATCGCAGCCACCAGGACGGCCACCACGGCCCCCAGCTTGTGCCACAGGCCGTCCCTGGCCACCTTGGACGACCACTCCCCCACCCGCAGGGCGGCCGCGGTGCCGGTGGCGTAGTCCAGCAGCATACAGACCACCCAGGCCACCACCAGCCAGCCGAACCAGCCCCACAGGGCCGTCAGGCAGCCGAGCACAGCCGCGATGGTGCCCTTAATCCCGTTGATGTGCTCCATGTCACTCATCCTCCCGTACATAGTCGGCCATCTTGCCGATGAGCGCCTGGACGTTGGCGGCGGAGTAGTCCCCGGCCCGCCAGTAGTCCGGGCTGTTGATGATGCCGGCCTCCGTCAGCGTGTCCACGTCGGTGTCCAACTTGGATACATTCGCCGGCTCTCCCCGGCAGAGCGCCAGGAACGCCTCCCAGGCCCCGGCGGTGGCCCGGATGGTCTTGGGACAGTCCTTGCCGTTCCAGCGGTTGTGCTGGACTACATTGTCCAGCGGGATGCCGTGCTCCTCCATGAGCAGGCGCACCAGGGCAGCCGCGTTGGCCTTAGCCGCCTCAAAGTCCCCTCCGGCGTTGACGCAGATCTCGATACCGATGCTGGTGGTGTTGCCCTGCCCGCTCTTGCCGTCCCCGGCATGGTAGGCGGTCTCGTAGTCGGGCAGGTGCTGGACAATGGCGTGGTCGTCCACGGTGTAGTGCCAGCTCACCAGATCATCCTCCCCGGCGGCGCTGTCCAGGTAGGCCCCGTGGGCCGCGGCGTCGGCGCCCTTGGCCGCGTTGCCGGTCTCATGGATGGTGATGTAGGTGTCCGGGTTGGTGTCCCTGCCCGGCCGGTTTTTGCGCCCGTCGGAGATGATATGCTCCTGGATGGCGATGCCGTTGTCTGTGGCCCTCTGAGGGCCCTCCACGGCCTCCAGATAGGCCAGGGACACCCAGCCCTTATCTGTCCTGCCCCAGCCGTCCCGGGCCTCCAGCACGTCCACCACGGCCCCGCAAGGGTACGCCCCCGCCTTGCCGTAGCCGGTGCCGGGGCCGCTGCGGATGTTGACGCCGATGCTGGGCGTCACGGTGTACTTGCCCATACTCTCCTCCTTGTCCGGCGGCTCCTGGCCGCCCTGTTTAAGCCAGACGCAAATCCAGTTGTGCACCTTGCGGCTGGCGGTGATGCGCTCTCCGCCAAAGTCGCACTGGCTGGAGTCGCCCCCGTCCAGCATAACGGCGGAGGCCCAGCCCAGCCCGGCCAGCTCGTCCCGCAGCTCCTCTGGCGTGGCCACGTCTCCTGTTCCGTCGCCAGAGCAGTAGAGGGCCAGACTGCCACCACGCAGACCGATGGCGCTGCGCCCCCGCTTGCCTCCCTGGGCCGAGCCATAGGAGGGCTTATCCACTGGCTTGCCGGAGACGATGAGGGCGGTCACCGCGATAAAGTTGGCCGCTCCCTCGTACTCGGAGGTCATGTGGATGTCCGGGCCCTTGTCCCAGGCGTAGCCAATCGCCCTCCAGGGCGTGCCGGAGCGCATCACCCCGCCCACCTTGAGCAGCGGGCAGGCCGAGCCGTCTGGGTTCCACATGCCGCCATTGAGCACGTAATGGGCCTTTGTTTCAGCCTTGACCTGAGAGAGCGTCTTGCGGCAGTTGGTGACTCTCAGCTCAATCCGCTCCACGGACGAGAGCGGGACATATGTAATGAGCTTACTCATTTGATTCACATCCTTTTATCCAGCGATCCCGCTGTTGATTACTGTTCCGGGGCCAGCAGCCCGGCCAGCTCCTGGTACTCCTCCGGGGTGAGCCGGTCGGCGGCCAGGTAGACATCCATCTTGTCCTGGAGGCCGTCGGTTCGGTTCTTCTGGATGAGCAGCTTGCAAAGGTTGTATACGGTTGTCATGGCGTCTCCTTTCTCATGTGGCAGCGGTGAGTTCCAGCATACACAGCCGCGCCTCGTGCTCGGACAGCATGTCCAGAGTGATGTCCTCTGCGGGGGGCGATTCCGGCCCCGACGGTCTTGTGTCCGGGGCGGCCTGTCCTGTTTCGGGATTGTAGCGCCACCCCTGCTCCACATTGTCCTGTACCTCTACACAGCGTCGTGCAAATGCCTCGCTATACCACTTCTCTGGCGGGAGTGCATACTCCGGGATGATTTCGCGGACAGTGTTATCCTCATTTAAATAGACTGTTTTCATTAAAATCACTCCCTACCGTAAATCGCCACATATCCATCGCCGCCTTTGCCACCTATGCCGCTGGGCTTATACTCGCTGGAACGAAAAGTCCATCCCGCTCCACCACCTCCTCCGCCACCACCGCGGGTACCGTTTTTACCCATTATTGCATTGCTCTGGCCGGTAGCTCCAGCGCCACCATTACCGGCTCCACCGTCACCGCCATTTCCGCCGGGAGTTGGCGGATCATTAAGACTAGGATTGCCCCCTCCGCCACCTCCGCCACCGAAAGGTTTAAACCCAACAATAGAAATAATAGGCCCGGCATTGCCATCGCCATCGCCATTGTTATTATGGCTACCACCACTACCACCTATCATGAGCCAACCAGGAACAATCTCATTGGGGGCGTAGCCACCACCCATGCCACCAAGATTGGCTATTCCACCACTGCCACCAGGTACGGTAATACCAAAAGCGCTACTGCTCCCACCAGCGGAGCCATTATTAGTGACGGACGGTCCCAAAGAAGAGACTGCACCAGCTCCACCAGTTCCAACAACAATATTATTGTTTTGAATTGTACTGCTATCCAAAACATGGAAACACGCTACGGCCCCACCCCCGCCGCCACCTCCACCGCGCTCTCCACTCGAACTTCCGCCTCCTCCAGCACCAACCACAACCACAAAAACATCTGTATATTTGCGGTCGAACATATGGGTGTAGCTCCCTGGTGATGTGTATTCCTTTATCAGTTTATAGCCAAGCTTCTGTTTGAGAGTCTGGTCAACATGCTCGTCCACATAGCTCTTGTGGGCGGCGTCTGTTAGGTCAGTAGGAGCGGCCAGATTGGCTATCTTGTGACCACTCATGCTAATTGCCCCGGACATGACTCCACCGGAACTTGCAAGAGCCCCCACCTGCTCCGCCGTGACGGCGTGGGGGTTGTCCTTGTTCCCGGTGTGGGCGGTCAGGGCCTTCTGCACCGCCTCCGCGCTGCCCGCCGGGTCATAGTTCATCGCCGGAAGCTGTCCGGCGGGCACCTTGCCGTCCTCTCCCAGCGTGGCCACACCGCCCGGCTTGCCCTTCTCGGTGGCCTTGATATATCCGGACAGGTCGATGCCCGCCAGCGCCTCCTCCAGCTCCTCGTGGGTTACCCAGACGCCCGCCGGATACTCCAGCGAGACCTCCACCTCTCCGGTGACGCCGATGGCCACAGGGAAGCGGTGTACGTCCAGGCCCTCGGCGATGGGCGGCACCGGCTGGGCCCGGTCGCCCAGGGCGGCGTAGTAGAGCAGGGTGGGCGCGTCGTCGCCCACCTTGGCCATGACGCCGAACTCGGAGAGCGTGAAGCCCTCCTCCAGCCCGCCACCCATGTCGTTGCGGTACTCCACCAGCATGGAGATCTGCCCGCCGGCCACCGCGGGCGTGGTGCTGGTGGCCTTGGCCACCGGATCGAGCAGGGCGGTGAGGGCCTTGGCGGCCCCGGCGCTCTCCACCGCGCCCTTGCCCACCCACACCTCGGTGAGCGTCAGCCCCTCCCCCGCCGACGCCCGGGCCAGCAGGCCCTCGCCGGCGGTGGTAATGATAAATCCGTACATGCTATTCCTCCTCCATGGGCGGCAGCGTGACCGCCTGAATGCTCCAGAGCCCGCCGCCCACCCGCAGGGCGGCCAGGAGCTGGGCCAGCTCGTAGGTGAACCAGTAATCCAGGTGCGCAGGCTTAATCTCGTTGACAGCGGCCTCAATCCCGCCCACATCCGACGGCACGGAGGCCAGATCGGACAGGACAATCTCGAATTGATACTCCTCCGGGTGCTCCACAACGGAGACCAGGGAAACGTCATAGCCGAAGGAGGCCACCACGCTGCGCAGCATCTCCGCCGTGGTGGCGCCCTGGCCCCGGAGCTTGGCCTTGATGCGGCTCCTCCGGTAGCTGTAGGGCCGGGTGCGGTCAACGGGCAGCCCCGCCCACTGCTCCCACAGGTCCAGCCCCCAGGTGGCGGTGTCAATCCAGAGCTGGGCCAATGTGTCCGACTCGGACACGCGCAGCGCCTCGGCCTGCTCCCCCAGCACCCGCTCCAGCTCGGACACCTGCGGGCTGTCCTGGTAGTAGCGCGGCAGGCGGAACACCAGATTGCTCATGTCACGCTCACCTCCCCCAGCACGGGGATCTCCCCGGCCTGTATGGTCACGTCGGCGGTGCCGCCGTTGACGGTGAGGGAGGCGAAGTCCTCCACCCCCTCCACATTGAGCAGCAGGGCCAGCACCCGGTTATAGAGCAGCGTGTAGGGCTGGTCGTCGGCGGGCTTGTAGTACACCGTGCCGTACTTGCCCTCAATGAGGGTGTGCAGATAGCCCGCCAGTGCCGCCCGGAAGGCGTCCTGGACGGCTCCAGCCCCGGCTCCTCCGGTGAGGGAGACCTGGGCGGCCACTGTCACCTCCCGCTCCGTGGCCGCCGCCACCGTCACCGCCGCGCCGACGGGCCGCTCCTCCCCGATGTGGGCCTCCACGGCCTCCACAATCTCCTCCGAGGGGGCCCGGCCGTTGCTGTCCACCAGCGTGACGCCCACCGTCCCCGGCCCGCCGGGCAGCTCCACCACCTTGGCGCTGCCCACCCCGGCCACCTCCAGGGCCCACTGCCGGTACTGGTAGCCGTTGCCGCTGGTGGGGGGCCGCTGCACCCGCTCCCGGATGCGGGAGAGCAGGGCGGCGTCGCTCTCGGCGTCCGTGCCACCGGCCGCCGCCTCGCTCTGATAGTCTGTCAGGCCCGTCAGGTTGACGTACATCCGGTCGATGGCCCCGGCCTCCACGTTGTAGGCGCTGCCCGCCTCCGCGGCCTCCAGGCGGCCCCGGCCCGTCCCCTCCGGCCCCAGCGCCACCGCGGCCAGCAGGGCGTAGGACAGCCCTCCGGCCGTCAAAAACGCGGTGCCCTTGGGGATCACCAGCCCCGGCGCGCCGTTGAAGGTCATGTCGCAGTAGGCCCTTGTCCCCTCCCGGCGGGTGATGCTGTAATACTGCCCGCCCACCAGGTCGATGTAGCCCCCGGAGCTCTCGTCCACAAACAGCATGGAGGGCACCCCCTCCAGGGCCCGGTACGCCTCACTGAGCTGCTCGGCCACCGGCCCGGCCACGCCGTCGGCGAAGCCGCCCGCCATGGCGCTCAGCCCCTGGCTCTGCCGGATGGCCGCCAGGATCTCCGCCTTGATGGCCTCCGGCGTCTTGTCCTCATACATGTATGCTCGCCTCCCCGTATACCGTGGTCAGGCTCACCCGCATCCGCAGAGTGGAGCCGTCGAAATCCACCACCTCGGCCGCGGCCCCGGTGATGTAGGGGCAGACGGTCAGCGCCTCCCGCACATACCGTACCGCCTCGCTCAGCCGGGTGTCCGCCCGGTAGGGCTGGCCCACCAGGCTCTCCAGCTCGCACCCGTAGTCCCAGGAAAAGGGGCTCCAGCGGTACCGCTCCGTGTGCAGCGCCCGCCAGGCCCAGCCCTTGACGGCCTCCAGCCCGGACGCCAGGACCGGCTCCCCGCCGGAGAACCGCGGCACGCCCTTGTCGTAGTCCATGGCCACGTCCCGGTAGAGGGGCAGCGCCTGGGCCGTCCCCTCTGGAGCAGTCGTCTGGAAAATGGGAAAGAGCTGCCTCATGAGAACACCGCCTTTTGCAGAATGTAGTAATCCTGTCCGTCCGCCGTCACCAGCACCAGCAGCCGGTCACCCGCCCGCAGGAGCTGGCCGCCGCCGGTATCCTCCGTCCAGGCGTAGTCCAGCCCGGGCGGCACGTGGAGCTCCGTCTGGTCCAGAGTGAGCCCTCCGCATACCACCCGCAGCGTCTCCTGCCCGGCCTGCTGCACCTGCCCAAACAGCCAGCCGCCGGGGGCCTGCCCCCGCTCCGCCGGCCGGAGCAGCTCCGTCAGCCCCGCATATACGTCGTCCATGGATGCCTCCTTGCGTGATTTCTTCTTGACAAATAGTATTATATATGATACTATATAAACGAATGAGGGGGGAAAAGAGATGGAGCTAAAACTGAAAAAGCAGCCGCAGAAATACCTGGCCAGTGTGGACGCCCCGACCCGTAAAAAGCTCTATCGGGCGCTGGACAGCCTGTCCAGGCTGGAGGGCGATATCGTCCCGCTCAAGGGATATGCGAACCGATACCGCTATAAGATCCTGCATTACCGCATAACCTTTGAATGGGTCAAAGGTGAAATTGTCATCACCGTTATTGAGATCAATACCCGTACCAATATCAAGTATTAAGGAGGGTTCCTTATGAATCAATCTCTATCTCCGGCCGAACTGGAACAGCGGTTTGCCGAGATCAACGCGCGGGAGCCGGAGGAGCTGACGGCCGAGGAGGCCGCCGCCCTGGCCGAGGCCGAGGCCATGGACGACGGCAGCTCCGTCTCCCTGGACGCCTTCAAGGCAGAGCTGGAGGGGTACAGCGGGAAGCTGGTGCTCCGTATTCCCCGCAGCCTCCACAAGCACCTGAAGGAGGAGGCGGAGATCGAGGGCGTCAGCCTCAACCAGTATATGCTCTACAAGCTCTCCCGCTGAGCTGCGCATCCGCTCAGATTCATCCAAGCCGCCCCGGCCGGGGCGGCTTTTTCATATCCCCTGCCCCGCCTCCACCTCATTGGTGAGACTGCGGAAGTTGAGGGACAGGCGGCAGAAATACTGCCCGTTTTTCCAGGTGTGGGTGTCGCTGTCAATCCAGCACAGCCCGGTCACGCCGGTGGTGTTGGCCCGCAGCAGCACCGCGCTGCCGGAGATCAGCTCCGGGTCACCCAGGCACTCCACGGTCATGGTCTGCTGGAGGCCGTTGTCCTCCAGGTACGCCTGGGCCTCCGCCCCGGCGTCCTCGCCGTCCCGCTGGGTGAGGATGTGCTGGAACTGCCCATACAGGGCGGCGCTCTCCGCGTCGGACACGGTGCGCACCCGCGCGCCCGTCTGGCTGTAGATCTCCACCGTGTTCCGCAGCTCGGAGATGTCCTCCGTCACCCGCAGGCTCTGGAGGTTCCGCCCTGGCGCGATCTCCAGCACGGCGGCCTCCGGCTTTTCCACCACCTCCAGCTCCCCCAGGCCGTTGAAGCGGGAGAGGTAGCGCCGCCCGTTCTGCCGGGCGGCCAGGGTGTAGAGCCCGTCCACAATCTTGTCCAGAGCCACCCCCGGGTATTTCCGGCTCACCGCCGTCCCGGTGGCCGCCAGGGCGGCCACCGGAATCCCGAAGTCTCCGCAGAGGGCCCGTACGGCCTCCTCGGGGGCCGCGCCCCGGAAGGTGTACCAGCCCTCGTTGTTGGCCAGGAAGCGCCCCCGGTCCAGGGCCGTCAGGGTGGTCGTCACCCCCTCGGTGGCCTTCTCCCGGGTGACGATATTCCCCCGGAACCGGGTGCGCGCCCCGGCCCACAGCCGCAGCTCATTGCCCAGCTCGCAGGGCAGCTCCGGCAGGCTCCCGTCGTTGGGCGTGGCCATGACGGCCTCCACGGAGCGGGACACCCGCTTGATGCTGCCCGACCAGGTGAGGGTGCTCACCCGCTCCGTCACGTCCCAGGTCTCCCCCTGGGGGCTGACGATCACCACCTGGTACTCTGCCATAGGCCACCTCCCGGCGCGATTTTGTCCAGCTCCAGATCCGCCAAGCTCTTCACCGTGTTCTCCGGCACCCAGGGCACAAAGCGCGCCGTCCCGCTCTCCTCCTTCACCTCCCGCACCTCGGTGGCGGCCGCAACCTGCGCCGACGCCGGCTTGGCGGCGGCCGCCGGCAGCTGGTCCAGCGGCGGGATGGCGAGCACCTGTCCGGGGCGGATCAGGTTGGCGTTGGCGATGCCGTTGGCCGCGGCCAGACGCCAGGCCAGGGAGCCGTCCCCGTAAAATTTGCGGCTGATCCCCCACAGGGTGTCGCCGCTGGCCACCGTGTACGTCTTGGCCGTGGCCGTGCCGGTGGCGCTGTCCCGGCTGGCCGCCGTCCCCGCGCCGGAGGCGGACGGCTCTGCGGGCAGCACCGGCGTCTCCGGCCGGGTGTACTGGCGCAGGGTGATGTCGGCGTACAGGTCGTTGGTGCCGTCCTGCTCCCGGTAGGTCACCCCCTCCAGCAGCACCGCGGCGTTGACCGGCGTGCCGCTCACCAGCCACCGCACCACCGTCCCCTTGTCCACCCACCGCTCCAACTGCTCCAGGTAGAGCCAGGGGTTGGTGCCCGCCCCCGGCGACAAAAACGGATACGCCTGGGCGGGCAGGAGGCAGTCGTGCAGGGTGGTGCTCCCCATCCTTTTCCCGCCGAAGAAGTTGAGATCCCCCAGTTGATCCACCGTCACCGTCTCAATGGCGGCCTCGTGGGGCCACTCATAGCTGGATGGGGTGACGGGCAGCACCAGTTCCACACCGGCGGCCTCCTCGAGGAAGGTAATCAGCCGCAGCACTACCGCACCCCTCCCATCTGTGCCAGCCGGAGCCTCCGGTAAAGCGCCTCCGCAATGGCGTCGATGTCGCTCTCCTGGCGCACCTCGAAGGTATTTCCGGTGATGGTCACCTGCGCCCCGCCGCCCTGGTCGGCCTGCCGGGCCTCCCGGGCAGTGAGCACCCGCTCCCCCTCATGGAGCAGGGCGGCGTACCCGTCGTAGGGCACCCGCTCCAGCCCGGCGGCGTGCGAACGCCATACGCCGTCCTCGTCGTAGTAGCCGCCCCGCCGCCAGTTGCCGTACCGCCGCTCCTCCACGGACAGTCCGGTGGTAGTCTCCGACCCGGTTCCCACCAGTGCCGATGCCATTCCCGCCGCCAGACCCTTGCTGTACTCCTGGCTCTTGCGGTATCCGGCGTCCCAGTACGCCTGATCGGATCTGGCATCGTCCCGGATGGCGGCCGCCAGGGCCAGCTCCGACTCCAGCGCCAGTTGAGCCCCCTCTGATGCGTTGTACTCGTTCATGCCCTGCACCTTGGCCTGCATGATCAGCCGCCCCATCTCGGCGGCGTCTCCCTCGGCCTGGGCCTGCTGGTACTCGTCGGTTTCCATCATGGCCTCCATGGCCTCCCGCTGGTACTGCTCCTTCGCGTTCTCCAGCTCGGCCTGCCATGCGCCGATGGCCCGGTTGGCCTCGTCCATGGCGCCGCTGTTCAGCCAGTCCATCTGGGCCTGGATGCCCTCTTTCCGCTTCTCGTTGTAGCCCTCGCCGTAGGCCGCCTCTGCGTTGGCCTCCGCGTCGGCCAGGTTGTCCACCATGCCCGCGTAGGTGCCCGCCATCTGCTCCGACAGGCCGCCGTACTGCTCCTGCATGTAGGCGAGGATCTCCTCCACAGCCTCGGAGCCCCTGATCTCCCCGCGGGTCACCTTCTCCGCCACCGCGGCGGCGTCGCCCCACTTGCTCAGGGCCTCGTATACGTCGATGCCCCGCTCGGAGAAGTAGTTGAGGTATTCCTGGGTGGTCTTGTCCGTCAGCTTCATGCGGCTCAGGCCCGCGATGAGCACCGCGTTGTCGCTCTCGTTGAGGGAGAGGGCGGCGGACGCATCCGACAGGGTGGTAAGGATGTCCAGGGACTTGTCCGCCCCGAAGGGCTTGACCAGGCTCTTGGCGTACCCCGTGATCTCGTCGTAGGTGTAGTTGGTCATGGCGGCCATGTCCTGCACGTCGGCCAGGAAGGCCGCCGCTTCCTCCTCCGAGCCCAGCAGGGTGGTAAAGGCCATCTGCTTTTGTTCCCGCCCGCCCGCAATGGAGGAACCGGAGGTGACGGCCTCCTTCTGGGCGGAGAGCTGCCCCTCCGCCGCCTCTTGCACGTAGTTTTTGAACGCCTGGTCCTTTGATTCAAAGATCTCCGCGCCGCCTGAGACCGCACCTGCCAGGGCCCCCACAACAGCGCCCACCGCAATTCCGGGCGCGCCCAATACCGCACCCATGGAGCCTCCGGAAACCGCCCCGGACAGGATCGAGGAGGCCATACGCGCCTCCGGCTCCCCGATCGCGCTGCTCAGGAAAGCATCCCCCACCTTCCCCAGCGCGTCGCTCCAAAGGCTTCCGACCCCGGCCGCCATCAGCCCCTTTGTCAGTCCGCCCAGTCCTGTGCCGCTCCTTTCGCCTCCCGCCCGGTTGTCGGCCTTGCTGATGGCGGAGGCCGCGTTCCGTGCCTGCTTGTATAGGTCTTGATAGGCGGCGCTGTTCTCCTTGATGGCGGCCTCGGTGTCGCTGAGCTCCCGCCGCAGCCTGACCTGCTCGTCAATGGCGTCGTCCAGCGCGCCCTTGCTGGTCTCGTCCTTCAGCTTGCGGTAGCTCTTCTGGGCCTCCCTGACCTTTACATCCGTCTCGGCGATCGCCTTTTTCAGATTTGCGGAGTGGCCGACCAGCTCGGTCTGTGCCTTGTCATACGCCTTCAGGCTGGCCTCCAGCTCGTCCAGGCTCTTGTCAAACGCCCTGCTGCTCCCGGCAATGCTTTTCAGCGTTGGGCTTACCCGGTCGTACAGGGTCATGACGATGCCCACTTCCTCCGCCATATCCTCACCTCCTGTTGACTTTCCTGCCTGGTATGCTATAATCGAACTGCAAATAGAAAGGGGGGCTTCCATGACGCCGGAGGAACGCCGCGCGCAGCTTGCAGCAGAGCTTGACACCCTTTTGGATGCCGTTGTATCCATTGGCCCCTACTCCCAGCGGGATGCCGACGCAGGCGCGCCGGAGGGCGCTTTCCTCGCCGAGCTGGAGCGCCAGTTGAACGAAAAGACCGCCGAGCTGGAGGCGCTCAACGCCCGCATGAATACCTTCTCCTACCGGTTCCGGGCGACCAGCCGCGGCCTGCTGTGGCTGGTCTGGCTGGCTGCGGCAGGCATGCTCGTATTCTCCTTCACCCTTGCCCCTTTCCTTGGCCCTGGATACCAGGCCGTCTTTCTGCCCCTCGCCCTGGCCTGTATCGCGTGGGCCGTGTGGGCCAGCATCCCGCCCAAGGTATAGCCCCTCCGCCGCCCCCTTCCGGGGGCGGCGTTTTCGTTTGTGTCCACGCCTCTCCGTGTCACACTCCGGGTTGGCTCCACGGCCGTAGGGGCCGACGCCCCAGGGCGGTCTCTCTTGCCCCCTTGGGGCAATTCACCTTCTGCCCACATCGGCCCGCGTTCCCACTTCCTGTCACACTTCGCGCTTCTCACTGTCACGCTGCGGGTTGGGCGCACGACCGTAGGGGCGGCCCTTGTGGCCGCCCGCCGTTCTACCTGGGTTCCCTCCCCTCTTCCACCTCATGGAGGGCGAACGCCAGAGTCAGGTCCCGGCCTCCCTGGCCCATGCCGTAGTACATCTCCGGTGTCCAGTGATGCTTGTGGAACAGGTAGTACGCCAGCTCCAGCTCTGTGTCGCCGCCCTCCGTCAGGCGTTTTTTACTTCATCAATGGTGATGCGGCGGAACCCGCACAGCCGCTCCACCGCCCGGCTGAGATCCTCGATCTCTCCGGGCAGCAGCATGGCCTTCACCGTCTCGGCCGGGGTGGCCCCGCCGTACTTCTCCTTCAGCTCCTTCGCCTTCAGGTCGGGTTCCACGCAGCCGGCCAGCAGGATATCCAGCCCCGGGTCGCCCGCTACCGAATCCCGGATGCTTTTTACCTTTCCGTAGGGCAGCGCCCTCAGCTTGAATACCACGTCCGTGCCCAGCGCCTCGCTCAGCCGCTTGACGCGGTACTCCGCCGTGGGCAGCTCCTTCTGCACATTGGGCAGCTCCGGCCGAAGCAGAAGCGCCAACAAATCCGTCATACTTCTTCTCCTTTCTTCCTGTCACGCTGCGGGTCGGGCGCACCGCCGTAGGGGCGGTCCTTGTGGCCGCCCGCCGTTCTAGCCGGGTTCCCTCCTCGCGGCATAGCCGCTGCGGCCTCCGCTGCCAAAGCGCCGCTGGCGCTTTGGCTTAACGCTGCGGCGCTCCGGGCTGCGCCCGTCGCCTGTTTTTTCGTCTCCATGTCCTCTTAGCTCCCCTGTGCGCCTACCCTCCGCGCTTCTCACTGCACCTCGATCTGGTCCAGATACTCATAGTCGCTGAAGGTGAAGGGGGCGGTCACCGAGCCCACGGCGGCGGCCTGCCAGTCGGCCAGGGTCAGGTCGTCGAAGCTGACATCATAGAAGGCCACCCGCTCCGCGCCGTAGCTGTCCGGGTCCCGCAGCTTGGAGATCACCGTGAAGCGCCGGTCCACGCCGCGCTTGATGCCCTCCATCCTCTGGGCGAAGCCGGAGTCCACCTTGTGCAGCGTCAGGCTCCCGGTGCCGCTGGCGTTCATGGCCTTGTGGGTGGTCATGAACCGGCCGCACAGGTTGACGGTCTCCTTGTTCAGCGCCACCTTGGCCTGGCAGGCGGAAACCTCCGCCACCTTCTCCCCGTCGATCCACAGCTCGCCCCAGGTACCCGAAATGACCCGCCTGGCGCTGTCAATGGTTCTTGCCATGTCTATCCCTCCTTACAGGTTGTCCACGGAGAGCTGGAAGTCCTCCATGGCGTCCACGAAGCGGCCGCCCACCCGGACAAAGACCCAGCTCCCGGTCTGATACTCCTTGATTTCCTGCGCGGTCATATCCGCCGTCTCAATGCCCTGGGAGCGCATCCACTTCTCCTGGGCCTCCGTGTCGAGCTCCGCCCAGCTCTCCCCGGAGGAGAGCACCCCCTGGCCCTCCAGCTCGGCCAGGAAGGTCTGGATGGCGGTCACCAGGACGCACTTGTTGTCGTAGGTGTTGGCGTACCGGCCCACATACTCGTCCTGGATGGTGGTGCGCAGATAGTAGGTGAGGAGATCCATCCCCTCCACGATCTTGATCTTGCTCCAGTCCGCCTTCCCCGTGGCGGGGATGGTGGTCAGGGAGTTGACGCCCCGGGCGATCTTGGCCTTGACGCCGTCGTGGATCAGGATGAGCTTGCCCGCTTTGATGGCCGCCTCCTGTTCCTGTGTGGAGCGGGGCGTCACGGCGGTCAGCTCCGTCAGGGGGGCGTAGGTGGCCGACATGCCCGCGGGGATGCCCGCCAGCACACCCGCGATCCGGCTGGCGTACTCCCCGGCGGTGTAGGTGGTTTCCCCCTCCGCAATGGCCCCGTCGGTCTCGGCGAAGTCGATAATCCCCATGTCGTCCGGGGCCTTGGCGGCGTTGGGCTCCACCAGCTTCTCGGTGAAGTAGGCCGCCCTCCGGTCCTTCACCCACTTCTCCAGCGCCGTCAGCTCGGCGGCCGTCGCGTCGGGCGGCCCGGCCAGGTAGTCCAGCGTCAGCCCCTCAATGCTCTTGAGGCCCGCCTCCAGGGCGGTGGTGTCCTCCGTGCCCGTGGCGATGACCACCGCCACCACCTTGCTGGGGCCGCCCCGGTCGCTGCCGGTGAACGCCCTCCTGATGTAATTCTGGTTTTCCTGCCCCAGCTCAGTGGGAATCAGCGCCGCGCTGGAAAGCTGGTGGACGCCCTGGGCCTTGGCGTCCCGTACAAATACGCCCACATAGCCCTTCTTGCTCCGGTTGGCCGCCTGCTGGGCGGCCGCCTGGAAAGTGATCGTCAGGCTGGGCAGCCCGATTGTCGTCGCCATCGTATCATCCTCTCTTGCGTCAAAGCGCAGTTCGTTCGATTGCAAAGTGCTCCATCTTTGGGGTGTCCGCCGCCTCCGGGTCCTGATAGCCCGGCCGGGCATCCACCCACTGGAATACGGCGCTCACCTCGGCAAAGTCCGGGTTCCCAAGTCCACGGTTTGCCCGCACCGTCAGGGCCCGGTCCTCCACCTGGAAAAAACCTTGGGCAAACAGGCCCATCACTGTGTCCTGCCGCTGGTTCAGCGCCTTCCGGCTGCTGTCATGGTAGGCGTCCGCCTCCACATAGCAAGTGACCAGAAGGGTCACGCTGCGGCGTACCAGTCCGATGTTGACATCGGATTGCTCCGCCTTCTGGCACTCCAGGGTAAAGGAGGGCCGCCGGAAGTCCTTGGGCAGCTCGTCATAGTAGACCGGCTCTCCCGGATAGAGGCGCTTCAGCTCCGCCTCCACGGCGTCCATCAGCGTATTGGTTGTAAGCATCTCAATAGTCCACCTCATCCGCAATCCGGCTCAGCACCCGGTCCGCCGCTTTCAGCGCGGGCTCCAGCGCCTTCGCCTTTGTCCAGCTATAGAATTGCCGGCCCTTGACATATCCGGCGGCTGAGGCCCGCGTGACTCCGGCCCGCCCCGCCTGGTTCCACGACCGGCTGCTTCCGGCCGCCGGCCTGCGGGTGCCGTGCCCCCGCTCCAGCCAGCGGGTGACCTGCTTTTTGGACACGGGCTTTCCCTTCCAGGTATGCTGCGTTTCCCCCACCCTGGGCTGGGCCGTCCCTTTTTCGGGAGAGAGGGCCGCATAGCCGCCCTTGCTGCCCACCCGCAGCTCCTGCCAGGTGCGCACGGTGCCCTTGGCCCCATCGGCCAGCTCCGCCGCGCCGATTTGCGCGTTGAGCTCCCTCTGGACGGCCGCGCCGGCCTCTTCCACCGCCTGCCGCCGTGCGTCCGGCACTGCCTGGAGGAGCTCCTCCCAAAAGCGGTTGAACCGCTCCAGCCGCGCCCGGTCCATGCGCGCCGTGCTGCTCACAGGTCCACCGTCCTTCCGATCTCATACTCGTTTTTAAATGCATCCAGCTCGTGGGGCGCCAGGATCTCCCACAGCGCCCCCCGCGCCTCTACGAGCCCGCCGGGCGGGAGGGTGACGGCCTTGGGCGTCACCAGAACCAGCCCCAGCTCGTTAACCGACATGGGCCACTCCTGGCCGTGCCGGACGTACTTCTCGGTGAGCACCCCCGGAAAGGTCTGTACCACTGCGTCCCGCTCCGCCATCTGCCGCACCGTCTCCACCCTGACCACCGCCGCGTCCACCTCCAGGTGGTTGCGGCCCATGGGCACGATGGAGGTCAAAAACAGGTGGGTATCACCCCAGCGGAGGACGTGGTGGAGGGTGAGGGGCTGCCGCCGCACGACCACGGCGGCGTCCCTGGCCCCGATGCCCACCTTGGAAAACAGGTTGGTCTTGCTCTGGAAGGTGATGGAGGCCCATGCCCGCCGGACGGGCGCCCACTCCCATACGCCGGGCGCGGTCTCCCGCAGCTCCAGCACCTGGGCGGCCTTATTCAGCTTCCCTGCGTCGATGTAGTCTGCCATTGCCTCACACCTCCCCAGCCCCGGATGTGTCCAAGTCGGACACGGTCGGCAGCAGATTGGTGCTATGCATATTCAAAATCTGCATCGCGGTGGGATTCTGCCCGGTATACTGGGCCGTCATTTGGCGGTTATCCAGCATTTCCGTTGCAATGACGAGCACCGCATAAGCTATATCCTCCAACTCTGTCGTCTCGATATCCAGGCCAGTATAGCCTGCAACGTAGGACTTGGCGGCTTCCAACGCCATAGCGCAGCCCTGCTTCTCGGCGTCGCTCAGCTCGTCATACTCGGCCTTTTCCACGATCAGACGTGCAAAGGCGGCCACGTCCTGGGGCGTAAGCTGACTCGGCTTCACGGCGGTTCACCTCACTTCTTTCGGACCGGTTTACTGGGGGAGGCGGAGGGCTTTTCGCCCTCCTGATCCGCCTCCTTCAGGTACCCGCAGCGCAACAGCGGGGCCGCAAGATCCTCCGGAATCTCCCTGACCTCACCGGCCGCCATGCTGACCTGTCCGGCGAAGCTCACGGCCGCCCGATAGTTCTTCATAGCCGATCACCCTGTTCAAGCGCCAGCGCCCATGGCCAGGACGGCGACCTTCTGCTTGTTCTCCACCTTGGAGTCTACCTCCATCCAGCAGATGACACCAACGGCGTGCTCATCCGCGAATTTCTCCCGCAGGACCTGTACACTGGGGGTCTCAGAGACCTTCACCGCAAGGCCGGTAGGGTCCAGGTAGAGCACCGCCCGCTTGCTGGCGGCCATGTCGGGCATACTCTGGGAGACATAGACGTCGCGGCCAAGCAGGCTGTAACCCCACTTTGCCGTGAGGTCCTTGTTCAGCAGGTAATTCCCATCCGCGTCCTTCAGCTTACGGATGGCCTTCCGGGTGGCCCGGCTCATCACCCAGATACAGTTGGCTTGGAGGGCGTCAGGGATGCTCTCCTGCAGGTCGATGAGCTCATCGGCGGTGACGGCGGTGGCGGCCGCAGCTGTCACAACAGCTTCGATCTTGGAAAGACCCTCGATTTTGCTGTCAGTACCGTTGATCAGTTCGTTCTCGATCCACTCGGATACGGCCTCCGCCATCTTTCGGATGACATAAGACACGATATCGAACTTGGAGTTGTTCACCAGGGACATGGACACCTTGGTCAGGGCGCCAGCCAAGAAGCCGCCCAGAGAAATACTGGTGAACTTGCCAGAGCTGGAGGTCAGAGCCGTGAACTCAGTGGCATAGGCCATGGTGATCTTCTGGGTGGACTCATCGTAGCTGGGAATGGTCAGCGTGCCGCCGACATCATAGTGGGTGGCCAGCTGGTACAGGGGAGAGATCTCCTTGACCATCTCAATGATCTTGTTGGCGATGGAGGTAGGGATTACGGCGCCGTTATCACCCACGGTCATGTTGACAGCAGCTCTGGTCTCCACATCGGCGGAGACGCCGCGGATATAGCACTCAAAGGCCCGGGTCTCCATTTCCTCCTGGGAGGGATTCTCCTTCTGGCCGCCGGCAGCCCGGCGCTCCACTCTCTGCAGAGCGGCGCCCTGATCCGCAGCGTCCAGCGTGGCGTCGATGGAGCGCACCTCGGCCAGAATATCACTGTACTGCTTCTGCTCCTCCTCGTTGAAGGCGCGGGTTTCGGTCTCACAGGTCTTGACCAGGTTCTCCAGCTGAGTCATCAGCTCCACCCGGCGCTCGAACAGTTTCTTCAGGTTGAACGGCATAATCACATTCTCCTTTTCAGCTTATAGATTTCGATGGTCTTCTGGGCGCAGAACATGGTGCTCTCATCGCCCGGGGTCAGTGTCGTGGTCTTGGTTTCCGTGGTGGTCTCCGTCTGCCGGATGTAATCCACCCCGTCCTCCAGCGGCTGATCAGCCCGGAACTCCACCAGGATTTCCTCTTCCCCCCGGGTCTCAATGCTGGTGGCGATATAGGCCGGCGTCTTATCTAGGATGGATATCTCCCGCAGCTCCAGTTCATCCACGAACCGGTGCCTGGTACCATCCTCATCGGTCTTCCAGTGATCCTTCTGTTTTACGAAACCGAAGGACCAGCCGCGCAGTTCCTTGCGTTCGGCTGCAGCGATGACATCGTTGTCGGTCACGACCACGCTGGCCTTCAGGCCGATGTTGTCCTCCCGGAGCTCCATGTCCTCATTGTCCAGAACCTTCCGGTGGTTGAAACGGAGTTCCACATTGCTGTTGGCGGCTAGGGCTTTGGCGAAGGCGCCGGGCATGATCTGCTCCACATACGGCCCGGTTTTGTCGTGGAGTACCCGGGAGTCCCGCCCAACTACATTGACATAGCCCCGGACTGCCATGCTTTTCTTGTCTGCCCGGATCTCAATCTGCAATCGGCTCACCTCCTCCTTTCTGCTCAATGGTTGCCCATTCCTTGGTATTGGGCGTATAGATCATTTTGGATTCCGGATCGTAGATGACGGTATCCAATCCAAGGCGAATAAATTTCAGGCCCAGCGGATTCCGGCCCTCATCATATCTGACCTCATCCAGTTGCATCCACCCGTTCCTGACGGCTACCTCGTAAGCCTGATAGCGGGACAGCATGTCCGTGTTGTCCAAAACATCCAGGTCGATCTCAAAAGAAAATGCCTCCTTCTCGCTTTCCAGCAGACAATATCGATTGATTGCCGTCTGGAGAGCCTTGACTACTGGCTGAATCGCAAATCTGACGGTGTTTTTCAGATCCTCGGCAGTAGCGCCGCCCTCCAAAACAGAGGGGACAATGTGGAAAATCTTAAAAATCTCGTGATCATTGGTGGTTTTATTCTCGTTGAGCTGACTTTCCACCGCAGTCTGGCTGGCGTCCTGGAACTCTATGCCGTCATTCAGTACCACAACGGATTCCTCTGAGTCATTGCCGTACAAATTCCGCCAACTGTTTTTCAGTTGTTGGATCACATCTGTGGCCAGCCGGTTTTTTGCTTTCAAGAAGCCCTTTTTCCCGCCCGTACGCACCATGTGGTTCTCATAACGCAGGGTATTCAGCATCGTTTCCAACTGTGTGGGGCTTTCTTCCACTACCCCGCAGCCGACGGCCCCGTCCTTGGTGTTGCGAAGCATCCTGAACACCTGCCAAGAGAAGTAGCGTGCCCCTCCAATGTAAAACCTGGCGGTCTTATAGATTGGGTCTGCGCCTATCTCCACGCTCACCTGCATAGGGTCAACATAGTACAGGCCGTCGATGCGGTTTCCGGCCCAGTTGACATAGGTGTATCCGTTCCCGGTGAGCAGGTAGTCCCGCACGAGCGTACATTTCCACTGAAAAGCATCCAGTAAGTCACCGGTCTCCTCGTTCAGGAGCCGGAGGCGGTAATCGCCCGTAACCTCCACGGAGTTCCCGCCCTCCGTCCGGTAGAGCCGGATAGGCAGTGAGGCGATGGTCCCTGCAATAAATCCCACGCTGCTGCTGACTGCCGGGATGTTCAGCACATTTTTTACGGTAACCCTGGTGCCGCCTAAAATTGCCCGCAGCGCCGTGTCCATCTGCGCCTCGTTCAGAACCGTTTCCTGGGCCACCCTCTGTTCCTCTCTCCCCCTTAGCAAACTCCAAAAGCCTATGGCCTGTCACCTCCTCACAATACCTGGATGCCCCAGCTCATCTGAGCATTCGTCAGCAGATCAACCTGAACCAAATACACGGCGTCGATGGTGGCCATGACCATATCAACCTTGCCCGCCGACCGTTTTTTGTTTACGTATTTGTTCAGGTTTGTGTCTTCTGTACATCTGGCATTCTGAAAATTTATTTCCAGAAGCCGGTTTTCATCGTATTGGAACTGCCTTTGGAGCACTTTCTCCCGCAGCAGCTTCGTCGGGGCGTGGAGCACGGAGGAGTGCTGCTTGACCTCGACACACTCGATCCCCGCCGCCTCCAGCTTTTGCACCGTGGAGATGGCGTTGTACCGGTCGTACCCCACCTGCACGATCTCCACCCCGTACTTCTCCTGCAGCGATAGGATGAACCGTTCCACAAAGCCGTAGTCGATGACCTCATCCCCGCAGGCAAAGCAGTTTCCAGCAGTGATCAGCCTCTTGTAGTCCACGTCCTCTTTCGTGGCCTTGATCTCGGTCCGCCCAGACGGGATAAAGCCCCATGCCTTAGCGTAAAGCATGTCGCCCTCGACCGTGACCATGGATACGGCTGTGTTATCGTCAGACTGCGCCAGATCCAGGCCCACCCAGACCCGCCGACCGCTCCAGAAGCTGAGATCCTCCCGCCGCCGGCACCGCATGACCTTCTGTGCATCGATGTAGCCCTCCACACCCAGGCCCTTGTACATGATGTTGCAGTGCTTACACAGGAAGTTTTCCCGCTTGTTCTCATACAGGACCGCCATGGAGCGCAGATCCTTGATGGCCCGGAGCACCCCGGTATTGTTGACTGCGACGGGGTTCGCCTGGTAGAGAACCAGGTCGTTGGTCTCCCACTGCTTCCGGAGGGCGTCATCCGGCTCGTAGAGCAGGGAAAACACGTTCTCCCTGTCCAGGACCCGGTCCAGGACCTTTTTGGCGATATCGATCTCGTCGGTGAGGACGTTGTTGTCGTTCGGGTACTGGGTGGAGATGATGATACCCAGCTTATTGGCCAGCGTGATCTGGGAGGACCGCATGGCCTCCACCGGGTAGCTGTCCAGCGCGCCCGCCTCATCCGCCAGAAAGATATTGGCCAGGCGTCCATCCATGCCGTCGTTTGAGTACGCCAGGGGCATGTATTCGGTCTCTGTGACCAGGCAGGTGATCATGTCCCTCGTGACCTTGAAGTGCTTCACCAGCGCCGGCGAAACCTTGATGATCTTCCGTACCGCCAGCCGCAGCTCCGAGGACAGTTTGTAATCCGGCGCCACGGAGAAGAACCGGGAGAAGCGGGGCTCCGTCAGCAGCCCGATGATAAAGATCACCGCGCTGTTGAAGGTCTTGAAGTTCTTTCTGGCGATCTCCAACAGCGCCGTCTCATAGAACCGCCTGTCGTCCTCCCGGCGAAGCGTACAGAACACCGCTACGATCAGGAACCAGGCATAGTCCTCCAGGCCCTTGTCCATGGTGCAGTGCAGGTCTGGATGGACCATCAGGCCGAGCAGACGGCAGATCTTCCGGTACGCCGGCTCGCTGACGTATGCCTCCTTGTGCTTCCCGTCGGCAATCTTCAGCCAAGCTTTCGCCTGGAGCTTTACATACCGTCCGACCTTCTGATTGCCCCGCTGCGAGCACCACTTGGCGTACTGATAAGCGCGGCTCGATTCAATCATCGGCCGCCAGGGCCTCCATCAGGGGGTCCCTGCTCTCCTTCGCCTTTTGTGCGGCCAGGCCGCCCAGCTTTGCCCTGGCCTGCGGTGACAGGCACAGCTCGCTGCACCCCCGCCACAGATCGCTCTGATACTTTGCCCGACTGCTCTGCAATGCGCTGTTAAGCAGCAGATCCGGGTCCTCGTCGATCATGCCGTTGATCGTCCGCAGCCGGTCCACGGCAACGGCCGTGCTCTCCAGCGCGAACACATCCATCCGGCCTAGGATCTCTCCGGCAGCCAGGCCGTCCACGATAAACCGGAAAATCTCCGCCTGACCGGCGGTGAGCCCAGCCGGGGGCTCCGGCTTCACCGCCTCCCCGCGCAGCTTGTCCTCTACAGACGTGCGGACCGCCGCGTCATTGCTGGCGATCGCCCCGGTCTTCACTTTCACCGATTTTGCGGGCCTTCCCCCCATCTGGCGCACTCCCTCCCCCTAAAATCTCATTTCTAAACTTCCTTGTGCCCAGGGGGCCGCAGTTGGTCTTGACACGAGCCGCCCCATGTAATGGCCCCCCACCGGGGGGATACCTGGGCCAGCGCATGCAGGTACTCCCGCGGTATCTTCCCTGCTTCTGCCATCTCATGATGACGCGAACAGCAGGTGACCAAATTGTCATTCTCCAGCCTCAAGTCGAACCGCTCCTCCAGCGGCTCGATGTGGTGAACCGATAGGTCCTGGTTTACCCCAGGCACCCCAAGCACTCCGTATCCTCCCGCATTGCACGCACGGCAAAGGTAAAAATCCCTCTTCAGGATCTGGATGCGCTTGCGCTGCCAGGCCCAACTCTTCCGGAAGTGATCCGCCTTGCTCGACCGTTTCTTACCCCGCTCTGGCTTTTTAGGGCAAATAAAACCAGCCGAATGAATCATCCCGCAATATGGACAAGACTTCAGCACAGCACCTTCACCCTTTCACACTCATCTTCGTGGAGCTGGGAGGCGGTAGTGAGCCGCCACACGTCCACAGTATTGTCCATACTCAGCATATAAGTCGCCAGAGGGGTGCGACCCCTCATGCCCCGAATAGTGGGGTGGTGTCCGACCTGCGGCATATAGGCCCGATATTACCGCCTCGGTGCCGGGCGGTAGAAAAGGAGGCGCAGAGGCATACACCTCCACGCCTCTCATTATCGCATAGCTCAATGCACCCACGATGCCAATTGGCAGTTTTCAAAAAATTTTATCGGAGCCGTGACCGCCCTATCAGATAATCCAGGCTAACCCCGTAATAATCAGCCAGCGCAATTAGAGCTTCCATAGTTGGTGCACGCTCTCCGCGCTCATATCTTCCGACTGCCCCCTTCTCCAGCCCGCACAGCTCCGACACCACCGCCATGCTCTTGATCGGCTTCTTCTCTTCTCTCAATCGCCGCAGTCTCTCCGAAAGTTCACTCATTAGCTGCCCTTCTTTCTCTCCGGCGGCCCGTCAAAGGCCGTCCAAATCTGATCGTACAGTGAGAGCAGTAGGCCCCGGCTGTCGGGCTCATGCTTGAGACACAAGCGGCCGTTGTGGATGTGAGTGGCGACCTCCCAGCCGCCCCACTGGAGCTGTCTCAGCCCCACACCCTCAATCCAGAGTGGTGTCTCGGTGGTGAGCTGCTCCAGCTCTTGGCGTGTGTATTGGCGTCTCATGGCGATACCTCCGGCGGGCGTTGGTACTCCCACTCCCATTTCCCGTCTTCTGCGCACCCCGCGCATATCAGCACCTCCAAATTCGCAATCGCTTGGCAATTTTCCCTTGCATTGATCTGTTCCATGCAGACGTATATCCCCGGCACCTCAGCCCAAAACTTTTCCACAATCTCGCTGGAAACCTGGGCGTCATCCCTCCAGAACCCCACAGCGGTCATGCAGTCCTTCAGAAGCTTTTGGAGGTTGTCCGTGTCCGGCCTGGTGGTCCGGTACTCACCGTCTTCATGCTGCCCACGGGGGAAGCACCACTTCACCAGCAGCCGCACCGCGCCGGCCAGGGGCTCCACGGGCCTGTGTCCAGCCAGGTGCGCTGTCAGCTTCGACCGTGCCGCCCGTACCTCCGGCGGCTCGTAGGGTACCGGCTTGCCCTTGACCACCCGCCATTTCTTTTCCTGGTGCGTCACCGTGGGTGGCTTCATCGGCATAAAAAATTCTATTCTCATGGCTTTACCTCGTTAAAGTATTGCAGATCACAAAACTACTTTGCCAACGGTCAGGGGAAGGAGTCGTCGTGCGTGAGCTTTCGCACGACTACTTCCCCCGTTGACCGTCAGGGAAACGTGTTTTCTTACCCCCCTTTAGGGGGGTACTTTTTCTTCCCTAGGGAAAAAAACAGGTTTTTTCGTTTTTTTCCCTCACAGGGAAAGAAGGGAAATCCCCGTTTTTTTCTCAAGGGAAACAGAGGGAAATGTCCGTTTTTTTCTCTCACGGGGAAAGGAAAAATTCTCGTTATTTTCCCTTACTTCCTGCCGACTTCCCCCTCGTCAATCCAAAAGCCGCCATGCTCTTTCAACCGGTTCCTGACTGTCTTGTCCGTCACGCCCATGTACTCGGCCAGAGCGCTCACTGTGACCTTCCCGTCTATGCCGCAGGCTTCAAAGGCGAGTGCAATAGAGTCTTTTCGCTCCTTGGCTTTGGCCTCTTTCGGTTTCCGTTTCTGCATAGCCCTTTGCCACCCCGGCACCTCCCCCTCCGGGTCGATGTCGGCCAGGACGCCGCTGTCATCGCCGCGGTGAATGGGGTAATCGAACCAGAGGTTGACCGGGGGAAACTTGGGAAACTCCCGCAGGGTTCCCTCAATGCGCCACGCTGTCAGGCTTTCAGCGGCCTGTCTTGCAGCGTCCGCGGCCTTTGCCGCGCCTTCATATTGCCGGTCGCTTAAAAGGCTCCTGGCCGCCTCCAGCGCCCCCTTCTCGGTGCAAAGGTCATCCTGGGACGCCTCCTCCAGCTTACCCGCCCGCTGGAGGGTGGCAGCAACGGCGTGGCCGACCGCTTTGTTGACCTCCTGCTTGCGGAGCTCTTCGCTGACCGGCAGTTCAATCAGATCCAGAAGGGCGTCGGGGTCACGGGCGAACACCCCGGAGCCGCTGGCCCGGTCCATGGAACGCTTGCCTCCCTGGCTGCCCTTGGAATGGTGGTGGCAGTAGATCACGGCGCAGCCCAGCTCAGTACACACCTTGTCGAACTGGTTGCAGAAGTTCGCCATCTGGTCGGCGCTGTTCTCGTCGCCGGTGATGACCTTATAGATGGGGTCAATGACAATGGCAATGTAATCCTTTTTCTTCGCCCGGCGGATCAGCTTTGGCGCCAGCTTGTCCATTGGCACAGAGCGGCCCCGGAGGTTCCAGACATCAATCTTGTCCAGGTTCTGGGGCGTGCGCCCCAGGGCCGCATACACATCCTTGAAGCGGTGGAGGCAGGAGGGCCGGTCCAGTTCCAGGTTGACGTAGAGCACCCGCCCCTGGGTACAGGAGAAGCCCAGCCACGGACCTCCCTCGGCGATGGCGCAGCACAGCTCAATGAGGGAGTAGCTTTTGCCGGCCTTGCTCGGCCCGGCCAGGAGCATTTTGTGGCCCTGCCGGAGGACGCCGGCAATCAGGGGCGGCGCCAGCTCGGGCAGGTTGTCCCAAACTGCTGCCATGCTCTCAGGGTCTGGCATATCATCGGTGACGCTGTCCATCCAGTCCCGCCACTCGCTCCAGGATGCTTTCCCGATGTTGGAGGCCAAAAGGAACTGCTTTTTGCCCCTTCGCATAACGCCGGGGAGCCGGGACAGCCGGGAGGGGTTGCGGTTCTGTCGGTCTACCTTCAGGCCGTTCTTCTCACACACCGCATAGAGGTAGTCCACGCGGGAGCGGTATTCCTCAAAGGAGCCGGCCTCAATCCGCACAATAGCATGAAGGCTCTTGCCACCGGAGGAGACCAGGGCAGCCACCGGCAACTCCAGCTCCCGGATCATGGCGTGCTGCTCCTCCAGGTTCATCTCGTCAGACTCTACCAGGGCATAGCGAAAAGCGGTCACATTCTCGTTTTTTACGCCCTTGCCATCCAGAGGGTTAAAGCGAATCCACGCTCCCACGTCAGGGTCACTGTCGCCCAACACTGCCCCGATGTCGTCTTTGCAGGTGCGCAGGGCGTCAATCAGCTGGCCGGCGGTCCGGTCATAGTTTCCCCTGGATGGCACCTGCCGTCCGTCTTCCCCTTTGAAGGTCTCAGTCACGTATCCAACGTATTCAGACGGGTCGAAGAGGACTGTCAGGTAAGTAATGAGGTCTTTCGCTGGGTGCCAGTCTGTGGGCTCCTGGACCTCTTTGCCCTCCAGCCATGCGCGGTCCACGATGGTGCCGCCGCCGTCCCTGGTGTTGATGGTGTCCTCCCAATCCAACATGTGGCCGGGGGCGCTCTCCTGAGTGGGCCGCCAGCCGCGGTCCAGGGCCATCTTGAATACCGTGCCGGCGGCCACAGGTGTACCGCCGGACGCGCCGTGAAAGGTTTCCCACTTCCGCAGGCACTCGCCCGCATGATAGCGCGCCGGGTCGCGGCGGCTCCAATCTTCCCAGAAGGAGGCGGGACACCCCGCCTCCTTCAGCCCCATACCCACAGTCAGCCACTCCTGGTAACTCAGGCCGGCCGGGTCAATATGTACCAATGCCTCCAGGGGATCCAGCCCCTTGCCGATACTATCCATACTATCCTCCCATGCTCACCGGGACATAGGCCGACGGGGTTACGCCGGCTGGGATCTTCCACCCCTGGGACGCGATGCGGTCAATCATATGGCTGGCCTCTTCAAATCGCCATTGCCCCACATGGCGGAAGCCTCTCTGCTCCAGGCAGCGGATCTGCTTCGGAGTTGTAAGCCCCTCCGAGCGCCGCTTCGCCAGGCGATCCAGGAGCAGGGACGCTTTCCCGGCGCACTCGATTTCGTCCGGACGGATCCCCCACTTTTCCAGGCTCTGCACCTGCTTATCAGACGGCGGGGACATCTCCCATCCAAACGACGGGACATATCCGGCGAGGTCTTCGGCCTGGATACTCATCTCAAATTGCAGGGGATCCACCAGCTTCCGCTTGCGGCTCCTCATCTCCGCCAGCTGCTTCGCAAGGGCCTCTTCCCGCTGGGCCACCACGTCGGACTCGGCCCTCTCCTCGGCCTCCTCAATGTCTACGGGGCAGCCGGCGGCGTCCTCCAGGGCCTCCGTCATCCGCTGTGCGACCTCCGGGCTCTCGCAGATCAGGCTCGCCGGGTGGCACAGCTCATGGCGCTCCGTGTGCCACAGGAAATCCAGCAAGAGCAGGTGGTCCTTCCCCGGGGCTATCCTGGTCCCCCGCCCCACCATCTGGCAGTACAGGGAGCGTATTTTGGTGGGCCGCAGGACAACCACGCAGTCAACGGAAGGGCAGTCCCATCCCTCTGTCAGCAGCATGGAGTTGCAGAGCACGTTATACTTCCCGTCGTTGAAGTCCCGAAGCACTTCCGCACGGTCTTCACTGCTGCCGTTGACCTCGGCGGCCCGGAACCCCTCCTGTTCCAGGATGTCCCGGAACTTTTGAGAAGTCCGCACCAGGGGGAGGAACACCACGGTCTTGCGCTGGGCGCAATAGGTACGCATTTCCCTGGCGATCTGGTGGAGATAGGGGTCGAGCGCGGTGTCCAGGTCGCTGTTTTTAAAGTCCCCTGCCTGAACCCCCACGCCGGTCAGATCCAGTTTCAGCGGAATAGTTACCGCCTTGATGGGGCTCAAATAGCCCTCTTTGATGGCGCGCGGCAGGGAGTATTCATAAGCCAGATGCTCAAAATACTGGCCCAGATTACGCATATCCCCACGGTCGGGGGTTGCGGTTACCCCCAGGACCTTTGCCGCGGGGAAATGCTCTAAGACTCTTTGGTAGCTGTCAGCCAGGACATGGTGGGCTTCATCCACCACTATCACGTTGAAAAAATCGGTGGGGAACTGCTGGAGGCGCTTCTCCCGCATGAGAGTCTGCACGGATCCGACGGTCACCCGGTACCAGCTGTCCAGGCAGGACTTCTCCGCCTTTTCCACCGCGCAGCGCAGCCCTGTGGCGGTCAGCAGCTTGTCTGCCGCCTGTTCCAGCAGTTCGCCCCGGTGCGCCAGGATCAGGCACCGCCCGCCCTGGCGCACCATGTCCTCCACAATCTTGCAGAACACGATTGTCTTCCCGCACCCGGTGGGCAGAACCAGGAGCGTTTTCATGAAGCCGTCAGCCCAATCCTGTTCGACCGCCGTCCTGGCCTCCTGTTGGTATGGCCGGAGTTCCATCAGAACCTACCGGCATCCCAGGAGGCGGCCGCCCCCGCGCCCTGCCCAGGCGCCGGCTGGCTGTCCACCTGCTTTTCCGAGATGTCCGGGGCCTCCTCCGGGTCATAAAATTCTGTGATCTCATTCCCTTCATGTTCCTTGCCGTCGTTGCCCATCCATTTGCGTGTCCCCACATGGCAGGTGCCGATGGCGCCCGGCACAAGGCTCCAGTTCATCCGGATCGCCTCACCGTGGCGGCGCTGGCCAATCGCGGTGAAGAACTGGCACAGCTTCCACTCGAAGCGGCTGAACAGGAACAGGTTCGTTTGGACGGTTCCGCTGTGAGCGCCGTCATTCACTGAGAGCGTCAGGATCGCCTTGTTGCAGGGCGGGATCTTTTCACTGCCGCTATGCCGGCCCCGCTCAAATTTCTCCACACGGAAGCGGTAGTCACCCTCCGGCAAGACCTCAAATGGGGTGCTGTCATTTTGGATTTCGTCATCCCAGCCAAATTCACGGAAAGAAGAATCATATTCGCTCATTTTCTCAAGCTCCTTTTAGATTTGATAAGTAAGGGGAAATGCCGGCTCCGGCACTCCCCCTGCAATGTGAAGTTAAAACGGCAGGGGCGCCCGGTTCTTTTCGATCCATTCGTAGACCTGCCCCCAGGCCCCGATCAGCACCCCTTTGATAAAACCATCGGGATAATCCTCTATGGGCATATCCTCGGGGAAATACCCCTTCGCGGCGACCGCGGCCTTGACCTCATAGTCCAATACACCTCCCTGTTCCATCAAATCCTGTAAGGCTTTCAGGGTTGACGTTTTCGCCTTGAGCTCCTGTGCGTTGTCCGTTTGGGGCGCTGGCTGTTCCGGTGCCGTGGGAGAGGTGTCCGCGGGGTTGGGCGCAGCTTCCGCAGGCGGAGCGGGTACGGGAGCCGGGGCAGTGGTGGGGGCGGAGACAGCGGCCGCGTCAAAATATGGAGCCAATGGATCGAACTCCAAAGGCAGCTCCTCCGGAAGGCCCAGCCGGTTCTTTGCGTCCCAGCAGGGATGATGGGTTGTGAACATGACGCGCCGGCCGCCCTGGGGCTTGAACTTCTTCCCCTTGTCGTCGACCGCTACGGACAAGGTCTTATAGTTGGCGAACAGGAGCAGGTCGGCCCACTCCTTGACCAGGGCGGCCGTCTTCTTTTGCAGCTTCAGCTCCCACCGGTCATACGCGCCCATCTCGTCCGGCTGTTCAAATTTCCGCATCATAGCGTGGGCCGTCAGCACCACGTGGATGCCGTTGTCCACGGCCTCCTCCAGGAGGTTCAGGAGCCGCCCGAACTCCTCGGCCACATAGACGTAGCCCTTGCCGTATCCCATGTCTTCAATCCCGGAGATGCGCTTGCTGTCACAGATACTGGTGATGCACAGCTGCTCCGCCCAGTCCGCCGTATCAATTACCAGTGTGGAGCACAAGCCAGGGTCTGCTTTGATGCAGCGGACCAGCTCCAGGAGCATGGCCCAGCTGGTGGGGCGCTCTGTCCTCTGCACGTCCATGTGCCGGGTGCTTCCCTCCGTGTCGATGAACAGGGACCGGGGGAACTTGGCGGCAAGGGTAGATTTCCCGATCCCTTCCGGGCCGTAAATCACAACCTTCATGGCTCCGCCCAGCTTACCCGGTATAATCTTTAACTGCCTCATTTAGAACTCACCCGCTTTCCATGCCGCGGAGGCCGGGGCAGGCCCCTCCTCCTTCACATATCCATCCTCGATGAGGATGCTGCACGTCCCATCCGTGGAGACTCTCGTGGCAATCCCCTGTAGGCCCTCGGACTCCATCCAGGCCCCGAACTCCCGAAGGGTATCAGGGTCCATCTGTTCCAGCTTGTCCAGGAGGACGAAGCCGCACTGTGGCTTGATGGCCCGCACGATGGCGGCGGATACCTTCAGCTGGTCGCTGCCGCTCATGCAGTCCCAAGGCTTGCCCATGTAGACGAGCTCCCCGTCCTCCACGCTCAGCCCGGGAAGGGGGAGGTTTGCCCCCAGGAGAAGGTCGCGCTTCTTCTGGCGGATGTCCTCAATTTCGGAAGTCAGGGTATCATACTGGTTTTGGTAGTCTCTGGCTTCCTCTTCAGCGCGGGCCTTTTCCTGATTGGCGCGGACCTTGATGTTGATTGCCTCCACATTGCGGATATCGGCCTCCAGCTCCTCCGTAGATTCATCCAGAAGATCCAGAGCATCACGGCGCGCAATTTCACAGTCGCCACAAACGGCTTCATACTTCGCTTGCAGGTCATCCAGCTGCCGGCGCAGGCTGTCTCTCTGAGCCTCCAGCTGCGCGGCCCGCTGCCGCTTCCGCTGGTTCTCGCCGTTCCTGGCAAGGATGTCCTGCTGCCGTTGAATCAGATCATAGGCGGAAACCGGCTCCATTGGGGCCTCCGGGTATCCGGTGATCTCTTTGGCGTGCTTGGCTTTTTGGTCGGCAATCCGGCCAATCGCCAGACGGTCGTTGTAAAGGGAGTTCTCTTTCCGGTCTAACTCTATGAGCTGATCCTCTACACCGATAACTTCCAGCAGGATGCCAGTCTTTTCTTTCGCGCTTGCCTGCATGAATTTAGGCAGATCGAGCGCGAGCTGCTCCACAAATTCATTGAGTAGCTGCTGCCCGGCACGCCGCCCTTCCGTGTCCGTGACCTTTAGGTCGCTGTTCTTCCCCGTGCGCTCCACGACAAGACCGTTGGATAGCTTGACGCAAAGACGGGGCGGAATGGCTGAGCCTTCCCGTACCGCACGGGATGGACGGTGGCGGTCCCCGCCCAACGCCCAGGCGATCGCGTCCAGGACAGAGGTCTTCCCCTGGTTGTTCCGGCCGCCGATCACCGTAAGCCCGTTCTGTGTGGGGGTAATAGCGCATGCCCGGATGCGCTTCACATTCTCCAGCTCCAAGCTGGTGATTTTGACTGGTTCTGTTACAGGATTCATGATGCTTCCTTTCTCAGCAGTTGAACATTGTAGAAACTGGCAGCGGCCTGGAAGCCCCGCAGGGTCAGGGCCGCCATTGTGCAGTCCCCGACGCCATATCCGTTGGAGTAACGCCCCGGATTGTTGGCGTTCAGTCTGCGGGCGTGTTCGACGGCGTCTTCCCCAAACAGCGCCGCCACCCGGAAGTATGGAACTTGATCCTCTGTGCCCATCAGTACGGCCTCCTGCTCAAACAGGACCTTGACCTGCTCCTTGTTCAAAGGGCGATTCATACTCGCACCCCATTTCTTTCCGCTTTTGCGGCCCCTTGCTTCCATGCCTCGCGGCACCAATACTGCACACAAGCATAAAAATGTCTCAGTACGGGCTTTTCCAGCTCTTCCAGCTTGCCTTTTCGGGCGTAGAACTCGGCGGTATCTTTTAGCACGTTGCTTGGTTCCTCGCCCTTCATACCCGCGTCAAATTCCAGATTGAAAAGCTCAGCATATTCGCCCAGCAATTCCCGTTGAAAATCATCGAACTTGCGGCCCGCTCTTTTCTCTTGGTCTGCAATGAAGACCTCCGCCGTAACGGGAAATGCAATCATGCTCTCACTCCCTGGTACGGCCCTACATCACCGTGAATGGTTGGCGCTGTGCCCAGCTCCTCGGGAAACTCCTCGGGGTTCCTTTGCCACAGAAGCCGCCCATCCTGGTCGTAGGAGGCCACAATTACGCCGAAGATACGCTTTGCCACCATGCCGCAGTTCAGGCGCAGCTTGTCACCTTCCCACATTGACTTATATCGAGTGCCCACCATCTGCCAGGGGCCCCATACGCCCTGATACTCCTTATACATGACCGCAGGGCCAGGTGCTCCGGGGAATGTGGCATAGCATAGGCAGAGATCGGAGCTTCCGTCGCCGCCCTTGCTCCTATACCTGGGGGGCGCGGGCCGCCGGGTAAAATCTACTGCCACCCAGCCGCCATCTACTACGTCCACGCCCTCCAAACAGTCACCGGCTACCGGAAGAATGGCGCACGGCCCAGCGTCCATAATCGCCTCGACGGTCTCCACCATGATCAATTTGGGCTTTATGGGCCGCGGCGTAATGGAAGCGGGAATTATGTAGCTACTCATACTTGACAATCTCCTTCAAGCCCTCTAAAATAAGGGCGGATCAACTTTTCTTTTCCCTTTAGGCCGCTTGGTGTTGCAGCACCGGCGGTCTTTTTTCTTGAAAAATTCGCAAGCGGTTGGGAATTTGGTGGCGGTCATAGGATGATCTCCACCCAACTGTCCGCGAACAGGGCCGCCAGGAAACAGGCGGCAACCACCGCCGCGCGCACAGCTTCCCGGCGTGCCCGGCGGCGCTCGTTTCGGGTACGGTTTTTCATATAGATACCGCCTCCCTGACTGTCTTCCGTTCAAATTCCTCTAGGTCTGAGGGACGATATACATAAGGCCCATACCGATTTCCGCCTAAGTTTAGAGCGGTCAAACGCCCCTCCCGCACCCACCGTTGAACTGTTGTGATCTTTACTCCGTAGCGATTCGCGACATCTTCGGTCGTAAATCGCGGTTCCAAATTCTCCATAACGTCCTCCTTTCTGCCTCAGTCGGTGCTACACCACCGGCCGGGGCGCTTTATTCTGCATAGAGTCCGGTCAAGGAGAGAGCTAGTGCCTCAGAAATCGCACGGTTTCTCGCTTCCTGCCCCTTTCCCGGGATTGTTCGTCCAACAGAGGGAGCAGGTTTCCCATGGAGGCTGTCGCCCCAGGCTTCCAAGTAAAAATTGGCGTTCCGCCCCTGGTTATACTGGCGGACGCAAATACGATGGCCTCTGAGAAACTTGCCCTGTCCTCGGTTATCCCACGCCTTTCTGTCAAATGTCATTGATCTCCCCTCTTTCCCCCGCCCCATCAGGTGCGGGCTTTATTGTCCGGTTTATTGGACTTGCTCTGTGGTATCTTGAATCTGTCCAGAAACAAGTCTCCCAAGAGCGGCGTTCAGCTTTTCCTCCGCGCCCTTTGGCTCCTTGTGTCCGTTAAGTACAACACTGAGATACTTTGGGTTCCAGCCGACCTCAGCGGCAAGCTGCTTGGCCGTGACTCCGGCCAGGTGCATCTTGCCCAGCAGGTCAGCAGTCCACTTTGCAGGCATACCATTGTCACCTTCTTTCTGTTTTGGTAGAATAGCCTCGTAAGGAGGCGTAAAAATGGAAAACGAATTAGTTAGCATTTTGTCTGTTCAAGTATCTATCATTGCTTCGGTGGTATCCATTATCGCAGTTACAATTTGCTCGGTTATTTCAGCTGTAATAACTCAGCGAGGGGCTAAGAGCACAAAACAAACCGAGCTGATTTTCCATGAAATGATTACCGCCTATTATGATTTGCTGCGTGCTGGAGGTGAGTTTTCCGATGTAACCAGTCAAGAGCAAGTCACAAGATTTACAGATGCCTATACACGCGCATTGCTCTTTGCAACCCCAAAGACCAAAGAGTTAATACAGGAATACAGAGACAGCATCACAAAAATATCGGTGTTGAAACTAAATCCGCCTGAGGATTTTATGGAACAGGTTCGCCAACACGAAGATCTGTCTACTGATTTAGTCAACGCTATGCAAAAGGATTTACGAAAGTAAATCGTGGAACATAACAACCAGCAACACAACAGCTAGGACCAAGGCCGGGGCGGCAATCAGCCATGACTTATTGCTCTCCGGGTCTTCTTTTATTAGGTGACACGCTATCAAAGCAGCAACCATAAACGCTAATGACATGACTAGATAAATCAGTAAACGAACTGTTATCAACTCATACACCCCCTTCCCTCGTTGTTTCTCTAATACTGTCCCCTAGATTTAGACCACCTCCAAAACCTGTCCCTGCTTTTTGGGCAAGGATACGAAAGTTTACCTAGTTCTACATTATACGTTGACCTTCGTAATCTATTGTGTTATTATGATGGTGCCAACCAATCATAAAATGCTATGCAAGCCGATTACGATGTTCAACTTATAAGCCTATATTAGCACACCTCCGTAATCACTTCAAGGGCTTTTGATTATCTTCGTAATCTTTTGTTGCTGTGCACAAAAACAGGAGGCCCATTTTATGTTTTATGACAGATTTGAGGAGTTGTGCCAAGAAAAAGGCGTTAAGCCTGGAAGGGCATGTTCTGAAATGGGGTTAAGTCGTTCACTCGCAGCAAAATGGAAAGCAACCAAAACTGAGAAACCTAGCGCAGATGCACTTGAAAAAATGTCTCTATATTTCAAAAAATCCATTGAAGAAATTTTAAGCGGAGAAACAAAAAAAGCGCCCACCCAAGAGGGCGAGCGCAAAGTCAGCGACGATGATATTAAATTTGCTTTGTGGGGCACAAGGGAGATAGACGATGATGTCCTCGACCGCGTTAAACAGTTCGCAAAGTTTGCCCAAGAAAACGAAAAAAATAAATAATGTAGTTGAACTGTATGAGTACGCCGAACAGCAGGGGTATGATGTTTATTGGTACAATTTAGACTGCGATGGGCTTGAAAGTATATCTGTTATGCGAGTATCAGATTGCAAATGCTTTATTGCGATTGACCCCTTTACCCTCTTGTCCGATGCCGACGAGTTAGTAAAAGGGCTCCACGAAATCGGACATTGTGATACAGGGTCGTTCTATAACGAGTATGCCGCCTGCGATATTCGGAAAAAGCATGAGAACCGTGCTGATAAACGAGCCATTGAACTGCGCTTGTCCGCTGATGATCTGGATCAAGCCGTGGCTGATGGACATACAGATCTGTGGGATTTGGCTGAATATTTTGGTGTGACTGAGGACTTCATGCGCAAAGCCGTCTGCTGGTACACGCATGGAAACTTAGCGACAGAATTGTATTTTTAGCTTGTTTTAGGAATAGGATAGGCAAAAAAATACCCCGTCTGTTCAAGACGGGGCACAAGTGATGGTTAGTTTGTATGGGGCTTTCAAATTGGCTGGAGGCAAGGATTCCAGGTCAAGGCATGCAAACAGCTCCAACGCCATTGACAGGTTCCCGCTGTCCCGCTTCCGGCCCTGAATCAGTCGCCCGTCTTGGGCGGTGTACTCGAATGCGATTTCTACCCCTCCGTTTAACGTCTGTGCTCCTGGGCTCAGATCAATGTACTGTTCCATGTCAAGCCTCCCTTACTTTCTGAAAAGGGTTGTTAGTATGCGTTCATTTGATAATTCCTATAGCACATACAAGTATATTATTCCTCTGTTGTTGGATGCTCCAGACTACGAATTAAGGTCTTCCATATATGCCATGTTCCACTGTCTGGATAATTTTATGAATACAATCATGCTTGAATTGGGCCGAATCAATACCTCCAACAGCAAACTAAAAAATATGGCTAATCGAAGAGTCGAGAAATTCGAAGAAAGACTATGGTTTACAACCTTATGGGCGGATTATTATTTTTTCCTCAATACAACTGAACGGACGTACAGGCTGGCAATGAATCTATACGACAAACTGTGTTTACCAGAAAAATCAAAGGAGATCAGAGAAAGCAAGGTCTTTAATGAAGCTCGTCTGATGCGGAACAAGATAGAACATATTTATGAAGGACTATCTAAGCAGGGAGAATATTTTTCGCAACAGTATGGCTCAATGGGTGAAAGCAATGAAATCGAAATTGACGGAATATCTTTTGAAGCAAACGAGACTTCTTTGCAACCATTATACCAAATTTATGAGGATATTTCAAAGATAATCACAGAAAGATACATCACCCCCAACAGAGAGCTTGTAGACCGAATATGGAAGAATGTACTGTAACAACAACGTATATCTAACGCAGAAAAAGGAGGTTTTTCATATGTTAGACGAAAAAGATTTGCAGGCAATCGCACAGTTGATGGAGAAGCAGAAACAGGACATTATGTCTGAGACAAAGGGTTTGCTGGCTCAGCAGAAACAGGACATCATGCACGATGTAAAGGTTTTATTGGACACGGAGGTCACCACCCGGTTTAACCTTCTGGCCGAGGGGCAGCAGGCCATTATGGACGCCATCACGCCAAAAAATGAAATCGCCGAACTGAAAAAAGCGCAATAAAAAACCGCCCCCGGTGCTACCAACACCGGAGGCGAATACAATACAGGATGCTACCAACATCCTGTACCAAGCAAAATGCCCCAGCCGCAAAACCAAGGCACCTTTGCGCCCTTTTATTGTACCTGAGCAGGCGCAAAATTGCAATAGAAGGAGGATACCCCATGAAAGAAAAAAATCCGAACGGAGAGGGCTCTCTGCGCCAAAGAAAAGACGGTCGTTGGGAGTTTCGCGTCAAAGTTGAAGGTCGCACCACCCCCCTCTCCTTTTACTCCAAAGATAAAGATGGCCGCGGTGCCAAAAAGAAATACAGGGACTGGCTGAGAGAGAGTGGCGGCGAAGCGGTTGAGAGCGTCAAGACTGTAGAAAAATGGACCCGCACTTGGCTCGAAGTCAGTAAAAAGGGGCGTGTCGCCCCCAAAACATACGAAAACTATGAGTATTATATCGAAAAATTTATTTTACCAGAGATCGGGCGTATGAAACTGGATTCCGTGCGGCCTGTACACATCGAACAGATCTTTGCAAAGGCTGCAAGTTTATCCCACTCAGCTCGAAATGAGATCAAGGTCTGCCTCAACGGTATCTTCAAGTCCGCACGAAAAAACCGTCTGTGTAAGGCCAATCCAGCAGAAGATATATCCCTCACCCGGGACCCAGCGAAACCCCCAAAGGTACATACCCTAGAGGAAGTACGTGCCATCCTCACTTACGCTCCCTCTCACAAATGGGGGGCTTATGTGGAATTGGCCCTCTATACCGGACTGCGCACCGAGGAGCTGTGCGGCCTCATGTGGTCCGATGTTGATCTCCAAGCTGGTACCCTCACCATTCGCCGGGTAGTAGCCGAGGTCGAGAACGACGACCCAGACGCTCTCATGCATCCAGATAAGACAGGCCAAGTGAAGCGTCGCCGAAAGTACGCCTTGGTCGATACTACCAAGAGCCGGAGAGAACGCGTGGTGGCCCTAAATGACGCAGGTACCGATGTGGTTAAGTCAATCCCCAAAAACGGCCTTTATGTCCTCCCAGGGCCTGACGGCGGATTCTTGCGGCCACCTGTATTCGCCCATCGTTATGCCGCCGTCCTTCGGGATCTTAACGCCACTCTACCAAAGGATCAGCAGGTGCAACAGCTTTCTCCGCACAAAGCCCGACACACTTACGCCACAGCCTTGTTGGAGGGTGGAGCTAGTATTCGCTCAGTGCAGGACCAGTTGGGTCACGCCAAATTATCCACTACCCAAATCTACACTCATGTGGACTTGGAGGCCCGAAAGAATAATGTAGTCAAGTTGGCATACTAAGTGCCAGCTTCCTCCATTGCTTTGTCTATCGCCTCGTTTATAAATCTATTTGTACTTTTCCCTTGAGACTTTGCATATTCTGCAATTATCCGTCGCTTTCCCTTCGGTACAATGAGGTCAATTCTGTCATACGCCTTTTTGTTATAGCGAGAGGTCGCTTCCTTCTGTGCCTCTGAGTATGCCAATGACCTCACCCCTTTTCATGGTATGGTCATTATACTTATACTACCGGAAGTATTGTATAATTCCATAAGTATATTTTTGTTATAAGTAACCGTTTTTATACTTATGGAAGTATGATATAATAAGAAAACCGGGTAGGAGTTGGTGCCTCCTACCCGGCAAGGACTTACTCTAGCATATCCAGAACGGCATCTTTTAGGTGCAGCGGTGAGAGGCTATACCTGTTGAATGCCATGACCATGCGAAAGACCAGTTCCGCATCGGTCGATACGTCCTGGAGGATCTGCACGGGGCCTTGATGGAGCAGGCCATAAGCTACGATATCGTAGCTATAGTACGTGCCGACCTCTGGGGCGTATTTTTTTCTTCTAAAGATAAAGTAAGAAATAGGCAAGATGTTTCATCCTTTCTCTCTTTCTATTAGGATGCATCAAGCCTTTGGAGGCCCCCGACACCGTACCGGAGGGCCTCTTTTTTCTACCCAAATTCTGACCCAAATATTTAAGTTTTTAATTGATTTATTTGGGTCAGTTTGGATAATTAGAAAAAATAGGAAATTGGCTGTATAGCCATTCCAGGCGCTCTGCCAGCGCATAGAAAAATCCCCCGCATCTATTGGGATGCAAGGGATTTAGAAAAATAAAACGCCCCACCTACTGGCAGGACGTTTTATTGGTGGAGGAGGGTGGATTCGAACCACCGAAGCGAATCGCAACAGATTTACAGTCTGCCCCCTTTGGCCACTCGGGAACTCCTCCGTATGAACTTGTTGGAGCTGGTGGACGGACTCGAACCCCCGACCGGTTGATTACAAATCAACTGCTCTACCAACTGAGCTACACCAGCATACCAGCTCGTCCACAGCGAAGGTTAGTTTAACAGACACGGAGGGATTTGTCAAGGGAAAGTGGTATATTTTTTTACAAATTTTTTTCGGGAGGAATGTGCCATCCAGCCAGAGGTATGGGCGGATCCGCTGCGGGATGTGCAGCGGGTTCCGCCGCGGGGCTGGTGCCCCCGGTGCCGCTCAGAGCTCTACAGCGGGGAGCGGGGACTCTGTCCCGCCTGCCTGGCCGAGCTGGAGCGCGGCCGCACACAACAAGAGGAGGAGAACAGACACACAAATGACCTTACTGGAATTATCGGGCGAATACCGCGCCAGTGCCGCCGCCCTGCGGGAGCGGGTGCTGCTCCTGGAGCACCGGCTGAGAGGGGCGGACGGGGACGGACGCCGTCTGCTGGAGGGGCGTATCCGGCTGCTGCGCGCCATGGGCCGGGAGGCCCGGGAGCTGGCCGTCCTGTGTGAGCGCTACTACGAGAGGGGGTACTGCCGCAATGGCAAATACACGCTATAGGCGGGGCGGGGCCTACGCCGCCGACATGGCGGTATACGCCCGCGCCATGGCCGCCGATAACTCCGCCCAGCTCAGCCGGGTGAAACGCAACCTGGTGCGGGCGCTGCGGGAGGACGTGACTCCCCGCCAGCGGGAGGTGCTGCTGCTCTACTACGCCGAGCAGCTCAACACCCGCCAGATCGGGGAAAAGCTGGGGGTGGACAAGTCCACCGTAGCCCGCACCATCAAGCGGGGGGAGGCCCGGCTGCGCCGCTGCCTGCGGTACGGCGCGGAGGCCTTTCTGAACGCGGCGGCGGAGGGACCGCCCTGATTTTTCTACACCCACGGAGTGGGTGAAAGGTTGAATGGCCGGCCGTTCCGTGGTATACTGTCTCCCGAATGAAAATCGCCGTTTTTCGCAAAGGGAGGCCGAGGCATTGGAACTTAATCTCACACAGAAGCAGGTGCAGACCCTGTCCCCCCAAATGATGCAGTCCATGGAGATTCTACAGATGGGCTCCCAGGAGCTTCTGGAATACATCGAGGAGGCGGTGCAGGAAAACCCGGTGCTGGAGCCGGAGGAGACCTATGACAAGCAGGACGAGTTCTCCGTCCTCCGCCGCAAGCTGGAGTGGCTGGAGTCCACCGACCCGCAGAACCGCTACTACCACCAGCAGGACACCGAGGAGGAGGACAGCCCCCTTAACAACTTCGGCACCGTACAGGACGACGACGAGAACCTCTACTATTATGTCCTCTCCCAGCTCCGGGTACTGGAGCTGGAGCCAGAGGTGATGGACGCCGGGGTGTTCCTGGTGGAGAGTCTCAATCAGAACGGCTGGCTGGACGAGCCTCTGGAGGCCCTGGCTGCCGGCCACGGCTGCGGGCCGGAGGTGATGGCCCAGGCCCTGGAGGTGGTACAGTCCCTGGAGCCCGCCGGCGTGGGGGCCCGGGATCTGGCCGAGTGCCTCAAGCTCCAGCTCGTGCGCCGCACGCCGGTGAACGAGCTGGCGGTACGTATTGTGGAGCGCCACCTGGACGCCCTGTCCAAGAGCCGCTACGGCCTCATTGCCCGGGAACTGAAAGCCAGTCCTGAGGAGGTGCGTGCCGCCTGCGACGTGATCCGCTCCCTCAACCCCCGCCCCGGAACCGGCTTCGCCGCCCGGGAGAATCTAACCTACATCAACCCCGACATCATCGTGGTCAGCTTCCCCGACCACTTCGAGCTGCTGACCAATGACTATTACTTCCCCACCCTCAACATCAGCGGATACTACACCCGCCTAATGAAGGAGAGTGACGACAGCCAGGTGAAGGACTATCTGACCGGCAAGGTGCGCCAGGCCAAGTGGATGGTCAAGGCCATCGAGCAGCGCCGCTCCACCCTCATGGCGTGCGCTGAGTGTATTCTGGAATTCCAGGAGTCCTTTTTCCGCAAGGGGCCCGGCCACCTGGTTCCCCTGTCCCTGGCCGACGTGGCCGAGCGCATCGGCGTCCACGAGTCCACAGTGAGCCGGGCGGTGAAGGAGAAGTATATCCAGTGCTCCATGGGCGTCTATCCCCTGAGCTACTTTTTCTCCCGCAGCCTGGGCCCCGCCGCCGGCGACGAGGCCGCCTCCCCCGACGCGGCCAAGGCGCTGCTGAAGAAGCTTATCGCCGGGGAGGACAAGAAAAAGCCCCTGTCCGACCAAAAGCTCTGTGAGCTCATGTCCGCCCAGGGCTGCTCCCTCTCCCGCCGCACCGTGGCCAAGTACCGGGACGAGCTGCACATCCCCAGCACCGCCGGCCGCAAGCAATATGAAACGTCAGGAGCCTTCTGAGCGATGAACTTTAAAGCTGTCTTTTTTGATTTCGACTACACCCTGGCCGACGGCACCGAGGCCATTGTGGCCGGGTTCCGGTACGCCTTTGGGCGGATGGGCCTGCCCGAGCCCACGGAGGAAGCCATCCGCCCCACCATCGGCATGGTTTTGGAAGACGAGTTCACCTTTCTCTCCGGCGAGGCCGACCCCGCCCGCCGGGCAGAGTTCCGGCAGCTCTACACCGAGAAGGCCGGCCCCATGCATGTGTCCGTCACCCGGCTGTTTCCCGGTGCGCTGGAGCTGCTCACCGCCCTGAAGCGCCGTGGTATTCCCACCGGCATTGTCAGCACCAAGAAGACCGCCACCATCCGCGACGTAGCGGAGGCCAGGGGCATTACTCCCCTGCTGTCCTCCATTCTGGGCGGCGACCAGGTTTCCGCCCCCAAGCCAGACCCGGAGGGACTCCTGGCCTCCCTCACCGCCCTGGGGCTGGAACCCCACGAGGTTCTGTTCTGCGGCGACACCGTCATCGACGGGGAGGCCGCCCGGCGGGCTGGCACTCACTTCTGCGCGGTGCTCAACGGCACCACCACCTTTGAGGAATTCCAGACCAGACGCATCCCCTGCGACCACGTGGCCGGGGATCTCTGGGATCTCAAGCAGTGGCTGGGCCTCAACTGAATCAAATGTCCCCGCCGCAAAGCGGCCGCCCGACGGGCGGCCGCTTTTTTGGTATCCATTTTTGTAAAGCCGGGAATCCTATGAGGGAGAGCGGCTTTACACACTCTTTACAATTCGTTGAAGGACAACTTTACAATCCGTCTGTATACTGATAACCGTTCCCGAAGGCAACCAAAACGATGCATGATTGGAGAATGAATGTCATGAAAAAGAGAACCCTTGCTCTGATGCTCTCCGCCGCCCTGTGCGTCGGCCTGCTGGCCGGCTGCGGCAGCGGCAATAACGATCCCGCCAATACTCCCGCCGCCGGCGGCAGCGAGACCCCCTCACAGGAATCCACCGCAGCCCTGAGCGGCACCGTCAACACCAACGGCTCCACCTCCATGGAGAGCGTGATGGGCTACCTGACCGAGGGCTTTAAGGAGGTGCAGCCCGGCATCACGGTGAACTACACCGGCTCCGGTTCCAGCGCCGGCGTCACCGGCGCCCAGGACGGCACCTGCGACATCGGCCTGGCCTCCCGTGACCTGAAGGATGACGAAACCGGCGTCAAGGCCATCACCGTGGCCAAGGACGGCATCGCCATCATCGTCAACCCCAACAACCCCGTGGCCGACCTCAGCGTGGAGCAGATCGCCCAGCTCGCCACCGGCGAGATCACCAACTGGGCCGACGTGGGCGGCACGGACGGCCAGGTGGTCTTCATGGGCCGTGAGGCCGGCTCCGGCACCCGCGACGGCTTCGAGTCCATCACCGGCACCAAGGACGCCTGCAAGTACCAGAATGAGCTGACCTCCACCGGCGAGGTGATCGCCGCCGTGGCCTCCAACCCCAACGCCATCGGCTACGCCTCCCTGTCCGCCGTGGACGAGACCGTGAAGGCCATCACCGTGGGCGGCGTGGAACCCACGGAGGAGACCGTTCTGGACGGCAGCTACGCCATCCAGCGCAACTTCAACTTCATCGTCAGTGACAGCACCCCGCTCTCCGAGGCTGCCCAGGCGTTCGTGGACTTCGCCACCTCCGCCGATGCCTCCGACCTGATCGCCGGCGCCGGCGCTGTGCCGGTAGCCGAGTAATCCGTCCCTCTCTTCCGGATCGCCCCCTCGAGCCCGAGGGGGCATTCGGCATGATTACACCATTACGAAAGGCCGGTTATTTGTCATGAAACAGAAGCTCCGACCGCTGGAAGTCTTTATGAACCTCCTGTTTTTTGTCTGCGGTCTGATCGCGGTCGTCTTTGTCCTCTTCATCAGTATCTACCTGATCGTGTCCGGCCTGCCCGCCATCCGCGAGATCGGGCTGGTGGACTTCCTCTTCGGCACCGAGTGGGCCTCCACCGCCGCCGAGCCCAAGTTCGGCATACTGCCCTTCATCCTTACCTCCATCTACGGCACCGCCGGGGCCATTGTCCTGGGCGTACCGGTGGGCTTCATGACCGCAGTGTTCCTGGCCAAGGTAGCGCCTCCCCGTCTGGCCAGCCTGGTGCGCCCGGCAGTGGATCTGCTGGCGGGCATCCCTTCCGTGGTGTACGGTCTCATCGGCATGATGGTTCTGGTGCCTGCGGTGCGGGTGGCCTTCCACCTGCCCGACGGCGCCAGCCTGTTCTGCGCCATTCTGGTGCTGGCCGTCATGATTCTGCCCTCCATCATCTCCGTATCCGAGACTGCCCTCAAGGCGGTGCCCAAGGAGTACGAGGAGGCCTCGCTGGCCCTGGGCGCCACCCACATCGAGACCGTGTTCCGGGTGAGCGTCCCGGCCGCCTCCAGCGGCATCGCCGCCTCCATCGTGCTGGGCATCGGCCGGGCCATCGGCGAAGCCATGGCGGTCATCATGGTGGCGGGCAATGTGGCCAACATGCCCGGTCTCTTCCAGTCCGTCCGCTTCCTCACCACCGCCGTGTCCAGCGAGATGGCCTACGCCTCCGGCCTGCAACGGCAGGCCCTGTTCTCCATCGCCCTGGTTCTCTTTCTCTTCATCATGCTCATCAATATTGTTCTCAATACGCTTCTCAAGCGGAAGAAGGGGTGATATACTGATATGGAAATGAAGCCTCTTTCCGGCCGGCGCAGAGCCTATGACCGGATTCTCCGCTTTCTCCTCTACTTCTGCGCCGCCCTGACCTGCGCCCTGCTGCTCTTCATCATCGGCTATATCTTCTTCAAGGGCCTGCCCCATGTCACCTGGCAGTTCCTCAGCACCCAGCCCAGCTTCATCAAGGACACCATCGGCATCCTGCCCAATATCCTCAACACAGTCTATCTCGTGGGGGTCACCCTGATCATCACCCTGCCCCTGGGGGTCGGCGCGGCCATCTACCTCACCGAGTACGCCCGCAACCGCCGCCTGGTGGCCGCCATCGAGTTTGCCACCGAGACCCTTACCGGCATCCCCTCCATCATCTTCGGCCTGGTGGGCATGCTCTTTTTCTGCCAGCTTCTGGGGCTTCAGGCTTCCCTGCTGGCCGGCTCGCTGACTCTGGTGATCGTCACCATCCCAACCATCATCCGCACCACCCAGGAGTCCCTCAAGACCGTTCCACAGTCCTTCCGGGAGGCGGCCCTGGGCTTGGGCGCGGGCAAGTGGCATATGATTCGCACCGTGGTGCTCCCCTCCTCAGTGGACGGCATCGTGACGGGCTGTATTCTGGCCATCGGCCGCATTGTGGGCGAGTCGGCCGCCCTGCTCTTTACCGCGGGCATGGGCATGAGCCTGAACAACTTTTTCGGCTCGGTGGGCAACTTCATCCACTCCTCCGGCGCCTCCCTCACCGTGGCCCTGTATGTGTACGCCCGTGAGCGGGCTGAGTTCGACGTTGCCTTTGCCATCGCGGCCATTCTGATGCTGCTCACCCTGGTCATCAACCTCAGCGCCAAGCTGGTGGGCAGAACATTAAAGAAAAAATAAGGAGCCCTTACCATGGACGAAAACATCATCCTCTCCGCCAAGGGCCTTGACCTCTGGTACGGCCCCACCCAGGCCCTGAAGGGCGTGAGCATGGATATCCCCGAAAAGCAGGTGACCGCCCTCATCGGCCCCTCCGGCTGCGGCAAGTCTACCTTTCTCAAGACACTGGACCGCATGAACGACCTGGTGCCCGGCATCAAGATCACCGGCTCGGTGCAGTACCGGGGGCAGGAGATCTATGCCCCCAATGTGGACGTAACCTGGCTGCGCAAGCAGATCGGCATGGTGTTCCAGAAGCCCAACCCCTTCCCCATGTCCATCTATGACAACGTGGCCTACGGTCCCCGCACCCACGGCATCAAGAGCAAGAGCAGGCTGGACGACATCGTGGAGAAGTCCCTTCAGGGCGCGGCCATCTGGGACGAGGTAAAGGACCGCCTCAAGAAGTCGGCCCTGGGCCTGTCCGGCGGCCAGCAGCAGCGGCTGTGCATCGCCCGCGCCCTGGCCGTGGAGCCCGACATCCTGCTGATGGATGAGGCTACCTCCGCCCTGGACCCCATCTCCACCTCCAAGATCGAGGATCTGATTGCCGATCTGAAGCAGAAATATACCATTGTTATCGTCACCCACAATATGCAGCAGGCCACCCGCGTGTCCGACAAGTGCGCCTTTTTCCTGCTGGGCCAGCTCATTGAGTTCGGGGACACCACCCAGCTCTTCTCCATGCCCAGGGACAAGCGCACCGAGGATTACATCACCGGGCGGTTCGGTTAAAAGGAGGCCCCATGAGAAAGACCTTTGACGCGGAGCTCCAGGAGCTCAACTATGAAATGATCGACATGGCCGCGGCGGCGGAGGACGCCATCGACGTGGTCACCGAGTCCCTGGCCTCCGGCGACGACGCGGCGGCCAAGTCCGCCGTGGAGATGACCCGCAGCATGGACCAGATGGAGCGGGACATTGAGAACCGCTGCCTGCGCCTGCTCCTCCAGCAGCAGCCCGTGGCCCGGGATCTGCGCACCATCTCGGCGGCCATGAAAATGGTCACCGATCTACAGCGCATTGGCGACCAGTGCGCCAACATCGCCGAGATCTCCCTGCTGCTCAAGGAGCAGAAGCAGACCCGCACCCTGGCCGACATCCGCACCATGAGCCAGAAGGCCGGCGTGATGGTCAAGCGCTCCATCTTCGCCTACGTCAACCGGGACACCGAGGCCGCCCAGGCTGTCATTGCCCTGGACGACGAGGTGGACGCCCTCTTCCGCACCATCAAGGGGGAGCTGGTGGAGCTCATTGCGGGCAACCGGGACGAGGCCGACCAGGCCATCGACCTCATCATTATCGCCAAGTACCTGGAGCGCATCGCGGATCACGCGGTGAACATCGCCCAGTGGGCCATCTTCTGTGTGACCGGCGAAATTCTCGGGTAAGGAGGTGTCCCCATGTCCAAGGCCATTGCGGTCGTGGAGGACGACGAGAGTATCCGTGAGATGCTCCGCTATTATTTTCAATCGGTGGGCTACGCCGTCCGGGCCTACGAGTCCGGCGAGGCCCTCTTTGCCGGCGAGGAGGGCCTCGGCCTGCCCGCCCTTTACATCCTGGACATCATGCTCCCCGGCATGGACGGGCTGGAGATTCTCCGCCGCCTGCGGGAGGGGCGGGACACCGCCGACGTACCCGTGATCATGCTCACCGCCCGCTCCGCCGAGATGGACCGGGTGGCCGGCCTGGAAAACGGCGCCGACGACTATGTGGTGAAGCCCTTCGGCATCATGGAGCTCCAGGCCCGGGTCAAGGCGGTGCTCCGCCGCACCGAGCGCCGGGGCGACCGGGTACTCACCTGGGGGGACGTGGAACTGGACCCCGCCGCCCGGGAGGTACACAAGGCCGGAAAGCCGGTGGAGCTGACCTACAAGGAGTTTGAGCTGCTCAAGCTCCTGTTTTCCCGCCGGGGCGTGGCCCTCACCCGGGACGAGATTCTCCAGGCCGTCTGGGACTACGACTACACCGGCGAGACCCGCACCGTGGATATGCACGTCAAGGCCCTGCGCCAAAAGCTGGGCGAGGACATCATCACCACTGTCCGGGGCGTGGGATATAAAATGGTCTGACGGCCTCCAGGGGGTTGCATCCCCCCTGAATACGCGGCCGCCGCGCCGGCCGGGCGGCGGCGGAGTGGGCAACTGTGTCCTCCGGCGAAGTAGCCGCAAGGGGCACACCATATCCGTAAGGCAGCAAAGCCGCCAACGGCTATGCAGTAAATTCGCCTTCGGACGTTCTGATTTCTTTTCACCCGCGGGGCGGGTGAAGCACTGCGAGGCGGCCCCGCAGGAAACACCCGATTGGGAGGTCTGACCAGTGAAAAAACGCATCATCGGCGCCACACTCATCACCGTGGTGTGCGCCCTGCTCATATCCAACCTAGTGGGCGTGCTCCTGTTCCGCAGCCGGGAGATGGACGCCGCCCGCAACACCCTTCAGGAGCTGCTGGTGCTGATGGACGCTCAGAGCGCCATCACCGATCCCGACGGCCTGGCCCAGCAGTTCCACGCCGCCGCGCCGGACAAGCGGCTGACCATCATCGACACCGACGGCACCGTTCTGGCTGACACCGAGGCCAACCCCCAGACGCTGGAGGACCACAACAGCCGCCCCGAGGTGGAGCAGGCCGCCGCCACCGGCTGGGGCGAGGCGGTGCGCCACTCCGAAACCCTGGGCACCTCCATGCTCTACGTGTCCAAGCGCTTTGCCGACGGCATGGTGGGCCGGGCCTCCATGCCCCTGTCCTCCATCGACAGCCTGGTGTGGAACGGCGTATGGGGCTTCCTCATCGCCTCGGCGGCCGGACTGCTGCTGGCCCTGATTCTGGCCCGCCGCACCGCCAACCGGGTGGTGGCCCCACTCAGCGCCGTGGGCAGCGCCCTCCAGAGCGTGCTGGACGGCACCCGCGCCTCCGGTCTGGAGGATTACCAGGCCGACGACGAGCTGCGCCCCATCCTGCGCTACATTGACAAGCTGATGGAGCGCCTGGGCGGCTATATTCAGTCCATCACCGCGGAGCGGGACAAGGTGGGCCTCATCCTGGACTGCATGGACGAGGGCCTCATCCTGCTGGACGAGGCGGGCAACGTGCTGGCCATCAACCGGGCGGCCCGCACCCTGTTCGGCTTCCCCGATGGGGAGGAGGACGACGGCGCCCTGCTCCTCACCCGCAGCCGCCGCCTGCGGGAGGCCATTCAGGAGTCCCGCGTCCGCCACTCCTCCGTGGTGCTGGACGTGGATGCCCTCACCGAGGACGCCCAGAGCCTGCGCCTGTTTGTCTCCCCCGTCTCCGGCCGCCAGTATGAGGGGCAGGCCGTGGGCACGTCCATCCTCATCTCCGATGTCACCGAGCTCAAGAAGGCCGAGGGCATCCGCAGCGAGTTCACCGCCAACGTCTCCCACGAGCTCAAGACCCCCCTCACCTCCATCAAGGGCTTCACCGACATGCTGGCCTCCGGCATGGTGGCCTCTCCCGAGGATCAGAAGCGCTTCATCACCATGATCGGCGTGGAGGTGGACCGGCTCATCGACCTCATCAACGACATTCTCAAGCTCTCTGAGCTGGAGTCGGTCACCATCCCCCAGAGCGAGGAGCGCTCCGACGTGCTCACCATCGCCCGGGACACCGCCGCTTTCCTCACCCCCACCGCCAAGGCCGCGGAGGTCACCCTCTCCGTAGACGGCGGTCCCGCTACTGTGGCCGTTCCCCAGGGGCGGCTCAAGGAGCTGCTGCTCAACCTGGTGGGCAACGGCATCAAGTACAATGAGCCCGGCGGCACCGTCCACACCGCCGTCTCCGTCCGGGACGGGCAGGCCGTCATCGCCGTGTCCGACACCGGCATCGGCATCCCCCCCGAGGCCCAGAGCCGCGTCTTTGAGCGGTTCTACCGGGTGGACAAGGGCCGCGCCCGCAAGAACGGCGGCACCGGCCTGGGGCTGGCCATCGTCAAACACATCGTCCAGCTCTACGGCGGCACCCTGACGCTGGAGAGCGCGGTGGGCAAGGGCTCCACCTTCACCGTGACCCTCCCCCTGGCCAAGGACAACGCCTGAAAAAAGGGCGGCTGAACATTCAGCCGCCCTTTTTCTGCGCCTCGGAGTAGCGGTGGCAGGCGGGCGTATCCGTCTGCTTGTACCGGATGCGGGGTTCTCCGCAGTGGCCCAGCTTGATGGGTATGTACCAATTCCGCCCCCTTTTTACATAGTGCCGGCGAAAATGTCGGCAGGTTTCACAGGTCTTTTCCCCGTCCATTGCAATCACCTCCTTACATAATATATACCATTAGGTCACCATATGCAACCCACTTGTTTAAAAAAAGTGGTAATGTTATAGTACCTATATAGGAGGTATTTAAATGGCTGAATCTGTTTTGGTAAATCGTAAGAAGTTTATATCTTCTCTTGACAACAAATTGGTTGAGCCATTGAATGCGCTCTCCAAAAAGACCCGTGTTCCAAAATCTCGGCTTCTGGATGAGGCAATTGAAGATCTTTTAAAGAAATATGAAAAAAAGGACGGCTGACAGTTCAGCCGTCCTTTTTCGATTCCCGGCGTTTTGCGTAGGAGCCGACGCCCCGGGGCGGCCTCTCTTGCACCTATTGGCCTGTGCATTCGCGGCTCAGTAGGGGCCGATGCCCACATCGGCCCGCCTTATTCCGGGCTGAAACGCCTTCCATGGGAACCTTTTTCGTATCTGTTTTCTTGTCATGCCTCCGGCGGGCCCCTTTCTGAGTGGCCAGAAAGGGGCGAAAGAGCCAGTTAAGGCGGGGGATTCCGATTTCCCCCGCCTTAACAATCCACCCCTTGAAACGGCCAAGAAGGGGGAATTGCGATTCCCCCTTCTTGGAACTTCCCCCAAGTCGTTCTACCGGTTGCTTTCCGGCGGCGGGGGCTTACTCCGTAACGCCCCGGCCGCACCGGCTTGTATGCGGGGTGGCTGGAACGTAGGGGCGGGGCTTGTCCCCGCCCGGAGAGGATTTCCCCAGCGCAGGGGCATTGAGACGACCACCAGGACCGCCCCCACAGTTACCCAGAACCGTGAGAGGATCTGCCGGTACCCAGCCCGTTCATCGGGACGGAGGGTGGTAATTTCCCTCCCACCGGTGTATACTACGGTTTCAGAAAGATTTTTCTTGACCTTCCACCCGGTAGAGGGTGTATGGTAGGGCTGTCAGAGGTGATACACAGTGAAGATCAACGAGGTCGAGCAGCTGGTCGGCGTTACAAAGCGAAACATCCGCTTCTATGAAAAGGAGGGGCTTCTCTCCCCCGGTCGGACGGACAACGGCTACCGGGACTACGGCGAGGCGGACGTGGAGGCCCTGCGGAAAATCAAGCTGCTGCGGAAGCTGGACGTCCCCCTGGAGGAGATTCGGAGGATGCAGCAGGGCACCCTGACCCTCACCGACGGCGTGCGGCGGCACATCATCCAGCTGGAGCGGGCCCAGGACAACCTGGCCACCATGCGCTCCCTCTGCCAGGAGCTGGCGGAGTCGGGCGAGCAGTTGGCCAGCCTGGACGCGGGCCGCTGGCTGGAGAAGATGGAGCGGATGGAGGAGGGAGGAACGCAGTTTATGAACATCCGAAAAAACGACATTGTCACCCGCTACGGCGGGACGGTGGCCGCCGCCCTGGTCTTCGTGGCCCTGATGGGCGGCCTCATCGCCCTGATGGTCTGGGGCCTGACGGTGGAGCCGGCGGAGGCCCCGCCCCTGGGTCTGATGCTCTTTCTGCTCGCCATTCCCGGCGTGGTCATCATCGGCGTGCTGCTGGCCCTGTGGCAGCGCATCAAACAGATTCGAGGAGGAGAAGAAGATGCTGCTTCTAAATATTGAGTATATTCCCGGCAAGAAAATCGAGGCCCTGGGCATCGCCAAGGGCAGCGTGGTCCAGTCCAAGAACTTCGGCAAGGACTTTATGGCGGGCATGAAGACCCTGGTGGGCGGCGAAATCGAGAGCTACACCCAGATGCTCACCGAGGCCCGGCAGATCGCCACCAAGCGCATGGTGGACGACGCGGAGGCCATGGGGGCGGACGCGGTCATCGGCATCCGCTACACCTCCGCCTCCGTCATGCAGGGGGCGGCGGAGATCACCGCCTACGGCACCGCCGTGCGCATCGCGGGCGAGGCGTAGGCGCACCTCCGCCCTATATGAAAGGAGGCCGTCTCATGCGCACCCTTCCCATCACCGTGGCCGCCGACGCGGATTATCCCCTCCCCGGCCTGCTCACCCTCCCCGACGGCGCGGGCCCCTTTCCCGCCGTCCTGCTGGTCCACGGTTCCGGCCCTCAGGACAGGGACGAGGCCGTGGGCCCCAACCGCCCCTTCCGGGATCTGGCCGTCGGGCTGGCCGCCCTCGGGGTGGCCAGCCTCCGCTACGACAAGCGCACCTTTGCCCACGGGAAGCGGCTGGCCGACGCCCTTCAGGGCCGCCTCAGCGTGGAGGAGGAGGTCATCCGGGACGCCCTGTGCGCCGCCGCCCTGCTGCGGGCAGAACCCCTGATCCGCCCGGACCGGGTCTATCTCCTGGGGCACAGCATGGGCGGCATGCTGGCCCCCCGCATCGACGCGGAGGGCGGCGCCTTCGCCGGGCTCATCTTCTGGGCGGGCACCCCCCGCACTCTGGACGCCCTGATCCTGGAGCAGAACGAGGCCTCTCTGGCGGCCATGCCCCCGGAGCAGCGCGCCGCCGCCGCGCCTCTGGTTCAGGCCCTGCGGGAGCAGTTCGCCGCCCTCCCCCGCATGGCGGAGGAGGACGCCCAGCACACCCACATTCTGGGGAACCTCTGGGCGTGGTACTTTAAGGAGATCCTGACACACCCCCCGGAGGAGTACCTCCGCCGCCTGACCAAGCCCGTTCTGGTGCTCCAGGGCGACCGGGACGCCCATCTGTCGGTGGAGCGGGACTTCCGCCGTTACGAGGCCCTTCTGGCCGCCCACCCTGACGCCGCCTTCCATCTGTACCCCGGCCTGAACCACCTGTTCATGCCATCCCCCACCGGCGCCATCGCGGAGGTTTTGCACGAGTACCAGCAGCCCCAGGCCGTGGATTCCCAGGTGATCGCGGATATCGCCCGCTGGATTCTGGCCCACGAGGGCGCCGGATGACATAATACCGGAGCGCGGGGCGCAGGCGTAAAAATGACAAATAGATACAAAATGGGAGTGGGCCTTGCGCCCGCTCCCATTTTGTCGTAGAATTGGGTTACATAACATATTTGTCCAAGGAGGCCCTCCTATGAAGCGTATGCCGCTCAGCCGCCTGTTTGCCCTCCCCCTGGCCCTGACCCTGCTCCTCTCTCCCGCCGCCCAGGCCCTCACCCCCGATCAGGCCCGGGAGCTGCTACAGGACTATTACATCGACGAGGTCCCCGAGGACGTTCTGGACCAGAACACCATCCAGGCCATGCTGGAGGCCCTGGGCGACCCCTACACCACCTACTTCTCTCCCGAGGAGTACGGGGCCTTTACCGGCTCCATGTCCGATACGGATACCGTGGGCGTAGGCATCTACTCGCTGGTCACGGCGGACGGGCCGCTGATCCAGCGGGTCTATGAGAACACCCCTGCCGCCGACGCCGGCCTCCAGCCCGGTGATCTGGTCACCGCCGTGGACGGCCGCTCCACCGCCGGGCAGGACGCGGGTACTGTGGCCGCCTGGCTCAAGGGCGACCCCGGCACCCGGGTGGAACTGTCCTACCGGCGGGACGGGGCGGAGTACACCGCCGTCCTCACCCGCCGGGCCATCACCGTCCCCGCCACCTATACCGAGCTGTGGGACGGCCACATCGGCTACATCGACTGCGACACCTTCGGCGGCGAGACGGTGGCCCACTTCGTCAGCGGCATGGAGGACACCGCCGCCGGAGCTGACCACTGGATCGTCGATCTCCGGGGCAACGGCGGCGGTGAGGTAGACGCGGCCATGGGCGCGGCGGGCTGCTTCACCGGCTCCGGCGTGCTGGCCTACCTCAAGGACAGCACCGGCGCCTACGGCGCGTATGGCAGCAACGACGACGCCCGCACCCTCTCCCCCGTCATCGTCCTCACCGACGGGGAGACCGCCAGCGCCTCCGAGCTGTTCGCCTCCGACATCCGGGACACCAATACCGGCATCCTGGTGGGCGGGCGCACCTTCGGCAAGGGAGTGGCCCAGACGGTTCTGGACCAACGCGCCCTGCCCGACTACTTCCCCGACGGGGACGCCATCAAGATCACCAGTTACCGCTTCTACGCCCCCTCCGGCTCCACCACCGACACCGTTGGCCTGATCCCCCACCTGCTGGTGGACCCCGATCTGGCCCCCGAGGTCGCCACCCTTCTCTCCGCCTCCAGCCCCAAGGGCTCCACGGAGGGCTATCTGCGTATCGACTTCAACTGGCGCTGGTATGTGGAGCTGGACACCGCCCTGAGTGAAGCACACCGGGACGCCTTTACCGCTCTGCTGGAGGCTCTGCCCGACGGCGTCCGGGTGCTGGAGGGCACCGGCGGCCCCGACGGCTGGGCCGACACCACCGTGGAGGAGCTGGTGGGGCGGTATGTCCTCACCAGTTACCGGGACCGCAGCTTTACCGACACCGCCGGCTCCCCCTACGCCGCCCAGATCGACCGGCTGGCCACCTACGGTATCCTGGCCGGAACCGGCGGCGGAGCCTTCCAGCCCGAGGGCTCCCTCACCCGCGCCCAGCTCTGCGCCCTGCTGGCCCAGGCCCTCAACTGTCGGGTTCCCACCGGCGAGAGCCAGTTTACCGACGTATCCATGGACGACTGGTACGGCCTGTGCGTCAACGCTGTGGCCCGGCTGGGCCTGGTGGAGGGCGTGGGAGAGGGCCGCTTCGCCCCCGACGCGCCAGTGAGCCACGAGCAGTTCATCACCATCATGGCCCGGCTGTCCCAGCGGCTCAATATGTATATGGACCTCACCCTGCAAGAGATGCCCGCAGACGCGGCGGAGGCTGCCGGGCTGCTCTCCTACTCCGGCTGGGCCAGGGACTCCGTCTGGCTGCTGGCCCTGAGCCAGAAGGGGCTGCTGGGCAACACCATCAACCTGCTGTGGGAGCCCCTGGAGGATATTGACCCGGCCGCCGTCACCACCCGGGAGGAGGCTGCCGCCCTGACCTGTACCCTGCTGAACTATTTCGGGATTCTTCCTTCTTAAACAGAGTGCCCCGCCGTCCACGGACGGCGGGTCACTCTGTTTGCTTTTACCGCCCAGGACAGCAGCAGCTTGTCGTCG